>Ga0194129_10009000_pt1 | contig 11340 bp, 11 predicted proteins | sample TA2KigCa35mmetaG_FD_150862 | JGI IMG/M metagenome (GOLD analysis project Ga0194129, IMG submission 150862) | Freshwater microbial communities from Lake Tanganyika, Tanzania - TA2015038 Kigoma Deep Cast 35m | ecosystem: Environmental > Aquatic > Freshwater > Lake | place: Tanzania: Lake... | reverse complement strand
ATTTTTCGAGGTGCCCTCAATTCAAGCCTTGCCCATGGCGCATGCGTTGGCGTTCAGAAATGGTGAAGCCGTCTTGCAGCGGGACCCGGCCTCGTTAGCCCAGTGCCTGGATGCGGTCATCCCCATTCGCGATCTGGCCCAGATCGGCCCGCTTCAGCGTTTTGAGCATCGTTCGATCAGCGCCACCGTTGGCGGCATTGATCTGGTCGCTGGCTGCCACACCCCGCTGCATGGACAGAGCCATCACAGTGCGCGCGCAGCGTTTCTGTTGACGCTGGACGGTGAGTCCCAATTGCGCTACGGACAGCAGATTTTCAATCTCAATCGTCAAGCCCGCGGTTTCTATCTGACCGGCGAAGCATTCAGGGCGCAGACGGAACGTTTTAATGGCGTGCTGTTTTCGCTGGATCCTCAGGTCTTGCTGAACACGGCTGTCAGCATGGCGGGCCTTGCTGCTCCTTTGCAATGCATGCAACAGCGGCTGCTTGAACCACGCTGTTTCAGGGTGGATGAGCCATCCCATGCGGCCGCACTGGCCAGCCTTCAGCAGGCGCTGGCCATGTTGGATCCATTGATTGAGGACGGGTCCGATCTGGCGACCACATTGGGTCTTGATGATCTGATCTATCGCTGCATTGGGTTGCTTGTGTTTTCGCGCCTGTTCGGCGACCGCCAAGCCGATGCAGCGCTGCTGCCGCGCAGTCAGGGTTGTGTTGACGTTGAGGACTATCTGTTGGCGAACCTTTACAAGCCACTGCGATTGACTGAGCTCGAGTCGACGTTTCAGCTGTCCCGTCGCACCCTGCAGGACTGTTTCAAGCAACGCCACGGCTGCGGACCAATGCAATGGTTCAGGCGCCAGAGGCTTTTTGCAGCCCGTGACCGCTTGTTGCAGGCCAGGCCTGGGGAAGCGTCGATCAAACAGATTTCCCAATCCTGTGGCTATGTCAATCTCACTTCGTTCTCGCGCGATTTCAAGCAGGCTTTCAACCTCAACCCCTCCGAGGTTCTGACCCACTCGGATTGAGTGAGGACGCGTCTCTGGCCAGGGGATGGCTCGTTATGGTGGTTGGCTGATTTCCTGTTGTCCGCCGCGGATCATGCCCGAGTCCCTCGCCTACAACCTCAACTTCCTGCATCCATTGCTGATGTGGGCGCTGTTGGCCCTGTCGGGCTATGGCATGTGGCTGGGCATTAAGGCCAAGAAGACCCGCACCGCAGACGCCGAGACCCGCAAGACCTTGATCAAGGGCAATTTCGCCAGGCGGCACTTTCAGGTGGGCGGCCTGATGCTGGCGCTGATGGTGCTCGGCACCTTCGGCGGCATGGCTGTCACCTACCTCAACAATGGCAAGCTGTTTGTGGGGCCCCACCTGCTGGTGGGCATCGCCATGACCTGTCTGCTGGCCCTGGCGGTGTCGCTGATCCCCCTGATTCAGCAGGGCAACCTGATCGCCCGCAAGGCCCATGTGGGCCTCAACATGGGGCTGATGACCCTGTTCCTGTGGCAGGCGGTCAGCGGCATGCAGATCGTTGCCAAGATCTGGGAGAACAGGCCGGCCTGACGGCGGCTGGCTTCAGAACTGGGCCCGCCGTCGCGGCGGGCAGGCCAGGCCGTGGCTGGCGTGAAAGTCTTCTTGAACCTTCCAGGTCAGTCGCCGTGAAATCTGCCGCACGATCTGGCGCAGCAGGTGGTCGCCGCTGCTTTGCACCAGGTTGTCGGGCAGCAGGGTGATCACCCCAGGCAGGGTGATCCACACTGCCAGATCGAGCTCCCAGCGCACGATGGTCAGGGGGTTCTCCGGATCGGCATCCCTGTCGTCCAGTTCGAGCGAAGCATTGAAGGCCACGTCGTAGAGCTGCTGCAGGTTGGTCGTGCCCTCGCTGGGCGGGACCGGCACGGTCACGATTCGGTAGACGCCCTCGGACTGGGGCAGCAGCTCCAGGCCAATGGTCGGTTCGACCTCAAACCCAAAGTTGCCGAATCGCCCCAGGGTCAGGGTGTAGCCATTGAGGGAATGGCCCAGGGGCTGCACCGTCATCGGCGCCGCACAGCGTCGAAACCAGCCCTCATGGCGGTCCAGGTAGGTGCGTACCACCTCGGCTGGTGCGGCCATTTCCATCAGGTCGGCAAAGGTGCTGGCATAGCGCCGCACCTTGGCATCGGTGCTGTGCCGCAACAACGGCCCGGGGCTCGCGGCAACAACGGGATGGGTCGACAGGGTTGTCAACGGCGAGAAACTCCCGGGTGCCGGATCGCCCGGCTAAGTGTGTATCAAATGTAAAGCCCCTGGTCACCATGGACGCGGCGCCACGGTGTCCTGTCAGGGAGCGCTCAGCTCGATCAGGCGGCGGATCACATCCTCCACCACCCGATCCGGGGTGGAGGCACCAGAGGTGATGCCAACGCGGATCGGGCCCTCAGGCAGGAATGCGTTGACCGTCTCGAGTTCGCCGCCCAAGGGTTTGTGCGTGATGCAGTTGCCCGGCCCGATGCATTCGGGGGTGTCGATGTGGAACGAGCGGATGCCGCGGCTGATCGCAATCTCCTGCAGGTGGGTGGTGTTCGACGAGTTGTAGCCGCCGATCACCACCAGCAGATCGAGGGGTTCGTCCACCAGGGCGAACATCGCGTCCTGGCGCTCCTGGGTGGCGTCGCAGATCGTGTTGAACGCCAGGAAGTGCTCGCTGAGCTCAGCCGGTCCGTACCGCCGCAGCATCGTGCGCTCGAACAGGCGGCCGATCTCTTCGGTTTCGCTCTTGAGCATGGTGGTCTGGTTGGCCACCCCCAGCCGCACCAGGTCGCGGTCGGGGTCAAAGCCTGGCGAGCAGGCCTTGGCAAAGCGGGCCATGAAGGCGTCGCGCTCGGCGGGGCTGGGGCTGCCGCCGTTTTCGCTGGCCAGGATGTAGTCGCAGACCATCTGGGCTTCGGCCAGATCGAGCACCACCAGGTAGGTGCCGGCGAAGCTGCTGGTGGCCAGGGTCTCTTCGTGCTTGACCTTGCCGTGGATGATCGAGGTGAAGGCGTGCTTTTTGTGCTTCTCGACGGTGTTCCAGACCTTCGAGACCCAGGGGCAGGTGGTGTCGACGATGTGGCAGCCGCGCTCGCTCAGCAGCTGCATCTCCTGCACGGTGGCGCCGAAGGCGGGCAGGATCACCACGTCGCCGCTGGCGACCTCGGAGAAATCCTTGACGCCCTGCTCGACCGGGATGAACCGCACGTCCATCTCGCGCAGGTGCGCGTTGACCGAGGGGTTGTGGATGATCTCGTTGGTGATCCAGATGCGCTCGGATGGGTAGTGGCGGCGCGTTTCGTAGGCCATGGCCACGGCCCGCTCGACGCCCCAGCAGAACCCGAACGCCTCGGCCAGCCGCACCGTCAGCCGTCCTTCGCGCAATTCATAGCCATTGGCCCGCAACGCGGCGATCAGATCGCTCTGGTAGGCCTGCTCGAGCGTGCCGGCCACCTCGTCGCCCAGACCGAAGCCGCGGCGATTGTAGCGGTCCGAGTGGTGCAGCGAACGCTTAAAGGCGCGAGTGTCCACAGCGGTGAGCGCGGGAACACCAACTGTATGGGTCGCCACTGATGGCTGGGCCTTGTCGCCGATGCGTGGTTTGCCCCAAGATTCGAACAGCTGCAGGTTCCCATGGTCTCCCTGGAGTTGCTGGAGGCGCTGGATCTGGTGATCTGGCTGCGGTCCACCGAGCGCGCTGCCGCGATCGCCGGCACCAACCAGAGCACCATCAGCCGCCGCAGCAGGGCTGTCCTGCAGACCTTTGGCCTGCGCTTGCTGCGCCAGAGGGCCAGCTGGCACTGTGCCGGCGACAACACCCTGCTGCAGTTGCAACGGCTGGTGCATCAGCAGGCTCGCTTCAGGGGACGCGGCCCCATGCGGCTGCATGCACCCTTTTGGACCCGCCGGCGGCGGCACTGGCGCCTGAGCGAGGGGTGGTGTGCCACGCCCGCCGATCCGCAGTTCGCCTGTGACGACCCCGTGGGGCTGCTGCGGGATCGGGTGATCGACGCGGCGCTGGTCACCCCGACCCAGCTGCCGGCCGAGACCAGCGATCTGGTGCTGATCGAGCTCGTGCACCGTCCGATCGAGCTGACCCTGCTGGCCACGGGGCCCAGCAGCGAGGTGCGCGACGCCTTCAAGCGGCAACGGGCCAGCGGGGGGCTGCAGATGCAGCTGATGGCGTTTTTGCCGCACAGCTGCTGTCAGCGCTCCCAGCACTGGTTCCGAACGCTGTTTCCGCAACAGCAGCAGGCCCAGGGCGGTCGGGGCGTCCTGAGCGCGGCAGACGAATCGCTGCCGATCGCCTTTCTGACCCCCGAGATGCGCGAAGCCCAGTCGCTGCCCGTGATCGTCGAGCCGTCGATCGAGCCATTCCCCTACGTCGAACGGCTCGCTGTTTTGGCTGAGAACGCATCGCAACCGTTGCTGCAGGGCCTGCTCGAGTCGCTCCAGCTCCGATCCGATCTGCTGTTGGCTTGAGCCGTTTGGGTGCAAGCGGGCTCAGTGCCCGCTCTGGTGCGCCACAACCTCGGCGACCCCCAGCCAGTGGATGCCGCCGGCGTCAAAGCGATAGCGGCAGGGCAGCACCTCCACCCCTGCCGCCAGACCCTGGCGAAAGAGCTCGCCGTAGAGCGGGTCGGCCGCATCGCCGGGGGCGAAACGGCTCACGTCGCCGCGGCTGAGGCAGGGCAGCAGCACGGGCCGCGCCTCGGGCAGCAGCGCCATCAGCTCGCGCAGGTGCTTCTGACCCCGTTCGGTGACGGTGTCGGGAAACAGGGCCAGCGTGCCCTTGCTCCAGGTGGTGTTCTTGACCTCGACGTAGATCGGCCGCTGGTCGGGGTTCTGCGGGGCCGGACTTAGCAGCAGGTCGATGCGGCTGCGGCGGCCCTCGCCATAGGGCACCTCGGCCCTGATGGCGGCGATCGGTCCCAGCCAGGGCTCGAGCAGGCCGGCCTCGATCGTGGCGCGCACCAGCTTGTTGGGCAGGGCGGTGTTGACCCCAACCCACTCGGGTGCGCCGCTGGCACCGGGGCTTTCGGCCTGCTCCCAGGTCCAGGCCAGCTTGCGGGTCGGCGAGGGGTCGTGGCGCAGGCGCACGCGGCCGCCGGGGTGCAACACGCCGGTCATCGGGCCGGTGTTGGGGCAGTGGGCCGTGACCTGGGTGCCATCCGGCAGCTCCACATCGGCCAGGAAGCGCTTGTAGCGCTTCAGCAGCACCCCCTCCACCAGGCCATCGAACTGGAGCACTGGCGAGGCTTCAGAGGCGGGGTCGGCTGGCACTGGGTGCGGGTCGGCAACAGCGCCATACTGCCGCTCAGTTCTGTGGCCCCGGGGCCGCCGGTATGGCCCAGTCGCTGAAGCGCATCGCCCTGGTGGTGGCCGTGGCCACCGCCCTGAGCAAGGTGGCGGGGCTGGTGCGTCAGCAGGCGATCGCGGCCGCCTTCGGGGTCGGCGCTGCCTACGACGCCTACAACTACGCCTATGTGCTGCCGGGCTTTCTGCTGATCCTGCTGGGGGGCATCAACGGCCCCTTTCACAGCGCCATGGTCAGCGCCCTGGCCCGCCGCCCCCGCGCCGAGGGCGCCCATGTGCTGGCCGCGGTCAACACCCTGGTGGGCGCCGGCCTGATCGGCGTCACGGTGGTGTTGTGGCTGGCCGCTGACCCGCTGATCACGCTGGTGGGGCCGGGTCTGGACGCCCAGCGCCACGCCCTGGCGGTGGTCGAGCTGCGCTGGATGGCGCCGATGGCCCTGCTGGCCGGCCTGATCGGCCTGGGCTTCGGCGCGCTCAACGCCGCCGATGTGTTCTGGCTGCCGTCGATCAGTCCGCTGCTCTCGAGCCTGGCGGTGATCGCCGGTCTGGCGGTGCTGTGGTGGCAGCTGGGGCCGGCGATCGTGTCGCCCCAGATGGCGCTGATCGGCGGCATCGTGCTGGCCGGCACCACCACCCTGGGGGCGCTGCTGCAGTGGCTGATCCAGCTGCCGGCCCTGGCCAAGCAGGGTCTGCACCAGTTCAAGCTCGTCTGGGACTGGACGCATCCCGGCGTGCAGGAGGTGCTGCAGGTCATGGGCCCGGCGACCTTTTCATCGGGGATGCTGCAGATCAACGTGTTCGTCGATCTGTTCTTTGCCAGCGGCATCGTCGGGGCTGCGGCGGGCCTGGGCTACGCCAGCCTGCTGGTGCAGACGCCGCTGGGGTTGATTTCCAACGCCCTGCTGGTGCCGCTGCTGCCCACCTATGCGCGGCTGACGGCCCCGGCAGACCGGCCCCAGCTGGTGGCCCGCATCCGCCAGGGGCTGATGCTCTCCAGCGCCTCGATGCTGCCCCTGGGCGCCCTGATGATCGGCCTGGCCGGGCCGATCGTCGACCTGATCTATGAGCGCGGCGCCTTTGATGCCGCCGCCGGCGATCTGGTCGATGGCCTGTTGATGGCCTACGGCCTGGGCATGGCGGCCTACCTGGGCCGAGACGTGCTGGTGCGGGTGTTCTATGCCCTGGGTGATGGCAACACGCCGTTTCGGCTGTCGCTGGCGGGCATCGGCCTCAACGCCATCGCCGACTGGGTGCTGGTGGGCGGGCCGACTCCCTGGGGGCTGCAGTCGCCTGGGAGCAATTTCGGCGCCCCCGGCCTGGTGCTGGCCACGGTGGTGGTCAACGTGGCCACCTGCGCGGCCCTGCTGCTGGTGCTGCACCGCCGTCTGGGCGGGCTGCCGCTGGCGGCCTGGGGCCGTGACACGGGCCTGTTGACCCTGGCCGCGGCAGTGGGTGGCGCCTTGGCCTGGGCCCTGGCGTCGTGGGTGGCCTGGCCGGCGGGTCTGGGAGCACTGGTGTTGCGCCCTGCCCTCAGCGCCCTGCTGGGATTGGCGGTGTATGGCCTGCTGGCCAACCTGGCGGGCGTGGCCGAGGCGCGGCAGCTTCTCGGGGGTCTGCAACGCCGCCTGCAGCGCCGCCAGGGCTAGGCCCTAGGGATCGAGCCGCACCTCGCGCTCGTCCCGCACGTGAACCGGAATCTCCAGGTGCGAGCGGCCCAGCATCTGCGGCCCCTCAATGGAGTAGATGCGGGCCTCGATGCCAAATTCTTTGAAGGCGTTCTCGAGTTCCTGCAGCAACGCCTTCTCGACCTGGGCTTCGGCGTCGACCACACGGCCGAGCAAACGACTCCCCAGCCGGCCGATCCGCTGGCGCACCACCTCCCGGGCATTGGTGACTTCAATGACCAGCACGGCCCGGGCAGCGCATTGGAGGCAACCCTAGGCGGGGCCAGGGCCGCTGGCGTTCAGCGGTCCAGCTCCTGCAACACATCCTCGAGATCGCGCAGCTGCCCCGGTGGCACCAGCCGCGCCAGCGGCAGGCGGGTGGCGCCGCCACCGATGGGGACCTGCACCGCTTCGAGTGCCTGGCGGGCGCAGACCGCGACGCCCTGGTCGAGCCGGGCGGCGCACTCGATCGCCAGGGGCTGGGCCAGGCCCGCGTCGCCCAGATACAGATGCCAGCCGGCGATCTGCAGGTACAGCCGTTCGGCCAGGGCCGTTTCCAGATCCTTCAATTGGCTGGCGCTCAGGGTCATGGCAGATCGGCTCAGGTGGGGCTGTCGGCGTTGCGGCCGGGACGCCGCGCAATCACCACCCCAGCGTGGCCCAGCAGCAGCGCCAGCCATCCCAGGGTCAGCCAGTTGAGGTGCGGCCAGGGGTGGCGCAGCTCCTGCACCACCCACAGGCCGCTGTTGAGCGCTGCGAACAGCATCGCGTGCAGGGTCAGGTTGACGATCCGCTCAAAGTGGCGGTACGTCGGGTCGTCGGGATTGGCGGGGCCGTACCAGCGAATCGGCATAACCAGGGGGCTGCGTCGGGTGGATTTGACGAATGGGCCCCCGATGCGGTGAAAATGGTCCCATGCGCTTGTAGCTCAGCGGATTAGAGCATCTGACTACGGATCAGAGGGACGGGAGTTCGAATCTCTCCAGGCGCGTTTCACAACCCACTCAGCCGCCCATCAGGGCGGTTTTTTTTGACCCACCCTGTTGGGGCCCACGCAGTTGGGGTCCACGCCTCTTTTGAACGCGAGCCGATTGCAGGGCGATCGCTCGAACCGGCGCGCGCCCGTGGCTGTGCCGGCCCCTGCAGGTCGTTGTACAACTGCACAACCTGCGCAATACGCCTGCGGCATCGCTCTGCGCCGTCACCGCCCTGGCGGTTGGCATGGCCCCGTGCCCCCAAACCGCCTCGCCGTTTGCCGGAGTGTTGAGGTGCTGGCGGCCTCAAGGCTGCCTACGATGGGGGGTCTATTTGTTGCTCGATCCCCAATGCCCGCCAGCAGCGACGCGCCGATCAACCAGCCGTTGGTCAGCGCGGATCCGACCCTGGCTGCCCTGATCGGGCGCGAGGAGCAACGCCAGGAGACGCACCTGGAGCTGATCGCCTCTGAAAACTTCGCCTCGCGGGCGGTGATGGAGGCCCAGGGTTCGGTGCTCACCAACAAGTACGCCGAGGGCCTGCCCGCCAAGCGCTATTACGGCGGCTGCGAACACGTCGATGCGATCGAGGAGCTGACGATCGCCCGGGCCAAAGAGCTGTTTGGTGCCGCCTGGGCCAATGTTCAGCCCCACAGCGGCGCCCAGGCCAACTTCGCCGTGTTCCTGGCCCTGCTGACCCCCGGCGACACGATCATGGGCATGGACCTGAGCCATGGCGGTCACCTGACCCACGGCTCGCCGGTCAACGTCAGCGGCAAGTGGTTCAAGGTCGTGCAGTACGGCGTCGACCTTGCCACCCAGCAGCTCAATTTCGACACGATCCGCCAGCTGGCGCTCGAACACAAACCCAAGTTGATCGTCTGCGGCTACTCGGCTTATCCGCGCACCATCGACTTTGCGGCCTTCCGGGCCATCGCCGATGAGGTGGGCGCCTACCTGCTGGCCGACATGGCCCACATTGCCGGGCTGGTGGCCGCCGGCGTGCACCCCAACCCGGTGCCCCTGTGCGACGTGGTGACCACCACCACCCACAAGACCCTGCGCGGCCCCAGGGGTGGCCTGATCCTGTGCCGCGATGCCGACTTCGCCAAGCAGTTCGACAAGGCCGTGTTTCCAGGGAGCCAGGGCGGCCCCCTGGAACATGTCATCGCCGCCAAGGGCGTGGCCTTCGGCGAGGCGTTGCAGCCCAGCTTCAAGGCCTATGCCCAGCAGGTGGTGGCCAATGCCAAAGCCCTGGCCGCCCGCATTCAGGAGCGGGGCATCGCCGTGGTCAGCGGTGGCACCGACAACCACATCGTGCTGCTCGATCTGCGCAGCATCGGCATGACCGGCAAGGTGGCTGACCTACTCGTGAGCGACGTGCACATCACCGCCAACAAGAACACGGTGCCGTTTGACCCCGAGTCACCGTTTGTGACCAGCGGCCTGCGCCTGGGCACCGCCGCCATGACCACCCGTGGCTTTGACGAGGCGGCTTTTGCCGAGGTGGCCGATGTGATCGCCGATCGCCTGCTCAACCCCGACGACAGCGCCATCGAGCAGCGCTGCCGTGAGCGGGTGGCGGCGCTGTGTGAGCGCTTCCCGCTTTACGCCGATCAACGTCAGCTTCAGCACGCTTGACCACAGATGCTGTCCGTAAGGTGGGCAGCGAAGGCTCGCTTGCCTGATCGAGGCTTCCTGTTGTGAACCTCGCCTACCACCCCAATGCCGCTGCCCTGCTCACCCTGGTGAGTGCAGCCCTGCTCACGGCACTGGTGGTGCCGGTGGTGCGGCGTGTGGGTCTGGCCTACGGCCTGATCGATGCCCCCGATTCGCGCAAGCAGCACACCGCCCCCATGGTGCGGTTGGGCGGCATCGGCATTGTGGTGGGGTTCAGCCTGGCGCTGACCCTCACCTGGCGCTTCGGGGGCTTTGCTGAGCTGCCGTTCAGCAAGGACCAGTTGATCTGGACCACCCTGGCCGGGGCCCTCTGTTTTTTTGTGATCGGCCTGGCCGATGACCTGTTCGCCCTGCCGCCGCTGCCGCGTCTCCTCGCCCAGCTGTTGGTGGCGATGGCGGTCTGGAGTCAGGGCGTGCAGATCGGCACGATCGAGCTGCCCTTTGCCCTGTTGGGCCACAGCACCCCGTCGCTGCTGTTGCCCCCGGCGCTGAGCCTGCTGGCCACGGTGATCTGGCTGGTGGGCATCACCAATGCCATCAACTGGCTCGATGGCCTCGATGGGCTGGCGGCGGGGGTCAGCGGCATCGCTGCCGTTGGCCTGCTGTCGGTCAGCTTCAGCCTGCACCAACCCGCTGCGGGGTTGCTGGCGGCAGCCCTGGCTGGCAGCTGCCTTGGCTTTCTGCGGCACAACTTCAACCCCGCCCGCATCTTCATGGGCGATGGCGGCTCCTATTTCCTGGGTTTTGCTCTGGCGGCGATCAGCATCGTCGGGCCGGCCAAAGGTCTGACCAGCGTCAGCCTGCTGCTGCCGCTGCTGATCCTGTCGCTGCCGCTGGCCGACATGTCGGCGGTGATTGTGGGGCGGTTGAGCCAGGGCCGTTCGCCCTTCTACCCAGACCGGCGCCATCTGCACCATCGGCTGCTGCGCCGGGGCCTGAGCCACCGCCGCACGGTGCTGCTGATCTATGCGTTCACCCAATGGCTGGCGTCGCTGGCCCTGGTGCTGGTCAATGCCGAATTGCGCTTTGTCTGGCTGGGCCTGGCCACCGCGGTGCTGATCGCCCTGGTGGTGACCACCCGCCGCCAGCTGCATGACGAAGCCAGCTGATGAGCACTCGGATGGCGCGATGACCGCCGAAGTGCTGTGCATTGGCACCGAGCTGCTGCTCGGCAACATCACCAACGGCAATGCCCGTTGGCTGGCCGAGCAGCTGGCCGCCCTGGGCATCGCCCACCACCGCCAGGAGGTGGTGGGCGACAACCGTGAACGCCTGATTGCCGCCGTGCGCCAGGCCGCCGGCCGCTGCCGGGTACTGATGACCACCGGCGGGTTGGGTCCCACCCCCGATGACCTCACCACCGAGGCCATCGCCGCCGCCTTTGACACCCCCCTGGTCGAGCGCCCAGAGGTCTGGGCCGACATCACCGCCAAGCTGGGCCAGCGCGGTCGCACCCCGTCGCCCAGCCAGCGCCGTCTGGCGCTGCTGCCTGAGGGTGCTGCGGTGTTGCCCAACCCCACCGGCACCGCCCCCGGGATGATCTGGAGCCCTCAGCCGGGGTTCACCGTGCTGACGTTTCCAGGGGTGCCCAGCGAGATGCGGGCGATGTGGCAGGCCACTGCCGCACCCTGGTTGCGCCAGGCGGGGCTGGCCGAGGCGGTGTTTGCCAGCCGCATGCTGCGCTTTTGGGGG
>Ga0194129_10008999_pt1 | contig 11340 bp, 7 predicted proteins | sample TA2KigCa35mmetaG_FD_150862 | JGI IMG/M metagenome (GOLD analysis project Ga0194129, IMG submission 150862) | Freshwater microbial communities from Lake Tanganyika, Tanzania - TA2015038 Kigoma Deep Cast 35m | ecosystem: Environmental > Aquatic > Freshwater > Lake | place: Tanzania: Lake... | reverse complement strand
TCTAAATAACTCTCCTCGAACCCTCTTATTTCCACAATTTCCAGCCCGTATTCCCCACAAATCGTCTTCAAAAAGTCATAGTTCACCAAATATTCCTTGTGTGATATTCCAATTGTGCTGACGAAGACCTCAATCTGATGACCCATATTCGGCTTCTTCGCATCCCACTTCTTAATATCATACTCCTTTGTAATCTTCCACAGCAAATCATCCCCGATTTTTCCCTCCTTCATCTCATCTTTCTCCAACATCTTATACACTCTCCCACCATCCAAGCTCGTCCCAATAAAATGACCCCCCACTTTCAAATTATCGCTCACATTTTGTAAAACACTCCTCAGTAAGATTTCATCTTCGAAAAAATAATGGACCGCATACTGTAAGCTAACAACATCATACTGATTCTTCGATAGAAAAGTTTTCTCCATTTTAACACGAGCATATGTATCCATCGCGCAATCGAAACTCGGAAAAATCAGCTTCCCACAATCACCCCAAATATATGTAGTATCCGGCCTTGGCTTGGGGACCCTCTTATACAACTCAATCGCGCTATCAATATTATCCTTCGAAATATCAATTCCCACGACAGTCTTCAACTTACCGAGTCTCCATTTCGATGTATCACCCCCATTTCCACAAGCTAAATCCAACAGAGAACCCATCATTTCATCCTTCCCACCCAAAACCGCTGGACAAACGCTACTAATGAGCTTATCCTTAATAATCCGATTGTGGAAAATCTGGAAAGGATACTTCTTAATCCGGTTTGCGTTCTCGATATAATAAAATGAGCTCAAATCCTCCTCGGGGACCGACCCCTCTTTCAAATTCGTCTCCGTAATCGGATTATTCAGTGCGTTCCACAAATGATTTCCATAAGATTCATTCAAACCGATATCAATCTTTCGATGAAAAAGGGCTGTCTTCGAATAATTTATAGCGACCGGCGTCCAACGGAAAAGATTCGTATATTCTCCATAAATCCTCTGATATAAAAATGAAACTACGACCCCGTTCTCAATCTCGTCCCCACTACTAACAAGCAACTTCCCGCTCTCGTGTAAAGGAACGTTCGCAATATTGGTCATCGGATTTCCTCCGCGGGGATTAAAATCGACGACCTTCCCACTTGCCCCCACAACCATCAATTTAAGCGTCTTATAATAAATAATGCGCCCAAACTGGTCATCCTTACTCGGTAATTGAAATGGGCTAACCTTATCATTTTTTCCTTCGCGAACATAACTAACTAAGAAATCGACGGTCCTCATTGATTGATAGCGCCACCTCATACACTCATACCAATGGCCTCCCCGCTCCGGATAAAAGTCCGCCATCGGGCGAAACATTATACCCTCTACTGGATACTCCTGAATGCTAATCTTATCAAATATCTCATTGACATTATCTTCAAATAAGGACCCACTCCCGAATAAATACTTCCCCACGTATATTTTAGTGGCCTCCTCTCGCAACTCCGCAACAATATACGTCGATTTCTGAATACACTCCCGAAAGAATTGATACATGTATTCATGGCGCATCTTCTCCTTTGTTCCAGCTCCCATAACAAAGAATTTCGTCTTCCTTACATCAGCCCCCCTATAATATAAAATATCCGTTATAACAAACGTATTCTTCTTCGCATTATAATAACCCTCACAAATACTATTCTCATACCCACTCACTTCCCGCCCAGTATTTATAATCCGGTCATTCATAATAATAAAAATCTTCCCATCAACATTCTTACTAAAATTTTCCGTGATAAAAAGATAACAGACCTCCCCCTCCGGATAAAAGGAAACGCCGTAATTTTCACGAACATACGGTATCCCATCTTTTTTAAAGAAATTGCGTCTTAATACATCGACCGGCTCCACATAGAAACCCTCCGCAATGAATCGTCGAAATGATTTCATCAGATTCTTCTTCTCGTCAACCGATATAATAAAATTTGTCTGCTGAATTTCCTCAAATAACCACCGCAAAAATTTACTGAAATATGTCTCGAACTCAATGGTTTCTTCTCCCACTTTGATTGTATCTTCGACCTTGTCCTCAAATCGCAGTTGGACGCGATATTTACAAGCAACTCCAATACATCCACTTTCTCGAAATGAAAGGTCGCTTTCTATCTGGCGCTCTTCAATCAAATCTAAATAAAATCCGAACATATCATCTAGTATTTCGTATTTATTTACATATTGGTAGGTCCTCTTAGCGCCTTCCTTCGCCTTTTGCTCTTTGACTTCCGCATCATGAAATACGACGACTTTCATCCCATACTTCTCAACTTCATCCTCTTGAACAACTGTCTCTCGAATATGTCGCATCTCGCAACTCCCAAATTGCCAATATCTCTTAACTTCATCTTTCCCATCAACATATCCGTAGTCGAATGCCGACGTATATTCCTTTAAATGCGTTTTCATTTCATATTTAAAGCCCATCCCTCCTTTTTCGGGCGAATAGATACACCTTTCAACTATTGTCGTGAATAATTCTTTTGATAAACTGTCGCCGAATTCAATGCGAATTTTATTATTGCCTAATTTTTTGAATATATTATAGTCCATGATTATAATATATTAGTAGATTAATTTTAAACTGTTATAAAACTTTTTTGATTAAACTTTTTTTCTAAAAATGTTTTTTACAAGCAACAAGTCTCAAATATCTTAGCTGTCGCCAAATACGGGTCGCAATTACTCGCAGGACGCCTATCCTCGAAATACCCCCTCTTGTTATTAATTGTATCATTCCCTATCCTTACACTTCGCCCCCTATTGGCCCTCCCAAATGAAAACTCATCATAACTCGCTGTCTCATGATGACCAGTCATCCTCTCCTTATTCCCTTCTCCGTATATCATCATATGTTCTAAATGCTTTTTACTCAATTTCATAATCGCATCATCAATTATTTCCAAACCAGTCTTTTCAGCGGTCCCCTCTCGCATAGCCTTCGTACTAAAATTCGTATGACATCCACTCCCATTTATTTCTTTAATCAACTTTGGCGTCAAATCAACTCGAACTCCATACTTTTCGCAAACCCGATTCAATATATAACGCGCCATCCACAAATGGTCCCCCGCCTCAATACCCAAAGAAGGCCCAATCTGAAATTCCCACTGCGCCGGAGCAACCTCAGCATTTATCCCACTCACCCTCAGCCCAGCATACAAACATTTTTCTAAATGCTCCTCAGCAACATCCCTACCCAACGCATTTCCTCCACCAACCCCACAATAAAATGGACCCTGCTCTGGAATAGAATACTCACAACCCAATGGTTTCCCCGTTTTCAAATCAATCAAAAAATACTCCTGTTCCAAGCCAAACCATGGCTCTTCATCTGGCTTCTGGTCAAATATCTCAACAGCCCCAGCACGATGGTTAGTAATATGAGAATGTCCGTTCGGTAAATATGTATCACATAATACCATCCGATTATCACCTTCCCTAAAAGGACATTTAAAAACAGCACGAGCCTTCATAATAACCTCGCTATCACTTCCAATAGCCTGACCAGTCGAACTACCATCATAATTCCAATCAGGATAAAAATATATAGAATCCTTATCAAATACACTGTCGCATTCATTCATAACCCGACACTTACTACGTAATTCATTATTTCCACCAATCCAAATATATTCAGCTAAAAATACCATATCCTAATATTACATTATTTTTTTACATATTTTCCAATTCTTCCCTCAATTCAGAAATATTCTTATTCAAATCCTTTCCGGTTTTCTCAGACTTCTTAAATATTGAAACACCCCTATCGATAGCAACCTTCTGTAATTCAACAAGTGTCATCTTTTTCAATAATTTGGTCTCTGGTTTCGGTTGAGACACACTCCCACCACCAGACCGTAATTCCTCGAAAAACTCAATTCCCATACTCTCCCATGACATGACCCCAGTCATATGACTATTAAAAACTGGATAATATCGACCTTCCTTCTCAATCAAAAAACAAGACGGATTCTTCAAAACATACTCAGTCTTCCGGTCATCATTCTTCCACATACTCGGGATATAACTAATCCTTTCAACTTTTCTCCTCTTAACTAAACCACCTACAACTTCCTTAAAAATATAAACAGTCAGCGAAAAATAATCCACAATAATTCCCTTTAACACAGCATCGTCGTCAATATCCTCATTCGCCATAAACTTCTCCCGAATCAATGTTCTCTTACGTGTGTAATCATTGTCCTTATAAAGAGCCTTCTCTTCCATGTCATAAGCAATCTGTCTCATTAGGTCCTTTATCATTATAACCTTTGACTTAACATTCAAATAACGAAATTCGCCCAATACTTCATTCAATATTGAATAAATAAAACTGTTTTTCCTCTCATTGTTCCGGTCCTTAATCATCTTAAATGAAGAATCCAACCCAGTCCATTCAGGAACATCAACAATATCTTTATCTACGAAACTATATTTTGCATCCAAAATATATTTATCGTATATGTGCCCCTCTGCGATGACTTTCTCCGGAATATGAAAAACATAATCCTTTGCGAAATCTGCGCCTCCCTTATTTAAATAACTATGTAATTTATCAATTGGTATCATGACTAAATATTATATTATAATAGTCAATTCGTTTTAAGTTAAAATATTCGCGTCTCCTACTCATCATCAACATCCTCTTCTTCATCTTCTTCCTCTTCCTCTTCTTCCTCCTCTTCTTCATCGCCCTTCTCAACTAGTACATTCTTTTTCGTTTTAGTCTTCGGTTTAACAGCATTCAGTGAAGTCTTCACACTACGAGTATTTACACTCATACGCGATATATCGCGAAAACGCTTTAATATTTTTGCCCGATTTCCAACATATTTTGTCTTATACTTTTTCAATACAATCTTATAACCAGTTATTTCTCGAGAAGTATCTACAACAAAATTTTTCTCAAATTCAATTTCATCATCATTTATATTTCGATACTCCTCAAATATTTCATTTATCCCATCCAACGAATAAATCTCAAAATTAATATTTTTATCCATATCATTCTCCATTATTGGAAATACAACTGAATTATTCGCATTTTTATCAAATGCCTCGATTCGAGTTTTCTCCGTATTCAAAATGTCCTCTGTTTTACTTAATTCGCGAACATTATCCTTTGTAAAATCGACGAACATCTTTATTTTGTTCAATAAATGATTCGGTATATTCGTTAAATTAATGAAATAACCATTTTTATTCAATGTATAGCGCAAATTATTATTTTTTATAATATCAATTATTTGAATCTTCTGACTATTATTCATCTTCTTCTCGATGAACTCTTTCATAATGCGAATATCTTTAACTGAAATTGGGTCCTCCATTTTTAAACAATTATATCACATTTTTTTTATATTGATTAGTCCTCATCTTCGTAGTCGCCGTCATCTTCATCTTCATCATCATCTTCATCATCATCATCATCGCTTATTATTTCAGAATCTTCAACCGGATTTGCCTCTCCTTCCATATCTTCATCCAACTCTCCTAAGTCGTCATCCAATTCCTCCAAATCCTCAGACCCATCTTCTTCATCGTTCTCCGAATTTGAACCACTTTCACCCTCGCTCTCAGTCTCCGCTTCATCATCAACGTCCGACTCAGATTCAAGAACTGATTCCGACGCAACCAATGCGTCCATATTCTTATGCTTATCAGCTCCTTTTCTTACCTGAATTACGACCTTCTTTCGAACTTCGCTATTCAATTTCGCATATATCGAGATAACATTACTATTCAAATTGAAAGTTTTTCCAATGACGAGCAAATCAATTTCATCGCCGATATTAATCTTCGAAAAGGGCTCTTTATCTTGATGAATTTCCTTCGGAACAATTATCATAAGGGGACCCAATTCCGCCAATATACCGAGCTTGTTAATTTTCTTGACGGACGCCTTGATTACACTATTCACTGGAATATTACAGACTTTCGCCCCAATCGTAATATCGAACGTAATATTTCCATTGAACTGATTATTATTCATATTTCCAATACTCCTCTTTAATATGATTACCGTGTTTGGAACAACGTATCCTTCCTTGATACATAGCCCCTCCACATTATTTTTCACTATTTTCTCGATATACGCTGGAAAATTATCATCTAAATAGCGCGGATTTAAAGATACTCGCTTTTTAATTTGAGTATAGAAGTATATGTCATTTTTTGTAAGAGAACTCATTATATAATATATAATAAATTAAACTACTTTTAAATTCATTTTTTTAGTAATTGCGAAGAATATTTCATCGTCTCTATCGAATTAATGAACCACCTCTTTCCCTGATGTCTATCATAATCATACTCACGCAACTTGTATTCAAATACTACGCATATCTTCTTCTTTTGCGTCCCCACTATTTCAATTCCAGTCTTCTTCGACATTTCGTTCAATTCTACTACACTATGAAAGTCGCACTCCTTCCCCTTCATTTCGGAGCGCTTACTCTTCTTCATATTCAGAGTAACAGCTCCCGTATCGCGCGTCCCATCATAAACCTTGAAAACGTATGGCCCATCCTTCAACACCATGAACCCATAAATAATATTGAAATTACGGGACGCATTCTTCGCTTGTTTGGACGCTTTTATTTTCATATTGAGTTTCAATCGGTCTCTGATTTCCGAACCACATTCACCCACAAGCTTCGTATCCTCATTATAGCAAAATATCTTCATAATTGCCTTGTTCTCATTATTATTCGCCTTCAAGTTCTTGAATATATAATAATATCCAATCAGCTTGTCATTCGCGACATCATCCTTCCCCACTTCTAAATCGCGATATTTATAAAGGAAAAGAGGCTCGAAATATTCATAAAGTAATACCAGATATGGGTTCGTCATCTTGCCCTTCGACTCATAATAATCAATGAAAATCTTCTTTATAAGAACATTCTTATCTTTGTCATTCAGCTTATCAACAATCTGCGTTAAAATAATATACATTTTGTTCTTGTGATTGGATTCTATCTCATTCTGAATCATCTCAGCATTTTTGATAACTGACGCAAGTATATCGCCATCTTTTACCTGATTCTTCGTCATAATCATATTGTAATCAATTTCCTCCACATCGTTTTTGAAAACATATTCAGCCGTCTTCTGTGAAAAGGGGCGCATCCTATAAAGAAGAGGGGCGTCCGCATAAGTAAATTCGATCGGCTGGAAAATATAATAAGGGCCCTTGTGAATCATATATCCGCGCCGGTTATACATATCATAAATCGGCTCATCCCGATTATTAATCATCTCCGTAATCGCAATGTATATAAATTGGAGCTCGAAGTTTTTCATATGTTCTCTAATTATTTTTACTAAATCCTCCAACGTATAAACATAACCGACCTCGAACAATTTCTTCAATATCTTCTTCGACTTAGTTATATCGGACCTCGCGAACCGCTCATTATAGGTATCTATATTCACCTTATAAAGCTTCTTCCTATCAGGCTCCCATACACACTTATAATCACAATCTTTATAATCGCATTCCCTGCTCCCATTATTATCCTCCAAACGTATCCTTACCCTCCGGCCCAAGCTACTAACCATCTCCACACTCTTCCCGCCAAAATCGAAAATATTTCCGTTCTTGTTAAGGGCGCAATCCACTGCGGATTGTTTTAAGATGTATGATATTTCGCGAATTTTGCGGTCCTTCACTTCGGCGATTCGGTATATACGTGTATCAATCGTTTCCGTTTCCTTCTCCTTTTTACTGGCGTTCTTTGGGGGAACAACCGCATATAAAAAGACTTCAACATTGCGCTCGACTGCGGGTAAATCAGCGTGGCTACACCACCTACTCGCGCGTCCAGTTGTCTGGTCAATACGCGACAAGTTGAACCACGGCTCCAATATATGAACCTGTCGTATCCGCTTGAAGTCCAATCCTTCACCCAAAAGACGGGTCCCAATAATAATTTTCACTTCCTCGCCATATTTATTATTGTCGTGGTTCATAATATTCATCAAATTGGACGTCTCAATTGTGGAAATGTTCGTGTCCCCCGAAATCAAAATGTATCTCGCTCTCCGAAATTCGTGGTAATTCGATGAACCACTATTGTGTATCCGCGCGAGAGCATCATTCCCACATAAAGCGCAAATAGGATTCCTTTTTCGCGGGTAGTCCAGCAACGGCCTCTCTCCGCTCCATAAGTAGCGCTCGAATCCATTTTGCTCTAACATCATCGCAAACGGTAAAACACCTGCCCAAATGAATTCAGAATATATATAACAAATACCTGTCCCATTCTTAATATTTTGTAGGGCGCTGTAAAATTTGGAACTGTATTTTTCGAGATATTTTTCATCTAAGAATGGTGCCTCATCACTCTTCCCCGCGTTGAATCGGACATGCGTCTGAAATCGGAACTGATAAGTTCTCTTCTTTTTCTTTGTGGAGTCAGTCGATTTACCGGAATCAATGATGAAAGCTCCGCGACCATTATCGGAAGTTTGGTAAGCATAATCGCGCTTCGGGTTAGTAAAATTACCGTTCTTGTCCGGTAATATAATATTACATATACGACGCGAAAGTGAATTCGCATATTTATCGTAATCGTCCTTTTTCAGAACGACTTCCTCATCATCATCTTCATCGACAACCATTTCCACTGCGCCCTCATCCTCTTCTTCTGGCTTATCTTTATCAATTGTTTTCAACTTCTTCAAGTATTCATCATAATGATACTTGCTCATCTCACATGTGGATACCTTCAATTTATGGAAACGCTCGCTCGGAGGGATGACTTTTCCATAAATATCATATTTTATATTTGGAACAATCGCATTAGCCGGTTCTATTTTCAAAGGGAAAACAATTGGGTTCTCACCACGCAAATAGCTTATATAACCTTTTGACAGTTCCCTAATTCTCTCAGCACCCCCCGGAACTAAATTCTCATTACTATCGAAGATTTCACTCCTTTTAACTGGGGGACGCCCATCATTTAGTAAGAGGAGGTTCAATATATAAATAATTTCATTAGCATTATCATACATTGGAGTCGCGCTCATCAGAACCAACCGAATATTTTCACCGTAGGTTACAATAGCTTGTAAAATAGGGGGGACCTTGCGCAATTCGACGTCAGAAGTATCGCTCTTGATGTTATGAATTTCATCAATAATAATTACGCGGTTCTGAAATTTGCTACGAATCGCTCTTTTTTGAATATCAGTCAGAGAACTCTTTTTACCGTTCCAACCGATGTCGCTCATTAGCTCATTTGCGAACTCCTCGTATCCATAAAATTGGTAATATGAATTCACGATGCGCCCAGTTTCTTTGCGCTTCTGTTGAATTGTTAAACCACTAAACTGTTCAAAGTTGAGACTGTACGTATTTCCTGTACATTGAACTATATCATCTGGGCGCTCTTTTTTAATTTCCTTCCGGATATCATAAATTTGGTCTTTGAACTGTTGAAGAATACGACGGCTCAATAAAACTGTTATTTTGCGACGGTTATCTACGTGCATCCGCTTCATAATATCTTTGAATCCCTCCGCGATTTGAATACCGGAACACGTTTTACCAACACCAGTCCCATGATAAATTAAAATTCCATTATATGGCGTATCGATGCTAATATAATTTTTTAAAAACTCCTGCTGGGGAGATAAATTAAAAAGTCGCGCATTACAGATGTCCTCCGTTTTCTGATTATTGCGCTTTATCTTATTTTTGAAGAATTCTTTCTTAATATATATTTTTTCGTAGAAGTCTTTATCACTAAAATCTGGATAATACATATATTTTCTACTTGATGAATGTTGAATTACATTATTTTTATCTATTTTCTTCTTTATCCGGACGGCCAATTTATCTTTTTTCATTCTAATTTTTGTCATTCCTATAATATAAAAGATATAAAAAACTTTTGTTTTATATATCTGGGGAATCATTTTGGAATAAAGAAAGGTTTCGCCGGTTCATAATCTTCATGTTTCATTGTAAAAATAATTGGTTTTTTCAATTTTTTAGAATGTGAATGACTAATGACAGCCTCTTTATTCCATTTCTTGCTAAAATTACGTTCCATAAATTCTTGATATTCTTTTGGACCATATACTTCATATGCGCCAAATTTATATTTTCTTAATGGAAATAATTTATCTAAATAAAAATATTCGTTCGGCCATAAATAACAACAAATAAAATTATTATGCTCAAATACTATTTTTTTATTTAATAATTTTGGACTTCCATAAAATACATCAATAAAATATTTATCATTATTCCGATATGATATTTTATCATGTGTTATATACATAATATTGCTATAAACGAATAATTTATCATTATTTCTAAATAATTTATATAGTTTATTTTTGTATTCAACCGGAATCATTATATCAATATCATCATCCCATTTTATTATACCTCCTGACCTAACAGCTCCTAAAAATGTTCCAGCAGTTATCCAATAAACGATACCATTTTTTTCCAATAATTGTGATACTTCATAAAACATTTTATATAGATTATACGAATCTTCATGACTAAGATATATATCTTCTTTTTTTTGTTCCATAAATAATCAGATAAATTTATTTTGTAAATAAATAAACAAGTGATAGAATAATAATCAAAAATATTAAAACACAGAAAAATACGAAATTATTCAAAAAAATAATCTTAATCTTTTTCTTGCGCTGTTCTTTCCATCCTGAATCATCCAATATATTACTCTGTGGTTTATGAGGCTCAGGGTCATCTAAATGAATTTTTCTTCCATATATTTTTTCATAAATATCTAATACTTCTCCGTATGAAAGAGTCGGCTTTTTATTTTCAATATTCACCATATTATGCATGTCAATACACCAATGGGCTAATTTTTTACGGTTTTCTAAATGGGGTTCTATTGGAAACATTTCAATGTGTTTTTTATAATTGTTCCTACATAAACCACAAGGTAATGTATTTTCAAATAATTTGAAAAAATTCTTGTAAATTTCTTTATCTTTATCATTTGGATAAAATGGATATGTAAAACTCATTGAATGTATTGAAAACCATAACCGTGGCCCCCATATATTTGGATCCATATATATAAAACAGATAAAAATTATATATATTCTAATTTTTCCATGTTCCAAAATGGTCATGCTTGGCGTATTTCCCGAAATATTGAGATTCTGGATATTCCAAAATGTGAATTTGATTTTTATCTTTATAATCCAAATAAACATTCATTACATAATCGGGTCCAGTCGAAGCATACACATAATGTAATGTTTGATTTGTTTTGAAATCATTGATGTATTTATCTATATTATCATTTAT
>Ga0194129_10008994_pt1 | contig 11347 bp, 11 predicted proteins | sample TA2KigCa35mmetaG_FD_150862 | JGI IMG/M metagenome (GOLD analysis project Ga0194129, IMG submission 150862) | Freshwater microbial communities from Lake Tanganyika, Tanzania - TA2015038 Kigoma Deep Cast 35m | ecosystem: Environmental > Aquatic > Freshwater > Lake | place: Tanzania: Lake... | reverse complement strand
GGGTCTACCGGGCCTTCCGTGAGGGCAGTCGCCTGCTCGCGAACGGCGACGCGTACGCCGCGGCCGTGGCGCTCGAGCAGGCCCGGGCGCTCGAGCCCGACCAGGGGTCGATCCGGGAGGCGCTGGCCCGGGCCTATTTCGCTTCGGGCCGGGTGCGCGCCGCGGAGGCCGAGTTCGCCGCTGCGCTGGCGCTCGACCCGGTGAACGACTACGCGCACTTCGGACTCGGGGTGTGCCGGCTCCGGGTCGGCGACCGCGTCGGCGCGCGCCGGCACCTCCGGCTGGCGGTGGCCATGCACCCGCGCCCCGAGTACCGCGCCGCCCTCGCCCGGGTCGGGGCACCGTGACCGCCACCGACCGGCCCGTGGTCTGCCTCGACCTCGACGGCGTGGTGTGGCGGGGGGACGAGCCGATCCCGGGCGCGGCCGACGCGGTACGCCGGCTGCGGACGGCAGGCGTGCCGGTCGGCTTCATGTCGAACAACTCGAGCATGCCCGTCGCCGAGGTGGTGGCCAAGCTCGCACGGTTCGGCATCGAGGCCGGACCCGAGCAGGTGCTCACCAGCGCGCGGGCCGCCGCCGACCTCCTCACGACGACGATCGCGCCGGGTTCCCGGGTGCACGTGTGTGCCGGTCCCGGTGTGGTCGAGGCACTCGGCGCCGCCGGCTTCGAGCCGGTCCGGGACGGACCGGCCGCCGCGGTCGTGGTCGGGTTCCACCGGGACTTCGACTTCGCCGCGCTCGACCGGGCCGCGCGGGTCGTACGCACGGGTGCGGCGTTCGTCGCCACCAACCTGGACCCCACCTACCCCTCCCACGAGGGGCTCCTGCCCGGGGCCGGATCGATCGTCGCCGCGGTGGCCACCGCCGGAGGGCGTTCCCCGGAGGTCGCGGGCAAGCCCTTCGCCCCGGCGGCGGCGATGGTGCACCACCGCCTCGGACCCACCGGGGTCATGGTCGGGGACCGGCCCACGACCGACGGCGACTTCGCGGTCCGCCTCGGGTGGCCGTTCGCCCTCGTGCTGTCGGGGGTGTGCGTGCCGGTGCCGGGCCCGGGGGAGGAGCCCGTCCCCGAACCGGCCCCCCCGTACCTGGCCGACGACCTCGCTGCGCTCGTCCCCCGCCTGGTGGCCGACCTCGGTCCCTGAGCCGCCGCCCGCAGTCCCGGCACGGCCGCCCTCGGGCCCACCGGGCCCCGGCGTAACCTGGCCCGGTGACGGCCGTGCGGAGACGCCTCGACGTCGAGTTGGTGCGCCGGGGACTCGCCGAGTCCCGGACCGGCGCGGCGCGGCTCATCGGCGACGGCCGGGTGCGGGTCGGGGGGCTCCCGGCGACCACCGCGGCGCGTCGGGTCGACGGCGCCGTCGCCATCGCCGTGGTCACCGACGGCCCGCAGTTCGTGTCCCGGGGCGGGATGAAGCTCGCCCATGCCCTCGACGAGTTCGCCGTCGACCCCGGCGACTGCGTGGCCGTCGACGCCGGCGCCTCCACCGGCGGGTTCACCGACTGCCTGCTCCAGCGGGGTGCCCGCCTGGTGCACGCGGTCGACGTGGGCCGGGGCCAGCTGGCCTGGTCGTTGCGCCAGGACCCCCGCGTGCGGGTGCGCGAGCGCACCAACGTGCGCCACCTCGACGCCGAGGCGCTCGGCGGCCCGGTCGACCTCGTGGTCGCCGACCTCTCGTTCATCTCGCTGCGCACGGTCGCGCCGGCCCTCGTTGCGTGCGCGACCGACGACGCCACGTTCGTCCTCCTCGTGAAGCCGCAGTTCGAGGCCGGACGCAGCCGGGTGGGGCGCGGTGGGATCGTGCGCGACCCCGCGGTCCACGAAGCCGTGCTCGTGGAGGTGACCGCCGGGCTCGCGCTCGCCGGACTCCACGTCACCGCGGTGACCGGCTCACCGCTTCGGGGCGCCGACGGCAACCGGGAGTTCCTCGTCCGGGCCGACCGGGTCGGGCCCCCGCTGTCGACGGTCGAGCTGGCGCGATGCGTCCGGGCCGAGGTGACCGCGTGAAGGTCGGCATCCTCCCGCACCGTGACCGCGCCGCGGCGCTCGACCTCGCGGGACGGGCGGCGGCCTGGCTCGAGGCGCACGGGGCCACGCCCGTGATCCCGGGGCCGGAGGCGGCGCTGGTCAGCCGTCCCGATCTCGCCGCCGACGGCGCGTTCCCGAGCGGCCTCGACGTCGTGCTGTCGCTCGGCGGCGACGGCACGATGCTGCGCACCATCGACCAGGTGTACGAGGCCGGCGTGGCCGTGCTCGGCGTGAACGTCGGACAGATGGGCTACTTGACCGAGGTCGAGCCCGCCGATCTCGACGTCGCCCTCGAGCGCCTCCTCGCCGACGACTACCTCGTCGAGGAGCGCATGATGCTCGCGCTCGAGGTGCACTCGGCCGGGCCGGCCGGTGGTCGGTGGTTCGCGCTCAACGAGACCGTGCTCGAGAAGGCGCGGACCGGCCACATGGCGCGACTCGACGTCGGGATCAACGGCGCCTTCTTCACCACCTTCGCCGCCGACGCGCTGATCGTCGCGACCCCGACCGGCTCCACCGCGTACTCCTTCTCCGCCCGCGGCCCGATCGTGTCGCCCCGGCACCGGTGCCTGCTCCTGACGCCGGTGTCGCCCCACATGCTGTTCGACCGGGCCCTCGTGCTCGACGCGACCGAGCAGGTCGAGGTCACCGTGACCGGGTCCTTCGGCGCGATCCTCACCGTCGACGGGCGGGAGCTCGGTCCGCTCGCGGCGGGCGACGTGGTCACGGCCACCGCTGCCCCCAAGCCCGCTCGAGTGGTGTCGTTCCGTCCCCGCGACTTCCACCAGATCCTCAAGGCCAAGTTCGGCCTGGCCGACCGGTAGGGCGACGTGCTCCACGAGCTGCACGTGGTGGATCTCGGCATCGTCGAGGAGGTCACGGTCACCTTCGGCCCCGGCCTGACCGCGATCACCGGCGAGACCGGGGCGGGCAAGACGCTGCTGGTGGAGGCCCTGGAGCTGCTCCTCGGGAGCCGGGCCGATCCCGCCCTCGTGCGGGACGGGGCGACCGAGGCCCGGGTCGAGGGCCGGTTCGAGACCGCCGACGGCACCGAGCACGTGCTGGCGCGGGTGCTGCCGGCCGACGGGCGGTCCCGGGCCTACGTCGACGGGCGGCTCGCGACCGCCACCGAGCTCGCGGCGCTCGGCGCCACCCTGGTCGATCTCCACGGCCAGCACGCGCACCAGCGCCTGCTCGCGGGGCCGGTCCAGCGGGCGGTCCTCGACCGGTACGCCGGGCCCGACGCCGCCGACGCCCTCCGCGCGTTGCGCGTGGCCCGGACCGAGGCCCGGGACCACCGGGCTGCGCTCGCCGAGCTCGGCGGCGACGACCGCACCCGGGCCCGGGAGGCCGACCTGCTGCGCTTCCAGATCGCGGAGATCGACGAGGCTGCGATCACCGGGGCCGACGAGGACGAGGGGCTCCTCGCCGAGGAGGCCCTGCTCGCCGACGCAGTCGGCGTGCGGGCCGCGCTCGACGCCGCCTACCACCGGGTGGCCCAGGACGCCCTCGACGCCCTGGGGGCCGCGGTCGCGGCGTTGGGCGAGCACCCGGCGCTGCGGGAGCACCACGACCGCAGCCGTGCGGTCCAGGCCGAGGTGGCGGAGTTCGGACGCGACCTGCGGCTCACGGCCGACGCCGTGGTCGACGACCCGGCCCGGCTCGAGGCGGTGCGGGGACGGCGCCAGCTGCTCCAGCAGATCCGGCGGAAGTACGGGGAGTCGCTGGCCGAGGTTCTCGCCTTCGCCGCCGAGTCCCGGTGCCGGCTCGACCTCCTCGAGCACCACGCCGAGCGGGCCACGGAGCTCGAGGCGGCCGCGGCCCGGGCCGACGCCGCGGCCGCGGCGGCGGCCGACCGGCTGCGGGCGATCCGCCGTCGCGCGGCGGAGCCGCTCGCCGACGCCGTGACCGGCCACCTCCACGAGCTGGCGATGCCCCGGGCCCGGGTGGAGATCACGGTGGCGCCGACCGACCTCGGCGACGACGGCGCCGACACCGTCACCTTCCTGCTCGCCGCCAACGCGGGTGAGGCGGCCCGCCCCCTGGCCCGGGCCGCCTCCGGCGGCGAGCTGGCCCGGACGATGCTGGCCCTGCGCCTGGTCACCGCCGAGGCGCCCGCGACCCTGGTGTTCGACGAGGTCGACGCCGGGATCGGGGGCGAAGCCGGCAACGCCGTGGGGCGGCTGCTCGGCGTGCTCGGCGGCACGGCCCAGGTGCTCTGCGTGACCCACCTCGCCCAGGTCGCCGCCCACGCCGACCACCAGGTCGTGGTCCGCAAAGCCGAGCACGAGGGGCGTACCGTGGCCCGGGCGGTCGTGGTCGAGGGGGAGGACCGGGTGGGAGAGCTGTCGCGGATGCTGGCCGGTGTGGGGGAGTCCGACCACGCCCGCGGCCACGCGGCCGAGCTCCTCGCCGACGCCGCCCGGACCCGGCGCACCGCACCCGGTGCCGCCGGCGCCGCCCCGGGTGCCCGCACCGGGAAGGCCCCGCGCCGGGCCCGGGCCGCCTCGTGACCCTCATCCGCCGGCGTCGACAGGACGCGCCCGACGGCTCGGCCCCCGAGGGCGTGGCCGGTCGGGCCGGCGTCGACCGCCGGACCAAGGATCTCGTGAAGCGGCTCGAGGGCGGCGAGATCGCCGTCATCGACCACGAGGACATCGACCGGGTCGCGGCCGACGGCCTCGTGGAGCGCAGCGTCGCCGCGGTGGTGAACGCGGCGCCCTCGATCACCGGGCGCTACCCGAACCAGGGGCCACTGCGCATCCTGGCCGCCGGCATCCCCCTGGTCGACGACTTCGGCCCCGGTCTGCTCGACCGGTTGCACGAGGGTGACGACCTCCGGCTCGTGGGCGGCGCGTTGTGGCGCGACGACGAGCTCCTCGGGTCCGGGACGGTGCGTGACCGCACCGAGGTCGAGGCGGCGATGGAGAGGGCCCGGGCCTCGATCGGCGCCGAGCTGGAGCGCTTCGCCGAGAACACGCTCGAGTACATCCGACGCGAGGCCCGCATCACCTTCGAGCCGCTGCAGCTACCACCGCTCGCCACCGAGATCCGGGGCCGCCACGCGCTGGTCGTCGTACGCGGGCACGACTACCGCAGCGACCTGCTCGCACTGCGGCCCTACATCCGCGAGTACCGACCGGTGCTCATCGGGGTCGACGGGGGTGCGGACGCGCTCCGGGAGATCGGTCTCCGGCCCGACATCGTGATCGGGGACTTCGACTCGGTGGCCCTCGACACGTTGTCGACCGCGACCGACCTGGTGCACCACGTGCATCCCGACGGGCGGGCGCCCGGGCGGGAGCAGCTGCTCGAATGGGGGGTCGACTACGAGGAGTTCGTCGCCGAGGGCACCAGCGAGGACGTGGCGATGCTGCTGGCGTGGGAGGCCGGCGCCTCGCTGATCGTCGCCGTGGGCACCCACGCCACGATGGTCGAGTTCCTCGACAAGGGGCGCAAGGGCATGTCGTCGACGTTCCTCACCCGCTTGCGCCTGGGGCCGGTCCTGGTCGACGCCAAGGGGGTCCACCGGCTCTACGAGGGTCGGGTGCGGCGGTTCGACGTCGTGCTCCTCGTCGTCGCGGCCCTCGTGACGATCATCGTGGTCGCCATCGTCTCGCGTCCCATCCAGACCATCGTCGACGCGCTGCGAGTCACCATCGAGGACCTGTGGTTCTCCATCACCCGCTAGGCCGCCCGTGATCAACTTCCGCTTCCACGTCATCTCGCTCATTGCGGTGTTCCTCGCGCTCGCGGTCGGGGTTGTGATGGGCTACGGGGTGCTCGGACAGCCCACCGTCGACTCCCTCCAGGCCCGCATCGACACCGTGGAGGCCCGGGCCGACGAGGTGCGGGCCGAGAACGACCGCCTGCGGTCCGAGCAGGAACGTCTCGACGGCCTGCTCGCCGAGGTCGGGCGCTTCGCCGTGAACGACCGCTTATCCGGCGCCGAGGTCCTGCCCGTGGCGGTGCGCGGGGTCGACGAGGACGTCCTCGAGGAGACGGTCGCGCTCGGGCGTCAGGCCGGTGCGGTGGTGCCGGGGATCCTCTGGCTCGAGGACAAGTGGGCCCTCAGGTCCGACGAGGACAGCGCGACCCTCGCGGCGCTGGTGGGGTCGCCCGCGACCACCCGGGCCGGGGTGCGTGACGACGCCGCCCGGGCCCTGGCCACCCGCCTCGCCACCGGCCCGACGACGGGGCGCCCCGACCTGCTGAGCGCGCTCGACACCGCCGGGTTCGTGACCCTCCAGGGCGTCGACGGCGCCACCTTCACCGCCGCGACCGTGGACGCCAGGCCCCGGCGGTTCCTCCTGGCCGAGGGCACCGGGGCGGCCGTCGGGTTCGAGCGCGGGGTGCTGCCGCTGGCCAGCGCGCTGGCGGCGACGGGCCGCCCGGTCGCCGTGGCCGAGTACTGGCGTGCGGCCGCGGGGGGCCCGGCCCGGGGCGACGTCCTTGCGCCGGTCCGGACCGGTCGCCTGGCGACGCAGATCGCGACGCTCGACAACCTCGACACCGCCGACGGCCCCCTGCTCGCGGTCCTCGTGATGGGCGCCCTCGGGCAGGGCACGGTGGCGCACTACGGCTTCGGGGCGGGCGCCCAGCGGGTCGCGCCGGAGTGGTGGGGCGTGTGACCGGCGGGGAGCCCCTCCGGTGATGGTCGTCCTCGGCCTCGCGGCCGGGGCGCTCGCCGTGGTGTTCCTGCGGATCGGGGCGCCCGACGTCCTGGCCGCGCCCACCCTGGCGCGCGAGAACTACCGGGGTCACCGACTCCCCACGGCGGCCGGGATCCTGATCGTCGTCGCGGTGCTGGTCGTGGAGGCCGGGCGGGCCGTGCTCGGTGGCCTCGGGGTCGGGGACCGGGCCGGCCTGACCGTCGACCGCAGCCTCGTGCTGTTCGCAGTGTTCGCCTTCGGCCTGCTCGGCTTCGTCGACGACGTCCTCGGCGACGCCAGCGCCCGGGGCTTCACCGGCCACGTCGGCGCGCTGTTCCGGGGCCGGATCACCACCGGGTTCCTCAAGCTCTTCGGTGGCGCAGCGGTGGCGGTGGTGCTCGTCGCCACCCCGGGGTTCGCGAGCGGCCGCCGGCTGATCGTCGACGCGGTGCTCATCGCGCTGGCCGCGAACCTGGGCAACCTCCTGGACCGGGCGCCGGGTCGGACGCTCAAGGCCGCGCTGGTCGCGTACGTGCCCCTGGCCTTCGTGCTGGGTGCCGGGAGCGCGGGCGTCGCCATCGCCCCGGCCATGGGCGCGGCCCTGGCCCTCCTGCCCGACGACCTCCGGGAACGGGTCATGCTGGGCGACACCGGCGCGAACATCGTCGGCGCCGTGCTCGGGCTCGGCATCGTCCTGGGTCGGGGTGAGACGACCCGGGTGACCGCGCTCGTGGTGGTGATCGTGCTCACCGTGGTCGCGGAGGTCGGGTCGATCTCCCGTATCATCGACCGGGTCCCGCCGTTGCGGTGGCTCGACCGGCTGGGCGCGACCCGGGCCCGCCGGGAGTGGCCGACGTGAGTCCCACCCGCCGTGGTCCGATCCGCCGGGACCCCGAGGGTGACTGCTACGGTCACTCCACGTGGTGAAGCACATCTTCGTGACGGGCGGCGTGGCCTCGAGCCTCGGTAAGGGAATGACCGCCGCATCCCTCGGGCGGCTCCTCAAGGCCCGGGGTCTCCGGGTGACGATCCAGAAGCTGGATCCGTACATCAACGTCGATCCGGGGACGATGAACCCGTTCCAGCACGGCGAGGTCTTCGTCACCGACGACGGTGGTGAGACCGACCTCGACCTCGGTCACTACGAGCGCTTCGTCGACGTGCCGCTCTCGCGGAAGTCGAACGCGACCACGGGGTCGATCTACCACGAGGTCCTGGCGAAGGAGCGCCGCGGCGCGTATCTCGGCCAGACCGTCCAGGTCATCCCCCACATCACCAACGAGATCAAGGAGCGCATCCTCCGCCTCGCCGAGGACGACGTCGACGTCGTGATCACCGAGGTCGGCGGCACGGTCGGCGACATCGAGATCCTCCCGTTCCTGGAGGCGATCCGGCAGTTCCGCAAGGACGTCGGGCGCGAGAACGTCTTCTACATCCACGTGACCCTGGTGCCGTTCATCGGCCCGTCGGGGGAGCAGAAGACCAAGCCCACCCAGCACTCGGTGACCGAGCTCCGCAGCCGGGGCATCCAGCCCGACGCGATCGTGTGCCGGTCCGACCGACCGATCTCCACGCACCTCAAGGAGAAGATCGCGCAGCTCTGCGACGTGCCCGAGGAGGGGATCATCTCGGCGGTCGACGCCGACAACCTCTACCTCATCCCGTTCGTCCTGCACGAGGAGGGACTCGACGACTACGTCTGCTCGATCCTCGACCTCGCCGACCGCGAGCCCGATCTGTCGGGCTGGCGGTCGCTCGTCGATCGCATCGCGGCCTGCGACACGACGGTCCGCATCGGACTGGTCGGCAAGTACGTCAACCTGCCCGACGCCTACCTGTCGGTGGTTGAAGCGCTCCGCCACGGCGGCTTCGAGTGCGGGACCCGGGTGGAGATCGACTGGATCGCGTCCGACGACGCCGAGGGACTGCTCACCGAAGGGCGACTGCGCGAGCTCGACGGCATCGTGATCCCGGGCGGCTTCGGGTTCCGGGGCATCGAGGGGAAGATCGCCGCCGCCGGGTACGCCCGGGAGCACCGGGTGCCGTTCCTCGGGCTGTGCCTCGGCATGCAGTGCGCGGTGATCGAGTTCGCCCGCGACGCCTGCGGGCTCGCCGGCGCGAACTCGTCGGAGTTCGACGCCCACACCCCGCACGCGGTGATCGACCTGATGCACGAGCAGCGCGACGTCGTCGACCTCGGGGGCACCATGCGGCTCGGGCTCTACCCGGCCCGGCTGCGGCCCGGGACCCAGGTCGCGGCGGCGTACGGCGACGAAGTGGTCTACGAGCGCCATCGCCACCGCTACGAGGTCAACAACAAGTACCGGGCCCGCCTCGAGGAGGCCGGTCTGGTCTGCTCGGGGACGTCGCCCGACGACCGCCTGGTCGAGTTCGTCGAGCTCCCGGCCGCGGCGCACCCGTTCTACGTCGCGACCCAGGCCCACCCCGAGTTCAAGAGCCGTCCCGATCGGCCCCACCCGCTGTTCGCCGCCTTCGCCCGCGCCGCTCGCGACCGGGCCGAGGGGCGCGTCCCCCGCCTGCCGATCGGCGACCGGGGGCCCGCCGACGCCGAACGCGTCTGACGTGCACGGCTTCCGGATCGTCGGGCAGTCGACGATCGCGACGGCCGGCTTCCTGCAGCTCGCCGACGTGCGGGTCGAGGGGCCCGACGGCGCCGTGCACCGGCGGTCGGTGGTGCGTCATCCGGGGGCGGTGGTGGTGGTGCCGGTCACCGACGACGGTGCCCATGTCCTCCTCGTGCGCCAGTACCGGGTGGCCTGCGACCGGGCCCTGCTCGAGGTGCCGGCGGGCAAGCGCGACGTGGCCGGCGAGGCGCCCGAGGCGACCGCCCGGCGCGAGCTCGAGGAGGAGACCGGGCACCGGGCCCGGTCGGTGGTCGCATTGGCCGAGTTCTTCAACACCCCCGGCTTCTGCGACGAGTACACGTACCTGTTCGCCGCGCTCGGCCTCGAGGTGCTCGCGACCCGTGACACCCAGACCGCCGAGGAGGCGGCCATGGAGATCGAGACGGTGCCACTCGCCGACGTCGGCCGCCTCATCGCCGACCGCGAGATCGTCGACGCCAAGACGATCATCGGCCTGCTCCTCACGCAGGCCCACCTCGCCGGCGGATCGTGAGCAGCCTCGACGACGCTGTCGCCGAGTTCCGGACCTGGCTCGTGGTCGAGCGGGGCCTGGCCCCGAACTCGGTCGCGGCCTACCTGCGCGATCTGCGCCGCTACTGCGCGTTCCTCGACCGGCGGGGGATCCGGGAGATCGGGCGGGTGACTGCCGTGGACGTCGCCGCCTACGCCGACGGTCTGGCCGCGACTCGCGACGACGACGGGCGCCCGCGGTACGCGCCGGCCACCATCGCCCGGGCCGTGGTCTCGGTGCGGGCCCTGCACCGGTTCGCCCGTGACGAGGGGATCGCGGACGGCGATCCGACCGAGGACCTGCCCGGGACGCGGGTGCCCCAGGGGATCCCGAAGGCCCTGACCGAAGCCGAGGTGGCTGCGCTCCTCGAGGCGGTCGTCGGCGACGACCCCGTCGCGCTGCGGGATCGTGCCGCGCTCGAGACCCTGTACGCCGGGGGCCTCCGGATCGCCGAGCTGGTGGGCCTGGACCGGGCCGACCTCGACCTGGACGGCGGGCTGGTGCGCGTGTTCGGGAAGGGGCGCAAGGAGCGGATCGTGCCCATCGGCCGGCCGGCGCGCGCCGCGCTCGACGTCTACCTCCGACGGGGGCGGCCCGACCTCGAGGCCCGGCGGCGATCGGGAGCCCGGCGCCCGTCCGGGGATCCGGTGTTCCTGAGCGGGCGGGGAGGCCGGTTGGCCCGCCAGGCGGCCTGGAAGATGGTCCACGACGCCGGGGTCCGGGCCGGTCTGGGGGAGCGCTGCTCGCCCCACGTGCTGCGGCACTCGTGTGCCACCCACATGCTCGACCACGGGGCCGACATCCGGGTGGTCCAGGAGCTGCTCGGCCACGCCAGCCTGTCCACCACGCAGATCTACACGTTGGTGTCGCCCGAACGCCTCCGGCGGGCCTACCTGGCGGCCCACCCCCGGTCGGGGGTGACGCGGGGCGGCGCGGCGCGGGGTGGGGCGGGACCGGGGGCCGGGTAGCCTGGCGGAATGTCCGATCTCTCCGGTGGAACCGTGCGGTCCCGGCTCGAGCACGAGCGCGACCGGCTCCACGCCCAGCTGCGTGAGTTCCAGGCCGCCGAGGGCACCTTCGACGGGGGCTTCGCCGACTCGAGTCAGGTGACCGCCGAACGGGGCGAGATCGAGGCGCTGGCCGGGAGCCTCTCGGAGTCGCTGCGCGACGTCGAGGACGCCGTGGCCAAGGTCGATGCGGGCACCTACGGGACCTGCGAGACCTGTGGTGGGGCGATCGGGGAGGCCCGGTTGGAGGCGATGCCCTCGGCTCGCAAGTGCATCACCTGCGCGTCGACCCGCCGCTGACCCATGCCGCTGCGCGAGACGGTGATCCTCTTCGGCTGTCTCGTGGTGGCCGTCCTCCTGCACGAGATCAGCCATGGCGCCGCCGCCTTCCTCCTCGGCGACGACACCGCCCGGCGGGCCGGCCGCCTGACCCTCAACCCGGTGCCCCACATCGACCCGTTCGGCTCGCTCATCCTCCCCGCGATGGGCGCGCTGGCCGGG
>Ga0194129_10008987_pt1 | contig 11353 bp, 10 predicted proteins | sample TA2KigCa35mmetaG_FD_150862 | JGI IMG/M metagenome (GOLD analysis project Ga0194129, IMG submission 150862) | Freshwater microbial communities from Lake Tanganyika, Tanzania - TA2015038 Kigoma Deep Cast 35m | ecosystem: Environmental > Aquatic > Freshwater > Lake | place: Tanzania: Lake... | reverse complement strand
GGCCTCGAAGGCGCCGGGCACCGCGCCGAGCTGCGCGCGGATCATGCGGCAGCGCTCCCAGTACTCGTCCTTCGCGCGCGCGACGAGCGCGCCGGCGACGAGGTCCGAATGGCCGTTGAGGTACTTGGTCGCCGCATGCATCGCGATGTCCGCGCCCAGCGCCAGCGGCTGCGTGAACACGCCGGCCGCGACGGTGGAATCCACCGCGAGCCGCGCGCCGGCGTGCCGCGCGATCGCGGCTGCGCCCGCGATGTCGGTGATGCCCCAGAGCGGGTTCGCGGGGGTCTCGATCCAGACAAGCTTCGTGGCGCCCGGCTCGCAGGCCGCGGCGATCGCGTCGAGGCTGGTCGCGTCGACGAAGGAGACGCGCAGGCCCCAGCGCGTCGCGAAGCCGGCGAGCCAGTTGCGCAGCGACCAGTACATGACCTTCGGGGCGACGACATGGTCGCCCGGGTCGAGCGCGAGGAAGCAGGACGTCGCCGCCGCCATGCCCGAGGCGTAGAGCCACGCCCCCGCCCCGCCCTCGAGCGCGGCGAGCGTCGCCTCCGCCTGTTCGAAGCTGGGGTTGTCGGCGCGGGCATAGACGCGGCCGGAGCGGAACTGGTTGTCCTCGTCGCGCAGGAAGGTCGAGGCGACATGGATCGGCGGCACGATCGCCTTCGTCACGGGCTCGATCCAGCCGAGCGCCTGGGCGGCGATCGAGGCCGGCGCGAGGCGCGGGGTCGGGCTGTCCTTGGTCATGTCGCTCGGCTCCATGGATCGCCGCGGCGCCCTGGCGCGGGAGCGCGCAGCGGGCGCTGGGGCGACGAGGATTGGGAGAAGTGGGGCGACCGACGGGGCTCGAACCCGCGACAACCGGTACCACAAACCGGTGCTCTACCAGCTGAGCTACGGTCGCCACCGAGAGGCGCGGATTTACGCCCTCCTCCCGCGAGGGTCAAGACGGGCCGCGCCGCGGCGCTTGGATGCCGCGGCGGCGCTTGTATAGTCCCGCCCGCTTCAGACAGGCCGGCCATCCGCCGCAGGAGAGTTCGATGTCCCTCGCCCTCGCCGCCCGCATGGGCTCCCTCGGAACCGAGACCGCCTTCGAGGTCCTCGCGCGCGCCAAGGCGCTCGAGGCCCAGGGACGCTCGATCATCAACCTCGGCATCGGCCAGCCCGATTTCCGCACGCCCGACCACATCGTCGAGGCGGGCATCAAGGCACTGCGCGACGGCCACCACGGCTACACGCCCGCCAACGGCATCCTGCCGCTGCGCGAGGCGGTCGCGCGGGACATCCATCGCCGCCTGAAGGTGGAGGTCTCGCCCGCGAACGTGCTGGTCGTGCCGGGCGGCAAGGTCACGATGTTCTTCGCCATCGTGATGTTCGGCGAGCCGGGCGCGGAGATCATCTACCCGAATCCCGGCTTCCCGATCTACGAGAGCGTCATCCGCTTCTCCGGCGCGACGCCTGTGCCGATGCCGCTGAAGGAGGACAAGGGCTTCGCCTTCGACGCCGACGAGGTGCTGTCGCTGGTCACGCCGCGCACGCGGCTGCTGATCGTGAACTCGCCGGCCAACCCGACCGGCGGCACCGTGCCGCGCGAGCAGTTCGACCGCCTGGTGAAGGGCCTCGAGCGACATCCGCATGTCGCGATCATGTCGGACGAGATCTACGGCCAGATGCTCTATGACGGGCGCGAGCATGTGTCGCTGCTTTCCTACCCCGGCATCCGCGACCGGCTGATCCTGCTCGATGGCTGGTCGAAGACCTACGCGATGACCGGCTGGCGCCTCGGCTACTCGGTCTGGCCGGAGAAGCTCGTCGCCCAGGCCGAGCGCCTGGCGATCAACTGCCATTCCTGCGTCAACGCCTCGGCGCAGTACGCGGGCCTCGCCGCGCTGGACGGACCGCAGGACGCGGTCCACGACATGGTCGCGGCCTTCGCCACGCGCCGGAAGGTGATCGTGCGCGCGCTCAACCAACTGCCAGGCGTCACCTGCGTCGAGCCGGGCGGCGCCTTCTACGCCTTCCCGAACGTCTCGGGCACGGGCCTCGGCAGCCGCGACTTCCAGGACGTGATGCTCAGCGAGGCGGGCGTCGCCGCGCTCTCGGGCACGGCGTTCGGCGCCCATGGCGAGGGCTACCTGCGCTTTTCCTACGCGAACTCGGTGGAGAACATCGCGGAGGCGATGCGGCGCATCGGCAAGCTCCTGACCGAACGCACTAACAAGAGGCACTGATATGCCTAATTCATAGGCATCCAGTGCAATAGCCGGGCAAGGCGGCGGGACCATCCCCCCGCTGCGGGCGGTTTCCGCGGAAAGTCGCGGAGTCGCGTACGCCTGCCGAGTTGGCACGGCCCCTGCTAAAGATTGGTGCGAGTGGATTCCCATCCCGTGCGCGTGGCGCGTGTGGGAACGGCGCCACCGAAGCGGACACGCGAGGCGATGAAGAAGATCGAGGCCATCATCAAGCCCTTCAAGCTCGACGAGGTAAAGGACGCCCTCCACGAGATCGGGCTCAAGGGCATCACGGTCGCCGAGGCCAAGGGCTTCGGCCGCCAGAAGGGCCATACCGAACTCTATCGCGGCGCGGAATACGTCGTCGACTTCCTGCCCAAGGTGAAGATCGAGGTCGTGATCGAGGACGCGCTCGTCGAGCGCGCGATCGAGGCGATCCAGAAGGCCGCCCATACCGGCCGCATCGGCGACGGCAAGATCTTCGTGACGAATGTCGAGGAGGCGATCCGCATCCGCACCGGCGAGCGCGGCACCGACGCGATCTGATCCTAGCCCGCGCGGCCGGCGGTCGCGCACCCACCCAAGGTTCGAACGCCGCGCGGTGACGGCGCCGGGCCCCGACGGCGATCACCGCACCCCAGACAGGCTCCAGGAAGAGGAAAGAGACATGGCGAACGCAGACGTCAAGAAGGTCCTGCAGATGATCAAGGAGAAGGACATCAAGTATGTCGATCTCCGGTTCACCGACCCGCGCGGCAAGTGGCAGCACCTCGCCCACGCGGTCGAGACGATCAACGAGGACGTCTTCGAGGAAGGCCTGATGTTCGACGGCTCGTCGATCGCCGGCTGGAAGGCGATCAACGAGTCCGACATGGTGCTCATCCCCGACCCGAAGTCGGCGGTGATCGACCCGTTCGCGGCGCAGTCCTCGCTGATCCTGTTCTGCGACGTCTACGAGCCCGGCACGGGCCAGCCCTACAACCGCGACCCGCGCTCGATCGCCAAGAAGGCGGAGGCCTACCTGGCCTCCTCCGGCGTCGGCGACACGGCCTATTTTGGCCCCGAGATCGAGTTCTTCGTGTTCGACGACGTCCGCTACAAGGTGTCGATGAACACGGTTATGCACACGATCGACAGCGAGGAAGGACCCTACGTCACCGACCGCAAGTACCCCGACGGCAACATGGGCCATCGCCCGCCGATCAAGGGCGGCTACTTCCCCGTGCCGCCGGTCGACAGCGCCTCGGACCTGCGCGCCGAGATGCTGACGGTCATGAAGGACATGGGCCTCAAGATCGAGAAGCACCACCACGAGGTCGCGCCGTCGCAGCACGAGCTCGGCAACGTCTTCTCGACCCTCGTCACCGCCGCCGACGGCGTGCAGATCTACAAGTACGTCGTGCACAACGTCGCCCACCAGTACGGCAAGACGGCGACCTTCATGCCGAAGCCGATCAAGGGCGACAACGGCTCGGGCATGCACGTTCACCAGTCGATCTGGAAGTCCGGCAAGCCGCTCTTCGCGGGCAACGGCTACGCCGACCTGTCCGAGACGGCGCTCTACTACATCGGCGGCATCATCAAGCACGCGAAGGCGATCAACGCCTTCACGAACCCGCTCACGAACTCATACAAGCGCCTCATCCCCGGCTTCGAGGCGCCGGTGCTGCTCGCCTATTCGGCGCGCAACCGCTCGGCGTCCTGCCGCATCCCGTTCGTCGCCTCGCCGAAGGGCAAGCGCGTCGAGGTGCGCTTCCCGGATCCGGGCGCGAACCCGTACCTGGGCTTCGCGGCGATGATGATGGCCGGCCTGGACGGCATCAAGAACAAGATCCATCCGGGCGACCCGATGGACAAGAACCTCTACGACCTCCCGCCGGCGGAACTCAAGCAGGTCCCGCAGGTCTGCGGGTCGCTGCGCGAGGCGCTCGAGAACCTCGAGAAGGACCACAAGTTCCTGCTCGCGGGCGACGTCTTCACGCCGGACATGATCAGCGCCTACATGGAGCTGAAGTGGGAAGAGGTCTACAACTTCGAGCACACGCCGCACCCGATCGAGTACGCGATGTACTACTCGGTCTGACGCCTCCGGCGGACGACGACACGGGAGGGCCGCGCCGCGAGGCGCGGCCCTTTCCCGTCGAGGGTCCTCAGCCGGGCCCGCGCAGCCGCGCGCGATGGAATGTGTAGAGCCCTGCCGAGACGACGACCGCCGCGCCGCCGATCGTCCACGGATCCGGCACGTCGCCGAAGAAGAGCCAGCCCAGCACCGCGGCATAGACGAGCAGCAGGTAGTTGAAGGGCTGCAGCGTGGAGGCCGGCGCGAGGTTGAAGGCCTGCGAGTAGACGATGTGGCCGACGCCGCCGACCACGGCCGCGGCGGCGAGCAGTGCCCAGCCCGTGGCGTCGGGCGGCGTCCAGGCGAACCACGCCGCGAAGGACGAGAAGGCCGCGCCGACGACCGCGGTCCACACGCCCGTGGTCGCGGCGCCGTCGGTCCTCCCGACCACCTTCAGGATGACCTGGTAGCAGGCCCAGAGCGCCGCGCCCGCGACCACGTAGAGCATCGGCAGGCTCGCCTCGGCGAAGCCCGGCCGCACTATCAGCAGCACGCCGCAGAACCCCGCCAGCACCGCGCACCAGCGCCGCCAGCCGACGCGCTCGCCGAGCAGCGGCACGGAGAGCGCCGTCACCAGCAGCGGCGCCGAGGCGCCGATCGCATGAACGTCGGCCAGCGGAAGAGCGGCGAAGGCCGAGACGAAGAGCCACATCTGCACCGGCAGGATGAGCCCGCGCAGGAACTGCAGCCGCGGATGGCCGCTGCGCCAGGCGATGCCCCTGCCCGGCCGCCAGGCCAGCGCGAGCGAGATCGGCACGAAGAGCAGGAAGCGGGCCCAGATCACGAGCGCGACCGGCATCATGTTGCCGAGCTTCTTGCTGAGCACGTCGACGCAGGCGAAGAGGCTGATCGCGGCCAGCACCACCATGATGCCGCGCCGCGTGGACGCGGCCTCGTCGCGCGGCACGGCGCTCACGCGCCCTGCCCCATCGCGGCGCGCACGCGCTCGCGGTGGAAGGTGTAGAGGCCGCTGGCGACGATCAGCGCCGCGCCCGCGACGGTCCAGCGATCCGGCACGTCGCCGAAGAACAGCCAGCCGAAGAGCGCGGCATAGACCAGCAGCAGGAAGGCGAAGGGCTGCAGCGTCGAGGCGGGCGCGAGGTTGAAGGCGTGGCTGTAGGCGACGTGCCCGACGCCGCCCAGCAGCGCCGCGACGACGAGCAGCGTCCAGTCGCCGGCGTCGGGCGTCGTCCAGGCGAAGGGCCCGATGACGCTCAGCAGGATGGCGCCGATCGCCGCCGTCCACACGCCGGTGGTGGCGGCGCCGTCGACGCGCCCGACGATCTTGAGCAGCACCTGGTACACGGCCCAGAGGACGGCCCCCGCGACCGCGTAGAGCATCGGCAGGCTGAACTCCGCGAAGCCCGGGCGCACGACGACGAGCATGCCCGCGAAGCCGGCGCCGATCGCCGTCCAGCGCCGCCAGCCCACGCGCTCGCCGAGGAAGGGCACCGAGAGCGCGGTGACGAGCAGCGGCGCGGACGCGCCGATGGCGTGTGCGTCGGCGAGCGGGATCGCCGCGAAGGCCGAGAGGAAGAACCACATCTCCACGAGCAGCACGACGACGCGCACGACCTGGAGCCAGGGCGCGCCGCTGCGCCAAGCTATCCCGCTGCCAGGGCGCCAGGCCAGCGCGAGGGCGAGCGGCACGAAGAGCACGAAGCGCACCCAGAGGATCTGGACCACGGACATGCGCGCGCCGAGCACCTTGCTGACCACGTCGAGCAGGGCGAACATCGTGATCGCGGCGAGCGCGACCGCGATGCCCAGCCGCGCGCCCGAGGGCCGGGCCGCGCCCGGCGCCACCGCGCTCACGCGGCCGGCCCGTCGACGGGCCGAGGCCTCCGGTCGGGGCCGATCGCGACATAGGTGAACAGCCCCTCGGTCACCTTCACGTGCTCGCCGCCGCCCGAGCGGCGCACCCAGCTCTCGACATGGATGGTGATCGAGCTGCGGCCGACGCGCCTGATGTCGCAATGGCAGCTCAGCACGTCGCCGACGAGGACAGGCAGGTGGAAGGTCATCGCCGCCACCGAGACGGTCGCCACGCGGCCGCGCGCGCGCTCCGACGCGGCGATGCCGCCGGCGATGTCCATCTGGGCGAGCAGCCAGCCGCCGAAGATGTCGCCGGACGGGTTGGCGTCGCCCGGCATCGCGAGGGTGCGCAGGAAGGGCTCGCCCCGCGGCACGGCCGGATCGCTGCTCTCGTGCTCCACGTCGCTGGCTCCCGCCCCCGCCGCGCAGGCCGGACCGGCCGCGCGCGGCGCGATCCTATCGCAGGCGACCCGCCCGGCGCGACACCGCGACGTGGGCCTTGATCGCGGGGAGTCCGCTGCCGCAGCTTGGCGCCTCGGCAGCGAATCGAACGGACGGACATGGCGGACCTCTTCGGCGGCGGCAAGAAGCGCGACAAGGACAAGCCGGGCCCGGCCTCGGGCGGCTACACGGCCAAGGACATCGAGGTCCTCGAGGGCCTGGAGCCGGTGCGTCGCCGCCCCGGCATGTATGTCGGCGGCACCGACGAGCGCGCGCTGCACCACCTCGTCGCCGAGGTGCTCGACAACGCGATGGACGAGGCCGTGGCAGGACACGCCGACCGCATCGAGGTCGAGCTCTCGGCAGAGGGCACCTGCACGATCCGCGACAATGGCCGCGGCATACCCGTCGACCCGCACCCGAAGTTCCGCGACAAGTCGGCGCTCGAGGTGATCCTCACCACGCTGCATTCCGGCGGCAAGTTCTCGGACAAGGTCTACTCGACGGCGGGCGGCCTGCACGGCGTCGGCATCTCGGTCGTCAACGCGCTCTCCGACGAGCTGGTCGTCGAGGTCGCGCGCGAGAAGACCGTCTGGCAGCAACTCTACAGCCGCGGCGTCCCCAAGGGCCCGGTGCGCAAGATCGGCACCACGCCGAACCGCCGCGGCACGAGCGTCGGCTTCCACCCCGACCCCGAGATCTTCGGCAAGGGCGCGCGTCTCAAGGCGGCCACGATCTTCCGCATGGCGCGCGCCAAGGCCTTCCTCTTCCGCGGCGTCGAACTGCGCTGGTCCTGCGACCCGTCGCTGGTGAAGGACGGCGAGGTCCCCGCCGAGGCCGTGCTGCGCTTCCCCGGCGGCCTCGCCGACTCCCTCGCCGAGGCGATCGGGAAGCGGCCCTGCGTGGGCAAGGTCTTCTCCGGCGAGGAGAAGCTGCCCGACGGCCTCGGTCGCATCGAATGGGCCGTCGCCTGGCCGGGGGACGAGCGCGGCGAGACGCATTCCTACGTCAACACCGTGCCGACGCCGCAGGGCGGCTCGCACGAGCTCGGCCTGCGCTCGGCGCTGTCGCGCGCCCTGCGCGCCTACGGCGAGCGCCTCGCCAACAAGCGCGCGCAGCAGATCACCGCCGAGGACGTCGGCGACGGCGCGGTGGTGTTCCTGTCGCTGTTCATCCGCGAGCCGCAGTTCCAGGGCCAGACCAAGGACCGCCTCGGCATGCCGGAGGCGCAGCGCGTCGTCGACGCGGTCATCAAGGACCATTTCGACCACTGGCTGGCGGACGACCCCGCCAACGGGCGGCAGTTCCTCGACGCCATCGTCGAGCGCGCCGAGGACCGCATCCGCCGGCGCAGCGAGAAGGAGATGCAGCGCAAGAGCGCGACGCGCAAGCTGCGCCTGCCCGGCAAGCTCGCCGACTGCTCGACCAGCGCGGCGGGCGGCACCGAGATCTTCCTGGTCGAGGGCGACAGCGCCGGCGGCTCCGCGAAGCAGGCGCGCGACCGCGCCACCCAGGCCGTGCTGCCGCTGCGCGGCAAGATCCTGAACGTCGCGAGCGCCTCCGTGGACAAGCTGCGCCAGAACCAGGAGCTCGCCGACCTCGTGCAGGCGCTGGGCTGCGGCACGGGTTCGACCTACGACGGGGAGAAGCTGCGCTACGAGCGCGTCATCATCATGACCGACGCCGACGTCGACGGCGCGCACATCGCTTCGCTGCTGATGACGTTCTTCTACCGCGAGATGCCGCGGCTGATCGACGATGGGCGGCTCTTCCTCGCGATGCCGCCGCTCTATCGCCTCGCGCAGGGCGGGCAGGTCGCCTATGCGCGCGACGACCGGCACAAGGACGAGCTGATGGCCACGCGCTTCAAGGGCCGCGGAAAGGTCGAGATCAGCCGCTTCAAGGGCCTGGGCGAGATGCCGCCCGCGCAGCTCAAGGACACGACGATGGCGCCGGGCCGGCGCACGCTGCTGCAGGTGCGCATCGACCCCGACAAGGCCAAGCCGACCGAGAGGCTGGTCGAGAGCCTGATGGGCCGCAAGCCGGAGCTTCGGCTGCGCTTCATCCAGGAAAATGCGAAGCTCGCGCGCGACCTCGACATCTGAGCGCGGTCGCGGGCCGACCCGGACGGAGGACGCCATGCCGCTGAAGCGCATCGAGCACTACAACATCCACACCACGCGCCTCGCCGAGACCGTGGCGTTCTACGACCGCGTGCTCGGCATGAAGGCCGGCGACCGACCGCCCTTCGCCTTCCCGGGCGCCTGGATCTACCTCGAGGGAACGCCGGTCCTGCACCTCGTCGACGTGAGCGACGGCGCCCGCGCGGCGCGCGCGGGGCAGCACGGCACGGGCGTCCTCGACCACATCGCCTTCGAGGCGGTCGACCTCGCCGCGATGCGCGCGACGCTGGCGCGAGAGGACGTGAAGTGGGAGGAGCGCATCGTGCCGCGCACCGGCATCACGCAGCTCTTCGTCGTCGACCCGAACGGGCTGACCATCGAGCTCAACTTCGCCGAGACCGCGCGCGCGGCCTGAGCGGCGCTCAGGCGAGCTCGATCCGCATACGCTGGCCGGCCGGCGCGAAGCCATTGGTCGCGCAGAAGGCCAGCACGGCGGGGGAACGCACGCCATCGGGGATCGCGGCCTCGACGCGCCGACGGCCGCGCGCCTTCGCCTCCCGCCGCGCGGCAGCGACCAGGCGAGCGCCGATCCCGCGCCCGCGCAGCCCGGGCGCGACATGCAGCGCCTCCAGGATGCAGCACTCCGCGCCGGCGCCGCCCGATGCCTCGTCCGCCAGCGCGGCGATCCCGACGATGCCCTCGCCCGCGCGCTCCGCGAGGAGCGCGAGCAGGCGGCCGGAGGCGAGCGCACCGGCGATGTCCGCCGCGGCGACATGCGCGGCCACCGCTTCGGCATCCGCAGGCGTCGCGCGCCGGAGAGTCGCGCCGTCGTCTGGCCCGGCCAGCGAGGGCTCGACGACGCCGTCGGGCCTGCGCGCCAGCATCGCCACGCGCTTGCCGCTGCCCGGCACGACCTGGACCCCGACCTCGCGGAAGCCGAGGCCGCCATGGAAGGCGAGGCTCGGATCGTTGGGCGGGTCGAGGTTCACCTCGCAGGCGACCGGCGCGCCTGGGTCCGGCGCGGAGGCGAAGACGTCGCGATAGGCGGCGCGGCCCCAGCCGTCGCGGCGGAAGGCGGCGGCGACCACGATGCGGTCGAGGTAGAGGAAGCGCGCCATGCGGCGCTGGAACCATGCGTAGTTGTGGCTGCCATAGGCGCGGCCCGGCGGCAGCGCCGCGGTGAAGGCCGCGATGCCGCCCGCGCCGTCCGCCGCGACGCGCAGCCTCGCCTCGCCCTCGACGAAGCGCAGCCAGGTCGCGGGCGGCAATTCGTTGACATGGGGCAGCGCGGAATCGTTGAGCGCGACGATGGCCGGGATGTCGGCGCGCGTCGCGTCGCGGAAGGACGGCGCGCCGCTCACGTCGACAGCCATGCGCGCATCGCCGCCGAGACCTCGGCCGGCCGCTCGAGCGTCGCGAGGTGGCCGCATTCCTCGACGACCACGAGCCGCGCGCCCTCGATGTCCGCGGCGATCTCGCGCGCGACCTCGACCGGCGTCGCCTGGTCCTGCCGCCCGCAGAGGACGAGCGTCGGCACGCGGATGCGCGACAGGCCGGGCCGGCTGTCGGGGCGGCCGAGGATGGCGGTCTGCTGGCGGATGAAGGCGTCGCGGCCGACGCGCAGCGTCATCGAGGTCACGGCCTCGACGAAGTCCGGGTCGGACATGCGCGAGGCATGCACCCATTGCGGCAGCAGGCGCGGCGTGACGCCGCGGAAGCCGCCGCCGCGCGCCAGGGCGATGAAGTCGCGCCGGACCTGCGCGCGCTCGGGCGTGTCGGGGCGCGCCGAGGTGTCGAGCAGAGCGAGATGCGTCACGCGCTCCGGGGCGCGACGCATGACCTCGAACGAGACGTAGCCGCCCATCGACAGCCCGGCGAGCGCGAAGCGCGGCGGTGCCTCCGCCAGCACGCGCGCCGCCATCGCGCCGATGTCGTCGTCGCGCGCCAGGTCGGCCACGCGCGGCTCGGCGATGTCGGACAGCGCCGCGACCTGGGGCGCCCAGAGCGCCGCGTCGCAGAGCAGGCCGGGAAGCAGCACCAGCGGCGCGCGCGTCATCGGATCATCCCCAGGATGTCGCGGAAAGCGTCGGTGCCCGCGCGGCGCAGCCACTCGAAGAGCACCATCTCGCCGGTGACCACGCCGACGCCGTTCGCCGCGAGCCGCGCCAGGCCCGCGTCGCGGTCGGCGGCGCGGCGCGACGACACCGCGTCCGCCACGACGAAGACGTCCCAGCCCTCGGCGGCGAGGCCGAGCGCCGATTGCAGCACGCAGACATGCGCCTCGATGCCGCAGAGCACGGCCTGGCGGCGTTGCGCCATCAGCGACAGGACGTCGCGCACCCCTGGCTCGTCGGCGCAGGAGAAATGGATCTTCCCGGCCCGCTCCGCTGGCGTGCAGAGCGCGGCAAGCGAGGCCACGGTCGGCCCGATCCCCTGCGGGTAGTGCTCCGTCACCAGGATCGGCACGCCGATGCGCCGCGCGCCGCGCATGAGGCGCGCCGCCCCGGCCTCGACGGCCTCGGGATCGGCCATCGCGGGCAGCAGGCGCTCCTGGACGTCGACGACGAACAGGACCGAGAGGTCCGCGCGCATCAGCATGCGCCGGAAACCTAGCCCGCGCGCGCGCCGGC
>Ga0194129_10008978_pt1 | contig 11364 bp, 14 predicted proteins | sample TA2KigCa35mmetaG_FD_150862 | JGI IMG/M metagenome (GOLD analysis project Ga0194129, IMG submission 150862) | Freshwater microbial communities from Lake Tanganyika, Tanzania - TA2015038 Kigoma Deep Cast 35m | ecosystem: Environmental > Aquatic > Freshwater > Lake | place: Tanzania: Lake... | reverse complement strand
ATTGCGCAAGCGGCGTTGTGCTCGGCAACTGCAAGCGCCGAGCATCGCCTGCAAGCCCCACCATCAGGGTGAGCTGCACAAGCCCGTCAGCCATCTCGCTGCTTTCTGGGGCTCGAGTAACTACGGCTTTGGGTTCTCAGGTTATTCCCTGAACCGCCCGGACTCCCCTCAAGCTGGGGCCCAACAAGAAACTGCAAAGAATGAGGAAACAATTAATTACAACTAATAGCAACTATTGAAGATTCAGATGGTACAAGAGCAAAGGCACCAAGAATACCAAAGTTGCAGCAACTAATCCGGCAAGAAAAAGGCCAACTTGTCCGGGCACCGGCTCATTCGTTGCAGACCTCTTCGCTGCAACTTTGGGAGGGGGCGAAAGTTGCAGCAAAGACGTTGGTATTCTTTGCAGAAAGCGGCCCGGCCCTGCAAAGAATGCCCAAATACTGTGTTTTTACGTGCCACTTTCATTTTGCGCCGTTTTACTTCGGTAAAACGGTGCAAAATCAAAGTGGCACGTAAAAACACAGTATTTGGGCATTCTTTGCAGGGCCGGGCCGCTTTCTGCAAAGAATACCAACATCTTTGCTGCAACTTTCGCCCCCCCCCCCCCCCCCCCCCGAAAGTTGCAGCAAGGAGGTCTACAACGAGTGAGCCGGTGCCCTGAGAAGTTGGGGTTTTTTTGCCGGATTAGTCGCTGCTGCGCATACCCTTCTTGTACCATCTGAATCTTCAATAATTGCTATTAGTTCTAATTGCTTGTTTCCTCATTCTTTGCAATTTCTTGTTGGGCCCCGGCTTGTGGGGAGTCCGGGCCGATCAGCTCAAGACTGGGCCGCTTCGGTGTGCCCTGCCTCTGCCCCAACTCCCCCCACCACCCCCTTCTCCCCCGGCCTCCCAAGCCTGGGCCTGGGCCGCCGTGGCATACGTGATGCGCTCGCGGGCGTCACAGCATGTCCACGTCCTGAGCGGAGACTCGCGACAAATGAAAGGCACGGACGATCGATGTCTTGTACGGCCGATGCTCCACACTGCCACTCGGGCTCCACATCCAACAGGATAATACCACCCGCGAGGGGAAGAATCAATTCCTCTTGCGATGGGGGGTCGCGATGGTCCTTCTCGGGATCATGAGGTGGGTTAGCTTCGGCTTCTTGCGAACGGGGCATACCCACGAAAATATAGATCAACTTTTTGCCCAAGTGGTCTCTCGGATTAGGGGCTCTACTTTCGACGAGCCCAATGACGTCGTGGAGGTCTTGGCGCGACTATGCCGAGAGAGCAGCGAGCAACAAGTGTGCCTTGTCGCCCAAGCTACCCGCATCGGTCAAGTAGCTCGCTGGAAAGAGTGGGGGGATCGAGTGCGAGTGGGCTTTACTGGCCACGCCTTGCGAGGTGCACCGGTGAACAAAGGCCGCGGTCCGAAGTAATCTTGCAGCCGGAAATCGTCGAGTTTTGGGGCTCTGGGCGGCCCCGGGCGGCCGGGAAACCTTAGGCTTCTCGTAGAAAACGAAAACATGAGTCGCGACACTAGCGGTCATTGTTCATCGAAGGCGCTCCCCATTATTTCAAGCTGTGCCGTAGAGAAGACTTGGGCATGGCGGTCGAGGACCACGGCCACCAGGGAATCACGGAGACCCAGGTGTGCCCGGGGCAAAACGCAATCTCCTGGCAAACACGGTGGTTGGATGGGACCGAGGGGAGCTTGGGGGAAGTTGCCGGAGGGGAAGGAAGGGACGCAAGGTGTGGGGTCTGATAGTTCGCCCTCGCCTTCCCGCAAGGCCTGTCGTCGGTAAGCAACCCTCTTTCGCACGCAAGCCCCTTCCCATTGGGCCTGCGTTTCTGGCCACGAAAGATATTTTTGAAGGTTCAACCAGACAGAGATCACGCAAAATCACAATTGACCGGACAAGTTTTGCAACGGGCACGACGTAGGTTCCTATCGAGGATTTGCCGCTTGGGCACGCACGGAGCCCCGACGATGTGATGCTCGTGGTGAAACGCTGGCTATCGGATGACAAACCGGCCCAGGTTGTCTGCCTCACTCCCGCGAGTAGGCGACGGACTTTCTTGTTAGACAGCTTACAACCAAGCGGCAACGCTAAGCGACGCCCGATCACGAGCATCGTGAAGACGAACATGGAAAGTGAAGTACCAAAGTTGCTGAATCAAAACTTCATTTCCCCGAACGCGGCGGCCTACCTTTTGCAGTTCGCTCGAGGCCGATTGGTGCTTCCCGCGCGACCGGTAAGTTACAACTTTTTGAATTACAGTTGGCAAAATGTCTCGCAAACTGTGCGTGATGTGGTTGTGAGATACGACGGCGAGGAACCTATGCGCGGAGTTCGCATTCGCAGTGTCGCTGGAAGTATGGACCCCGCGGAGGCCCCAAATGAGGGTGCCGACGACGCTCCCGTAGCTTTGAACGTCGATTTGTCGTAGCGTTGGTAAAATGTATAGCGTGCTACGCCGATTTGTCGATGTTTGGTAAGGGCCGCATTGGGCAAGATAACTCCGTTGAGGCCCCAAACCAGCTCCAGCCCTCCATCCCGGCGACTAAGCCAAAAAAAAATCTTGCGAAAGTGGTTGGGTTGCTTGTCGCCGGTCGGCCGTCGAAGAATGCAAGACACCACGGGGTGGAAGATCCGGATCCGGATGGCTTGGATAGCTCTTTCTTGCGAACGCAGAGGCGAGTCCAAGCAACGGGCAAGAGTGCCTACGGAGCCCATGTGTCCAAATGTTTTCACCACACACGCCACCTTCCTTCCCTAAATCTTAGCACCTTGCACCATCCCCTCGAGGTGCGGCGGGCGTTGGTCTCCACATAGGCCCCGTGGCTTTGTTGTGTGAGAAGAGGGGACGGGAGGGGAGAGGGGAGGGGATGGGATGTGTTCGTGCGAAGTTACCTTCTCGACAGCAGTCGGTGGGTTATATAGAAACTGAACGAGACGGCTTCCCCATGTTGTCTTGTCAACTCGCCGATATCACAACGAACGGAAGCACACGGCCATTGCTTCGCAAAGACACTTTCGCGTTCGGCTGAGAAATCGGACATGATGCAGAGCCAGTTCTCTGAGTGCTCGCTTTCAGACATGCTGGGTTCCCCCGTTCCCCCGGCCATGTGTCTTTCTTGTAGACCCGTACGGTCTGGGCCATACGGTGTGGATACAAGTCGATGGGCTACTTGTGTCATGCGGTATGGGTCACCTGGTCTGGAACAGAGGGAGTCATGCGTTGTGGGCCTTGTGGGGTCGTATACACTGAGCCCCGGGGTCCTTTAAAAGGACCCGGGGTCCTTTTAAAGGACCCCAAGATCCTTTAAAAGGACCCCGGGGTCCTTTTAATGGACCCCAAGATCCTTTAAAAGGCAAGGCCGGCCTTTTTTTTAGGCCCGGCCGGCATCTTTTTTAGGCCCGGCCGGCATTCTTTTAGGCCCGGCCGGCATTGTTTTATGCCCGGCCGGCTTTTTTTAGGCCCGGCCGGCCTTTTTTTAAGCCCGGGACTAATTCTAATGCCATTGCGTGACAATTCCGGTGGGTGGGGAGGGTGGGGGGGGGTCTGGCTGGAGAGCTGTCGGGCTTTAAAATTGACCCCAAAACCCGGCCGGGCAAAAAAAAACCTTTTAAAGGTCTTTTTGTTGGCCCGGCCTTTTTTTTGCTTTTTCTAGGTCCTTTTAAAGGGTTTTCCGACATTTTTAGGAATTCTTTTAAAGGGTTTTTTTGAAAGGATCCCGGGGTCCTTCAAAAGGACCCCGGGATCCTTTTAAAGGAACCCGGGGTCCTTTTAAAGGAACCCGGGGTTCTTTTAAAGGACCCCGGGGTCCTTCAAAAGGAACCCGGGATCCTTTTAAAGGACCCCGGGGTCCTTTTAAAGGACCCCGGGATCCTTTCAAAGGACACCGGGGTCCTTCTAAAGGACCCCGGGATCCTTTTAAAGGACCCCGGGTTCCTTGTAAAGGACCCCGGGGTCCTTCAAAAGGACCCCGGGGTCCTTTTAAAGGATCCCGGGGTCCTTTTTAAAGGACCCCGGGATCCTTTGAAAGGACCCCGGGTGTCTTTTTAAAGGACCCTGGGATCCTTTTAAAGGACCCCGGGGTCCTTTTAAAGGGCCCCGGGGTCCTCTTAAAGGACCCCGGGGTCCTTTGAAAGGATCCCGGGGTCCTATAAAAGCACCCCAGGATCCGACGAATAAAAAATCCCGCCAGACGGCCTTCAGGTGCCCAAGACGAGGCTGCGACGGGACCACCAACTCTTCCTCAACATGCCCTGCCCCCCAAAAGTAAAGTTTGCATCCTCCTCCGGATTGCTAGCTGTCTTTCTTCCGAAAACTGTCCGTGACCATCATCTCGGCGAGGGGCCAGCGGAGGCCGTCGTCACCTGGCATCCGCGGCACTTTGAGCACAGCGCGTGGCTGGCCGCTCGCAGCAACCGCCTTTGCCATGGCAGGTGGCTCTGAAGAGTTCTCCGACTCTTCGCAGCACTTTTTGAGACATCGCCCTCCAACAATCTTTGTTCGTTACTTCGGCAGTGATTTTCGGCGTGCTTCTGATAAAACTGGATAACCAAGGCTCACGTCGTAGGACTCGTGACCGACCTCCAGGACGGAGCCATAGATTGTCTGCCGAATGCCGGGCGGTGGGGGACTCGGGCGAGTAATCTGGATATCGGGCGGGTGATGGAGTGAGCGAGCGATTGAGTTCGCGAGTTCTTGAGCGGGTGGGTGAGGGAGAGAAAGAGGGGGGGGAGGGAGAGAGAGAGTGAGTGAGACAGAGAGAGAGAGAGAGAGAGAGAGAGAGAGAGAGAGAGAGAGAGAGAGACCGAGTAGATGAGTAAATGAATGAGTGGGGCAATGAGAGAGGGAGGGAGGTGGGTGAATGAGTGTTCGAGCGAGCAAATCAGACAATGCAAGAGGAATACGACTCTTGACATCGAGAAAGTTGGGGAGTGGTGAAGGAGTGACTACCTCTAGGATGTGATCGAGCGAGCTTTGAGTGAACGTGTGGGCGGGAGCGTCCGTCGGCGAAGCCAAGGAGGTGAGCTGACGGGGTACTGACGAAACCACCGAATTAGCACCTGGTTGGCGGTGAGTAGTGAGTGCGTGAAAAAAGCGATGAGTGCGTGATTCGATTGGTGTATGACGAGTGGGTGACCAAGTGCTTGAACGGGTTTGGGTGAAGAGGTGAGCCTGCGCGGGCTTCGCTAAGTGATGCGGTTGCGAGTGATATTGGGGGAGTCGGCCACTCGGTAAGGCGAGCCAAGCTTGAGCTAGCTTGAGATTGGGGGCAACCGCCGAGCCAAAAAACACAGGTGAAGAGTGAGCATTACATCAGCGAGTGAGGGAGTCAGAACAAGAAGAGGGTGGGCAAAGTGGTTTGTGCAAAGGGGGTACGCGAAACTCAGTATGTCCATCGGCTAAGGCACAGTGGCTTTCGCGACACAAGGGTCCTTCATCCCTTTGGCCCGACCTTGTTGGAAGGCGACGTAGCGTGAGGCAGCGTCCCGCGCCTAAGAGGAAAGCAACAGCGAAAGCGAAAAGCAAGACACTTGAAAATCAAGGAAAAAAACGGGACTGTGCCTTTGCAGACGACTCTCATGACGAGCAGAAAGCAACAGCGAAAGCGAAAAGCAAGACACTTCAAAAACAAGGAAAAAAAAACGGGACTGTGCCTTTGCAGACGGCTCTCATGACGAGCAACCGCAAGGTCCTCAAGTCAAGCTTTTGCGCGGGCAGCGGAGGGTCCCGTTGGGTTTCTATCCTTGTTCCGTCAAATGTGTGCAAAACAACGGTGACGAAGCGGATACGTTCACCGTGCACACACACACACACACCGGAGAAATCGATTCGGAGAAGTCGATTCGGCTCTTTTGGCATCTGTTTACTCCCGTCCGGAACGCTGTAGAATTGCTTGGGCCGTTGAGCGCAAAGAAATTCCAATCCACAAATTTCCTCTGGAGCTAGCAATCTCATCTCGTTGCGGGGGACCTTGCCGCTGTGCTTTCGTTGAAAGCTGCTTTCGAAGGCGGAACCTCGGGTTCGAAAGCTGGGAAGTCTAAAAAGAAGCCCCAACCGAAGGCGAAGGCTGAGGCAACGAAGTCACAGGCTGAGCCTGGGGATGTCGCCGGGCCGGCGGCAAAGACCCGCCCTTTGGCAAGAGGAAAAAAGACGGCGACGGCAAGCGCCGCTGCAACGTGCGAGGATTGGATCGGATGCAAAGGTCGCCCGATTTCGTTGGAAACCAAATAAGTCGGTTGCTTCTGGAGCGTACAGCCGCGCGTCGGGGTCTCTACCCCTAATGTGCAGACAAAACTGTGTGCACACGCAGGCCGTCGCAGAAGCACGAAATCAGATAACGACATCCAAAGATGACGTCGGCAAGCTGTCTTTCGCTTGCAGAAACCGTTTCGTAACAAACTTCCAAAAGCCGGACTCTTCGAAGCCTTGGGACACCTTTTCCGCTGGGGTCTGCAGTGACACGTGGGAATGTTATGCTCTTGTAGAGACCCGTAATAACGTGGCAACATCGATGCGTCCAATCAAAGGATGGCGGAGGCAATGGGGAGGAGAACGCCGACGACGGCGACGACGAGGACGAGGACGGCAACGATCCCGACGGCAAGCGGGCACAACTACCAGAGTATCCGGGCAACTACGAGGCCACCGCTGGCGACTATGCGAAATACTCTCTGGGCACCCTCGACGAGAAGGCGATGGCCAACCTCCGAGCCGTCCTGTCCAAGGGGGCCTTGCAGGTTGAGGATGCTCCTTCCGAAAATGCGAAACGCCCGCCCTGCACACAGACCACCCCACACCCCCTGACCCGGCTTCTGCAAAATCCCGGCCAGCTACGCCGCACACGCAAAACCTTGGCCCAATCATATCCCTAAACACGAAGTCCCTAAACATATCAATTTGCCCAATCGCGAACGAGCATCTCGTCAGGTTGGTTCGATATGCTCGGGTATGGGGACCGAAAGCATCGCGCTCGACGCCATAGCTGAGGCCTGGAACTCGCTCAATGCTGACATCAAGTGCGAGTTTCGGGAATCGTTCGCAGTGGAGGTCGACGAGGCAAAACTGAGAATGCTTCTGGCGAGGAAGTATCAACATGTTTTTGGCAGCGCCGAGGAGTTCGCTTCCGGTCGAGCTTTCTGCCACAAGACGAAGCAAGTGGTTGATACGTATGCCTTGACGGCGGACATCATTTTGGCAGGTTGCATGCGGTCTGAGGAGCCGTCCACCGGCAAACTCGCCTAAGATTCGGGGGATCCAAAAGGGATGCGATTCCATTCATTCGGAACGGGGGCGTCAAGTTTAAGTAAACGGGGAGAGAGCTGAAATCAGCCCTATATTTTATATTCCTTCCGCGGCCAGTTTCGGGTGGGTTTTAAAGGGAGATCCTATTCAAAACGGACCCTAAACTTGCCCCGAGAGGCCGGGGGCGAAGTGAAGCCCCCGGCCTCTCTTGCGAAATGCCAGAAAATCCAAACGAAGCCCGTTAGATAGCTTCCCAAAAAGATCGAGCGGCTGTCCGCTTTCGACTCGTTCAAACCGCTTGCCGCAGGCTACCCTTGCGTGAGCATATCATCTCTGAACAATGTGCACAAGGCCTTCGACGATGCCTCCAGTGCTACTGGCAGAGCACAACAGGCCATCCTGAAGTACCTGGAGAACCGGCCCGCCAAATTGCTCTTACTTGAGAACACGAAGCTCATCGCAGGCAAGCGTGCGGCCGACCTCGGCAAGGTTCCTGTGATCGAGCAGCACGCCGTCCTGAGCAAGTTGGGCTACGAGGGGCTTTGGATGAATTTGCCCGCTCAGTGCTTCGCCCTAGCACAAAGCAGACCCCGCATCTACATGATGTACTTCCGCGCTGGTCGTGGGGATCCAGTTCTCTTGCGCAAGACTCTTCTCTCCCTCCGAACGACCCCCAAGAAACTCGACGACTTTCTGGACAAGGCCCCGCTGCCCGACTTTCGGTCAAGTCGGCCACGGAAAGGTGCCGGGAGGATCCGTCGGACATTCGGTGCACTCACGAGAAGACGTGAGACCCTCTACGATCGACTTGTGCTCTGCCCTTGTTTGCCCCGGGAAGTTGGAGCAACAAATCCGATAGGAAAAGCAAACATCCGGACAAAATTGCGATGCAAAATAGATTGATTGTAGGGGACGGGGCAGGGCTTGAGAAACATGGGTCCTGCGGGCTTGCTCCGGCCGGAACTCACCAGAATTCTACCTTTTTAGCTCACGCACGATCGGATGTCTGATTAGCCTCCGTAAGGTGAAAAGTGGAAGGCGCACGCGAAGTCGATGGCTAAGAAGCACAGTCTGTCATCGGAAGCATTGGAGAACCGCGCGAGTGAGATCGCCGAAAACTTAAGTCTACCAGTCAGGGCTGCTTACTCGGTCGCGGTACAACTCTGCAAGTTGGAGGCAGCGGGCGGAGTCGGCGACGCAACGGCCATTGTCCAAGTGGACCAGAACATCGAGCGGTCGGACCGTGTGCACACGAGGCGTCCGTTTTTTTGACAATGGGCCTCCCATGCGGTCGTACCAACCTACGTTTCCCAGAGAACGCCCAAGTTAGGCGGCCCTACTTTTCTTACTCACGCACCCCTTCCCACCCTTTCCACGCTTCAGTTTGGAAGCGGTCGCGACCCGACGTGTGAGAGAAACTTTGATGGGCCGCTAAGTGCTGGGTATCGTAGACCACATCGAGACCGCATCTGATGGACATTGAATTGTTCAATACAGGTTGTGTCCATGCATTACCCCGGGAGGCGTATGGATTGTGCTTCCTGCCCTTCGCCGCATGTCGACGCTCGAGGCATCGCGCCTCCAAGGATTTTCCGCGAAGGACTTGGACACCTACAACTTCTACCGCTTGCCCCCGCGAGTTCTGCAAGACTACGTGGGGAATGCTTTCGCCACCACCGTCCTTGTGGCCGCGATCACGAGCATGTTCGTTGCCTGGGAGCGAGAGGGCTCCTGAGCCCTTGCGATTTTGCATCTGCTGTGCAGCTGTTTTTGAAATTTACCGAAGCTTGTGCTTTTCGCAAGCCGAGGCTTTACCCGCCCCACATGGGCATAGCGCTCACGAAGCGGCAAGGGTCCTCCAAAGCCCGCCGTCGTCAAGAGCTCGCCGTGGGCCGCACACGCCTGGCACAGCTAGCGGTTGCTTGGGCTTGCCCTCAGATGCCGGATGACTGATCGGAACGCTACCGGAATTAAGATCTGTGGCCTCCCGGAGGGCCCCCCTCGAGAGCCACGCGCAAGGTATCGAGAATGGGCGACCTACTTTGTCGAGCTTGTCTGGCCGTAGCTCGAAAACCTTTGCTGAGACGGGCTTGGCTCGCATATCATTGCTTTCACTAGCAAACTAAACGTCCGCTTTCGAAGACTTGTAGGCCGGTCACAGGCCCTGTGCAGCGCTGGCTATCCTTCCATTGGACGTTTTGGACCCCTTTTAAAGGACCAAGGGGTCCTTTTAAAGGACCCCGGGGGGTTTGGGCGGCCCCGGGCTGCCGGGAAACCTTCCAAAAATTTGCCCCGTAGCCATTTCGGCTCCCGCACAAGCATACACCCGCTGTCACCCAGGGAAGCATACAAAATGCTCACTTCAATGCGTCCGCTCGCCTTGGGCTTTGACATACAAGGAATATCGCCAAGGAATCCTTGGTAGTAGAAGTGCCGCTCATCCCGCGCCCTCCCTTAGATGCGGTAGCAACCCCCGTAGGCACCCTGCTTCAAGTCTCGAACGGTCTTGAACGATCTCGAAGACCCATCGGCCTAGGGTGTGTTTCGACAGCCGAGGGCCCCGTCGAAGTGTGAAACATGCAAGGCCCATCGATTGCTTTGTGGTCAGAGCGGCGATGCCCATCCAAGACTCATCTAGGACGCGTTCCAAGACCCTTGACCCAAGACACCGGCCTGAAGACACGATGAGCCCGAAGGGCAATGAGCCTTCTAAGGAGGAGTCGCCGTAGCCATTTTGGGTCGAGAGTCCCGACTTGTGGCACAGCGTGGTATCAGAGCGATTTTTTGCACTCGATGGCCCCGAAGAAGAAGCAGCGCACGTCGAAAAGCAGCGGCGCCGTCAACGATGTCCAAGACCTCAGCAAGCTCCAACTCGACGCATGTTGCACGAAACGTGCCCTACTCCTGTGTGTTGGGGCGAAACCAATCTAGACAGATTTCCGCCCACAATAACCCCTTGGGTCTTCTTCGTGGCACCCACTGGGGCAAATACGGGTGCCCTAACAAGAAGTCACCCTAAGACTTTGAAAAAACATGTCTCTTGAAACACGTTTTGCTGCATCGAATCGTTCGACACGTGGGGCCTCTCACTCCCCTCGCCGCCGTACCACGGGAGATGCATGTTTCGTTGCTAGGTGAGATTCTGGACAAGATGCACCTTTCCCGGGAGTTGACCGTGACCGAGGTTCAAACCTCGAATCTGGCATCGCCTCTTCCCGGAAAGCCCGGTTCTTCCTCTCCGAAACCGATACAACAACTTCGAAAAGTTTTCAAATCGCAAAGTTTTTGCCAAGACCAGCTGGTCTAGGGATGACCAACCTGGCACCGTCAAACACTAATACCTTAGATTTACAGTGAAGTCCGCTCGTGTTTTGCAAATAGCCAGCTTGGGTGGCATCGCAATCGCATGTTCAGTCTGATCTTGTTGGTGAGCGACTCCAGCAATATTTTCAGAGTTTCGAAAGACTTCGGCATACAGCATCAAGCGATGGCGGATTTAGGGTTGCAAAAGGTGGCCGACTGGCCTATCGGAGGTCCCTTCACGGAGATTGCAGAGCGCATGGCGAAGACGGAAGACCTACGCAAATGGTGTTTCGACGTGCTTCGGCGCTGCGACCTCGTCACGGAGTACGACGGCTTCGTTGAGATGGCAATCAAAGCAAAGTCTACGCCATCGGGGGTTTCGGTGTCGAGCTTGCCCGTCCTTTGCTTCAACGCCAAGCGGGAGCGCCATTGGAAGTTTACGCCGCAATGCGAGATTTACCCCATCGCGAAGAGCATCTTGATGCAAGGGTTCAGACAGGTTGTTCACACATCGCGCTCGGGGTGATGCTTCAAGCGAGCTCTGGCCTTTGTACGGCTTGTTCAAAACGGCGACCTCCGCTCCGAAGAGGTCGCCGTTCTGACCGGGCCCGTGGGTTAGCATGCTTGCCTCGGCCCGTCGAAAACGGCGACCTTCTTGCGAAGAAGTTCCGCGTTTTCAAAAACCTTGCAATGTTTAGCCCTTGTCGCGACAACGGTCAGAACGGCGACCTCCTCGCCGAGGAGGTCGCCGTTTTGATGGGGCGTTTTTTTATTTTATTTTATTTTTGTTTTTTATTTCATTTTTTGTTT
>Ga0194129_10008975_pt1 | contig 11368 bp, 10 predicted proteins | sample TA2KigCa35mmetaG_FD_150862 | JGI IMG/M metagenome (GOLD analysis project Ga0194129, IMG submission 150862) | Freshwater microbial communities from Lake Tanganyika, Tanzania - TA2015038 Kigoma Deep Cast 35m | ecosystem: Environmental > Aquatic > Freshwater > Lake | place: Tanzania: Lake... | reverse complement strand
CCCTAGTTGCTTCATATGCCAAAAGGGTGACTAGCTCCTCAACCAAGTGCCTAAAGATTTGTGAATTAGTCTGCTTATCGCGTAGCACCGTCAATTTATGGGTCACAAGCGGGTGATTTACTACAACAACCTTCATGGCGGCACTTTACTACCAAGGGCAACGGTGGAACTATGTGGCATTGCATTTCTTATGAGCGGGAGGTGTGAGATGGCAGACGAAACTCTTGAATTTGCTCTCCTTTCCTGGCGTGATGATGGGCAATGGCGAATCTCTCAATTACCAGATGAAGCAACTAGTGATATCGGTCTAGTCCTTGACGCCCTTAGAGCTCAACAAGTAGATGGCGGAGCAATTGCACTTCTTGCTATCGATGATCAATTCTTCATAATCATCCGCCAGATTGGCGCAAAGATGCAGATGGTTTTAAGTGATGTCATGGCAGCACTTGATTATGAAATTGCTGCAGAGGTTTTGGAGTTAAGCGATATTGAATTTCCAGCAGAAGATGATGCTGATGAGCCAGCGGGGGATTTAAATATATTTGCAGACCTTGGCCTTGATGCCATGGAGCTACAGATGATCTGTGATGATGACGAGTTATATCCCGAGGAGCAGCTAGATGTAATTGCTAGAAGAATTGGCTTTGGCGATATCTATAGTGAATTGATCGAGAATCTCTAAATGAATCATGAACGCGCAATGCGCGTAGCACTTGAGCGCGCAAAATTTGGAAGTACTTCAAGTGGTGATGTGCCAGTTGGCGCAGTGATACTTAATAAAGATGGCGAGATAGTTGCTCTTGGAAATAACCAGCGAGAATTACTTAAAGACCCACTAGGACATGCAGAAATTGTTGCTATCAAAGCAGCTTCAAGATCAATTGGCGCTTGGCGCTTAGATGAGTGCACGCTAGTTGTCACTCTAGAACCATGTGTGATGTGTGCGGGGGCGATAATGGCAGCAAGAATTCCGAGGCTAGTTTTTGGCGCCTGGGATGAGAAGGCAGGAGCCTGCGGCTCGGTATGGGATTTGATTCGCGACCCAAGAGCGCTACATAAAGTTGAAGTTATCTCAGGTGTTTTAGAGCAAGAGTGCTCTGAGTTATTAACTCAGTTCTTTGCTCAAAAGAGGTAATTTAAAAACTGATTAGGCCCTCGCGTATAGTCACCTACGGTGGCGTGTCCGAGCGGCCTAAGGAGCGCGCCTCGAAAGCGCGTGTTGGGGAAATCCAACCGTGGGTTCAAATCCCACCGCCACCGCCAGTTATTTAACTCTTAAAAACCGCTTTAAACCCCAGATAGTTACTAACAACATCGCTTCTCTTACAATATTTTTCGACATCTTACTCACGCCATTTTCGCGCTCTCTAAAAGTTATCGGAACTTCAATTATCTTTCCACCAAGTTTATGAACAGCCCTTGTCATCTCTATCTGAAATGAGTAGCCCTCACTCTTGATTGCCTCTAGATTTAGTTTTTTAAGAATCGATGAGGAGTAGATGCGAAATCCTGCCGTTGAGTCTTTAACTCCCATACCCAGCATCGCTCTTACATAGAGATTTGCAGCCCTGGATAGAAGCTCTCGACTCTTCGACCAATTCTCAGTCCTTCCGCCAGACATCCACCTACTACCTATTACAAGATCTGTATTTGGCTGTTGCTCTTTTGCCTCGATCATCTTTTTTAGATCTCGCACTCTATGGGAGAGATCAGCATCCATCTCAATTAGCTCTTCATATCCTCGCTCTAAGCCCCAAGCAAAGCCAGTGCGATAAGCGCTGCCAAGTCCTGACTTTCTAGCTCGCTCTAAGAGAAAGAGAGTAGATGGATATTTACTCTGAAGCTCTTTGATTTTCTCTCCGGTTTTATCAGGAGAGCCATCATCGATAATCAAGATATGAGCGTCAGGGATGTTCTTGAAAATACGCTCAATAAGGATTGGAGCATTGGCCAACTCGTTATAGGTTGGAATTATTATTAAACGCTTCATACTCTTATTTCATAAGAGGGATTCAAGATAGTAAGTGAGCCATCATGTTCACCGACCATACCCTCTGCAATTAGAGTTGACCCAACTTCAAGTCCTGCTATCTCTCGTCTTCCTAGAAATTGCAGGGTAACTCCGCCGCTCTCATCCCAGATCTCAACTTCTAGAGTTGGCGCGCTATCCATAGCAGCCGGTCTAATAGCGGTTACTTTGCCAGCAACATGAGCTCTTTTGCGCCAGGAGATATTGCCAATTGGCATCATTGATTCTTGATAGTGGCTAACCACCTCAGATGATTGGAGCCAATTACTCTGCGCTCTTGCTGGAGCCACTGCTTGCTGAACTTTTTCTGGTTCACGCTTTTCAATTTTGCTCATCTGACCTTTGAGAATGCGTTCAACATCAAAGGGAACGATGGTGGCAACAACTCTTGGAATTTCAGAAATGGGCCTAGCAATTTGTTCTGCGCTCTGATCATGAAGGAGGCGACCTAGAAACCTTGAATAGGCTCTTCTTGGCAGTAAAAGAGTGAGTTCAACATCTTTCTGCTGCGTTGCTTTAATTGCATAATCAACAGCAGCATTGGCAAGACGTCTATCTGGGCAATCAATAAGCTCTAGGGCAATATCATCAAAGGCTGGGTTACTGCTCCACTGATTAAATATCTCTTCAGCCTTTCTATCATCTAAAACAAAGTGAACTGCGTGAAGATTCCTAGGCTTAAGTGATCTGGCATAACGAACAGTTGCAATGGTTGCAATATCGATGCTATCGATTAGCACTGTTACATCATGACGGGCAATCGATGTGGCCCTTGAATGTTGTGAGCGAACCAGAAGAGCTTCACTCTCTCGCTTATATTGCTGATTAAAATTAAGCATCATTAAAAGCGCAATAGGAGTTCCGATAACAACTAACCAAGTTCCATCAGTAAACTTAGTGATGGCAAGAATTGCCACAGTAATTAGAGAAATAGTTCCAGAGAGGCTATGGAGCGCTACTTGATATTTAGATCCCTTAGTAATTGATCTCTTAGCCATTCCAAGGCCTGTGATAGTAAAGCCGATAAATACCGCAAGGGCATAGATTGCAGCAAGAGTTGTAATACTTGCACCCGATGCCATCACCAGGATAGATGCGCTAAATGCAATAAAAAATATGCCACTTGAGAAAGCTAATTTATGGCCGCGCTGGGCAAGCCTCTTTGGAAGGAAGCCATCATTGGCAACGATATTAACCATGCTAGGAAATGCGCTATAGCAAGTATTAGCACCTGCAAAGAGAATCAAGGTAGTTCCAGCCTGAACTACATAGAAGAAGAATTGACCAAAAACAGATCCACCAAGTGCTGCCTTTGCAACAAGTGAAATTACCGTTGGTGTTCCCTCTTCATATGGGATTGCTAGGGTGTGATAGGCGAGCCAACCAATACCAATAACTAATAAACCAAGGCTTGTTGCCATGATGGTGAAGGTTCGTTTGGCATTTATATGCTCAGGGCTCTTAAAGAGTGGAACGCTATCTGAGACTGCTTCAAGGCCAGTAAGAGATGCGCTGCCATTGGCAAAAGCCTTAAGGATCATCAATATTGCTGCAAAGGTAATTAACCCCTGCTCCTGGCCAAGAGGTAGTAGCCCTTGAGTATCTGTTGCATACTGGGCAAGGCTGCCATTAAAGAAGCGCCAAGCGCCAAAGCCAAAGACAGTCAGCATTGAGACTATGAAGAGATAAGAGGGAATTACAAAGATAACTCCAGCATCTTTAACGCCTCGAAGATTGATATAGGTGAGCAGCGCAATAACCAGTAAGACCATCGCAACTTTATAATCCCCAAGTTCAGGAAAAGCTGAAATGATCGCAGCAACTCCGGCTGCTGATTGAATAGCAACTGTGATGATGTAGCCAAACATCAATTCAATTGCTGCAATTAAAGAAGTTCCTCTTCCAAAGTTTTCTCTTGCAACGACATATGCCCCGCCTGCCCTGGTGTAGGTGCTAATAACATCTCTGTAAGAAAGAGCAATTATCAGAAGCATTATTAAGATGACGCTAATCAGCGGAGTAAAGAGCGAGAATGCAGCAAGACCAAAAGCTGGAATGAGCGCAACTAATATCTGCTCTCCACCATATGCAGATGATGAGATGCAATCTGATGAGAGAATTCCAAAGGCGCGCCTTTTAGATAACCGCTGTTCATTAAGGCTATGGCGATTTAGCGGAGCTCCAAGTAAAAACTTCTTTAAACGGTATGTGAAAGGGTCCCTCAAGTGCGCATGTTCTTGAAGCGCCTTGGGGCTCGGCGCACCATCTGTCCAGGATTTAGCCACGGTAGTTGCTCATTCTACGCCCCCCTTTTCACGCGTATGCTCTGAGCCTATGACGCTAAAAACAGATCTTTATATCGATGGCAAGTGGGTTAAAGGCTCAGGAACTGTTCCCGTCTATGATCCAAGCGATGGCAGCGTAATTGCAGAGATTCAAACTGCAGGTGAGAAAGAGTGCGATGCTGCAGTTGAAGCTGCTCATAGAGCGCTTCCAGAGTGGGCAAAAACAGCTCCAAGATATAGAGCTGAAATTCTGCGTAAGGCATTTGAAATTATGGTTTCTGAGGCTGATCAATTAGCAGAGCTTGTTTCAAGAGAGAATGGAAAAGTTGTTAGCGATGCAAAGGGCGAGATTTTATATGCCGCTGAGTTCTTCCGTTGGTTTAGCGAAGAGACGGTAAGAGTTGCAGGAGATTTTAGAAAGTCGCCAAGTGGAGATAAAAGAATATTAGTAACCCATCAACCAATCGGAGTCTCACTTCTTATTACTCCTTGGAATTTTCCAGCAGGTATGGCAACTAGAAAAATTGGCCCAGCAATTGGGGCAGGCTGCACTGTAATTCTCAAACCTGCAATTGAAACACCGCTAACAGCGATGGCAATTGTTGATATTTTGGAGCGAGCCGGAGTGCCTAAGGGAGTAGTCAATCTAATTACCCCAACTCCAGCAGGGCCAATGGTTAGTCGAATGCTCCATGATCCAAGGGTTATGAATCTTTCATTTACTGGATCAACAGAGGTTGGTCGCATCCTTCTTAAAGAAGCCTCGGATCGAGTTATTAGATGCTCAATGGAACTTGGCGGCAATGCCCCATTTGTGGTGCTAGATGATGCCAATATTGATGAAGCAGTTAAAGGATTAATGCTTGCCAAGATGAGAAATGGCGGCGCTGCCTGCACCGCTGCCAATCGAATCTATGTCCATAAAAATATCGCAGCAGAGTTTACAAAGAAGTTTGCTAAAGCAATGTCAGGGCTCAAGATGGCCCCAGGGCGAGAAAGTGGCGCTCAGCTTGGAGCAAGTGTTTCAATCAAAGAGAGAAACAAAATTGCTGAGCTAGTTGAACTTTCTGTTAAGGGCGGAGCAGTAGTTGAAACTGGCGGAGTAATGCCAGAAGGCGCCGGTGCCTTTTATCCACCAACTGTTCTAAGTGTTGATAAATCAAATGAGATCCTAAAATATGAAGTCTTTGGCCCCGTTGCTCCAATTGTCACCTTTCAAAGCGATGAGGAAGCAATCGCGCTTTCAAACGATAGTGATTTTGGTCTAATCAGTTATGTCTATTCAAGTGATCTCGCAAGAGCGATAAGAATGGCTGAAGCCATTGACTCTGGAATGGTTGCAATAAATCGAGGAATGATCTCGGATCCTGCTGCGCCATTTGGCGGAAATAAACAATCAGGCCTTGGACGCGAGGGCGGTTTTGATGGAATCCATGAATTCTTGCAGACCAAATATATTGGCGTTGAGATCTAGGGATAAGGAATTTCGATGAGAATTTTAGTAACTGGTGGAGCAGGATTTTTAGGTTCACACCTGTGCGATAAGTTACTCTCTCTAGGTCATAACGTCTTAGCTGTAGATAATTTCTATACCGGAGATCAAAAAAACATAGCTCACCTTCGTGATAATCGAGACTTTGAATTAATGCGCCATGATGTGACTTTCCCACTATATGTGGAAGTGGATGGCATCTTTAATCTTGCCTGCCCTGCAAGTCCCGTTCACTATCAGAGAAATCCTGTGCAAACATTTAAAACAAGCGTGCATGGAGCAATAAATATGTTGGGCCTTGCTAAGCGGACTGGGGCAAGATTTTTCCAAGCATCAACTTCTGAGATCTATGGCGATCCAACTATTAGCCCTCAACCGGAAGAATATTGGGGCAATGTCAATCCTATTGGGATTAGATCTTGCTATGACGAGGGTAAAAGAGCTGCAGAGACTCTAACCTTTGACTATCACCGTCAGTTTGGTCTAGATATCAGGGTTGCCAGAATTTTTAATACCTATGGCCCAAAAATGGCGGCAAATGATGGGCGAGTAGTTAGTAACTTCATTGTCCAGGCGCTAAAGGGTGATCCAATTACAGTTTATGGTGATGGAACCCAAACCAGAAGCTTCTGCTATGTTGATGATTTAATTGATGGATTTATAAAGCTCTTCTTTAAAGAGGGAGTAATTGAGCCAGTAAATCTTGGTAATCCTGAGCCAATCAATATGCTGGAGTTAGCAAACGAAATTCTTGAACAGACCGGAAGCAAATCAAAGATTGAGATGCGAGCGCTTCCTGGAGATGATCCAAAACAGAGGGAGCCAAGAATTGAAAAGGCGAAAGACCTTTTGGGCTGGAAACCGTCAACTAAGAGAAAAGATGGACTCAAAAAGACAGTGGAGTATTTCAAGTCAAACTTTAATTAGATGGCGGAGAATGAGGGATTTATCCTCTCCATCCTGGGTAATTCCCCGTTTTTTAGGTAAACGGGTCATAAAGCGACAGCATAGGGCGCAACCTCGAACCTGTAAACGGTCAGAGATAATAGTTCACCAATCATCTCCACTGCGGGGCTGACAGACAGCGCGCTTGATTTCACCTAACCCACAATTCTTGCCAAAAAATAGCATTAGGCCATCATCTTCCTCAACGGTTCTAACCTCGAGTTTACCGTTTCTAACAAAACTTTCTCCTTGAAATTGTAGCCATCCAAGTTTCTCATAAAATGTTTTCTCATCAGTAGAAAGCATAGAGAGTTCATAATTGTTGTAGCAGAACTGAGTAATGTGCTTCATCAATTGTGTGCCAAAACCTTGTCGCCAATAGGAAGGTAGGACCGCGATTGCTTCTACATAGCCAACAGTTAAGGCTTTTTCGTTGATATACATACTCCTGGAAATCACAGACCCGTGAGCAATTATCGTTTCATCTAGGAAGCCAATGAAGTATTGACCACCTAATGTATGTTCCCAATCTTCAGCGCTAAAGTCGCCATCATATGCGCGCTCAAGTAGGGATCTGATGGAAGAAGCAGACTTTGAGTCAACATCAGTAACTTGCTTGATAATCATCTTATTCCAATTGTCTTACAAAGATCAGAAACGCAAAAGTACTAGCATTCCAAATTCACTCAGATACCCGAGTTGCGAGGGTATTACCCACGTTCTGGCGGAGGATTAGGGATTTATTCTTACTATCCAAGATAAGTCCCCGTTTGGGGCAATTTAGTCATAAATCGACAGCGTAGTCCGCAAACTCGAACGTGTAAACAGTCAATTCATTAAAGGGACGGTGAAATTATGACGTGGCCGCAGGCTTTGCCGGATGCAAAGTGCTCTACCGCTTGAGCACTAAGTTCCAATGGAAATTTTTTATCTATCACAGGATTAATTCGCTTCCTTGCTAGATCTTCAAGCAGTATGGACAGCTCATCCCTATTTTCAGATGCGAGAAAGGACTTCATAGATTCTTTAACAAACAAAGACAGCACAGCTGTTGCCATAAGACGGCGAAGACCACTAGAGCCGTGATTTGCGGCAGCGCCAACAATTACTAATCTGCCACCTGATTTCAATAACCTACGCAATTGTTTTATCGACAGGAAACTCGAAGCATCGATAATGCAATCATAGACGCCCGTTATTGATTCTGATTCATAATCAATAACCTGATCAGCTCCCAAAGATTCAACGTAGCTCTTCTTAGATCCCCGACATACACCGCTCACTTCTGCTCCCAGTCCTTTGGCTATCTGCACTGCAAATGAGCCAACGCAGCCAGAGGCACCGATGATTAAAGCTTTTTGTCCAGCACCTACTTGGCCGTGTTTTCGCACCGCTTGAAGCGCTGTGATGGCTGATACTGGGATAGTGGATGCTTCATCAAAACCCACACCGTTGGGTAAAACAGCTACTCGCTTTACACGGGCAACCACTAGATCTGCAAATGCACCCGGCGCAGTTCCACAGACTCGGTCTCCGACCTTTAGATCCTTTACCTCACTGCCAATCTCAATCACTGTTCCAGCGAATGAATTACCTGGACATCTCCGTGGTTTACGAAGCCCTTCGAATAATCTAACAAGGGAGATATCTGCTGTTGTTAGATGTAGGACGGCGGCGTAGACGCTGGCTGCCTCCACCTTTACTAAAATTTGCTCTGTATCAATCTTGGGCGTTGGTATTTCTGATAAAGCGAAGGAATCCAATCCGTACTCTCTTTGAGTTATTGCTCGCACTCATAACCCCTTTCACTGTTTTGGGGAATTCCTTATGTTCTGGCGGAGGATGAGGGATTTGAACCCTCGATAGGTTTCCCTATACACGCTTTCCAAGCGTGCGCACTCGGCCACTATGCGAATCCTCCTACAACCGAGAAACAACGGTCTATTTCTTGAAAATTCCGAATCGGATACGCTGATATGTCATCAGATAAAGCATTTGAAGCGCATCAAAAACTCCGATTGTTTTACCCTCCATTCTTGTTCGAGGAGAGTAATTTACAGCAACTTCATGGGGCTTTATCCTGTTCTTCCAGACATTAAAGGGAATTTCAATTTCTAACCCAAATCCTCTGGATGAGAATGGAATTTGCCGAAATTGTTGTAAGGGAAGAAGCTTGAACCCACACATGATGTCAGTCACCACGACATTAAAAAGAAGCCCGTAGAAGTTTGACAAGAACTGGTTTCCTCGGGCATAACGCCAAGTGAAGGAAGATTGTGATCGGAATTCCCGATATCCAAAAACGACGTCGTTAGTGCCACTTTCTACAACTTCCCACATTGTTGGAATATCGCTAATCCAAAGCTCTAAGTCGGCGTCAAGAACAATCGCATGAGTTCCAATTGCTGAAGTGAGACCTTCATTAACCGCACTTGTCTTACCCCCATTATTCTTCGTTACCACTACATGGCTGTACGCAACAGTCTTCGTCAAAGTATGAAGAATCTCCAAAGAATCATCAGTGCTTCCATCATCAACAAAAACCACTTCGAAAGATAGTTTTCCGATTAACGTTGACAGTTCGTCAATTAGACGAGGAAGGGTACGAGATTCGTTAAAAATAGGAACGATTATGCTAAGAGTTAACATTCTTAATGTCCTTTGCATACTTGAGAGAGGTAAAGAAAATCAACACCATCAATGGGATTACTGGGATTCGAAAACGTGAGTAGGCCACCGCACCACCGGAAACAAGCAAGAAGTAAACTATGAAAAGAATCCAATCTCCAATTTCGAGTCGCCTATATAAGGCGTAGAGAAGTGAAAGCAAAAAGAGAAGTCCCGAAGACGTGGATATAGCGGTAGATATTGCGATGATGGTATTAGTTACCCAAGGAGGTGACCCAGTCAAGGCATTAGAAATAGTGCCCGATCCATTGCCAAATAGAATGCCAGCAGCCCCACGTAAATGATTCAGAATGAAGAATTCAGGAGATTCTTTGAGAACTTCAATGAAGCGCTTCTGAGCATATTGATATTCCTCTCGGGGTGTCGCATCATCTCGTAGCATCTCTGTACTGAGTTTTCCTTCCGCCTGTATGACCTCTGCATAACTTTGTCGTAACTCTAAAGCTCGCATACCAGCAACTTCACTATTTATGAGATTCTTGTACTGAACGGATGAAACCACTGGAACGTCATAAACATGGATGTTGCGCAATATCCAAGCCCCACATATGGTGACAAATACTAATAATACGGGAACTAATCGCTTTATGAATTTTCTTTGGAATGCCACGAGATATGCAAATGCGGCAAAAGGTAGATAGAGAACAATTGACCTATTCAAGCAGGCAAACGAAACAATAAATCCAAGGACAGTTGCCAGAAGCAAATTTGGGGATTTCTGCAGTGAGACTAAGATCCGAATCGAAACTGCTACCAACAAGAGAAAAAACGTATCAGTAAGGATGTAATAGCTCTCAAAAAAAAGTACGGGTTCAAAGAGTATGAAACTGGCCGCGATTAAAGCAAACTTGGGGAAATAAGTCTGAAAAAGTGGATAAAGGATAACCGCAACAAAAATGGGGATTAACGACAAAATTAAAGAAATGGTGGAAATACCAAAGAACACTTGGAGCACCATCAATAAAAACGGAAATCCGGGTGCAATTAGTAGAGATAGTTGATCTTTCACGGAGTTTGAGTAGGTATCAGCAAATGTCTGCGATGCCAGCAAGTAGTTCTGAGAATCGTTTGTTGTAAATCTACTTACATCATTATTTATGAATGTCCAGAGTATTAGTTTCAAAAGAACAGTAGTTATTACGATTGGGAATAGTGGGTGTTTTATGACTCGGAGAAGATGTGCACAAGGGTGCTGAATCACAACTTCGTCCTTTCAAGAGGTTTCAGGAGCTTGGCCATGAAGTCTATTTGGTCTGAGGAAACGAGTAAGTTTGCAAATCCTCCCTTTCCATCTATTGTGTACGTGTCCCTCACACGGCATAGACTTATTTGACATCCCCAGGGTCGGAAGACAGCAAGGAAGGATAGCGTTTATGGGTGTGTGGGGGGCCTAAATGAACAAAGAAAAAATAACTGGAGAAATACTGAAGATCACTCTGGCAAATAAGTATCGTCCGAGTTTGTTGCAGGACTTGGTAGGTCAAGAGCATATTGTTGAGGCTCTTGAGGGTGCAGTGAGCAGCGGGCGAATCCACCACGCCTATTTATTTTCAGGGCCCAGAGGGTGTGGAAAAACTTCCACCGCAAGAGTCTTTGCGAGGGTACTTAATTGTGCAAAAGGACCAATCAAGAACCCGTGTGGTCAATGTCAATCTTGCATGGACCTCATTGCTAATGGACCAGGGTCTTTGGATGTTATAGAGATGGATGCAGCAACTCATGGTCTTGTTGATGATGCAAGAGAGTTACGAGATAAGGCGTTGTATGCGCCGGTGCAGAGTCGATACAAGATCTACATCATTGATGAAGCTCATCAGTTAGGTCCAGCTGCGGCAAATGCGCTTTTGAAAATTGTAGAAGAGCCGCCGCCGTACGTGATTTTCATTTTTGCGACTACAGAGCCTGAAAAGGTATTACCAACAATCCGAT
>Ga0194129_10008974_pt1 | contig 11372 bp, 6 predicted proteins | sample TA2KigCa35mmetaG_FD_150862 | JGI IMG/M metagenome (GOLD analysis project Ga0194129, IMG submission 150862) | Freshwater microbial communities from Lake Tanganyika, Tanzania - TA2015038 Kigoma Deep Cast 35m | ecosystem: Environmental > Aquatic > Freshwater > Lake | place: Tanzania: Lake... | reverse complement strand
GGGCGTGTAGTGGTCGCGGACGGCGGCCCAGTAGTGGGCCAGATGCCGGAGATCGTCCGCGGCCAGGCCCGTGTCGAGTGGCGTGTGGCGGGTGGCCTCGACCAGGGCGTTGAGGTTTGGCTGGCTCGTGAGTCCGGCCAGTGGCGCGAAGGCGGCATCGACCACGCTGGCGCCGTGTCGGGCCGCCTCCAGCAGCGTGGCCAGCTGCGAACCGGCCGTATCGTGGGTGTGGAAGTGGATCGGGATGCCTACCTCCGCGTGCAGGGCCTGGACGAGCTTGGCCGCGGCGAACGGCTTGCAGAGGCCGGCCATGTCCTTGATGGCCAGCATGTGGGCGCCGAGCTTCTCGAGTTCCTTGGCCAGGCCCACGTAGTAGGCGAGTGAAAACTTCGTGCGGGCCGGATCGAGGACGTCCCCGGTGTAGCAGATCGCGGCCTCGCAGAGGCCGCCACTCTCCCGCACCGCCTCCATCGCCACCCGCATGTTCGGCACCCAGTTGAGCGGGTCGAAGACACGGAACAGGTCGATGCCGGCCGCGGCCGACTCCGTCACGAACGCCCGCACGACGTTGTCGGGATAGTTGGTGTAGCCGACGGCGTTGCTGGCGCGCAGCAGCATCTGGAAGAGCACGTTGGGAATCCGCTCGCGGAGCTGGAGGAGGCGGTCCCAGGGGCACTCCTTTAGGAATCGCATCGCCGTGTCGAAGGTGGCGCCGCCCCACATCTCGAGCGAGAACAGCCCCTCGCCGAGCCGCGCGTAGGCGTCGGCCACGGCGAGCATGTCGTAGGTCCGCATCCGCGTCGCCAGCAGCGACTGGTGGGCGTCGCGCATGGTCGTGTCGGTGACGAGCAGCCGTTTGTGCACCCTCACCCAGGCCGAGAACTTCTCCGGCCCGAGTTCGCGCAGCCGGTCACGCGAGCCTGGTCGCGGAGCCGCGAGCCGGTCGTGTTCCGGGATCGGCGCCGGCTCCCGCCGGACCGCCGCCGGGCGGCCCTTCACGAGCGGGTTGCCGTTGACGATCACGTCGCCCAGATACTCGAGCAGCCGCGTGGCCCGGTCGCGGCGGACCGGGAAGTCGAACAGGGCCGGCGTCTCGTCGATGAAACGGGTGGTGCACCTCCCGGACAGGAAGTCGGGATGCGTGACCAGGTTCACCAGGAACGGGATGTTGGTCTTCACGCCCCGGACCCGGAACTCCTGCAGGCAGCGCTCGACGTGGCTGGCCGCCTCCTCGAGCGTGAGTCCGCGGGCCGTGACCTTGACCAACAGCGAGTCGAAGTAAGGGGTGACCACCGCGCCGGAGAAGGCCGAGCCAGCATCGAGCCGGATGCCCATGCCGCTAGCCGAGCGGTAGGCAGTGATCCGGCCATAATCCGGGAGAAATCGGTTTTCGGGATCCTCGGTCGTGACGCGGCACTGCACGGCCGCGCCCATCGACTTGATCGCCGCCTGGTCGCCGAGGCCGATCTGCGCGTCGGAGAGTTTCCAGCCCTCCGCCGCGCGTATCTGCCGGCGGACGATGTCGATGCCGGTGATCTCCTCGGTGACGGTGTGCTCCACCTGGATCCGCGGGTTGACCTCGATGAAGTAAAAGCGGCCGGTGTCGGCGTCGACCAAAAACTCGACCGTGCCGGCGTTCTCGTACCGAGCCGTGCGGCCGATCGCCAGGGCCGCCTCACAGATCGCGTTCCGGAGGCCGGCGTCGAGGTTGGGCGCGGGCGCGACCTCCACGACCTTCTGGTGACGCCGCTGCACCGAGCAGTCCCGCTCGAAGAGGTGCACGAGGCCGCCGTGCAGGTCGCCGAGCAGCTGCACCTCGATGTGCCGGGCGCGCTGGATGAACTTCTCGACGAACACGCTCGCCGAGCCGAAGGCGGTCTTGCTTTCGCGCTGCGCGCTTTCGAGGGCGACGGCCAACTCGTCCTCACCGCGGACCACCCGCATGCCCCGGCCGCCGCCGCCGTGGGCCGCCTTGAGGATCACTGGATAGCCGAGTCCGCGGGCGATCGAGCGGGCATCGGCAAGGCTGGAGAGCGGCTCCGCGCTGCCGGCGAGGATCGGCACGCCGGCCCGATTCGCCAGGTCGCGGGCGGCGGTCTTGTCGCCGAGCGTGCGAAGCAGTTCCACGCGCGGGCCGACGAACGTGATCCCGGCGGCGTCGCAGGCCGCCGCGAACTCCGGGTTCTCCGACAGGAAGCCGTAGCCGGGATGGATGGCGTCGACACCCCGGTCCTTGGCGATCGCGACGATGCCGCGGATGTCGAGGTAGGAGCGGATCGGCTCGCCGGGCCTGCCCACGAGGTAGGCTTCGTCGGCCTTGAAGCGATGGAGGGCGAAGCGGTCCTCGTGCGCGTAGATCGCCACGGTGCGGATGCCCAGCTCGTGTGCCGAGCGAAAGACGCGGATCGCGATCTCGCTGCGATTGGCGACCAGGAGTTTGGTGATCGGGCGCATGGCTGGGGAGTGGGGGTGGACGCCGGAGCGGAGGAGAGGCCGGACCACGGGGCGTAGAGCCGACCGGGACGAGGCCGTCAATGTAGCGGGAATGACCGGGCCTTCCAGGCGTCGGCGTCGGGAAACAGGCATTTCGTCGCCACGGTCGGTGGCCCGCTCACGAGGGGCTCCCGGGTCGTTCGTCGGCATAGCTCGGCCGGATGTAGTCGGGCACAAGCGTCGCGGCCGTGTCCGCGGCACCATCCCAGGCACGTGACATGCCGAGTTGGGCGACGGCCGCGGCGGTCGGGCACCAGGCGGCCGGCGGCGGCAGGAGGTGTCCGGCCGCGAGCAGCCGGTCGGCGAGCGTGACGACGGCCGGACCACTGACCCACGCGCCGTGTGGCAGGGAAGCAACCCAGCGATCGATCGGCTCGAGTCGTCCGGCCGACACATGCCGGCCGCGGTCGCAAACCACAGCCGTGGCCACGAACACCTCCCCACGACCGGCGTCGTAGGCCATGTGCAGCGGTTTCCGCTGGTCGTCACGGGTGGCGTCGGCCAGCGAGGCGACCACCTCGAACCCCGATACCCCCACGAGTCGGCCGCGACCCGCCCAGGCGATCGCCTGGGCCGTGGCGATGCCGACCCGCAGCCCGGTGAACGAACCCGGCCCACGGACCACCGCCACTAGGTCGGCGTCGCCGACCGCCCATCCCAGTTCCGCCGTCACCTCCGCCACGGCCGCGGCAAGCGTTCGGGCATGTCCGCCGGCCGGCCCGAGCGAGCGTGTCCGGAATCCAGGGCCGTCGCTGGCCGCGACGCTTCCGCCGGCGTGACTGGTGTCGATGGCGATGGTTCTCACGAGCGGTGTCTTCCCATCGATTCTTGACCCATCAGCCTGCCGGTCGTAGCCTCCGAAGTCTAGTATCGTTGAGGCCGCGGGCGTCACGTTCGGGCTCATGCAGGGTTGGCCCGTCCGGGCCGGAAGACGTGAAGCGGGCCATCATCAGCGACGTCCACGGCAACCTCGAAGCGCTGCAGGCCGTGCTCGAGGACATCGACCGTCAGGCGGTCGACGCCGTCTATTGCTTGGGCGACGTGGTCGGGTACGGGCCAAACCCGTGCGAGTGCGTCAAGCTCGTCCAGGACCGCTGCAGCGTGGTGATCCTCGGCAACCACGATCAGGGGGCCCTGTTCGACCCGGAAGGCTTCAACTCGGGGGCCGAGCGGGCCATCCGCTGGACCCGCAATCAGATCGAGTTGCACGACAGGCTGCCCCGCAACTCTGGCACGCGGGTCGCCGACTTCCTTGGTGAGATGGCCCGCAACCACGTCGATGGCGAGGCCCTGTTCGTCCATGGGTCGGCCCGCCGCCCGCTCGACGAATATGTCTTTCCGGAGGACATCTACAATCCGCTCAAGATGGAGTTCCTCTTCGAACTCGTGCCCCGCTTCTGCTTCCAGGGCCATACGCACATTCCTGGCATGTTCACCACGTCTCCGGAGTTCATCGCCCCGGTGGTACCGGCCGGTGAGACGGAGGTCGCGTTCGACCTGCCCGCGGGCAAGGCGATGGTAAACGTGGGTTCGGTTGGCCAGCCCCGGGACGAGGACCCACGGAGTTGCTACGTCATCCTGGAAGACGCCAAGCGGGTCAGGTTTCGACGGATCGCCTATCCGTTCGAGACGACCCGCCGCAAGATTCACGCCATCGCCGACCTCGACAATTTTCTCGGTGACCGGCTCGCGCAGGGCAAGTAGCCCAGCGGCCGGTATACTCGCGGCGTTGTCCCCCTGGCGGGTCGCGGTTCGCCCGCCCGCCTCCCGCCCGGAAGCTCGCCTTGGAACGCCGCTACGTCACGTTCTTCGCCATCTCGCTGGCGATCGTCATCGCCAGTCAGGTGCTGCAGTCGCGGTTCTTTCCGGCACCGCCTCCTCCGCCGCCGAACGAGGCCGAGCCCGCCGCCGACGCCGTCGAGTCGCGGCCTGACGAGGCCCGGCCCGCGGCCGACGAGGTCGCGATGTCGGCGACCGCCGGCGAGCCTGTCGCGCGGCGACGGTTTACCCTCGGTTCGCTCGATCCGGCCGATCCGGCCCGACTCCTGGCCACGCTCAGCAGCCGCGGCGGAACGATCGAGCGGATCGAGCTTTCCGACGGGCAGTTCCACGACCAGGACGACCGCTCGGGATACCTCGGCCACCTGGTCCCCGTCGCCGACGACGCGGGCTGCCGACTCGGGGTGGTCGGTGCCGGGACACCGGCCGCCGCCGCCGGCCTGCGGGTCGACGACGTGATCGTGCGGGTCGCCGGCGCGATGACCGCCGACCCGGCGGCGCTCGCCGACGTGCTCGCCGGCACCCGGCCCGGGCAGCGGGTGACGATCGCCTTTCAGCGAGACGGCGTCACCGCCGACTGCGAGGCGACACTGGGGCGGCGACCGCTGGAGGTGGTCCGGCCGGAGTTCAAGGGCGAGCCGGTGGCCGACGTCGACGCCCGTTCGCACGACCAGCTCTCCTTCCTGCTGTCGATCGAGTCACGCGATGGACGCCGCCGCCGCGAACCACTCGACGAGATCGAAGGGCAGGGGCTGGCGACGATCGATTGGGAGGGGGCGGCGACAGCCGACGGCCGCGGCGTGCGGTTCACCCGGTCGCTCTCCGGTGGGCTGCGGATCGCCAAGGAATATCGGCTGGCGGAGGCCGGGCCGGACGCGACCGGTTACGCCCTGGAACTGCTCGTCGAAATGGAAGCCACCGACACGCCGACCGTCGTCAGTTATGCGCTCGACGGGCCGACCGGCCTGCCGACCGAGGGCTGGTGGTACACGCAGCGGGTCTGGCACGACTTCTGGAGCAGTCTCGCGGTCCGCGACGTGGCGCTGCGGTTCGCGGGTGGGACGAGCACGCTGATCAGCGGCCTGAAGGCGCTCGATGGCACGCTGGAACGGCCGGCCACGACGATCGCCGACGGCACGCCCCTCGCCTTCGCGGGCGTCGACGCGCTGTATTTCGCCTCCGCGCTGATTCCCGCGACCGACGCCGACCCGCCGGCGCTGGCCGAGGTAAGGCCGTTGGTGGTCGGCAAGCCGCCGTCACAGCCTCGGAAGAAGCTCGTCGACGTGACCGCCCGGCTGGTCTCGGCGGATCTCTCGCTCGAGCCGGGGCGTCCGCTGCGGCATCGGTTCACGATTTTCGCCGGGCCCAAGCAGCCGGAGTTGCTGCGGCGGTTCGGCGCGGCCCAGGCCGGCATGGACGACCTCGTGTACTACGGCTGGTTCGGCTGGGTGGCCAGGCCGATGATCGCCGTACTGCACGGACTGCACGCCGTCGTCGGCAACTACGGGGTCGCGATCATCCTGCTGACGGTCCTCGTCCGCGGCGCCATGTTCCCGGTCAGCCGGCGGCAGGCGATCTCCTCGCAGAAGATGCAGGCCCTGCAGCCCGAGATGAAAGTCCTCAACGAAAAGTACAAGAAAGACCCCGAACGACGGACGCGGGCCACGCAGGAACTCTGGCGAAAGCACGGCGTCAATCCGGCCAGCGGGTGTCTACCCGTGTTCATCCAGATCCCGATCTTCATGGGCCTTTACCGCGCGCTGGCCACCGACGTGTCGCTCCGGGAGGCGCCGCTGTTCTCGTCGGCCATCCGCTGGTGTTCCAACCTCGCGGCGCCCGACATGTTCTGGAATTGGTCGGCCATCCTGCCGAGGTTCTTCTCCGATCCCGAGGGCTGGCTGGGGCCCTACCTCAACCTCCTGCCCCTGGCGACGATCGGCCTCTTTCTCTGGCAGCAGAAACTCTTCATGCCGCCGGCACTCGACGAGCAGCAGAAGATGCAGCAGCAGGTGATGAACTACATGATGTGGTTCATGGCGCTGATGTTCTTCAAGGTTCCCTCTGGACTATGCCTCTACTTCATCGCCTCAAGCCTGTGGGGCATCGCCGAGCGGTTGCTGTGGCTACCGAAGGCCACCGCCCAGGTGGCCGGAGACCGGACGCTGGCGGTCGCCACTCCGCCGGGCGGTCCAACGGCGGCGGAAGCGACCCGCGAGAAGCGACTTGCACGGAAGCGGCGCTGAGCGCCCGGACGGCTCCGCATGTTCTCCGCCGCCGACCTGATCGTGGCACCGGCGACACCTGCGGGGGCGGGCCTGCGGGCCATCGTGCGTTTGGCTGGGGATGGTCTCGAGCATCCACTGCGAACCCTGTTCGACGCCGACCCGCCCGGCTTCGCGGCCGCCGGGGACACACCACGGGTGGTGACCGGCCGACTGAACCCGTCCGGGCTCGGTCGAGCCTGGGGGCCACTGGCGGTCGAGATCCTGCACTGGCCGGGACCGGCGGGGCCTCTCGGCGGGCCGCTGGCCGAGGTGCAACTGCCGGCTTCGGCGGCGTTGGTGGCCGCCGTGCTCGACGAGGCCTGCCGACACGGCTGCCGGCTCGCCCGGGGCGGCGAGTTCACGCTGCGGGCTTTCCTGGCGGGGCGTCTCGACCTCGTTCAGGCCGAGACCGTGCTCGCGGTCGTCGACGCCACGACCTCCGAAGAACTCTCGGCGGCCCTCGACCGGATGGCCGCTGGCGCAGGGGGGCGTCTTGCCGCGGTCCGCTCCGAGGTCCTCGATCTCGTGGCCGACGTGGAGGCGGCGATCGATTTTGCCGACGAGGCGACCCCCGATGCCGTGCCGGTCGGTCCGGAGTGGCGGAGCGTCTCGGCCCGCGTGGCCGCTTGTGACGCCGGCATTGCCCAGGTCACCGAGCGATTGGCCGATCGTGACGCGGCTGCGGCCGACCTGCCGCGGGTCGTGATCGCGGGGCCCCCGAACGTCGGGAAGAGCAGCCTTTTCAACGCCCTCACCGGCCGCCCAGCCGCGCTCGTCGCCGACGAGATCGGCACCACCCGCGACTGGCTCGAGGCCACGCTCGGAGACGACTCGGGGCCGCGGTGCCTGCTCGTGGATGTGGCCGGCATTCATGCGGCGGGGGAGACCGGCGATGCGGTCACCGCGACGGCGGAGGCCAGGGCCCGCGAGCAACTCGAGCGAGCCGACCTGGTGGTCTTTTGCCAGGATAGCGTGCAGGGAGGCGGTGTTCCCGTCCCGGTGCGGGCGCAGCGGGTCGACGTGACCACGCGGAGTGATCTGGTGCACCACGTCCAACCGGGCGAGCGGGTGACGAGCAGCCTGACCGGTGCGGGCATCCAGGGACTGCGGCACGAGATCCTCGCCGCCGTGGCCCGACTGCCGCCGCGGGGCTCCCCGGCCACGGCCCGGCTGGCCGTCGGCTGCGCGGCGGCCCGCCGGTCGCTGGCCGCGGCCCTGGCCACCGTGGATGGTGCGGCTGCCGGCAGCGTCGACGAGGCGATCGTGGCCGGACACCTGCGTCGGGCAGCCGAGGAACTCGCCGAGATCACGGGGGACTCCATCACGACGGATCTGCTCGACCGCCTATTCTCACGGCACTGCATCGGCAAGTGAGGTGGTCGTGACGGCAACGCTTGAATCGATCCTGGCGCAGCTCGCGGCTGGTGCCGACCGCTTCACGCGACGCGCGGCCCTCGGGCGTGCGGCGCTCGCCCGCGATACCGCGCGGGCCGTGGCCGCGGCCGCCGATCATTGGATCGACGCGGCCGTCGCGATCGAGACGTCGGGCGGGGCGGCCGCCGACCCGCGGCACACCGCCATCGTCGGCGAGGAGACGGCCACCGGTCCGCTGACGACCCTGCGGCTCCTACTCACGACCGAGCGGGTGTGGGCAGACATCGATCGTCACGGTCTGCCGCAGCTGCCCGCGCCGCCCGGGCCGATCCCCGGCGAGGCAGCCGACACGCTCGCGGTGGACGTGCTGCCGGAACCGCGGCTCTTCGACGGCCTGACGGCGGGTGTGCAGCAGGCGACCGTGCGGTGCGGTGATCCCGGCGGAGTCGCCGCCTTCGAGGAGGCGTGGCGGCAGGAGATCGCGGTCCGGCCGCGGACGGGCGGTGTGGCGGCCGTCCTGGGCGCGGGCAACGTCACCGGCCTGGCGGCCGCCGACGCCATCTGCCAGATCTTCGAGCACGGCCGGGCGGCCGTGGTCAAGTTGCACCCCTTGCACGCCCCTCTCGAGACGGTCTATCGCGATGCTTTCGCGCCGCTGATCGAGGCCGGGATGCTCGCGATCGTGAGCGGTGGTGCCGACGTCGCGCAGCGGGTGTGCGCTGCTCCCGAGGTGAGCCACGTGCATCTCACCGGCGGTGCGGCGGCGTTCGAGGCGATCGTATGGGGCGCGCGGCGACCGCGGCCCACCACGCCCGTGCTCTCCAAGTCGATCAGCTGCGAACTGGGCAACGTGACCCCTTGGATCGTGGTGCCCGGGCGGTATGCGTTGGCCCACCTCCGCTATCAGGCCGATCTCGTGGCCGCCTCGATCGCCAACAACGGCTCCTTCAACTGCATCGCCACCAAGTGCCTGGTGACCTGCCGGCAGTGGCCGCAACGGGAGGCCTTCCTGGAACTCGTGGCCGCCCGGCTGGCCTCGCTGCCACCGCGGGCGGCCTGGTATCCGGGATCGGCAGCGTGTTGGCAGGAAGCGACCGGCCGGCCGATGCCCGCCGACGGCACGTTGCCCTGGTCGTTCACGGCGGGCGTCGATCCGTGGGGGGATCGGCGGCTGTTCGAGCGGGAATGGTTCGCCCCCGTGGCTGTCGAGGTGCCGCTCGACGCGATGGATGTGGAATCGTTCTACGAGCGGGTCGGTGAGTTCACCCGCTCGCTGCCGGGATCACTGGCCGCGAGCGTCACGATTCCTCCGTCGCTTGGGCCGCGGGATCGTCGCCGGACCGAGCTGCTGGTCGAACACCTCCGCTACGGGGCGGTGGCAGTCAACACGTGGGTCGCGATGGTCTACCGGCTGGCAAGCCTGCCGTGGGGAGGCTTTCCGGGCGGCACGCTCGCCGATCCCCGCAGCGGCATCGGCAAGGTCCACGATCCGCTGTTGCTGCCGCTGGTGCGCAGCGTGATCATCACGGCGCCGCTCGCCTCACGGCTGACCGCTCCGTGGGTGCCCTGGCATCGCTCGTCAGCCCGCCTCGCCCGGGGCCTGCTGGCGGCGTACGCGGCGGTCGCGGACGGTCGCTCGGGTGTCTGGCCGCTCGTCAGGATGACACCCGCCCTGTTCGCGGCCTGAACGATCGGCCACTGCTTCCCTGCCGCGCGCGGGGGGGGGTATACTCGTTGTCGTCCGTCCGGTCCAGCGGGACCACACCGTCGCGGGCCGGGCGGCGGCATTCACGGGATCGGGCGGACGACCATGGCAGAGGTGACTTCGGCTGCCGACGACTTCGCCGCCGCAGTCCTCGCCGCCCGCTACCGGGTGCTGGCGCGAATCGGTGCCGGCGGCATGGGCGTCGTGTATCGTGCCTGGGATCACGCGGCGGATCGCTATGTGGTCATCAAGGCGCCCCACCGCGCTCTACTGGCCGATGAGCGGGCGGTCGCTCGTTTCGACCGTGAGATGGAGGCGATGCGGCGGATGCGGCATCAGGCCGTGGTGCCGGTGATCGACTTCGGATCGCATCGTGGATTTCCCTACGCGGTCATGCCCTATCTGGCCGGGGGCAGCCTCGCCCGTCGCCGACCGATGCGGGCAGGCCGGCCCGTCGCGGGCCGTTCGGCGACGCTCCGCAGTTGGCTCGTGCCGATCGCCGACGCGCTCGACCACGTGCATGCCGAGGGTTTCGTGCACCGGGACGTCAAACCCGACAACATCCTGTTCGACGGCCGTGGGCGTGCGCATCTTGGGGACTTCGGGATCGCGACCTTCGTCCGCCTGGCCGGCCGTCTCGAGCCGCCGGCGACCAACGGCCCGCCGATCGCGGCGGGCCTCACCGACGCGGGCAAGGCCGTGGGGACACCGGAGTACATGGCCCCCGAGGTGATCCTGGGCAACGCTGTCGACGGACGTGCGGACCAATACGCGTTGGCGGCCTTGGTGCATGAGTTGCTCGCCGGCGGGCCGCCGATCGCGGGCAGCAGTCCGGCCGCCACGCTGGCGGCACACGTCGATGCCGCACCGCTCGAGTTGGCTGCCCTCCGGCCGGAGCTGCCGGCGTCGCTGTGTGCAGCCGTGCGACGAAGCCTGGCCAAGGATCCCGCCGCGCGATTCGCGACGTGCCTTGAGTTCGCGGAGGTCGTGCTCGTACACGTGGCGGAGGAGCCGGCTCCGGCACCGCGGCTCGTCTGCCCGGCCTGTGATCGGATGATGACGCCCCCGGAGGGTATGGCCGGTTGCAACGGCAGGTGTCCCTGCTGCCGCGAGGTCTTGTTCGTCACCGAAGATCTTCAGGCCGTGGTGGCCCCCGCCGACCGACTCACCGGCGACGTCGGCCACCCGCCGCTCGCGCTGCGGCAGCGGGGATGAGCGATCGTTGGCGACATCTGCGGACGCTGCTCGCCTGGCCCGTGCTGCTGATTGCGCTCGCCGGCCTGCTGGCATTGGCCCGTCGTGACCGGGCGGCTCGCCCCCACGCCCCGCTCACGGTCGACGCCCGCACGCTGACGGTCGCCGCCCACGTCGCCGCGGCTGACGGGGAAGGTCGCGAACGTCCTCCTCGGCCCGCCGAGATGCGGGAGGCGGCGGCCGAACTCGAGCGGGCTGCGCAGGCGGCCGACGAGGCCCGCGTCGGCCTCGAGAAGACCAGACAGGATCTCGAGGGCACGAAGGAGACGCTGGATCGTCAGCGGAAGGAGTTCGAGGGACTGCGGGCCGACGCCGACAAGAACTCCGCGGAGACAAGGAAGCAACTCGACCAGGCCCGTGCCGACCTCGAGGCGAAACGCGAGGAAATGGAACAGGCGTCACGGCAGGCGGAGGAGCGGGTCGCCAAGGCACGCCGCGACCTCGAACAACTCCAGCAGGGCAGGCTCGCCGCGGCGGCCCAGGCCGGTATCGCGCAGGACCTC
>Ga0194129_10008973_pt1 | contig 11372 bp, 8 predicted proteins | sample TA2KigCa35mmetaG_FD_150862 | JGI IMG/M metagenome (GOLD analysis project Ga0194129, IMG submission 150862) | Freshwater microbial communities from Lake Tanganyika, Tanzania - TA2015038 Kigoma Deep Cast 35m | ecosystem: Environmental > Aquatic > Freshwater > Lake | place: Tanzania: Lake... | reverse complement strand
ATGATGACCCCAAGTGGCCAGGGGCAAAGACAGCAGTCGATGAATTTTCAAAACAAATGGGGGTTTCCGTGCAATCTCATCCAAGTGGAAAACATTTTTTAAAGAAAACTAAATGACCTGAGAAATAGAGCAAGTAAAAATCAATATTTTACCAATATTCTTTATTTAACCCATAAGTTCTTCAATCAAACAGAATTAGTTCTTCTGTCAAGAGTAGTAAAGATTGGCATCTCCCTTCTCAATTTGGAAGTAGAACTATACGAGAGATTAACCTAATCGCAATTCTGGTCCCCACGAATTTAGAGAGCAACCAGTGTATTTCGACGGGAGTCAAGGCCTGGATATTTGTGAGAAATGCAGATTTCTCTAAAATCTTCGCTAAATGCATAATAGGACCTCGACCAGGCTTTTTTCCTTTGACCAATAAAAGAATCCAATTCCGATTTCAACTTCGCCAAGCTTTCATTTTTTGCTAGAGCAAGAGTTCCTCCGTAGTTATGCAAGTAATGTAATGTGGAGAAAGCGTCTTCGATCTGGCAGAGTTTCAAGGGTTGCTCAAGAATCTGCTCGAGTGCAATCTTACTTGTCGCAGTCGGAACTTTTGCGATTGTGTTGTAGTACGTGTTCTCTAAGCAGATAACAAACTTTCCGGAAACCCACGCCTCTAATCCAATGGTAGATTGCCAAACAATAACTAAATCTGACGAACTAAAAAGATGATATGAATTGTCCAGGTCCCACGGTAGAATAATTACATCAGCGAGTTTCTTGATTTCTCTCAGCATACGGTAAAAGTCGCGGAAACTATAATTCTGTTGGTTTGGATGCATTCTTATTACGACTTGGAATCCTAAACTTTGAAGCAACGCGATTATTTCACAAATGGCTTCAGTTTGGTCATGCAAGCTAGATTTTTCCTTCGAAAAAAAGTCATATTCCGTTGCTGTGGAGACAAATATTGAAGCAAGTTTTCTTGGGGGTAAAGATTTTGCCTCAGTTTCGTCGATGACTTTGCCGTCAGAATCATCGATTTCATGGAATCTGTCAGAAACTTTTTGATTGTTGGTAAGCCAATCTGAAATGTACTTCTTCTTGGTCATTTCCTCAAAGGCGTCAAGGATATTTGATTTTGCAAAATTAGTTTGATGCGCATTGGTATCTTGCAACATGTAATTTGATAGGAAAAAAGTGTCGTTAATCCTAGGGCCAGTATTAAAAAACATGACCTCTATATTTTGTTCATTCGAAACTGCAATAATTGATGTTTGACTACGCCATCTTCCGTTTTGTACTAGAACAACTTCTGGCTGAAAAAGTCTTAGCAGTTCTCTGAAAGCTCGAGACACAAAAAACATTTCCACAACGAGGTCCTTCAAAAGTCTTTTTGCGAAAGTACTTAAGGAATTCAAATCATCAAGCGTACGCAATTCGTGAGTCGCGAAAAAACTACGCACTGCGAGATTTTCAAGCGGACTTAAGTAATTCATTTCTTGAAATGCTCGTAGGTTTTTACTTTCCCAGACGATGTTTTCCGCATGTCTGTCAGTTTCATGCGATACTGTTTTCAGAGCAAAAGACACCAAGGTGATATCGCAATCTAATTGCAGTACAAATCGATAAAAAGTGTCAAGAATCTTGACTCTATCATCATTCCATTTATCAAAGTCAGAATCTATTTCGTGAGATGTCAAATCAAATATCGTAATTTGGCAATCTTTTGTTGAGAGATCTTGCAGCAAACTATAAATAATTGTTAAGTAATTTAGTTTAATTAAATGAGAAAGGCATATCACTATTCGTTTTCCAAAAAGATTCTCTTTTTTGTTCCATAGCCTTCAAAGTATATGTGAGGATTGAAGGTAGGATAGAACTCGACCATTCAAATTACCTCAAAGAATTCTTTTCAACGTCTTCTCCAATTAGCTTGAAGGGTACACTATCCTCTGTATGGGAGGCGGGAATTGATGCGGTTCAATGATCGGAATTTGAGAGAATCCCTAGCTTTGTTAGATAAGTCTGATCATGTGCGTCTCGTTGCTCTCAATGTTTTTCAACTAATGTTTATGCTTTTTGACCTTCTGGCAATCGGCCTGGTCGGGATTGTAACTTCACTATCTATTCGGTACGTAAGAGGAGAAAGTGAGGGAGTCAGAGTTACAAAAATCATAGATCTTTTAAATTTGGAATCACTTTCGCCTCAAACAAAAATTCTCACTTTTTCGGTAGTCGCAGCTTCAGTTTTTGTCTTACGAAGTTTTGCTTCCTACTTTTTTGCAAGAAGAGTAGCGCTTTACATAGCTTCAAAAGGAGCTTTAATCTCAACTAGATTGATGCGTCAACTATTTTCCACGCCTTTAGATTCAGTGCAAAGAAGTTCCACCCAAACTGGAGTCTATTTTGTTAATCAAGGAATTAGCCAAGTCCTTTCAAACGTAATTGTTCCCTTTTATTCCATCATTCCCGATATTTTGTATTTATTTGCGATAGTTGTTTCACTCTTCTATGTTGACACTTTCACAATGTTTATTGTCGTTATAATACTTCTGATATCAGCGACAACCCTCTTTCAAATTCAAAAACGGAAGTCGGGACAATTGGGATCGCATTCAACCCAATTGAATTTAGAGACTTCAGAGTTGATTGCCGAAGCACTAACTGCTTTCAGAGAAATATCGGTGCGGGGCGGACAAGAAATTTATATCAAACGAATGTCCAAATTGCGCTTTGCTCTTGCAAAAAATCAAACTCTATTGAAGTTGCAATCAATTTTGTCACGAAATGTTTTGGAAGCGACGATGATTCTAATACTATTTAGTATTGGCGTAATTCAAGTTTCCCAGCGAGATTCATTTACATCACCAAGCAACTTGGCCATTTTTGTGACCGCGTCAGCAAGAATCTTGCCGATTGTGGCAAAGTTGCAGAATTCACTTATACAGATCAAAGCAGGTTTAGCATCGTCATCTGAGGTCTTAATTTATGTGAAGAAATTACGAAATGAATATGAATATCCGTTCCAAAAAGATTTTGCAGAGAGTGATGATTTGGCATTGAAATACTCTCAGGTTTGCTTCACATATGCATCTGAGGAATCTCGAAAATTTCGATTTGACTTAGAGGTGAAGAAAGGCGAATTCCTTGTTGTTACGGGGCAAACGGGTGTCGGCAAATCTACATTAGTTGACCTAGCTCTTGGTATTCAACGACCAAATCAGGGATTCGTACAATTGTTTGGCAAACCTCCAAAAGAATTTCTTATTTCTAATAAGGGTATGGTTTCGTATGTTCCTCAGAATGCTTTCATAAAGAATGCTACAATCCTAGAAAACCTAACTTTTGCCTTCCCCAAAAACTTTCTTTCAAATCTAATGATTGATGAAATAGTTAGGAAATTGTCCTGGCATCACTTATTTAGAAATAAGGAAATGTTAAATGTAAGAGTAGGAGAAGGAGGTAGAGTTTTAAGTGGTGGGGAACGTCAAGTTATTGGAATCGCAAGAGCACTTGTAACTGAACCAAAATTAGTTTTCCTAGACGAAAGTACTAGCGCGATGGATTCTTTAACTGAAAATAAGATTTTAGAAACTCTCTTAGCAGAACGCGAGATGACGGTGATTATGGTAGCGCATCGACTGAGCGTAATTTCCAAGGCGCGAAATGTTTTATTTTTTGAGAAGAGCGGGAATCAGGTTATGGCGCCAATTAAAGAGTTGTACGAGCGCAATTCTGAATTTCGAGAACTTCATAGAATGTTAACTACCAATATGTAGTTAGTTACTGAGATTTCTTCTTCGGTTGCCACTGAAAAATGGCTCTAGCTGATCTCAAACCGGAATCTCCGCTACCGTATATGTATTCTCTCGGGTACCGCCTAGTTTTCAAAGTCTCTTCAAACACCGTTAGATTAAGTTCATTAGGCTTTAAAATATTTACACAATTCAAACCGCGCTGTCTTCCGTTTTGTCTTTTCCCAAGATTCAATGTAGGTAAACCTAAAAAAGAAGCTTCTCGTATACCAAAACTTGAATTTCCAATTAAGCATCTAGAGCTCCGGGCAAGCTGAATAAACTTTTCGGGCTGAATATTAATCATAAATCTGACATTTGATAATAAGCCAATTTCTCTTTGCTTTCGAAGTTTCTTCGATATAGAGTCACTTCCGTGGTCTGTGTTTGGCCAAAACCAAAGCCAATTATGCTCCGGGACATTTCTTGTCAGCCGAATTATTGAATCAATCCATTCTTCATTCTCTTGCAAATTAAAGGTGTCTGGGTGAAACATAATAATACTGAAATCAATGTTTACCTTAAACTCGGCGCCGACACCAATTGAATTCCAGAGCTTATGAAGCTGCGCATGAGGGAGAACTTCGCTTTGCAAGACTAGATCCAAAGAAGGACAACCAACAACTCTTATATTCGACTCCGATTCTCCGAGATTCAGAAGAAATCTAAGTGATTCTTGATTAGTGGTTAAATGTAAATCAGCGAGTTTGGTATTAGCGTTTCGGATTATGTCGTCGATAGAACCCGAGATCTCACCTCCTTGTAAGTGAACAAGAGGAATTTGCATCAATGTAGCCGCTAGGCTAACGCCAAGGGTTTCCGTTCGGTCAGCGACGACTAAAACACAGTCAGGTGTATTGATGCTCCAGTATCGACTCAAGGCTTCAGCGCCATTTAGGGAACTCAAAGTTACGTCGAGGAAAGTATCTGATTCGAGCAAAGTAGGGAATTTGTTCAGTTGAATATTGTTGGGAATATCTGAGGAAATATCACCATATCTACGAGAAATGGCGGGACCAAGGAGCGAAACTCTAACACTGTCAGCACCTGCAATCTTTGAATAAGATTGTACTAAGGTTTTGACTCTTGCCCAACTAGGACGTGCGGTCACGACAACTTCGAGTAGAGACTTGCTTTCTGTCGACAAATTACATCCTTCTCTTTTTGCTTAACGCAAATTTTGGCAATTGTTTACCTACTCGGTAGCCCGACAATGGGTTGAAGTAGATAGCCCCGTATCTTTTTAGAATCCTTAGTTACCGCTCCCCAACGTTCCACTTGAGAGAAGACTGTTAAAGGATTTCCAAAATGCGTCATGTACAAGGCATATCGTTCCACTATTTCCCTTCTTTGATTTGGAGTTTGACTATAACTTATTGGATTTCGTAAAATGCTCTTAAGTTTATCGTAGTCCCAGGCTCGGACGTGCTCTTCTATCGCCCACTTAGCTGGCCCTAGTGCAAAGGTTGGTATGTTCCAAGCGAGAGTGTCAAACCCAATTGTTGACCTCCAAGTGAAGCAAGCTTTTGATGATCTTGCTAGCTCGTATGAACTAAGCCTGCTTCTAGGAGAGTAATATTCAACATTTTTTGATTTCAAGTAAGGTTTCCAAAGTATTTTTTCGCGGTCAACACCATCCATTCCAAGCGAATTTGGGTGACGACGGATCACAAGTTTTATTCCTAGATTTTCACAAATTTCCGTCAAGTCTTGCAGTGCAGTAAACTGGTCTTTGTATCCGCCAAGCGACTCAAACTCAGGAAAAGGCGAGTATTCTCCGGTGCTAACTGAAAAATAACAAACATATTCCTCGCCTGAAGACCTAACCTCGGTTACTTTATTTGACATTAAGTGAGCCCACTTTCGGCTTTCAAAAGGGTCATACCCATTCATTTTATTCAAGGTGTAGTCAGTACTAGCCGCCATATTGACTTCAATCTTATGTTCTTTTATGTGTCTTTCAAAAATTAAGATTTTATCCCACCATTCCTGATTTGTATGCGGAGATTGCAAATAAATCTCAAATTTATCGGAACTTGCTGCTCTCTCACTGATTCGCGTTGCGTAACCTAAACGTTTCGCCTCAAGTAGCACTGGACTGTCTGAAATCTCTCTTCCATTAAATACATAAACGGATGAATTAAATGGACTAAATTTCGCGAGTACAGACCTGATTTTCTTCTGCAGCAACAGAATTTTGAATACTGCAATAAAGAGATTAAACTTATTAAAGTCATCAATGTCCACTCTGGATGTCCCACTTTTATGTGCAATATATGTATACGCTAGGTGTTTTTCATCTTCATTCTCCCTAAATTTCGTATCGATTAATTTTTTAGTTTTCATAAAAATGTGGATAAAATCAAAAACACCTACAGTGACACTGATACGGACTCTTTTAATATTTCTATTTTTAAGAATTCTACGTAGAAAGATAACTCGTTTGATTGATGGTGGTCTAAATAAAAAGTTGGTATGAGTTCCATCTAGAACGATGACTCTATTCCCTTTTGATTTCAGTTGAACTGCTATATCTAGTCCAATTGCCCAACTCTTTACGATTTTTGATATGTAGACAAAATTCGTTGTCCGTGACTCTAGGAGTGAAAAGTCGCTCGAACAGACAGGTGAGTTTCTAATTGATTTTGTATTATCAAATGAGTTCGACATCATCTCTCATTTGGTCACGCAAAACTGGAGTGTTCTGTTCGACTTGTTCGATTAAAGTTTTGCCTACGATTTCGAGTGCGTCTATTCCATCAACTCCTTTGACAGGTTTTAGAAACAAAAGATCATGAAATTCAACTTTATGTCCTGAATTAAGGTTAGTCTTCCAGTAGAGGCCCTTTCGAAATATGTTCCTAAGCTCGGATACTGAATTGAAGTGTTCCCCTTTCGAGGATGAAGAAGTTTTCATTACTTCAAAATCTTGAGAAAGGGATACAAGAAAACCAATCTGTTCAGGTAGCAAGCTCGAGGAGACGTCTGGTCCAAAGAACTCTCTATGTGGTGTTGTATGAACCTCGACTATTTTCGCACCGAGAGATAATGCGTAGATTGCTGCGCTTAAAGAGCCTGTGTGGTCAGAGAAGCCAACATCACATCCATACTTTTCAAGTTCCTTCATTAGATGTAAGTCAACGTTAGCAAGATTGGTTGGATACTTGCTCACGCAGTGAAGCAAAGTCAGTTTCTTAAACGAGTTTCTATCACGGAGATATTCGACTATGTAGTCCATTTCGGCATTTGAAACTAAGCCAGTCGAGAGAATTATCGGCAATTCTGTCGATGCCAAGTAATCAAGAAGTTCAAGATTCGTGGCATCTCCCGAGCCAACTTTCCAGCGTTTTACAAGACGGTTTTCATGGAGTAACTGAGCAGCTCTTTTGCTAAATGGAGTGCATAAAAACTCGACATTCAAATCACTACAATGCTGGGCAAGTTTAACCCATTGATCTATGGTGAAGTTAACGCGCCTCCAGTAGTCTTGACGAGACTGATCTTGATTTGAGAAATTTACTCGGAACGGTTCGTCTGCTAGCCCCTCTTGATCTGCAATGTGCATTTGAAATTTCACAACTTTGACGCCTTGTTTTGATAGCATAGTTACTAAGCTCATTGCAATTCCCAAGCTACCTTCATGAACATTACCAACTTCGGCGATTATCTCAGCCATAGCACCTCCGATAAGAAAAACATTTTATTTTCAATTGGATGAATGTAGCAACAAATTGCACAAAATGCTGTGAGATGTAACGTTTGCACAAAACCAATTTACACTTTTGGCTGAGTCGACCGAGGGTGTTTCAAGAGCCACATCAAGGGCTTTAGCGAAGTCGATCTTTTGTTTAGCTAGAAATGTATTGGGCAAAAGAAGAATCCCGCTTAGATGATCCCACTCGAGCAGAGCATCAGACCAATCATAATTGATGTCTCGTTCAATGTAAGTTGGTAGGAGTACCTTTACGTTTGCGGCAAGAGCCTCTAGCAGAACCGTTGAAAACTGGTTTATTACTAAAAGTGCGTTCGCAACTAAGTCACAATGGTGATATACACCATTTGCTCCGATTCTATTATCCACGATGAGACCCTTATGAATTAGGCGTTCCAATTCCGCTTTCGATATTGGGTTCCGAGTAAAAGGATGCGGGCGGTAAACAACAACTATTTCGCGCCTCGCAGGGGTCTCTATAGCAAAAAGAGTTGAAACAATTAATTCTTTGTCATCGATTCCATCTCCAGTTCCCGTGATTAGAACGTATTTAGTTTTAAGCAAACCTAATTGATTGCGCACATTACTTCGATATTGCTCGTCAGGAAAAAAGTAAGGTGAAAATCGCGCAGAACCGATTACGACAATTTTTGAAGATCGATTTCCATGAATTTTTCGAAGATGGCCTGCGGATTGATTTCCCCAAACACAGAAGTAAGTCGGAGAACTTCGAACAAATGTCTTCGAACTCAAGTTATCCCAGTTTTCTTGCAATGCAATAGAAGTGATACCCATTTTGTTCAAAGTAAAAATGATATCGTCGAACTCTGGTGACAAAAGTCCCGAGAAAGGTACAATTGCACTCTGAGAGGAAAGAGGGTTGATATCCATAGATTTGAAGAGTCTCAACAATTTCCTATAGACAAAGTGATTTCGGAGTCGGCTTAAAATCAAAAAAAACTTACTTGAACCCAACACCCGGACTATAAATCGTTTAAAGTTACCCCACCCATCCATCTTGTACAAAACCATTCCCCGTAGACTTCTTCTAGCTTTGGAATTTCCAAAGTTAGAGACCGCTCGAAGATAGTGCGCGCCACTACGATCCCGTTTCGACCAAAGATTTGCTGTTGCAATAAGTGTTCCGGAGCGTTGAAGCCAATATGGAAAATGGAAATACGAAACCGTTCCACTTCCAAGACCCCTATACTGATCAAGAGACAAGTTGCGTGCGGTCGAAACTAACTTAAGGTCAAAATGTTTCTGTGTGCTAGAGAAAAGATCCGTCTCTAAGAGCGAGCGAGCCTGTTTCTCATTAAAAATGAATATCAGGATCTTAGGTCTATTCATAACGGTAATATATAGCTTTAAGTCACGAATATGAGACGCTGCCATTGTCACTTATTACCTCGGAGCATCTTTTCAGAGAGGAGCTAGCAAAAGCTCGATTGCGGTAGCCTGTCCGCGTGGGAGAAAGACGGGTTATTTATTACTTTGGAAACGAATCAAGGTTTAAAGACTTGATCTCAACATTCAAGTTTCAAAATGTTGAAGTAGTATATGTTCCAAACGTCGATGAGATGGGTATTCAGGTGCCCAGAGTTCTTGGAATATGGGTTGAATTGGGGATGTTTGTTGATGACTCAATTTTGTCGAAGTTCCCTAACTTAAAATTTGTATTTACTACCACAACTGGCTTAAGCCATATAGATCAAGACGCTGTGAGAGAAAGAAATATCAACTTGATTTCACTCGGGAACTACCCTGAGATTACTTCAAAAATTAGTAGCACTGCCGAACTTACTTGGCTGTTGGTTATGTGTCTAACAAGGAAGCTTAGCTTGAATTTGATAAAAGAGAAGATGACTTTTCAGGAAATCGCAAGATTAAGAGAAGAAAATTATGGAAGACAATTGAAAAATCTGAATTTTGGAGTTGTGGGATATGGGAGAACTGGGAAACAAGTATCTTCATATGCGGCTGCATTTGACATGAATATTGGGTGGTACGATCCGTACGTACTTGAAAGTTCAATTGCGAATCCGCGATGTCAAAAGATAGGAAAACTGGAAGATCTGGTCTCTTCTTCGGACATATTGGTTTTGACTGCTTCGGTAAATGAATCTAATGCAGGTCTTCTGAGTCGGGCATTACTTTCAAGAATGAGACCTAGCGCAATAGTAATTAATACTGCACGAGCTAATCTTTGGGATGAATGCGCAGTAACTGAATATCTTACTTCCGGCAGAATTGGTGGAGTAGGAGTTGACGTATATTCATTTGAAGAGAGAGATTACAAAAATTGTGATTGCTTACTCGGGGTTGATGAGCGGAATTATAATATTGTGAGAACGGCTCATATCGGAGGAGCGACAGAAGATGCGCTCAAATTCTCTACTATTGAATTTTGTAAGAAGATAGATGAAGTAGTTTCAGTACTCGGTACTTTTACTGGTAAACATGCCCCCTAAAGCTCTCTTTATTCCTTCTGTTAATGGGTACGGTCACTTAAGAAGATGCATTTCAATTGCAAGTAGTCTTCGGTGCCGTGGTTACGAATGCACATTGATGTGGAATGAGTCTGTGCCAATTCCTATATGGGCATACGAAGAATTTTCCAAGTACCGGATAGAGTTAATCATTCGTAAGACCCCCCTAGAGTCAGAAGGTCCTAGTTATCGGTCTAATTCGACTACACACTTAATTGGTTTAGAGACAGAAATAAGATCTTTTGATCTACTTATTGTAGATACGATTACTTGGCCACTGGGAATGAACACGAAGACTGTTTTTCTAGCCCAATTTATATGGGATTTGTACTACATAAAGATGGATTTTGAGGCTTTTATTGATTTCTCAAAGCTTCGAAACACACACAAGAATGTAACTGCTTTTGGAATGAATCCATTTATTTGGGAAGAAATGAAAGAGATTTTTACAACCGTTCAAATTCCTGTCTTGGATTATTGGAATTTGAGAAGAAAGTTACCAAACCAAAGTGAAGAAATTGTGGCATCTCAGTCGGGTGCTCTAAACAGAAATTTTTGGGCGGTGCCAAATTGGGTAATGCAATTAGAAAACTTGGGCGGTATGGAAAACTACATTAACATTCATGGAATGAGACCTCTTGCTGTTGTTTGTCGCCCAGGGCTTGGAATTATAAGTGAATGTATTAGTGCCCAAGTATTTCCAATATTCACTCAGGAACATGATTTTGAGATGAATTGGAACATCACGAAAAGTTTAGAAATTGGCGTAGGCATTCCTCTGCAGGCTCTGAATGGCCTTACTTTTCCTGAAATCATAGAAAGTGTTAAGGATAGTACAAGAGAAATTACCTGGCCTGGAGTTATAAGCCCGGAGGAATTTGTTGAGATGTATTTGTCGGAGTATTTATAAATTTGATGTAAAATCGCGGCATGGATCAGCCCTTCACGATTAACTTTAAATGCACGATTCAAGAGATCGAAAGCTTGCTTGCCGCAAATATTCAACAAAGACGAGTTGGCGGATTCCTATTAGTCGTTGATGATTCAAAAAGAGTGATTGGAACGATCACGGATAGTGACATTAGGCGTTTTAGAACCGCGACTGACGCAAGACTAGCAATTGCTAGTGAAATTATGAATTCTGATTTTGTCTTCGTTTATGATGGTATGACTCCCGAAGAAATGGGCCATTCAGTACTAAATCAACTCGAGAGAAGGAATATAAAGAATGAGTTTCCAATTTCCTACATTCCCATATTAAATCCTCATAGAGAAGTTGTGTCTTTGATCCATATCTCAACGATACTTCCAGTACTAGACGCGCTGACCAGAGAAATAGTAATTGTTGGTCAAGGTTTTGTTGGCCTCACTTTGTCCATGGCTCTT
>Ga0194129_10008968_pt1 | contig 11379 bp, 8 predicted proteins | sample TA2KigCa35mmetaG_FD_150862 | JGI IMG/M metagenome (GOLD analysis project Ga0194129, IMG submission 150862) | Freshwater microbial communities from Lake Tanganyika, Tanzania - TA2015038 Kigoma Deep Cast 35m | ecosystem: Environmental > Aquatic > Freshwater > Lake | place: Tanzania: Lake... | reverse complement strand
GAATTGATAATTTCCTGCACTTTCTGTAATGAAGCGCTATCGCCAGTAATTAGTATGTTGTTGTTATTTGAGGCCCATCGAGCAGATTCTAATGCGGATATTACAGATTGGTTAGTAAGCCCACCATTTTTTAAGTTTTTGGCAGTTTCTTTTAGAGAAGATTCTATTTCTTTTCCTGTTTTATATTTTGGAGTATAAATCAAAAAGTTGTTCTTGGTATCAAGTTCTGCTGTTGTAGGGGTATCTATAGAATTGATAATTTCCTGCACTTTCTGTAATGAAGCGCTATCGCCAGTAATTAGTATGTTGTTGTTATTTGAGGCCCATCGAGCAGATTCTAATGTGGATATTACAGATTGGTTAGTAAGCCCACCATTTTTTAAGTTTTTGGCAGTTTCTTTTAGAGAAGATTCTATTTCTTTCCCTGACTTATATTTAGGTGTATATAATAAGAAATTATTCTTTAGATCAGATACATCCGTAGCATGAGAGATATCAATTGTCGGAAGTATTGATTGAATTTTCTTTATGATCATTTGAGATCCGCTGAACACAACGGTATTACTTTCCTTGATCCATTTTGCGTTTTTAACAGTATCGTATAAGTCCTGATCTTTAGAAATCTCAGTTGTCTGTCTTAGAGCTTCAAGAAGGGACGATCCAGACATGTTTTTTACTGGGTATATAAAAAGATTGGAAGTTTCCGTAGCAATATGTGCATCTACAGATGAAAGAATCTCTTGAACTTTTATCCATGTAGTGGAATCTGTTACAAAAAGAATAGAGTTGGTATCGGAAATATACTTTGCTGATTTAAGCGTTTGGATAAGTAGAGCAGATCCTGCGGGATCGGACTCTGTAAGCTGTTTGGATACTTGTTGTATGATGGATAATATTTCTTGGGGATTTCTATTTGCTATATTATAAACATACACAGCTTGAGGAGGTGCTATTTTGCTAAGCTCTTCTTTAGTTTTGAACTTAGGTTTAACATCAATATCTTCCATAACGGCTATAGATCGTTCAATCAAATGAGGAGTTGAAACGATGAAAATAGTGCTCGTCTCATTTTGAGGGACAAGTATTAGAGGGTTGCCTTCTGTGAATGCAGATAGTATCTGTGTTGTTAAACTTATAACTTCAGAAATGGGTACATTTTTGACTTCATAGCTATCAATTTCCAGCGGAGTATGAGGTGCATCTAAACTGGATAAAAGAGCTGCAATTTTATCAACGTTCGTTGTTATATCAGTAACAATAAGTTGTCTTGTTTCAGTCGATACTTCAACAAGTGCGGCCTTTGATATTAGAGGCTTTATGATACCAGCAAGAGAGTTAACATTAGCATTTTTGATTCTAAATACACGAGTAACTAAAGGTGCTTGTGTTTTATCAGAATCGGGGATGTCTCCTGATATGATCGTGGGAATCTGGTTAACATCAGTGCTTTTAGTGATGATAAGATTGTTGTCCTGCTCTAACAGCGTCATTCCATTAATTCTAAGAACTTGAATCAATGCGGACATCAGGTTTTTCACACTAATAGGCTCTTCAGAAATAATAGTGACGTTAAACTGAATTTCATCTTGTTTAAATACAAAGTTCATGTTCGTCACTTTGCTGACAAAGCGAATAACTTCTATAACGGGAACATTATTGAAGTTTATAGTATAACTTGGACCTTGATCAACTTGATCCTTATTACTAAAATTTAGCATCGCCGTTAAAGATGGATCTTCTGCAGTCTGCGTGTAACATACAGCAGGGCTAAGAAAATTCACGAAGGATGCTACAAGCGCAACATTGTACACTAAGCGTTTACGAGATCTCACTAGGAAGCGCATCATACTTTGAAAGCCTCGTTAATATTATGACAAAAAACCCACACTTGGGAAATTTTTTTTAGGCATGTTTTGAATCCTAAAATACTTTTTGGATTATTGTAAACGGAAGTTTCTCAACGATGCAAAAAAATATTATATTTCCTGTGAATAAATGAATTTCTTTCGATGAAAATAGATCAGATTTTCTTATTTCAACTAATCAAAAAATAAAAAAAATTGCGATCTTAGAAAATTTTTCTGTTCGTTTAAAAACAAATTTTATATCTAGGTTGCTTCTTTAAAAGAAAGGAGTTTCCATGCGGCTACTAACTTATACCATTCTTCAGTGTATGATCGGAGTGAACTTGTTTTGTCTTACTCCGGAAGAGTCTTTAACAAAATTGCTGGAAGGCAATCAAAGATATGTTTAGGATAAAATTTTACATAAAGATCCTGTAGATATGAGAAGACAATCTATGCTTTTACAGCAAAATCCCTTTGCCGTGATATTGGGTTGTTCAGATTCTAGAGTACCACCAGAAATGATCTTCGATCAGGATCTTGGAGATCTATTTGTAATTAGGATCGCAGGTAATGTAATTACTCCTGAAGTTATGGCCAGTATTGAATATGCAACAATATACTTAGGATCAAGCCTTATTATTGTTTTAGGTCATGAAAACTGTGGTGCTGTCAATTCAGTAATTAGAGGTGTGACAAAGGATATAGAGCCTATAGCAGAAAGGATTCAGAAGGCATTAAAAGGGCTTGGTAAAACGACACGAGATCTATCCTTTTATATTAGAACAAATACTCGATATGTAGCGGATGAGATCAAAAAAAATGCTGTTATAAAAAAAATGATGCAAGAGAAAAAAGTTAACGTGATCGATGGTTTTTATTTTTTAGACAGTGGCAAAGTGGAAATCCTTTAAGAATGTGATTTAGTAGTTGATGGGAGAGAGTATGATGTATGTTTTGGATCCGGAAGGTAAAGAGATGCTTACCTATCGAGGTCGTCAGGTTATGATGCATTGGGAAAAGGCTTATAAAGAAGCTTGTATCGATGCTATAGAACCTTTTGGAGACGTATTGGAGGTTAGCTTTGGTTTTGGTTTTTCAGCATCTCATATTCAGACATATTTCCCTAAAACCCATACTATAATCGAACAGCACGATCAAGTTGTCCGCAGAGCTCAAGATTGGGCTGCTCCATACACTAATGTCAAAATAATAAAAGATAATTGGCAAAATGCTATGGATAAGCTGGGTGTTTTTGATGCAATTTACTTTGATGATTATTTAAGTGAGCCTATTGCTGATGTGCAAGTAAAACAAGAAGATTTAGTTAATTCTATCGATTTGCTTAAAGATGGGGAATTTCTTCTTTCAAGCATAAAAACTATTGTTCCTGATTTATATCAAAAAAGATATAACGAGGAAGATTTATTGTCTCTTTTTGAAGATAAGGGACATCAAGATCCGATATCTTTTTTCCGATTCTTAGACGAATTACAAGCAAGAGCTCAAATCCATCGAGAGCAGAAACTGAATGTACTATTACATTTACTCCAACGAGGTGCTATTTCGGAAAAGCTTCTAGTTTCCTTCAAGCAAAAAACATTTCGACCGTTTGAATTTAGTAGAGAAGGTGGAGTTTTGTTTTCTTTTCTTGAAAAATGTTTAACGGATCATATGAGAAAAGGTTCTCGGTTTTCTTGTTTTATTAATGATCCTGTATCGAAATACCAGGATAAATTTTGGTTTGATAAAATTATCGCCAATCCGTTTCTGGACTATAAAGAACGACGTATACCTGTTGATGTCCCAAAATACTGTGAGTATTATGCAGTGAAAGAAGCGCTCGTTGTTACGATAACAAAAAAATAATCTATCCTATCCTCTGAATACTCATAATAACCTTAGGCTGTTTTTGGTCTCTTTGATAAGATAAGAACAATATCTTTTTCATGACCGCATCAGCTTGGGGTTGCGGAGATAGAAAAGCATCTTCTTCCAGTGACTCTAATATAGTTTTTTCTGTTTGCTTTTGATTGTAATGTTCTGTTTTGTATTCTGGATACAGAGAGTGAAAAAGTACCGAATCGGAAAGATACCAGTTATCACTTACTTGGGTAAAAACAGGGTTTAATTCTTCTCCAAGCATTGGATTTTGAGAATTTAAAAGACGAGTAGCACCTTCAGAAGAAATGTGAATAAGATTATTGAGACCAGCGTTGATAAACATTAGCTGCTCATTAATGGGATTAAGAATAAGCGCACTAAAACCAAACTTTTGCCCTATGGGGTCTTCTTTTACCATGGTATTCAGTGTCTGGGAAATCATAGCAAGATCCCATTCTGTTTTTGGATTCTGTGATAACGAGTAGATCAGAGAGCGAAAAAGCCCTCTGAATGTTGCAATATAAGATATAGACTCTATTCCTGATACTACCGTCTCTGCAAGAGCAAAAAGAAAGGCACCATTTGGTAATTTTATAATATCATAATAGATGCCAAATTGGTTAATGAAGTTCTGTTTTGCTATTCCTATGTCTATTTGAGGCCATTCATTTTTACTAGAAGAGCATAAGGTTTGAGAGACTTTTTGTGATGCTTCCATTAATTCAAGGATCTGGTCTGTGCCAGGACGTTCTTTCTCGATTTCTCCCGATGAAAGATAGCTGGATATATCATTTATGAAATCAGAAATGTTATTGTATCGCTCCTCTGAGGAGACAGCTAGGGCTTTTCCTATTATCTTGCCGAGTCCCGTGGGTAAGAGTTCTGTTTGTATGATACCGTAGCTGAGCTTACCAAGAATAAGTTCATAAGATATTACCCCTAGGGAGAAGATGTCTGAGGCTTGAGAAGCTTTAGAAGGATTTTCTTTTTGTTCTGGACTCATATAGTTGGGAGTCCCCATGATCCCCTGGTTTGGTATCTGGGATTGGTTCGAATCTTCTTGTAATCGCGCTATACCGAAGTCGATTACTTTAATACCACCATCTTCGGTTATTAGGATATTCTCGGGTTTTAGGTCCCTATGAATGATCCCATGGGAATGTAGGTGGTAAAGTGCATAGGCTACTTGTAATATTATCTCAAGAGCTCTTCTTAAAGAAAGAGAGTGTTGCATAATGAACTGTCTTAAAGATACCCCTCTTATCCACTCCATGGCAATATAAAGGCCTTTTTCCCACCTTCCTTCTCCGTACAGTTTCACTATATTAGGGTGGTTTGAGATACTAATTATGTGGGCTTCTCTAAGAAATCTTTCTTGGGCTGATGTATCAGAAATAAAATCTGGTGATAAAATTTTTATAGCAAGAGGTTGCTTGGTTTCAGGGTGAACTGCCAGGTATAAAAAACTCATCCCACCCTTGCTGATAAGCCCTTCAATTTTGTATGGCCCAATCATAGAAGGGGTTGGCATAACTTTTTGCTCTGTCATATTTGGAAGAGTATCTTGCTTATAAAAAAAATTTTGAGACATGGTTAGTCCTGCTGACCCATTTTAAGTATTTTAAGACCAATGACATCCCCCATTTTAATAAGCTCTGCCTGAGCAACTTTTTTCCCTCCAACAGTGATGTAGACTCCTTGCTCAGGACGAACTCCCATTTCGATGACGTTACCAGGGGAGAGTTGAAGTAGCTTATCTAGGCTCATTCGAATTCTATCTAGCTCTACTACAAGAGTTAGAGGAATTTCTCTTGAGGATATAAGTTTTTCTACGTTTTCTGTTGTTTCTTCTTTTTCAGACCACATATGTTCTGATTCATCATCGGCGGTATCTTCAAAAGAATCTGAGAATTGTTCTTCTTGAGATTCTTCTTCATGGAATGATTCTTCCTCTGGGGGTAAGTTTTCGCTGGGCATAGGCTGCTGTTCCTCATAAAAAAATGCATAATCTTGTATTTTTAGACTGTTTCTTTTGATTTTAGCTCTAAATATTGGTGTGTCTTCGAGCAGAATAGTAGAGGATCCTTTTTGGGTCGAAGGGTCATAAGAGCAATGCTCAAGAACGATGTAATCGCCATGTTTTAAGTTTTGCCATTCATTAACAGTTAGCGTTGTTCTGGCCAGCTCCAGTTTGAGTAGGACGTCTAATTCCTTAGATAGGGCATGATTTTTTAGATCTGGTAGCTTTTCTTTATAATGTTGGCAGATCGCTGTTTGCATGCCTGCAGAAACCGCCAGTTTTCCCCATAGAGTAGATCCGTTTAGACCAATGCTAATGTTGGCTACATAAAATGTATCCTCTTGAATTTGTTCATCTTCAAGGCGAGGATGGATGTCTGGATAAGAGCCTGTTTTTTCAAAACAGGCTAATGCCTCAAGCAGAAGGTACTTATAAAAACCCTCTTGCAGTCGTGGATCCGCAAATCCCTTTACTCCAGTTTCACAGAGAAGGGTGTTGGTGAATTTTTCCTTGTCTTCAGGTGTCATTATCCATAGGATCTGGCCTTCAAAAGGCATGATTTTAATGATCTCAAGGCTGTTTTCTAGCTTGGATGATCGGAGAAGGTCATCTTTTTTAATCCACTCTGGAGATGCAGATGCGATATGTATATTATCGATCCCAATAGATGAAGATAAAGTTTTCGAAAAGGTATCCCAGTCAAACTTAGGAAGAGATCCCCACATGGGTGTTTGCTGAGATTGCTGTAATACGGTATAGATTTTTTTTATCCAGTGATCATGCCCTGTGCTCATTGCTTTCTACTGCCTTGTTGATCGGTATGGCTGTCATTTTCAGATTCTTTTTTTCGGCAAAATAATGGTTTGCCAGAAGATATCTCTGTTTCTATTCTATTTATACTAAAGTCAAATTTTCTTTCTCGAAAAACGTTTAATAATTGATTGATGTAGGGGGAAATTTTTTCGAGGGACTCGGGAGTGGAAGTCAGAGTTACGTTAAATATTTTGGGTGCAGTGCTAAATTCTTGTATAGATATCTCAAGATTATTAAGCACAGATCCTTGAGGGTAATTGTCTCCAAGACGGATCGTGGTATGATTTGCATCTTCACTCGTCATGAGGATCATTTCCGCTCCGAGCTTTTCTATGAGCGTTACTATTTCTGTATTAAGAGAGTATTTTTCTACTTTAATAGATGATGAGTTTTTTATGGGCTCTTGAATTCTTGGTGTATATGGACAGGGTGGTGTATGTAAAGCGAGCTCAGGGTTTTCTTCTTTCGTTTTCTCATCATCCAAAGAAGAGGTAAAGGTTTGTTTTCTTTGAGTTTTGTTATCAAGCTCATCAGTAAGCAAAGAGTAAAAAGAGGGTAGTGGCTCATCTTGGTCGATGGGAGTAACTTTTGTTACTTTGGTAACGGCACTAAAGCTTTTTTGGGGAAGATCTTTGCTAGAAGATGTTACATTTTCTGTAGCTGTTGATTCTAAAACTGAAATGGTCATTATTTTTGTCCGTATGGATCCGAAAAAACCCATTCATGATAATTCTTGGGATGTGTTTCGGATCTTTTTTATTTATGTAAATTTTTTAAGTCTTAATTTTAAATAAGTTAAGCCGGGTTTTTGTAATAAACCGTTTTCTGCAAAGATATTTGGCTCATCTCACTCTCTCGAACTCTTACCATCCTCCAGGCGATTGTTACAACGTCGTTACTCAGCGAAATTTGAAAAAGAGGTTATTCTTCTCCACCAGAGTCTTTTGAAGTATCTTCACCTGCAGCTTCTTTCCTTTTAAATAGGGGCTTATCAGAGCTTTGTATAGCAGTTTCAAGTCTTTGCACTCTAAAATTATAGTTACCTTCCTGAAATGCTGCCATCAAATCGTTTCTTTTAGCCTGAAATAAATTTACAGCCTCAGGGGATCCTATCAATTTGATGTTGAATTGACCAGGTGCAAGGTGAAGATCTTCCTCGATTACGATTTCTGCTCCGTAAAAAACAGAGGAAGAGAAATTTTGTGATGTAAGAGAAATTGTTGTTTTTCTTTCACCCGATGTTTCTTGGAGGACACTTATTGTTCCCACCATCTTGTCGAACATCTCTAGGACTGCAGGGCTAAATGTGGTGTAGGTTGGTGGTGCCGCTTGTACTCCGGGCGTTTCTATGGCAAAAGGAGTTGGTGTCTGCATAATCGAAGATTGTGTTTGAGATTCAGGGTTCTGTCCTTCATTATCTCGATCATTTTTATCTTTTTTCTCTTTATCGGAAGATTCAGAAGATAAAGCAGATGTAGGTTGAACATCACCTTCCCACGATAGCCCAGCTTCTTTTACTGTTACATCTTTTTGTCTTAAAGTGGCAGGAGGAGGTGGCGCTACTTGTACAGGCTTAGCGTCTGTTACATCTTTTTGTCTTAAAGTGGCAGGAGGAGGTGGCGCTACTTGTACAGGCTTAGCGTCAGAAGTCTCGCCGGTAGTGAGAGCTTGTTGTTGAGTAGCTTGCGATTTGGTTTCTTGAGATCCTTTTTGTAGTTGTGATGAATCAGGCATTTTTTCAAGACCTGTTTTAGGTGAAGTCTCTTTAGATCCTGATTCCATTTTGACTTCAGAAGACTCAATTGCAGTAGTGGATGTTGGTCTTGCTATTTCCCCGGGAGTTTCTTTTTTATCTAAAATGGGAGCTGAGGTCTTATCAGTTCCTAGTGGCTTGGTTTCTTTTGAGAGTCCCACCTTTTCTGTACCTGCTGCTAGTGCATCAGTTCCGGTCATGGCTTTTTCCATTCCTAGAGGAACACCTTTCTTATTCTGAGTCTTATCGGTTGTATCTTTAGAGGTTGGCTGCTGAGATTGTGTTGTATCGGATGTGTCGTCTGTTTTCTGACTGTCATCGGTTTGTTGCGATTCATCAGTCTGTTCGGTTTCAGCTGATGTTGGTTGAGATGTTGTTATAGGTTGTGAAGGAGAAGGAATAACGGTTGGTTGGAAGTAATCTTGTCCTGCAGGTTCCACTTCTTCATAGCTTGTTGGCTGTGGTGTTGGTTGAGCAACATAGGGAGCTGGCGTAGCTGTTGGTGCTGGTGTTGCTGCCGGGGGTGGAGCCTGTGTTGGTGTTGTGTGTGCTGTTGGGGTTGTATCAGGGATCGGCGTCGACGTTGGAGCTCCCACAGATTGTGCTGTAGGTGAGTAGGATGATCCCAGAGGCGCAGATTGCTGCGGAGCAGAGGTGCTTTGTACAGACCCAACCCTTTTTGTAGGTGGCTGCACTGAATAGGGGGATGGGCTTAAGTTGGTTTGTAAGGGTACTTGCTGAGGATTAACTAAACCTTCTGCCTGAGCTTCCATTTGAGCTTCATCGGAGCGCTTTCTTTTTTTCTTTTCTTCCTCACCGGTAGGTTTTACTTCCTGTACTCTATAAGATTCTTTAAATTTTTCGGGGGATGCGACTGTTTTTTTATCTTTTTTATGAGAATCGTCTTCATGGGGAACTGGACGTTGTACAGGATTAAAATCTGCCATATTAATTCCTTAGAGTTATACTACTTTTTATCGGTGCGACTTTCTTTTCTTTTTTTGCTAGAATATAGGGCGGATCCTGTTTCATCCATCTCTTTAGCTTCTTTTTGCTCTTCGAGGATTTTGACTTCTTTTTCCCATTCTTTTCTATGCAGTCGCATCTTTTCCATATCTTGTTGACGCTTTAGCATATCTTGTCTTGCTTCTTCAACTTTTTTTTCAGCGGCATCAACAACTTTTTTTTGATCTTTGACTTTTGTTTCTCTTAATTTGAGTTTTTCGTCTACTTCTTTTAAGTATAATCGCATTTGCTGGATTTTATCTGACGTCGTTCCTTCGTCTAACTTCTCTCTAAGCTGTTGTAATTTTTCATCACGGTGTTTTTTTACAGTGTCTCTATCTTTTTCGAGTGTGACGAGCTTGTCTTTTTCTTTATCAAGTACTAGTTTGCGTTCTTTTAAAACTTTTTCAGCTTCATCAAGTTTTTTTTGTTTTATAAGTGTGACTTGCTCCAGCGGGTACTCGGGTTGGCTCATGAGGGGTAAGTCTCCTTTTTATGTGCAAATATTAAAGCTCTTCAAGGTGTTTAATAATTACCTGAATAATGCCTTTAGCTGGATCATAGTCTCATCAAAGCTTGATGTCTCATCTGTGGCCTGTTTTAAAAAGCGGTTTACTTTATCGATATATTTAATAGCGAAATCTGCATTTTTATCTGATCCAGGTTTATATTCACCGATACGTATGAGTAGTTCGTTTTTTTTGTAGTTAGCTAGAACTTCTCTGACTTTTCCGATTAGCTGTAAGTGTTCCTTGTCTGTGATTTGACCGAGTACGCGGCTAGCGGAGGATAAAACATCAATAGCAGGATAATGGTACTGTCTTGCAAGCTCACTGGATAAAATGATGTGTCCATCGAGGATAGACCTTACCTCGTCTGCAACGGGTTCGTTCATATCATCACCTGCTACAAGTACAGTATAGAATGCAGTGATAGATCCTTTATCTGAGTTACCAGATCTTTCCAGAAGTCTTGGTAGCGTAGCGAATACTGATGGGGTATATCCAGCTCTTGCTGGAGGTTCGCCCGCAGCAAGGCCGATCTCTCTTAGGGCTCTTGCGTATCTAGTGACGGAGTCCATCATAAGGATGACTGTTTTACCTTGCTCTCTGAAATACTCAGCGATAGCTGTTCCTACGTAGGCCGCATTGAGTCTTAACTGAGCTGCTTGGTCAGATGTTGATACGATGATAACAGAACGTTTCATTCCCTCCGGTCCCAGATCGTGCTCCAAAAACTCTCTAACCTCTCTACCCCTTTCACCAATTAGTGAGATGACGTTTACATCAGCCATAGCTTCTTTGGCAATCATTCCAAGAAGTGTTGATTTACCACCGCCTGCGGCAGCGAATATACCCATTCTTTGTCCCTTACCACAGGTGAGTACTCCATCTATGCAGCGCACTCCTGTTGATAGTGGATTTTCAATTTTTTGTCGTGTAAGGGGATCTGGAGGAGGGTTTACCACAGAGAAGGTCTCTTCGAGAACTAGGGGGCCATTTTTTTCTACGTCAAGGGGCTGTCCAAGACCGTTAAGGACTCTTCCAAGAAGTTGAGGCCCTACTTTTATGTGCAGGGGCATTCTGGTAGGGATGACCTCTGAGGAGGGGCCTATTCCTGTCATTTCGCCGAGTGGTGATAAAAAGACTTCATCCCTTGTGAAACCGACAACCTCTGCCATAAGAGGCTCTGATTCTCTTTTAATGAGGCAGACTTCTCCCATTTTTACATTGGGAACTACTGCCTTGATTAGCATGCCCACAACTTCAGTAATTCTTCCGTGGACAGTGGTGAGCTCTAGCTCGTCCAGGTGAGAAATGAGTTTATCAAAATCAGGGCTGCTATCCATATATGCTCCTTAGCTCAGTATTGCACTTTAGATCTGTACGTTCATTAGCATTTTCACGCCTTCTACTGCTTTAGATAGTAGAATGGATGTGAAGTCTAGCTCTTGTTGTGCTTTGTTCATTTTTAGTTGTATCAAAAGAAAATCCGCAGGTTTTAGGTCTGTTCCGTTTTCTTTTAGGGCTCCGACCTGTTTTTTTGCTGCCTCAATTTGA
>Ga0194129_10008963_pt1 | contig 11382 bp, 4 predicted proteins | sample TA2KigCa35mmetaG_FD_150862 | JGI IMG/M metagenome (GOLD analysis project Ga0194129, IMG submission 150862) | Freshwater microbial communities from Lake Tanganyika, Tanzania - TA2015038 Kigoma Deep Cast 35m | ecosystem: Environmental > Aquatic > Freshwater > Lake | place: Tanzania: Lake... | reverse complement strand
TGGATGCGACGGCAGTGCCGCTTGTGATCCCACCGCGCACTGACGTGCCCGTAATGGTGGTGCTGTTAAGCGTGGCAATGGTGGTGCTGCCATCCGCTGCCAGCACAATGTTGTTGCTGCCTGAGCTTGGATTCTTGAGGTTGGTGGTGTTGAGTGTGCTCATGGGGTCACCTCCGCAGGGTAGGGATAGCGGCTGCGGATCTCAGCAACCTTTGCTTGCCACTCCTCGATGGTGGCTTCACCACGCTGCGACTTGAAGAACAGCGGGTCGGCTTCAGCGGTGTAGGCAGAGGCGCGTTTGCGTTTAGCGGATGCCAGTGCCTGCTCCTGGGCAACGATGACCGCTGCAGCCGTGGCGAGAGCCTGGTCAAACTCAAACGGTTCACCAGTCTCCTGATTGGTGACGACAAGATCGTCAAGGGTGTTGCCTTGAATGGTGAGAAGCGCATCTGGATACGCAGCTCTGATGCCTGTATGCCAGTCCATTACGCTGCTACCTCCATGACCGTGATCCAGCTAATGCCTCTTTCAAAACCATTACTATTAGTATCAGATGTGGTTCTGTTTAAGGCAAACGTGGCAGCAGCGCGTTGAGTAGCCGTTGGAGTATATGTAATTGTGTTTGTATTTGCTGGTCGCCCAGAGTCAGGGAACATATGACAGTAAAAACCTCCAGGTGTTGAATCGTTGTCGTTACCGCTTGCATAAGTATCTGAAAACGCAACTATACCGGGAGCTCTCGATCCATAAGACGATGGCAGCACAACTGTTCTTGTGCCAGAAATAGTACGCGCAAAAGCCGCCAGTGCGTCCCAAGGAGCACCTCCCGTTTCTCCCATAAGGGAGAAAGAAACCAGCATTAAACTGGTGGATGTTGTTGGCGTAATGTTCACGCTAAAAGGCATATCAGCATGGGTGTTTGCTGATTGACTGACTGTGGTTGGTGTTTCGTATTGAGTGCTCACCACCTGCAGGATTTTTCCCCCAACACCTGCTGCCAACTTGGCTGCCGTGACTGCACCTGCTGCAAGGTCATCAGATGTGATGGAACCGTCAGGAAGACCGCCTGCGCTGATGCCAGTGATTGTTCCAGAGCCAGCAATGGTGATAGGCATGATCAGACGATGACCCAGGATTGACCAGAGCCCACGGTAACGGTGGCCCCGTTGCTAATTGTGATAGGACCAGCAGACATGGCGTTTTTGCCAGCAGTCAAAGTGTAGTTGGTGGTGACAGTCTGGGCATTTTCGTAGAACACGTCATCGCCGCCACCGCCAGTTGCCCCACCAGCAGTGCCCCAGCTCAGTACGCCAGCGGCGTTTGACTTCAGGGCATGACCAGAGACCGTGGCATCCGTAGCAGGCAGCGTCCAGGTGACGTTGGCTGCAATCGCGCTCGGAGCTTGGAAGGCTACATAGTGACCACCTTGGCCAGTTGCCTCACCAAAGCGCAGGTCGGACTGGTTATCAAGCAACACGTCACCGGTAACCGTGCCGCCAGAGGAGAGAAGGTAAGAGACCCAGGAAAGGGTTGCTGAACCGTTGGTAGCCAACGCCTGGTTTGCCGTACCATCGGCAGCAGGCAGCGTCCACGTCAAATCAGCAGCAATGCTGGCTGGGCCCTTAAAGCCGACACTGTTAACGCCGTTGGCAGTGGCTTCTAAAAATTTAAGTTGGTTTTGATTGGTAAGGCTAAGGGAACTTCGCTGGTTCTGCGGTCTGTAAAAGTTAATTTCATAATCTTGAAAATCTGCAATCGGATAGCCATCCGCAATAATTATAATAATGCCAACACCACTATCGCCTACCCCTACCGACGAATTACCTTGCCCAATAGAATTGGAGCTAATGCCGGAGAGTTGGGTATCGACGTAGTTCTTGGTTGCAGCGTCTTGAGCAACAGTTGGATCACCCATGCCAGTGATCTTGTTGGTGCCCATTGCAATGGCACCAGTCATCGTGCCGCCAGCCTTTGGCAGGGCAGCGTTTACATCATCAATAACTTCTTCAATAGCATCTTGAACATTGCCTGATGCAACGCCGCCGTAAGGCGTAAAGGCGACGTTTGCAGCGTTTGCGCTAGTTGCTTCAGTAAATACTTCTTCAATAGCAGCCTGAACATCAGTAGCTGCAATAGTGCCAAATGGCGTAAAGATAATATTTGCAGCATCCCCAGGCACGTAAGCCGTCACCCAGACAGCGCCGGTATAGACCCGCATAGCCGACAGCGTTGTGCTGAAGTACAGGTCGCCAGCGGTCAGCGGATCGCCGTCGTTATCCAGAGTTGGATCAGCGGCAAAGCTGCCCAGGTAGCGGTCGTCAAACTGATCAAACGCTGCCAGTGCTGAGGCGGCAGAGTTGGCAGCAGCAGTCGCGCTGTTAGCTGAGTTTGTCGCGCTAGTAGATGCGTTTGCTTCACTGGTGGCTGCGTTGCTCTCTGATGTGCCAGCAGCTGTAGCTGAGTTGGCAGCTGCAGTGGCTGAGTTGGCAGCAGCTGTTGCGCTGTTGGCTGACGCCGTGGCGCTGTTAGCTGAGTTAGTTGCTGACGAAGCTGAGGCAGCGGCGCTAGCAGCAGCATTTGTAGCGCCTGTGTCTACATAGCTTTTGGTAGCAGCGTCCTGTGCGTTAGTGGGATCGCCCAGGCCAGTGATCTTGTTGGTGCCCATCGCCAGGGCACCGGTCATAGAATCACCAGCCTTGTTTAACTTCAGCGCGTCATTCGTGTCGACATAGCTTTTGTTCGCAGCATCTGTAGCTGCAACGGGGGCAGCCAGGACGGTGATGCGCTGGTTGTTGACGGTTGGCAGACCCGTGGCCGGGTCAATGCTGATGGTTTGCTTGGTGAAGTCATCCAGCTCCTGCTCTAGGAACAGGTGCTGCAGGTTGCTGGTGTCCAGGTCGCTGGCCACCAGCGTGGACCCGTCGACAAAGTCGACCAGGGGGGTGCTAGCCGGGGTGATCCGGCGCACCTCAACCCTGATCCCGTTTGCTGGTGCAGAGGCCAGCAGCACCGTGGTGTTGTTGACGTAGGTGTACGCCGTGTCAACGAAGTTGACGAAGACCTTGACGTGCTCCTTCTTGATGTACTGGAAGGGGATGGCGTACTGGGTGGTAGCCCCGTTGCCGGTGTAGACGACGTAGGAGTAGGCCATCAGCGGTTCAGGTCAAGTAGTTCGAGATTGCCGCCAGCGTTGCCTCGGCTAGCCCCAGGTACACCGTACTGCCGGATGTAGTTAAGTTCATTCTGGCGACCCTTCAAGACCTCTTGGGCTTCCAGTATTTCAGCGCCTTTTGGCGTGGTGTACAGGAACTCTTGCTTGGCCAGCTGCTTAAAGCGGGCAATCTCCGTTTGGATTAAGGCAGCACGATGGCTGACAAACTGCCCGGAAGGCGGGTCGATAGGCAGGGACTGGTAATCAGCCGTGCGGATCAGCGCATCGACTGCCTGGTGCCAGGTCCTGCCGGCTGGATCTTTGACACGGCCAAAGATCTGCACGTACTGGTCCAGCTCTGACGGCGCCAGGTACAGCTCAGAACCAAAGTCCGACGCCCTAGGCCCGGCAAACATCGTGCCTTTGCCGTGCATGCTGGCCATTTCCTGCTGCACAGGGTCAGCCAGTTGCTGGCCAACCTTAAACGCGCTGTAGACAGGCACGTACTGCATCAGCCCGGCCATCCACGGTGCGTTCTCAGCCAGGTCCTTGTTGCCAAACAGCGCTGGCATGACCACTGGTGGAGTACCAGGTGCCGACCAATCCCTTACAGGCGGCAGGTCATACGACATGCCCGGCAAAGCGTTCTTGATTTCTTGCCAGGTCTCTTCCCAGAACCCGCCGAAGCCACCCTCAAGGCTTGGCTCAACCCGGCGTTGGATTTGATCCACACCTCGGCGCATCTCACGCAACGCAGAGCTGTGGGGCACCAAACTGGCAATGATGCGCTGCATAAAGCGGCTAGTAGCACTGCGCTTGTTGGGCCCGGTAAAGACCTTGCTTGGGTCAAGCGCAAACTCATACAGCTCGTTAAGGCCTTGGAAGTAGGTTTTGCTGAGCAGTCCTGCTGTTTGCACCTTCATTAGGTCAAACACCAAGGCAGCACCAGCGCGGTTGCGCTGCTCAGTGGTCATCATGCCGGCCATGTCGCTGTAGTCCGCCATGCTGCCGAACAGCGTGGTGAACGGTTCAAACGCTTTGAGGGAGATTGGCTCTCCCCAGGACATAGTTTCCTCGTCCCACATTTGGAAGCTGTACGACATGCCGCCGCGCTCCCTCATCCAGCGCTCGCGTTGCTGCGGGTCAATAGGCCCACCGCCGTTCATGCGGATGCTGCCCATGTTTGTTGCAACCCAAAGGGCTGTCATGGCAGTGCTGCCAATGGCCCATTCGCCCAGGGCACGCTGCCTGGTGGCAACGTCTCTGCTGGTCACGTCACGCCACCAGGTGTCAACAAACACTGCTGCAGGGCTATTGCGTGCAGCTGATTTGATGATGTTGCCGGGCACTCTTTGGAAAGGTTGAACAAACCTAAATATGGGGCCAACCACTTTCATGTTGGAAAAGGTATCAAGGGCTTCGCCTGGCAGAGACGACAGTCGGCCCAGGGGCACAGGCCCGTTGAGCATTGCGTCTGCTGCCTTGTGATACCAGCGGCCCTCGTCGACATACTTCTGCGCAAACTCCTGCAGCTCCTGACCCTTCAGCCCTTGGGCCCTGCCAAGGCTGAAGCCGTCGCCCATTGTCCGGGGCTCTAGGTCAGCCCAGATCTTGTCGGTGAAGTTGACCGAGTCCATGAAGCGCTTGGCCTCTGGGCTGGTCATGGCTGCATCTGCCAGCGTCTCGCCCTTGTAGACAACGTCCTTGATGGCTTGATCCACGCGGGCGTCGGCGTACTTGTAGGCGTAGTCGAACGCCTCCTTGCTGAACTTCTCAAGGCCAGCCTGCTCAGCTAGCTGCATGCCACGGGGCATGTGACGGAAGAACTCATAGGTGTGGCCAGAAAGCGAGCTGTTGAAGGCATCGACGGTCACTGCCATGCGTCCGCCAAACGTCCCCAGGGTCTGCCAAAGCGCATTGGCAAACTGCCCAGTACGGGTAGCTGCAAATTGCTCGCTCATGTCCAGGGTGTTTAGCGTGTAGCCAGTCCGGGCGTTCGGCGACCGGGCCATCAATTCGCCTTGTGCTTCGCGCAGCGCCTGCCGCTCAAGGAAGTCCAGGGTGCTGGCATCCATGTTGAACATGGGCCGGCCTGTCTTGAACGCAATCGACGCAATGCGCAGGGAGTCGCCAATGTTCTTGAAGTAGCCGCCAAACATCTGAGTCGCGTACAACATCCGGTCAAAGTCCCGCACCAGTAGGCCGCCAACCCCTTGAGCGATGGTCAGACGCGCCATGTTGAACAGGCCGTTAGCCAGGTTGACCGACGCAGTGCCGCCTGCACTGAGCAGGTTGCTGCTACGCAGGATTTGCAGTGCGTTGAGAGGGTTTTCTGGTTTGTCCGCAGTAGCCGGCGGAATGGCATCCCATTGGCGCCACACGCGCTGCCGCATAGCTGGAGACTCGCCCATGACCCGCAGGGTCTGCGCAATCTCGTCTGCGATTGCCTCGGCCTCCGGGGTCATGCGACCGGTTTGCAGCGCTTCGGTGAGGTCAGGGAACTTTTTCGTCAGCTCATCTGTAACAGGGTTGGCGCCTGGCGGAATCTCAAGCTCTTGCCTAATAGCTGCGTCAACAATGTTCGATGGCTTGTCGCCTGACACCGGCGCGGCTGACATGTCAATGCGGTAATCCCGTTTCATTTGCATCTCAAGGCCAAATTGGCCCCAACGCCTTTGCAGGGTTGCGATTGCAATGTGCATCCGTCGGGCGGAATCCGCTGACAGCATTAAGCGGGCCAGCTGTGCTTGCCGGTTGATAGAGCCATCAGTGGCGCTCTGCATCCAGGCAGCAGCTTCGTACTGAGCCCGGACCATCAGCTTGTCGGCGTAGGCCAGGTTGCGGTTTAAGGCGCCTTGCTCGTATTCACGGAACGCACCAGCAATTTGATCAAGGCCAGCCATGACAGCTTCGCCGTTGCCGCCATGCGCGTCAAACCAGCGCTGGTTGATTGCGTATATTTCTTCCGCGTTGAACGTTTTGATACCAGTCATGGTGGCGCGGTCAGGCGACACCTTGCTCATGGCAGCAAGGCCGGGGATTAGGTCTTCGCTTTGGTTTGTGTACTGACGACCGCCTGGGCTTTGCGGTTTCGCAAAGGCGTTCATCTTGTACAAGTCCTCCATGGTCATTTCGCCGCTGGCCACAGCATCTCTGTACTTTTCTGCCAGACGGGCAAACTCAACAGTCCAATTACTGCCTTCGCCGTCGTTGGCTTCAGGAGTGTTGTTGCGGGGCGGTGGCGGCGGATCGCCTTCGGAGAACAGGTCAAGCCTTCTGCCTTGGCTCTGCGACACACCCTTCATGGTGCGGATGGTTTGCAGGATTCGCCCTCGGTCAGTGGATTGATCTCCTATGGCACTTCCCAGGCTTCCTCGCTTAGCGAGCTTGCCGGTGTACGCAGCCTCAAACAGGTCTCTTGTTGATGTCCAGCCGCGCCGCGCAACAAAGTAGTTGTGCATGGCTTCAGCCCAGCTCGTCAAATTGTCAAGAATCTTGGCGGCTTGCACGGCCGCGTTCATTGCTCCAGCCTCAATTCCGCTCAAGGGAACCTTTGCGCCATTTACTACGCGCTGGCCCTTTAATGCTGTCTCGCTCATGCCAAGCATGTACGCCGCTACCGGTAAGCCTTTGTCTTTCGCATAGGCATAGCGCTCGAAAGCAGTAGCTTGCTTTTCCAGCATCCCTTTGGCGCCTTCCCTTTTAGCCTTGTTAAATAGTATCTGCGCATAAAAACTATTCATTGCGCGTAGTTCGTCTTCGTTAAGGAAGTAATACTGAATGGCGTGCCAGGCCTCGTGATACCCCGTTGAGATTTTTCTCTTTTGACCGCCAGCCATACCAAGCATGTCGTAGAGGTGGACAACGCCCTCAATCGGGTCAAATTGTCCATTGAGCATGGTCAGTTGCAGCTCTTTGCCAGAAGCGCCCCATTCCACACCCTTGGGCGCCATGTAAGGCAGGTTCTCAAAACGCACCGCAAATTCAGGGCCAAGCATGCGCCGCACGTTTTCAGCAATAGCTTCCGAAACTTTTTGATAAACTTCACGGCTAACCGTGCGCGTTTGAATACCAAAAGCGCTTGGCACAATCGTGCCAATGTTGCCGTCAATCATTTCCAGCAACCTTGCGTATTCTTCTGCGAAAGGATCCACAAAAGGTCTTTGATTTTTTAGGTATTCCGCAAAAGCCTTTGGATCATTAGTTGATGGCCGAGGGTTAGCAGCTTGCCAACGGTCCTTAATTTTCCTAGCAGCTTCTACGCGCAGTCGCTGATCCTTGATGCTTTCCCTGTAAATCATTTCCATGATCTCTTTGCTGCTCATGCCCATGCTGGCCAGCTCGCTGTCCAGCTCAGAGCCCAAAGACAGGCCACGGTTAAAGCCTTGATCAGGCACCTCCAGGGCCATCTGTTTGCCCACTGGGGCTGCAGCAGAGCCTGTCTGGTCTTTTACCAGGGTCTTAATTTGCTCCTTGACCATCGCGCCATGCTTGCGGATGGCTGGAATGTCGTAGCCCGCTGCCTCTAGGGCGGCAATCAACCGGTCTTCGCCACGTGACTTCTTGGTGACATCGCGCAGCATGTATGCCGCACGATCTAGGTCGCTGGCAAATTCAATAGTTGCACTGCCGTAGCGCGGTGCAGACTTGCTTAAGTCGCCGGGGAACGTAAAGCTGGCAGGCGGCGTGGCGGACCGGGCGGTCTTGCCGCCTAATCCCTGCTCCATGGAGCGGCGTTGCTCTGGTGTTGGCTTGCCCCCAAAGGCGTTAATCGCCAGGCGGTCAACCTCATCACGGACCTGAGGCGGCGCTGTCTCCGCAATCTTGTCAAGAAAAGCCACTGCCTCTTCGCGGGCAATGGTTTCGTCAATCGGCGTCAGGGCTACCGGCTGCTTGGGCGCTGTGCTCTTGGGTCGCGCAGACCAATCTTGATACCACTCAAGGACAGCAACAGCTTCTTCGTGCCGGTCCAGGTCCCTTTCGACTCTATTGACGTCAGCCGTTTTAGGTACAACAGGCGTCTGGTCGCCGTACTTGGCATCAAACTCTTCCTTCGTCAGCTCTCGACCGCTGTTAGAGCCAGGCATTTCATCGTTAAATACCCGCACCACTTCGTACTGCTCGTCGTATCCACGCAGCTTTGCAAGTCGGCTGTCGTATTGCTTCTGGGACAGGATCCACTTGGTGTATCCGTTGATCTCGGCAACCATGGCCGGATCGTCCATGTCCATCATCTTCTGGACTTTGCGCGGGTTCAGGCCATAGCGCTGAGCATCGCCAACCGCTTGCTTTGACACCTGTTGATTGGCGGTGGAGATGCGCTGTGCAACCTCCTCTTCGGCCCGGTCAATGGTCTCAGCAGCTTGCTGCCGTTCTGCTGCTAGACGCTGTGGGTCAAGCTCCTCCAGCGTCTGGACGCGCTGTGCGCTGCCGATGAACATCCGCTCTTGCTCTTCGGTCAGCTGCCGACTGGCGACAGGTGTTGCCGTATCAGCAGTCAGCGGCAGTTTGCCGCCGTTCACCTCGGCTTCGATTGCCTCCTTTAGCGCCGCCAGGTTTTCGCCAACCACCTTCTTGACACTGGCGCCACCCTTAACCCGCTCAGCCATCTGCGTCAGCAGATTGCGCACCGGGCCCACGTAGCCCGCCACATCGTTAAACAGCTTGAGCGCTGCAGCTGCCTGATCTTTGGCAGCGCGACTGCCGGCCACGTCAATTACGTTGCCAGCTGCTTGCAGAATCCCTTTGCGGCCAGGAATTGCTGCAGAGGTCAGCGCAATCATCTGTTCGCGCAGGCTCTTATACGCTGCTGTCCTGACAGCCAGTACGTCCGCAAAGTTGGACGACTTCATCAGGTCCTCAAAACCTGGGAGGACGCCTGTCCCTCTTTCGACAGTGGCAAAGCGGGCCTCTTGCATGGCCTGCGCAATTTTGTCCGGCGACCACTTGCCCTTACTGGCAGCAGCTGCAACGTCCCGGATGACTGTTTCGTCCAGGCCGTCGACAGAGCCCAGCGCAACAGCTTTATCCAGGCCCAGCTTGCCCTGTACACCAGCGTCAAAAAGCTCCTGGGGCAGGCGAGACAGGGGGATTGCATCCCTAGCAATACGACCGCCCAAGTCCACGTTACGCATTGCCAGATCAGACGCACCCATGCGCCCATCGCGCATCAGCTTTGCCGCATCCCAGGGGGTGCCCTGGCCTTCGGCAATGTTCTGAATTGCGCCAATCATGCGACCTTCCACCAGGTCGTCACTCACTACCATCACGTTGACTTTGTCTGCGCCCAGACGCAGAGCGGCTTCTGCACGGTGATGGCCGTTGGCAACGACTAGGCGCCCAGTAGAGGGGTCGCGTGCCACAGAGATAAGGCCAGCCAGGCGCTCATCCCATTGCTCAATGCGATTAGTTCCAGTCAGACCTTGTTTGTTGCTTTGGCCGCGAATTTTGTATTGCATCTCCTGCGGCCTGATCTCAAGCTCAGCAGGAGAGACCTGCTGAATCTGCGAATAGGTAGGCTTGCCAGTCGGGTTGGCCTTGAAGTCAACCTTGCCAACTTCGTCAGGCACCGAGTTGGACAAAGCGCTTAGTTCGCGTTCAACGCCTTGGTAAGCGCTCCTGACGCCAGCCAGCGCCTGAGCCATGTCAATGGCTTGCTGGTCAGTAAGGGCGTCTAGGTCTAGGTCAATTTTGGGCTGCTCTGTAAAGCCAGGCGTCTCAAAGGGCCGCGGCTGTCGGGCTCGCAGCCGTGCAAGGTCTGCCGCAACTTGGCCGCCTGGTTGCTTAGGCGGTTCTGCGACAGGGTTGGTCGGGTTACTTGGGTCAACCGGCTTGGTGCCAGAAGCCTGTGCTTCTGCCGCTGACTTACGAACACGGTAAAGGTGAACGATGCGCCGTGCCAGCAGGCCGGCACCGTAAAGAAGGTTGTTGGCCCCTGCGCCGACGCCTAGGCCTATAAGGCCTGCTTTAGAACGAACTTCTTGTTGAGTATCATTTGGATCTGAATAGAGGAGCGGGCCAAAGATTTCTTCTCCCAAGCTGCGGTCAGTTTTATTAGCCCATTCTGTTGCTTCCTTGAAGGCGTCATCCATATTTACCGTCACATAATCAGCAAAAAGCCCAGGCGCTGCACCCTCAGCGCCTTTCTTTGCAACAGTTACACCGATTTTGCCAAGTTTTCCACTTGCTTCAATCCGCTGGGCAGTGCTTGCCACAGGAGCAAGAGTGCGTTGCAGAAGCGACGCGGCGCCAGGCAATTTGCGTATTCCCGTGCCCGCAAGGTTTACTACTCCTACGCCACTCAGAAAGGCAGGAATCCACTGCAACGCGCCCTGCGCAAAACCCTCTACAGGGTTCTTGGCATTGATTCTTGGGAGCGGTTGATTAAGCCCTGGAAAATTTGCGCTACCAGCAGAAAGTGTTATGTCTTTATTCCGCACCATCCGCACTATGTCTGGATAGCTTTGCGCAGTATCTCTTACGGCTCCTCCAGCTACGCGGATAATGCCGCGCCCAAGCCCGTCCCGTTGCGAGTCGTCTGCCAGCCTTTGCAGGCCCTGCATGTAGGCCTTGCGGGGATCGCCTGTTCGCTGGTATGTCTGAAATCCTTCGTTAAATGCTGAGCCGAGGCTGTATCCAATAGACAGAATTGGGTTTGACCGCACCGCCGCGCTTTGCGGATCAGCACCTGCCTGGCCGGGGCGCGGCACAAAGCGCTTCCCCGTAAAGACCGTCTCCTGGGTGCCGTCAGGCTTTGTCCTTACCTCAAAATCAGCCATAGTCCTTTAAGCGGTCTTGCGGGTTTCTTGAAGCCATCATCAGGTATTTCAGGCGTTGCCGCCATCAACTCCCCCTGTAATCAGAGTGCCAGTCACCACTTGGGTAGACCAGGAGGACCCAGCCGTGCTTGCGTTTGCGCCTCCTGGCCTGCGCCATAGATCAGCCTCCCTGCTTGTACCGGCGGAGAATGTCAAGCGTGTATTCGCGGATGGAGGGGTATTGCTGGCCGTTGCTGAACTGTTTTCTGTTGTCGTTGTACTTGTCGCCATCGCCGCTGTACCAAATTGCCGCAGCCCGTCGTATTGCAATGTCTCTCCGGTATCCAGCCGCAAGCTGTTGTCGGACGATTTTGGACAGCTGCCCATTTACCACCGCCAACTGAGCCGACGGGTTAGCCAAGAATTGTTTTGGCGTCAGGCTTCTGCCAAAGTGCTCCTTGGTCCAAGAGGGAA
>Ga0194129_10008962_pt1 | contig 11384 bp, 8 predicted proteins | sample TA2KigCa35mmetaG_FD_150862 | JGI IMG/M metagenome (GOLD analysis project Ga0194129, IMG submission 150862) | Freshwater microbial communities from Lake Tanganyika, Tanzania - TA2015038 Kigoma Deep Cast 35m | ecosystem: Environmental > Aquatic > Freshwater > Lake | place: Tanzania: Lake... | reverse complement strand
CGTATCGAGTGGCCGCCACATCGCGCGTTGATTCGCATAAAACGAGTCGCGGTCAACTTTCCGAAAGGTCCGAGATTATCATCTCCGCATCGCAAGAAGTGTGTCAATGCGCAGACTTCAAAGGAGCTCGGATGAACCATCAAGTTTCCGCATCAGATTTGGCTCGCGTCTTTCAAGAGCTATCTGACCAGGCCATCATCAATCTGACCCGCGAAATGATTGCGATTCCGAGTCCGAATTTTGGCGAAGGCGCCGTAGCGGATTTTCTCGCGGAGCGAATGACTGCTTCGGGAATGGACGTTCAAATGATGGAGGTCGAGCATCCGACCGATCCGTCTCAAATAACTCGTCAACCGATTGGACGATTGAAGGGAGACGGGACAGGCCCGGTGCTCATGTTCAATGGCCATACTGATGTGAACGTGATGATGCCTGGTTGGACCGTTGATCCGCACAAGGGACTTTTCGAGGACGGTTGGATTTGGGGATTGGGCGCTCAAGACGACAAAGGCGGTCTTGCGGCAGCGCTGGTTGCGATCGAAGCAATCGCGCAATCGGGAATTCGCCTAAAAGGCGATTTGCTTTACTGCCCGGTGGCATCGCACAAGCTTGGGGGTACGGGCACGCGGACCCTGCTGAAGAAGGGTGTCCGTGCCGACTATTGCATCAACATTGAACACTCGGCCAACACCGTTGGGACCGTTATTGTTGGATCGGTGAGGGTCAAGCTGAGAACGACTACCCCTGGGCTATTCTTCCGCTTTACGCCGGAGGCACATGCGGGTTACTTCAACGCGATCGAACAACAAATCTTATGCCTGCAGGCGTTTGGTCCCTCTCTTGTCGCAGTTCCGGAGGGGCAGTGGCTCACTTTCAAGCGACACCCAGAGTTATTGGATTTTCCCATGATTCGGCATGACGCGATCCACAAGGACCACTACGGTCGATGGTGCGATCTGGTCTTTCAAGTCAGAACGGTACCGGGCATGACGCTTGAATCTGTTCGGGCGGACGTCGAACGCGTAATCAGCGGGATTAAAGCAGCGAATCCCACCTTCGACTGTGAAATAACCATTCCCGCCAACGGCCCCAACGATCCATTCTTCATGGATCCATCAGAACTACCCCTCGCGCATCCACTGGTGCAGGCGGTGGCAAAAGGGGTTGAGGCTGGGACAGGGCAGGCACCCCTGGTCGGAAGTGTCGAACGGATTGGTAATTTTGGCGATGGAAATGTACTGCACTCTGCTGGGATTCCATCGCTGCAGTTTGGCCCGGGAGATATCAAGCGGTATCCGGAGTGGCCCGCCCCCGATGAACGTGTTCATATTGATGAACTGCGTGCAACGGCTCGTGCATGTGCCTATGCATCACTGGCGCTTTGCGCGTGAAATCTCAAGGCAGTGCATGAGAAGGGCATAAAGGGCGCTGCGTGAAGGGACCCATCGCAAATGAGCCAAGTTGATCAGATCAGCACCCTAAGCAGAGCTTCCCTCGAGGCTGTCAGCCCGGCTGTTGTCCGCGAGGCGATCCGGAGCGGGCGATGGCAGGGCAATACCAAACGCCTTGCCTTGGGGCGGCATCAGGCCAATGTCACTATTGTCCCGGAGCGGTACGCATTTGATTTCATGCGCTTTTGTTTCAGAAATCCTCGTGCGCTTCCTATCCTTGACGTAACCGACCCGGGTGACCCGTGCCCGAGGCGGGTAGCTCCCGGCGCTGATATACGCACCGACATAGGCCAGTACGTGATCATTCGGGACGGAGTTGCAGTCGATCGGGTTCGCTCCATCGAATCTGTTTGGAGGTCGGATCATGTTGCATTCTTGACGGGCTGCAATCTTTCCATGGATCGAGTGATGCTCGAGGCGGGGATGCCCCTGCCCCATCTCATAGACGAACAGGCCTTCCCGGCCCAATTCCGTTCGTCAATTCCGTGCGTGCCGGCTGGCGTATTTCAGGGCCCAGTTGTTGTAAGCATGCGTCCAGTGCCCAACCATCTCGTGGTACCGCTGGTCGAGTTAACTTCAAAATATGGACTCAGTCATGGCGGGCCGATTCATATCGGGGATCCGTCGGCAATCGGCATAGCCGACTTGTCAGCGGTTGACTGGGGGCGTCCAAACAAAATCGGACCGGATCAAACCCCAATGTTCTGGGCTTGCGGCATCACCGCGCAGGCCGCCGCTCAGATGAGTAAGATTCCTGAGATCATCGTCCATGCTCCGGGGCATATGTTCGTAACCGATATGGTTGTTCGGGAGTCCACCGGCCTGGTCTCGGCCTAATCGTGTTGAGCGGCTTTCATGCCCTCACCTAGATGTATAGGACAGTCGTGTTGATCCGAGTCTGAACTGGGTATCCTGGTCTGGAGATCGAAATGAAGCTCATCGGCCTTATGCAAAACAAGATAGCGAAAGCTCTGTTGTCGACGGCTGCTATTTTCGTAGCCAACCTTCCGCTCGCCGCCTTTTCGCAGACATCCCCTTCTCAGTGGCCAGATCGCCCGGTTAAGCTCATTCTTCCGTTTGCTGCGGGAGGCGCTGCGGATGTAGTCACTCGCATCACGATGACGAGGGTTGGGGAACTCACGGGCAAGCAGTTTGTCGTCGAGAACCGCACGGGTGGAAGTGGCAACATCGGGACCGAGGCCGCAGCCCGATCGGCACCTGACGGCTATACCTTTCTCGTGGGGTCGCCAGGAACAATGGCAATCAACCCTAATTTTTTTTCAAAGCTGCCGTACGATGCATTTAAAGATTTTGTCGCCACGGTACACGTGGCCAAGTTTCCTCAGGTGGTGGCGGTGAGCAATGAGTTACCCGTTAAGACGCTGGGCGATCTGTTGACTTTGGCCAGATCTGAGCCCGGAAAACTGAATTTTGGGTCGTCCGGTAATGGGTCTACCGGTCACCTTATTACGGAAAGTTTTCTTGCCCAGGCGGGCGTCAAGATGACGCATGTGCCGTTTCGGGGGTGGCGGCCCGCCGTTCAGGCGCTTGCGGGCGGGCATGTCAACATGGTGATCGATGGCCTACCCTCGTTCACCTCAGTACTGCAGGGCGGGCGCGTTCGGCTTCTTGGCGTGACGTCAGCTGAGCGCTGGCCCGAACTCCCGGATCTTCCGACTGTCAGCGAGGCTGCAGTCAGAGGCTTCGATCTGGGATCCTGGGTGGTTCTATTCGCTCCCTCAGGTGTCCCCGGGGAAATACTGCAAAAGTTCGCTTCAGAAGTTACTCGAGCTCTGTCGGAGCGCGAGGTTGTCACGCGACTTCGGCAGGTGGGGGCATTACCAATGGGCGGGACGCCTGCTGAGGCGGCGAATTTCCACCGGAACGAATTTTCCAAGTGGGGCGAAGTCATCAGGCAATCTGGAGCCAAACCAGATTGATATCTTCGCGTCTGGCCTTGCTTGGCGCGTTTGCCTCAGGGCTGAACGTATCGTGAAGGCCGGCAACGCCCAATTGTCCTTTGGGGATCAGCGCCAGCGCTCAAGCGTGGTGTAAACCACAGCCCTCTCGGCGCTTACTGTCACCGCTCCGTCCTGAACCGTAACCTGGTATGCGGGTGACGTTGCGCAGCGACCTCACTTGACCCGAGTAACAAACGGACGGGTTCCGTTTGATTGGTCTTACAATTGACAATATAGAAATATAGTTCATAAATAGAGTGGATGAGATCACCTGACAAGTCCAATTCGCAAGCTTCAAGCTCGACCGCGCCTGGCGCCGATTTGGGCCCCATCAGCGTTCCAAAGTCTTGCGATGTTCTTGCGGACCGTTTGCAGCAACGCATCGTTGACGGCCATTACCTCCCGGGCAGGGCGCTCCCCACCGAGCGTGAGCTCGTCGCCACGACAGGGCTTAGCCGTGGGTCGGTCCGCGAAGCGCTTCGCATCCTGGAGGCGCGCGGTCTGGTTAAGACCCGAGCCGGCCGCTACGGTGGGTCGGTCGTTGTCGAACCCACCGATGCGGCGCTTGGATCATCGATTCACCGTTTTGCAAAAGTGCGCGGCGTATCGCTGAGCGATCTGGTCGATGCGCGCCGGGCGCTCGCGCCGATGATTGCTTTTCTCGCGGCGATGCACCGCAGCGAGGATGATTTGCAACGCCTGCATGCGATATCGAACAGGCTCGATGAGGCTGCCGCCGATGACTTACCCGGATTTCTCCAGGAAAATGCCAATTGGCACAGCGCCCTGGCCGAAGCGTCGCACAATGACCTCCTGAGGGCATTCATGGCGTCCATTTCGGGCCTAATGCTTGAAGCCTCCAAAATCGAGCATTTCGCATCCGAGGATGTGCGCAGGCTAGTCACGATTGCCCATCGCCGGATCCTCAGGGCAATCGAACAACGAGATGCTGAAGCCGCGCGTAGGCGCGCGGAGCGCGACGTGGAGGCGTATGCCCGCCACCTCGAGGCTGCTCTGCGTGCCCGCAAGGCCTCTCGCAGGGGCGAGGGCCACCAGCCGGCTGCGACCAAGCTGTGATAAGCATGTTAGCTTCCCGCGTTCCAGTGCTCTTGGGCATCGGCGTGGCCAGTCGACGGCAAGACGATTGGCGGGATGCTCTGGAACCCATCGACCTGATGAATGAGGCAACACTTGCCGCTGGCATGGATGCGGGGCGCGGTGGGGGTGGCGCAGGCGCTGCGACACTCGCCGCCAGGGCTCTGCAGGGTGTCCAGTGGATCGCAGTTCCCAAAGGACGCTGGGCCTACGAAGACCCCGCAGCAGACATCGCACGCACGATATGTGCGCCGTACGCTAAGAGAATACTGACAAGCGTTGGCGTGCTGCAACAGACTCTGATCGGCGAGGCTTGCGCGATAATATCTCGGGGTGAGGCGCACACCACGCTTGTGGTGGGTGCGGACGCTGGCTATCGCCTGCTGCGTGCTCAGATCGGTGGCGAGACTGCGCCAGAGCGCCCCTGTCCAGGCACACCGGACGAATACTGGCGCCCGGCCGATGAGTTGCGTCATCCGGCAGAAAAACGCGCAGGCCTGAAGATGCCGGTGGGTCTCTATGCGCTGCTGGACAGCGCCTGGCGCCATCACCACCGCATTGATCTCGCTCAACATCGCCAGGCTCTTGCCGCGATGCTTGTGGAGTTCAGCAAAATTGCCACATCTAATCCGCATGCCTGGCAACAGCGCGAGGTGACCGAAGCGGACGTTTTAGAGACCGGTCCCCGTAATCCCATGCAGGCTCTCCCCTACACCAGGATGCATTGCTCCTCGTGGAACGTGGATCAGGGTGCGGCGCTTCTATTCTGCTCGGCCGAGCGGGCCGTAGCGCTTGGTATCGCGCCGGAACATTGGGTCTATCCCTGGGTGAGTACGGAAAGTAATCACATGATCGCCGTGTCGGCGCGCGCCGACCTGCACCGCTGTGTTGGCGCGGAGATCGCAGGTGCGGCAGCGCTCGATGCAGCAGGGCTTGCCTCCTCCGACCTCGATTTGATTGAGCTCTACAGCTGCTTTCCAATTGCAGTCCAGCTGTATGCTGATGCGCTGGGTCTTGGGCCTGACAAGCCTCGGACCGTTACGGGCGGAATGCATTTTGCAGGGGGGCCGTACAATAACTATCAGTTGCAGAGCACTGCGCGCACTGCGCTTTTGTTGCGCAACCGAAAAGGTCGGACGGCCCTTGTCAGCGGTGTATCCGGAATCGTAACCAAACAGGGCTTTGGTGTCTGGGGTGTGGAGCCGCCGCGCGACGGTTTCATTCATCGGGATCTGACCGATGAGGTCGCGCGCGAGGCCGGGTGTCGCACAGTCGCTGATCATTACTTCGGTGCAGCGCGGGTGCTGGCTTCGACGGTGACTTATGTGCGAGGCGAGCCACCCAAAGGCGTTGCTCTTCTTGACGCCGCCTCGGGCGAGCGTGTGCTCGCGACGAGTTGTTCTGAACGCTGGGTCAAGCAACTTGAACAAACCGATCTCGTCGGAACGACCGTCCAGGTCGAAGGCTTTGAGCTTGCATCATGACACCACAGTTGCTCGCGCTGGCTCAAGACGTGTGTGCCTTGCCGCTGGTGAAGCGGCTCGCCGCGATGCTGGATCGCGACCCGGAAACGTTCGAGCAGGGAGACGCTTTGCCCAGAGGCTGGTATCCCATCCTCTTCAATATTCCCACGCTCCAATCCAAATTGCGCGAAGACGGCGCAGGACAACTGGGGCTACCTCTTGCAGATCTGGGGCTGCCGCGCCTGATGATCGCGGGCCGTCGGGCGCAGTTTATGCACGATATCCCTATCGGTGCGACTGTGTTTCGACAGTCCCGATCGGGCGAAGCGGTGGTCAAAGTGGGTCGCTCAGGTCGGTTTGCGCTTCTGAGTGTTGAACATCTGGTCTTCCTTGAAAACCTGGACAACCCTGCCCTCATTGAGACGCAACAGTACGTGCTCAAACCGGCTGCAGTGCCCTTTGCGGAGCAGCCCCAGCCGACTGATACGCCCTCGACTGGTCAACTCCCGGGGGAGGCCGACATTAGCCGGATTCTCTTGCCCGATGAACGACTGCTGTTTCGTTATTCCGCCCTCACCGATAACCCTCACCGCATTCATTACGACCGCACTTACGCACGCGATGCAGAGGGCTATCCGGAGCGGATTGTGAACGGCACCATTCCGCTTATGTTTTTACTCGAGATGCTGCGCGAACACAGTGCCAGTACGCTGGGAGTGATCGAGACCCGTAATCTCTCACCGATGCTTTGTGGTCAGGCTCTCCGCCTGTGTATTCGAAAAAAAGAGGTCGGCTGGCGGCTGTGGGCCGAAGCGCCAGGTGGCCGCGTGGCGTTTGAAGCGCTGGCCGCATGAGGTGAGAAGACGATAAACGGTCCAAGCTGAAAATCCATAACTTGAGTCATCAGGAGACAAGCATGAGGCAAATCCCTGTGTCGCGGCGAGGCCTGCTCGCCATGATGGCATCGGCGCTCGCCTGGCCCACACCGAGTCTTGCGCAGTCATCCGGATCTGGACGACCCATACGAGTGATTGTGTCGGTCGGTGCAGGCGGCGCTACTGACTCGCTGACTCGCCGACTGATGGAGCGACTTGCGCAAGCGCTCAACAGTTCCATCGTCGTTGAGAATCAGCCTGCAGGCAGCGGCGTGATCGCCGCGCAGACGGTTGCCAGAGCGGATCCTGACGGTTTGACGCTACTCATAGGGACCAACACCACGCATGCAGGCAATGCCAGCTTCATCAAAGACCTTCCCTATGACCCGATCAATGACTTCGAGCCCATTTCGCTGATGGGCACTGCGGCGCTCGTGCTCTGCGTCAACGATCAGGTGCCAGTGCGCGACCTACGGGAATTCATAGCTTACGCCAAAGCCAATCCGGGCAAGATCGCTTTCGGGTCGGGGACTGGTTCGGCACGGCTCGCCTCCGAGATGCTCAAGACTCAGGCGGGAATTGTCTTGTCTAGTATTCCATACAAGTCCAATGCGCAGGCATTGCAAGATCTCCGCGGTGGTCAAATTCAGATGCTGTTTGGTGACATTGCCTTGATGCTGCCGCAGATCCGGGCCAATGCTGTTCGGGCGCTCGGTGTCTCCAGTAGCATCCGTTCCACTGCAATGCCTGACATGCCCACGCTAAAAGAGCAGGGGCTGGAGCAATACGAATTGGTTGGCTTTATCGCCGCATTCGCGCCTGCTAAAACGCCGGCTGCGGTCGTGGCGCGATTGAATGCGGAAATACATCGGATTTTGCGCGATGCGGCGTTCGCTGATTCGATGACAGCGGCTGGAGTTGATGCGGCACCGACCTCCCCTGCGCAACTGCGTGAGTTCGTCATTCGTGAAACGCGTAAATGGGCGGACTTGTCGCGGGCAGCGGGAATCGTTCCGAAGTGATGAATTCGGGCCCCCATTCAATCCCGCAGCCCGATAAAGCGCTACCGGTGCGACCTACTCAGCCGTTCCAGGTGGTGGAGCTACCTGGGCCTGGCGCCGGGTTAGCTGCGGCGTATGCAGGCTGGCTGCTTGCAAAGCTGGGGGCGAGAGTGCGTGTCCTTGACGTCGTTGACGCGAGCCAGCCAACCTGCTCAGACAGTCCGTTACGACTTGCACGACGGGGGTTACTTGAGGGCAAACACATAGTGTCGATTCCCCGAGGATCTGCGCAGGTCCAAGACCTCCTGGATGCGACCGATGTGCTGATTTGTGATGAGCCAAACTCGCTTGCAGTCTTTTCGCCAACGGTCGATGAACTGGCATCACGCTTTCCGCAGCTGATGATTGGTATGGTGACGCACTTCGGCTTACAAGCGCAGGGGCAGGGTTTCTCCCCAACTGCGCTGGATGCGCAGGCGCTCAGCGCTACCGCGTGGTCTCTTGGTGAGGCCTCCCGCGAACCCCTGAGCCTACCCGTTGGGGTAGCCGAGCATCAGGCGGGTGCCATGCTGGCTGCAGCGTGCTTGCTTGCCCAGTGCCAACGCGAGCGGACTGGTCGAGGCAGTGTGATCGATATCGCGCTTGTCGAGGTGCTCGCCAGTCATGTGGCCGGGAACTGCCGGGTCTACATCCATCACGGGTTGAAATGGCATCGAAATGGTCGCAGGCCGTATGGCTCGTGCGGCGCGTATCCTTACGCGATCTTGCCCTGCAAGGACGGTGACATCTGTATTTCCGGTCGCACCCGAGCCGAATGGGAGAGACTCGTGCAGGCGATGGGTCATCCAGCCTGGGCGAATGAACCGCGCTACCAGGATTTGCGGGCAATGGGCACGCGCTACCCAGAGGAGGGCGATGCCCTGCTCGCTCCGTGGCTGATGCAGCACAGCCGGGATGAGCTGGAGGCCTTGGCGCTCAAGCACAACCTGATTCTCTCGCCTCTTCGGAAACTGGATGAAGTCCTGGCAACTCCACAGTTTCATCATCGTCAATTCATCGGTTCAAGGGTGATTGACGGCGTACCACGCCAATGGCCTAGTTTGCCTTTCCGCGTCACGGCTCGCCGCTTTGAGGCCGAGCCCGATCGTAGCCGCGAGCTCTTGTCCCAAAGCCCGGCGCCGAGCAGTCCTGGCAAAGCAGCAGGGGATCGTTCAACAGGTCCGCTTTCCGGCCTGCGTGTTCTGGATTTTGGCTGGGTGTGGTCGGCGCCCTGGGTCGGGACGATGCTTGGGGAAATGGGTGCTGAGGTCATTAAGGTCGAACACGGAGCGCGACCTGACAATGTCCGCCTCGCCGGAAAAGTGTTTCGCGATGGACGCATGGTCGAGGGGCCCAGCCGAGAAATGTCACCCATGTTTCATCAGATCAACCACGGCAAGCTCGGCATCACCCTTAACCTTAAGGAACCCAGGGCGGTGGCGCTGGCCAAGGCACTGGCTGGGCGAAGTGATCTCGTGATTGAGAATATGTCACCTGGCTCCATGGAGCGTAGCGGCTTAGGTTTCGAGGTGCTGCGAGGCGTAAACCCCAAACTGGTAATGTTATCGATGTCTGCAGCGGGCCAATTCGGCCCGGCTGCAACTCTCCGGGCCTATGCGCCAACCATGTCTGCCTTTGCCGGGTTGGAGCCCCTCGTGGGCTATCGCGGCGGAGCTCCGATCGGGGCACTCAATTTTGCTCTCTGTGATCCCAATGCTTCACTGCACGGTTTACTTGCTGCCCTTGCTGCACTCTCTCACGCGAGGGCTACCGGGGAGGGAACCTATATCGATTTGTCGCAGGTCGAGGCGCTCGTCTCGGTTCTTCGTCCCCAGTTGCTTGCTGCGCAGCGTCAGGGATCGCAGCCCTCTCTGTCCGGTAACACTCACCCCGAGATGGCTCCCCACGGTATCTACCCAGCGTTGGGCAAGGACCGCTGGCTGTCGATTGCCGTGGAGAATGAATCAGGCTGGCGGGCTCTAATCGGCCTAGCTCGAGGCGCAGGCTTTGCAGCCGATCCCCGCTTTACTGACATAACGTCGCGACTTCAGCATAGTGCCGCACTCGATGAAGCGCTTGCTGAATGGACCGGTCAACACGAACGCGATGGGATGGTCGCGCAGCTGCGCGCGCAGGGCATTGCTGCGTCGCCTGTCCAGTCAGTCGAAGAAATGTGGTCTGATGCTCTGCTACAGCAGCGGCGTGCGAGCGCGCCAGTCCACATCCCTTTTCTCGGCAGTGAGCGCGTATTCCGTGCGCCATGGCGATTTTCCGGGATCGAGGCAACGATCGATCGACCTGGTCCCCGACTGGGCGAACACAATGCGCTGGTGTTCGGCGGGATACTGGGCCTGTCGGAGCCTGAGATTGCCGAATTCGCCGCAGCCGGTGTCATCGGCTGAGGAGGGTACGGTTCATGTCTGACTCTAATTTGACCGAACCGATGCAGACCCCAGCGCTTTGGCCTGGCGCTATTGAGGAAGCGCGCAGCCTACTCGGTGTACGCCTAAGGCGCAGCCGCAATGCATGGAACAGCACGGCGAGCCCTGATGCGGTGAGGCATTTCTGCTGGGGAATTGGTGACGATAACCCGCTGTATGGCGATCCTGCCTATGGTGCTGCGTCCGTCTGGGGCAGTGCGATCGCACCGGGATGTTTCCTTTATACGATCGATGACACTGTTGTCGCTCCAAAGCTCAGGGGGATTCAGTGGCTTTATGGCGGCACCACCTGGCAATGGCATCAGCCTATTCGGCATTTCGATACGTTTACGGTGGAGGCCAAGCTGATTGACGCTGTGGAAAAGCGCGGCAGTAAAGCGCGCAATTTCATTGTGCAGACCGGTGAAATCCTCTACACCAATCAGCGCGGTGAGTTAGTGTGCCGCGCGCTCGGGCACACTGCGAGGACACCGCGCGCCAAAGCGCAGAATGGTTTACGCTATGAGCCGCGCGCGGCGCATTGTTATAGCCAGGAAGAACTCGAATATTTCGCGAACGTCTTGGACAGCGAAGAGCTCCGCGGGGCGCATTCGCGATTTTGGGAGGACGTTGAGGTGGGCGGCTGGATTCGCCCGATGCTCAAAGGACCGCTCAATATTACCGATATGATTTGCTGGTATTCCGGAGCTGGTCACAGCTATCAGGCTCACCGCCGTGCGCATTTGCATCGTAAGCGCCACCCCGCGGATGCTTTTATCAACAGCGACACCGGTGCGCAGGACAGTGCTGCGCGCGGGCACACTGAGGGTCCTATGGCGCGCGAGGTGGGGATGCCAGGTGGTTATGATGTTGGTCCACAACGCGTCTCATGGATGGGCCAGTTACTGACTAACTGGGCTGGTGATGACGGCTTCGTTCGCGGTCTTAACGCATCCATTCGCCGGCCGAATATTTTCGGCGACGTGTCCTGGTGTCGAGCCCAGATCGCTGACAAGCGGATAGAGGACGGTTGCCACCTAATCGATCTTGCAATCAAAGTTGAAAATCAGTTGGGCGAG
>Ga0194129_10008960_pt1 | contig 11385 bp, 10 predicted proteins | sample TA2KigCa35mmetaG_FD_150862 | JGI IMG/M metagenome (GOLD analysis project Ga0194129, IMG submission 150862) | Freshwater microbial communities from Lake Tanganyika, Tanzania - TA2015038 Kigoma Deep Cast 35m | ecosystem: Environmental > Aquatic > Freshwater > Lake | place: Tanzania: Lake... | reverse complement strand
GGAAAGAGGATGTCCGCAAGGTCCTGCCTCGACTGCTTCGCCGGGGCGAAACCTTCTCCGCCATCATTCTCGATCCTCCCACCTTTGCCCACGGGGGTCGTGGTCGGGTCTTTCGGATGGAAAGAGAACTGGAACCCCTGCTCGCCGCATGCCTCCGGTTGCTCGGCCCGGGAGGTTGCCTGCTGGTTTCCATCAACGAATCCCACACCCAACGATGGGAACTGGAACGAATGACCCGATCCGCCCTTTCCGCGGAAAAGATCCGTGCCCGATTGGAACCGTCCCGCCGGCCCGTGGAGGTTCCGGAAACCCGCATGCCGGCCGGGATCTGGATCCTTCGGGAGGATTGACACCCCGCTGTGCGTGTCGAATTTCAAAGCGCGTGAACGGCCTCCAGTCCCTCGCCTCCACCACCCTTAATCTCTTCCGGGAATTTGTCCCCGGTAACCCCGATGCCGCCCGCTTCTGGCTGGAGACTGGCTCTGCGGCGCTCGCCCTACTGGTGGTTCTTAGCCTTTTGCTCCGCTTTTTTGGATCTGAAAACAGCCGCCCCACTTTGGTTTTTCTGGCCGGAGCGCTCGGAGTGCTGCTTTTGGCCGCAGGGGCGGCGGCTATGGAACTCTATGCCCTTCCGGTGCTACCTCCTGCCGTGCTGGGTGCCGTGGACTCCCTGTCCGGCTGGGTGGCCACCCGGTTCCAACACTCCGCCTGGCCGGCCCGCACCGTTCTCCTGACGCTTGGCCTGGCCGCAAGCCTGCTTTTCCTGGTCTCTCCCCTAACCCGTATGACGTTCAAGATTCCTGGTTTCCTGGCTCTGGTCGCATGGCTGGCCGCCTTGGCCACCGCCTTCACCGTCCCCGCGGTCATCCGCTCCAGTCTCTCCCAGAAAACCGAAATCCCGTCGCCGCCTCCTAATAATTCTTGATGATTGATTTTTAATTTTGGATTCACTGCCAATCCAAAATTAAATATCCATAATCCAAAATCCCCTTACTCCCCCAGCGCCCGCTCCAGCTCCCCCCGGACCCGATCCAGCTCCGAAGATTCCAGATTCTGCGGGGCCGCCACCGCCGGACCGACGACGACCCGGCAAACCGCTCCCGGCTGCGGAATCTGGAATCGATCCCAGGAAGGCAGTTCCCAATGCCGGCTGTAGCGAGCCGTGACCGGATAGATCGGCCGGCCACTGCTGGCCGCCAGCCCCAACACCCCGTCCTGCACCTTGGCCCGAGGTCCACGCGGCCCGTCCGGGGTGATGCCGATATCCCGGGCCTGCGGCCGTGGCAACTCCCGCAGGATTTCCCTGAGAGCATCGCTTCCCCCACGCGAACTGGAACCGCGGGCCCCGTCGATCCCAAACCGGTTCATGATCCGCGTAATGAACTCCCCGTCCCGGCTCCGACTTACCATCATCAACATTCTTCTTCCCGGACAAAACCTCTCGTAGAGGTAAGGCATCATCAGGATCCGGTTGTGCCAAAAAGCCCAGATCCGCGGCTGGTCTGGATCCCGCCCCAGAATCCCCTGCGGATCCTCCAAGCGATAACGCAAGGTCAGGGCCAACATCCGGATGAATCCGGCGATCATCGGCGGACTGCTTTCCGCCAGAAACTGCTTAAAACGCCGCCTCACGAAAACGTCCTTCGACTCCACCATCGGGTGATGGAGCGCCAAGGAGTTTCCCGGACCAGTTCCCGGATTAACTCCTCGGTGGAGGCCGCCCGCTCCTCGTGGACCCGGGCCAACAGCATCAGCGAGGGAATCATGATCAGCGCAATCACCCCGTAAAGGATCACAAACCCGTTCAGCTGGATCTCCGTGCCGATCCGGAATTTTGCCAGCGCATCGGTGAGCAGCCCCCAACCCAGCGGGGCCAACCCGGCCACCAGACTTCCGGCAACGCTGAACAGAGCGAAAAAGTGGCTTCTTCCCATGACCGGAATAATACCCATGAGCAGCCGCATATGCGCACTGTTATAGAGGGCCAACCCGATCCCGGCGGTGGTCTGTTGCAGGGCGAACGTTCCCCACGAGAAAGGCAGCAGATGCGCCGCCACCGCTCCCCAACCCAGCCAGTGGATACCCATCACCACCACGCAAAGGCCCAGTACCGGCCGGCTCCCCATCCGGTCCAACCACCGACCCGCCCGGAGAGAAGTGAGCACGAAAACCGTTCCCCACATCAGGTGGAGAACCATGAACAATGAGTCGGAGCAGTTGAACTGGTCGCGTGCAAACGGAACAAAGAAAAGACCCCCGCCGGACATGGCAAGCATCACCACGGCGTGGAAGATCAGCAGCTGCCGGAACGGTGGATGCTCCAACATCGCCTTCCACGGAACCTCTTCGGAACTCGTGGGCCCTTGGGTCGGCGCATCCGGAATTTTTCTTAAATAAAAAAGGGAGGCGGCCGCCAGAACCAGGCTGGCTCCAAACAGCAGACCGAAGGACGAGGGTCGATCCGCGAAGCTCAGGTACCAGGCCGTCAAAGCCACCGTCAGCAGCAACGCCGCTTGGGAGGCCGCCTGATCGAGCGCGAGAAACCTCCCCCTCACCGGCTCGGGCACGATCGCGCTGATCCAGGGCAGATAACCGCTCAGCGAAATACCGCGGATGAGGTTGAACAAAAAAAGTAAAAAGAGCATCAGGGCCTGGCGGGAAAAGTCGTCGATCGGTCCCGGTAAAACGGCTACCAGCACCACCCCAGCGATCAGGACACTTCGGGAGGTCCATCCACGAAGTACAAAGTTTCGATAACCCACCTTCTCCACAAAGCGGGCCGCGGGGATCTGAAACACATTCAGCAAGGCCGCCAGACAAGCCAATACCCCCAGCACCGTCGCCGAGGCACCCAGTTTTTTGAAATAGAGCATCATCGGCAGCCCCATCACCAGGTAGAACGAACTGGTGTTGAAAACCTGAAACAGGAACGCGTTCAGGAGGGGCCCGCGTACGAGCCCACCTTCTTTCATGCGCCGGGTTCCCGCGGCCGCAGCAGCGGGAAGAAAATCACCTCACGGATCGAATCCACTCCCGAAAGCAGCATCGCCAGACGATCCACCCCCAATCCCAACCCGCCCGCCGGCGGCATCCCGCTCTCCAACGCCTCCAAAAACTCGTGGTCCACCTTTTGCGTGTGCTCCCCCACCTGGTGCCGAAACCGCTCGGCCTGCAGCAGCGGGTCGGTGAGCTCGGAGTAGCCAGGAGAAATTTCCTGCCGACCGAAAATCAGTTCGTACACGTCCACCACCGTCGGGTCTTCCTGGTTCAGCCGGGCCAGCGGGACCAGCTCGGCCGGGAGATGGGTGATCAAGACCGGGTTCACCGCCTCCGCCTCGACCTTTTTCTCAAAAACTTTCTGGGTGATCTCCAACGCCGACAGTTTCGACTCCAGCTCCACCCCCAACGCCCCCGCCTTTTTCTCCATCGCCTCCCGGGAAAGTTGAAACCAGTCCGCTCCCGCCACTGCCGTCACCGTGTCCCGGTACTTCTTTCTCGGCCACGGAGGTGTCAGATCGATCGTGGTGCCGTCCGACTGGGCGATCTTCAGCCCTCCGGTCAGCTCCTGGGCCGCGCCCACAATCATCTCTTCCACTAAGGAGGCCATTCCCTGGAAATCGGAGTACGCCCAGTAGGCCTCCAACATCGTGAACTCCGGATTGTGCCGCCGGGAGATCCCCTCGTTCCGGAAGTTGCGATTGATCTCAAACACCTTCTCCAGGCCACCCACCAGCAGCCGCTTGAGATACAACTCCGGAGCGATGCGCAGGTACAAATCCATGCCCATCGCATGGTGCTTGGTCTTGAAAGGCTCAGCCGCCGCCCCGCCCGCCACTGTCTGCATCATCGGCGTCTCCACCTCCGTGAACCCGCGTGCCGTCAGAAACTCCCGCAGGTACCGGACCAACCGCACCCGCAGATCCAGCGCCTTGCGCGAGGCCTCGTTGGAAATCAAATCCAAGTGCCGCTGCCGGTGGCGTGTCTCCGTATCCACCAAGCCGTGCCACTTGTCCGGGAGAGGCGCGAGAGCCTTCGTCAGCAGCACAAAACTCTCCACCCGCACCGACTTCTCCCCCGTCTTGGTGAGGAAGAGCGTTCCCTCCACGCCCAGGATGTCACCCAAGTCCAGGAGCTCGAAAACGGATCGCTCTTTTTCCGGTAACGAAGGTTTCTGGATGTAAATTTGTAAACGCCCCCCCCGGTCCTGCAGATGAAGAAACTGGCTCTTGCCCATGTCGCGATGGGAAACGATTCGCCCCGCCAACCGAACCTTCCTCCCCTCTTCCCACTTCCCCTTGATCTCCTCCGTGCTCTCCGTGCCGGGGAAAGGACCGCCAAAGGGATCCACCCCCAACTCCTTCAGCTTCTGCAGCTTTTCGCGGCGCACGGCCAGCAGGGCGGATGTTTCGTCACTCATGGAATGCAGGTTTTACCCGATTCCGCCCCCCCTGGGTAGGTCAGACTCACGCCTTACCCCAACCGTGCTCCCCAACGATCCGGACGCCTCGCCACGGCCTCCGGTTCGAACCCGAGCTTCCACACCCGCCCCAACGAGGCGAGATAACTCAGCCCAGCTCATGCGTGCATGGGCTGGGACCTTTGATAGAAACGTGCTAGCCCTGTAAGGGCGACATAATTTCTTCCCTCATTATCCAGGCGCGGGTGCCTCCCCCGGGCGTTCGGTCCCAACCCCAAGCCGCCCCGTCAGACTGGAGTCCCTCTCCTCTTATCCCCCGTAAACGTTCACGTTCACGTTCACATAAACGAAAAGTCCCTGACTGCTCGAACAACGTTTATCCTACCAATTCCGGGTACGCCCCTTGCGCCATCTGATGCAACCGCTGCTGGATCTGCTGCCCGGAATCCATGGCCAGCAGTTCCTCCGTCAGCTTTTGGCACTCCCCAAAACTCAGGCTCTGCACCGCCTTCTTCACCCGGGGCACCGATACCGAACCCATGCTCAGCTCATCCACCCCCAACCCCACCAGCACCGGCGTCATCACCACGTCGGCCGCCATTTCCCCACACACCCCGACCCAGAGGTGGTGCCGCCGGGCCGCCTCCACCACCCTTTGGATCAATCCCAGCACCGCCGGATGGGTCGGTTGATAGAGGTTGGCCACCCTCTCGTTGGTGCGGTCCGCCGCCAAGGTGTACTGCGTCAGATCATTTGTGCCGATGCTGAAAAACTGCACCAGCGGCGCCAGCCGATCCACGATCAACGCCGCGGAGGGCACCTCGATCATTGCCCCCGTCTCCACCTCCGCGGCCGCCGGCACCCCCGCCGCCCGCAACTCCTCCCTCGCCTCCCCCAGCATCGCCAGGGCGGCGGACAACTCCTCCCTCGTTGTTATCATCGGAAACATCACCCGGATCTTGCCCCCGGGGTTGGCGCGGCAAATCGCCCGTAGCTGCACCTTGAAAACATCCGGCTTCTCCAGACAGTACCGGATCGCCCTCCAGCCCAGGAACGGATTCTGCTCGGGATCCAGTCCCAGATGCGTCGGCAGCTTGTCTCCTCCCAAATCCAGCGTCCGGATGATCGCCAGATGCGGCCGCGAAGCCTCCACCACCTGCCGGTAAATGTTCGTCTGTTCGTCCTCCCCGGGAAAATGGACCCGGTTCAGAAAAAGAAACTCCGTCCGGTACAGGCCAATCCCTTCCGCCCCACTCTCCGCGATCAGCGGCAGATCCTCCGGCAGCTCCACATTTGCGGAGAGAATGATCTTCCGCCCGTCCAGCGTTGCCCCCGGGGTGTCCCGCAGGGCCTCCAGGCTGACCTCCACCGCGTGCCGGCGTTTCTCGATCTGGCCGTACTCGTATTTCGTCTGCTCGGTCGGATTGACGATTAGCAGGCCGGCATAACCATCTAGGATCACCACCGCCCCGCTGTCGCACCGGTCCAACACCTCGTGCAGACCCACCACCGCGGGAATGTTGAGCGACCTCGCCATGATCGCCGTGTGGGACGTGACACTGCCCGCCTCGGTCGCAAAGCCCAGCGCCAACTGCCGGTTGAGCAGCGCTGTGTCCGAAGGCGTCAGGTCGTGCGCCAGGATCACGCTGGGCTCATCCAGCGCGTAAAGATCCGTCAGTTTGCGGCCGAGCAGGTTGTGCACCACCCGCCGGCCCACGTCGAGAATGTCGGCCGCCCGCTCCCGCAGGTACGGATCCTCCACCTCCTTCATGCTCTGCGCGTACACCCGGATCACGTGCTGGTAGACGCTCTCGACGCACACCTTCCGCAGCTCCAGCTGCCGGCGCACCGCCCCGGCGATCGTGCTGTCCGCCGCCACCATCAGGTGGGCCTCGAAGATGTCGGTCTGCTGTTCCCCCAGCGAGTGGGCCAGCTGGTCGCGGATTTTCTGGATCTGCTCCCGCGTCTTCAGCAAGGCCGCTTCCAGGCGCCGCATCTCATCCTCGATCTGCTCCGGCCGGATCGGCGTGGGATGGATCCGGACTTCCTCCTCCTTGCTGAACACCGCGAGCCGCCCGCTCACCACCCCCGGGGAGGCCGGAATCCCCGTGAGGCGCAGCTCGTTCCCGTGGTTGGAGGATTCGCCTTCGCTCACGGAAGAGAAGTCTCTCCCCCGTGACTACTCCTCGTCGAACTTTCTTTCCACCAAATGGAGCAGGGCCTGCACCGCCTCCTGCGCCCCGGGACCCGCGGCGGTGATCCGGATTTTGGAGCCCATCCCCGCCGCCAGCATCATCAGCCCCATGATGCTTTTGCCGTTGATCGTCTCCCCATCCTTCTCCACATGAATCTCGCATTTGTGCCGGTTGGCTTCCCGCACAAACATCGCCGCCGGCCGGGCATGCAGGCCCAGCCGGTTTTGGATCACCGTTTCATGCCCGTGCTTGGCTCCCTCGGCCGCGGCCATCGTCATCGGTCCTTGAGGTTGAGGCGCTTGAGCAGCTTCTGATTGAACTCCATCGCGGAAAACTGTCCCATCGTCTTCATCTTCTGATCCAGTGCCGCCACCTGCACCAGCCCGGCGAGGTCGCGGCCCGGCCGGATCGGAATTTTCACGTGCGGGATCTTCAATCCTAAAATTTCATAAAACTGCTGGTCCAAGCCCGTCCGCTCGATTTCCCCCACCTTGTCCCACTCCATCAAGGTGACCACCAGATCAAGTCGCTTCTCCGTGCGAAGGGCCTTGCCGCCAAACAGCGAGGCCACGTTGATGATGCCAATCCCGCGCACTTCCATGAAAGTGCGGGTCACTTCTGCCGAGGTGGCCATCAGTTCCCTTCCTTCGATCAGCCGCAGGCGGGTGATGTCATCAGCCACCAGAGAGTAGCCCCGCTCCACCAACCCCAGGGCACATTCGCTTTTGCCAATCCCGCTCTCCCCGCGGATTAACACCCCCACCCCCAGAATGTCCACCATGCTCCCGTGCTCGCTCGTCGAGGGGGCGAAGTCATCCTCGAGACAAAGCGTGATCAGGTTCACCAGCCGTGGCGTCACAATCGGGGAAGTGAACAGCGGCACCTTGGCCTCCTTGGACTCCTTCACCAGGAACGCCGGTGGCTTCAAATTTCGGCTGAAGACTACGCACGGAATGTTGCGCTCCAGGACGGCGCGGTACCGCTTGATCCGGTCCTCGGGAGCCAACGAGTTCAAGTAAGCCGTCTCGCTTTTGCCGATTAGCTGCACCCGCTGGTTGGCGAAATATTTTGTGAAGCCCGTCAGCGCCATGCCCATCCGGTTGACCGCCCCCTCGCGGATCGTCCGGTCCATCCCTGCCTCGCCCGTCACCAGCTTGAGCTGCATCCGGTCGGCGTGCTCCCGGTAAAAATGCTCCACCGTGACGGCCTTGGGTTTGCGGATCGCGCTCATGGGATTAGTCGGCGTAGCCCCGCGGATGCGCCTGATGCCACTCCCAGGCGCTGGCCAGAATTTGCTCGAGGCTGGAATGCACCGGTATCCACCCTAACTCCCTCTGTAACTTTTGCGAGGCCGCGACGAGCTTGGGCGGATCCCCCGCCCGGGCCGGTCGCCCCTGCACCGCAATCTCCCGCTTCGTGATTTTTTTCGCCGCCTCAATCACCTGCCGCACCGAATACCCGTTGCCCGTCCCCACGTTGAAAAAGCCCGGCTGCTCCCGGTTCAGGGCGAGGATGTGCGCGGAAGCCAGGTCCCGGACATGGATGTAGTCCCGGATGCAGGTGCCGTCCGGCGTCGCGTGCTGCTCGCCATACATCTCCACCTGCGGCTTTTGCCCCAAAGCCGTAAATAACACGTTCGGAATCAGGTGGGTCTCCACCCGGTGATGCTCTCCCCGCTCCGCCGAAGCCCCCGCCGCGTTGAAGTAGCGCAGACAGGTCGGGACGACTCCATGAATCTGCCCATACCAGGCCAGGATCTGTTCAAACATCAGCTTGGAGTGGCCGTAGGGATTGATCGGCTTTTGGGGTGTCCCCTCGTCGATCGGCACCCGCTCCGGCAGTCCGTAAGTCGCGCAGGTGGAGGAAAAGATGATCTTCCGGCAACCTGCCGCCACCATCGCATCCAGCAGGTTCACCCCACCGCTCACGTTCACCCGGTAATAGGTCGAGGGATCCCGCATGCTCTCCGGCACCAGCGCCTTGCCGGCAAAATGAATCACCGCCTCGGGTTTGTGCTCCTGCACCGCCCGCATCAGCAGATCCCGGTCCAGCAGGTCGCCCTGCAGAAAGACCGCCTTCGGATGGAGCGCACCCTTGTGTCCTTCGCTGAGGTTGTCCCAGACCACGACCTCGTGGCCGGCGGCAATCAGCTCCTCCACGCACACGGAGCCGATGTAGCCGGCTCCGCCTGTGACGAGCACCTTCATGTCGGGTCGGGAATGTCCGGGGTTTCTCTACTCCTTCAGGTTCATCGCCAGAAGGAACTCAACGTTGTTCTTGGTCTTCTTGAGCCGCTCCAGCAGGAGCTCCATCGCCTCCACTGGCGGTAACGAGGAGAGCGCCCGCCGCAGGATGTGGATGCGGGGCATCTCGTCCGCGTGATAGAGCAGCTCCTCTTTCCGGGTGCCGGATTTGGAGATGTTCACCGCCGGGTAAACCCGCTTGTCCACGAGCGCCCGGTCCAGATGAATCTCCATATTTCCGGTGCCCTTGAACTCCTCGAAGATCACCTCATCCATCTTGCTGCCCGTGTCCACGAGCGCGGTGGCGATGATCGTCAGGCTGCCGCCCTCCTCGATGTTCCGGGCCGCCCCGAAAAACCGCTTGGGCTTATGGAGCGCGTTGGCGTCCACCCCGCCGGAAAGGATCTTGCCGCTGTGCGGCTGCATCGTGTTGTAGGCCCGGGCCAGCCGCGTGATGCTGTCCAACAGGATCACCACGTCGGTTCCGCTTTCCGCCAACCGCTTGGCCCGCTCGATGACCATCTCGGCGATGTGCACATGCCGGTCGGGCGGCTCGTCAAAGGTGGAACTGATCACCTCGCCCTTCACCGATCGCTCCATGTCCGTGACCTCCTCCGGCCGCTCGTCAATCAGCAACACAATGAGGTGCGCCTTCGGGTGGTTGGCGGTGATCGAGTTGGCGATCTTCTGCATCAACACCGTCTTTCCCGTCCGCGGCGGCGCCACGATCAGGCCGCGCTGGCCGAAACCGACCGGGCTGATCAGGTCAAACGCCCGCATCGCCATGTCCTTGAGCTTCTCGTTTTCCAGGATGACCCTCCGGTTCGGGAACAACGGCGTCAGGTTGTCGAAATGGATTGGTGCCTTGCGCTTGGCCACGTCTTCTCCACCCACGCTGTCCACCGTGGCCAACGCGAAGTAGTGGTCCTTGTCCACCGGCGAACGGATCTCTCCGCTCACCCGGTCGCCCCGACGCAGGCCGTACTTTCGAATCAGCCCGGGATGGATATAGATGTCCTCGCGGGTTGCCAGGTAGTTGTTTGCCTGCAACCGCAGGAAACCGTAATGGTCCGGTAAAATCTCCAGGATGCCTTCCCCGGCCACCCGGCCGTTGTTCAGCGCGTGCCGGCGCAGGATTTCAAAAATCAGTTCGTACTTGCGGAGACCCCCGGGATTTTCCACCCCGATCTCCACCGCCTTCTCCGCCAGATCCTGGAAGGACATGTTCTGCAGATCGTCCACCCGCATCAGCGGGCCCGTCGGCCGCGGCGCCTCCGGCGCCCCGCCGTCCCCTCCGCCATCCATGCCGCCCTCGTCCGGCGACCGCCGTCCGTCGTAATCGTCCCGGTAGCCACCCCCACCACCGTAGCCACGGCGATCCCGTCCTCCGCCCCCACCCCCGCGTCGACGCCGGAAAAAGCGCTGCCGACCGTAGTCGTTGCGCGGACCGTAGTCCCCGCCCCGCGGTCCGTAGTCCTGGTTGCCCTGGCCCTGTTGTTCTGGTCCTTCGCCGTTCATATGGGTGTCCTCTCGTGCCCTCGCCCGTCGCGGGGCGGAAAACCGGTCAACCCCGCCCGGGGTTCACCAGCCGTTCCGCCTGATCCCGCAGGAGCTCCAGGCTTCCTTCATTCCACAAGACCCGGTCGCTGGCCTGGGCTTTGGCTTCGGCCGTCCATTGCTGGGCGATCCAAAAGTCCGCCGCCGCCGGCGTCAGACCCCTCGCGAGCAGCCGCTCCCGGGACACCGAAGCCCGGCAGCCGACCATCACCCGGAGGTCGAAGGGTTCCTCCACCCCGGCCTCGAAGAGCAGTGGGATGACCACGGCGACGGGCTGGTGGGGAGAGCGGCGAAGAGATTCGCCGACTTCGGCAATCCAGGTCTCGCGAACGATCGGATGGATGAGGCGGTTGACGGTGGCGGTTACGGAAGGATCCCGAATCATCGCCGCGGCCAACAACCCGCGGTCCAAGTCTTTCGAAGACGATAAAATCGAGGTCCCCAGCGCGTCAACCAGTTTCCGGTACCCCTCCGCGCCCTGCCGGTACAGCCGGTGCACGATCTCGTCCGCGTCGATCACCTTCCACCCCTTCTCCGCGAGGATTTTCCCCAAGGTGCTCTTCCCCGCGGCGATCGTCCCGGTGATGGCGATCACCAGGGTGCCGGCAGGCTTGGCGGCCCCCCACGGGGCGGGTATCTTGTCGTTGCTCATCGATGGCGGCCGTAGTTCAGTTGGTAGAACTCCAGATTGTGGTTCTGGCTGTCGCGGGTTCGAATCCCGTCGGTCGCCCTTCTTTTTTCGGCACGGGTAAATTCTCTTCCCACTGGCGCAGCGCCGGGCCCAGCCGGAGGTCCGGGTCGTTCAGCTCATACCAGTCCAACAGCTTGTCCGCCTGCACCCGCCAGCGCCGCCAACGCTCCACCGCCTGGTCCGCATCCCGCAACGCCGCCTCCCGCTCCTTCTTCCCCTCCTCATTCTCCTCCCCCCGCGTCATGGCCTGACGGTAGCGGAAGATCGCCGGGCGGAGAAAGG
>Ga0194129_10008959_pt1 | contig 11386 bp, 8 predicted proteins | sample TA2KigCa35mmetaG_FD_150862 | JGI IMG/M metagenome (GOLD analysis project Ga0194129, IMG submission 150862) | Freshwater microbial communities from Lake Tanganyika, Tanzania - TA2015038 Kigoma Deep Cast 35m | ecosystem: Environmental > Aquatic > Freshwater > Lake | place: Tanzania: Lake... | reverse complement strand
GAAAACCGGGGTCCACCTCAGTTTCCAGGTATAACAGGGGTGTTCTGCGGGGAAGTTCGCCAACTCGCTTCGTCTTGCGGTTCTCCCATCGGACTTCTTGGTGATCTCTATATGTGCGGCATCTGCGGCGCGATCGGTATGCCGGCCCAGCAGGGCAATGATGCGGCCGAACGCATGGCCGAGGCGATGACCCATCGTGGCCCCGATGATGAAGGCCTGCATCGGGTCGATTCCGTCGTTTTCAGAATGCGCCGGCTCAGCATCCAGGACATCAAGGGAGGAAAGCAGCCGCTCTACAACGAGGATTCGACGATCGCCCTGGTCGCCAACGGTGAGATCTACAACCACCGCAGTCTGAGAGCCACCCTGGAGGGTCTAGGCCATCGCTTCCGCACGCGTAGCGACTGCGAGACTATCGTCCACGCATACGAGCAGTATGGCGAGGGCTTTCTGTCTCACCTTCGTGGGATGTTCGCCATTGCGATTCACGACATCGCCAGGGGTCGCGTCGTCCTTGCCCGAGATCGCCTTGGCGAGAAGCCGCTCTACTACGCCGAGACCAAGACCGGGCTGCTCTTTGCCTCCGAGTTACGGGCGATGCTCGCCAGTGGCTCGGTTCCCCCGACGTTCGACCGCGGCTCACTGCATGCGTTCTTCCGCTATGGATTCATTCCTGAACCGCAGACCGCGATCGCCGGCCTACAGAAACTTCTGGCAGCCCACTCGCTTACCATCGATCTCGGAACAGGCCGCACACAGCTTCGTCGATACTGGTCGTTTCAAGACGCCGGTCACCGTCGAGCAGACGCCGCGATCGTGGGTGCTGCATTCAATGAGATCACCTCCTTCATCACGGACGCGGATGTCCCGGTCGGGATTGCCCTGAGCGGCGGCCTCGACTCCGGCGCCATCGCCATATCGGCCGCATCACACACGTCCAAAAACCTCCATGCCTTCACGGTCGGCTATGACGATGATGAGGGCACGGACGAAACAAACGTGGCCCACCAAGTCGCCAGACACGCGGGCCTTTCGTTTCACCCCGTCTCGCTGAAGACCGCGGATGTCGTCGCTTCCTATCCCGAGACGCTCTGGCTCAAGGACGACCCGATTCAGGACATCGCCGGCCCGTGCTATCTGGCGCTGGCCCGGGCCGCACGGGCCGCCGACGTGCCCGTGCTTCTACTCGGGCTGGGAAATGACGAACTCTTCTGGGGCTACCCGTGGGTCGCCGAGGCCGCCCGGCGATCACGCGCGCTGCGGGATGGGTGGGGACAGGTGTTGCGGACGTGGTGGCGCTATGCCGCGTCGCGAGCAATACAGCATCCGCGGTTCGAACGTCGCCTGGCGAGGCGGATCTTTGCCGTGGGGGCAGATTGCCGAAACCTCGCCGTCGACCTCCTGGCAGTGCCCCACACGCTGCGATTCTACGACACCCTGGCTGATTACCGGCGGGTCGATTCAGCAGCCGGCTCGTTCTTTACCAGAACTCTCTTACAGGATGTCGACCCATTGCGACAGAGCCACCTCACTTCTCGGCCTGACATTCTTGCGGCGCCACCGGAGGCTGCGATTCTCCAACTTATCTGCGAAACGTACCTCCGGGAGAATGGCTTGACCCAATCCGATCGACTCACCATGGCGGCCTCGGTCGAGGCTCGCGTGCCGTTCGTCGACTATCGCCTCGCAGAGCTCGCCTACGCACATCAGGTCGCCATGGGGTCACATATCGACGATGACAAGCGCCTGTTTCGGGAGTCCGTCCGCTCGATTTGCCCGCCCTGGCTGACCAACCGCCCGAAGCGTGGCTTCACACCGCCGGTGATGACGTGGAAGCAGGCAATCTATCGACGGTACGCGTCCCTCGTCGAAGATGGCGTACTCGTCACAAGGGAAATCATCACGCCTTCTGCTGGCCGGCGGGTCGCGGCGGCGGCCACGAACTGTCGAAACCTTCCCGCTCTGTACCACGACGCGGTTGCCTTGGAGTTGTGGAGTCGCCAAATCCTGGCGGGCCGCGTGTTTTCCCAGGACGAATGGCCGTCCCGCGACGCGCTGTAAGGCGCATGCCGGCCGATTGAATCGACACACGTTCGCATCGAACGGGGTGGGCGGCCAGGTCAGCGAATACTCGGACCCCGCCTGCGGCGGGTCAATCGCGGCTGCCCCAGCGGTTCACGGAACAAAGGGGCCGGGGCCGTGCCGCCGAACACCATGGCATGCGGCTGTGGACCGGACGACCTATCCCCCGCCGTGAATCGTCTCGATCCAGTCAGCGAAGGCGGCGTACGTCTTCTCGCGGTCGAGGTGCCGCTCGGCCAGTCGCCGTGCAGCCTGCCGCATGGCGGCCAGCCCGCCGCGATCGACTGCGAGAGCCGTGATTGTTTTCGCAAGTGCCACAGCGTCGCCAGGCGCATATGCGACGCCGGCGTCATGCTGCTCGAGCATGGCTGCCAGTTCGCCCGGGCTCGCGTTCACGATCGCCAGCCCAGACGCGGCATAATCGCAGACCTCGGCCGGCATCACGGCCATGGCATCGGGCCTCGTGAGCACGATCCCGACGTCACACCGTCCGAGGAGACCAACGTAGTCACGGCGGCCGGGCGATCCATGCACCTCGAGCCGGCACGATCCACCGGTGACCGCAGCCGCGCGCCGGAGCGAGTCCTCGAGCGGCCCGGAGCCGATCACATGGATGGTGGCGGCCACGCCCTTGGCGGAAAGCTGTCTCGCCACGGCAGGGAGGATGTCGATGCCAAGGCCGACCTCCGGGCTCACGGAGGCCACGCATGCCAAAGGCCTCGCATCGGGCCGGGCACAAGATTGCTCACCGGGGAACGGCACGTGGGCCAGCGCGGGCGGCGGTGCCGGAAACTCCGCCACAAACGTCCCCACGCAACACACGTGCCGGGGCGTGCCGCCGGGGGCGTCACGGAATGCCGCTGCGGCATGGGCGTCCGCGGTGGCGGCAAGGGCATCGGCCGCAGCCACGATGGCGTGACGCCGGCCCTCCACATCACCAAGCAGCAGCGGCGCGATCAGCGGCCTGAGAAAACGCGGCCCCGGTACGAGCCGTGCCACCATCTCGGGCCAGCGGGCAGTGGCGTCGAGAATGAAGGTGGCGTCGAGCTTCCTGGCGAGCCGCAGGGCCGCCTCCGACCCATCGAGGGGGGGCAGGCTCGCGAGAATGATGTCCGGACGATCGATCTGTCCTGAAGAAACCCCTTCGTTGGCAAGGCGCTCGAATGTCTGGCTGAAGTCCCGATAGCTGGCGATTCTCACCAACGACACGTCCTGCGCGTAGGGTCGCGTCGCCACGAGTCGCACCGCGAAGCCCTCGTCCTCATGAATGCCAAGCGGGGCCGTGCGGACGGACTTGCGGCGGTGGCTCCAGGTGGCCGTCCACCAAGTGACGTCATGACCCCGGGCCGCAAGAACGCGGGCCAGCGACCAGTAGCGAAGCGGAGGAGTCCCTTCGCCGGGGATGTCGTCGAAGGGATCGACCAGCCAGACAGTGAGCGGCCGGGAAGTGAGGGGGTCGGGCGCGAGACTGGGCATGGCGGGAGCCTAGCAAAGCCGCGCCACCCGGCGGAGACCGACTCGCCTGGCCCGCAGGCGGCGCGGGTTTGGCGGGGGCAGCAGGCCACGCATCGACCCGGTCGGCCTCGACCGGCCTTATCCCGCCTGGGCTTGTACCCAGCGTGCCATGGCGGCGATGCCGTCCGCGGTCGATTCCACCGGCACGAAGCCGGTGCGAAGCAGCTTCTCGACGGGAAACACGGCGTCCTGCGTCAGTGTCTGGAAGCGGCGCGAGTCGAGGGCGAACTGCCGGCCGGTGATGGCCTGGCAGGCGTCTCCCAGCCGCGCGATCGCCGCCGCGATCGGCCGAGGGAGCTTGCGGGGCTCTGGCGCACCGGCCGTGAGGGCGATCTGCCGGGCCACTTCGGGGAGTAGCACCGGGGCCGGATCGGCGACGTTGAACACCTCGCAGCCTGGATTCAGCAGCGGCAGGAGATGAGTGATCGCCGCGGCGGCGTTGCGGCGGGACAGAATCGACTTCCAAACCGGCCGTGTTCCGATCAGGCAGGGCCGGCCGCGGAGCACCTGCCTGGCGAACGCCGCGAGGTTGGCCCCGTTGCCCGGGCCGTAGACCGGTGCGAAACGCAGGATCGCCGCCGCCCGGTCTGGGCCGGCGGCGGCCCATTCCCGCATGGCCGCTTCCGCCGCCGCCTTGGAGCGGCCGTACGGATCGTGCTCCTCGGGGGCGGCCGTCTCGTCCGCGACGCCCCCGACCGCGCGCACGGCCTTGATGGAACTGACGAACACGAACCGGCGCACGCCGCGGCTCGCAGCCCAGGCGAGCCACTCGCGGGTGCCCTCGACGTTGACGCTTTGGAACGCCGTCAGATCGGCCGCCGTCGGCCGGGCCACGTGCTGCTTGACCTCCAGATGCACGACGGCGTCGATTCCGACGCCATGATCACCCGGCCGAAGCAGCTCGGCCCGGGCGGCCGCCGTCCAGTGGGCCGGTAGGTCGCCGGGCGGCGTCCGGCCGGTCGCCACCCCCCGATACCCGCAAGCGGTCAGGGATTCCACGAGGCAGCGGCCGATGAAGCCGCTCGCTCCCGTGACCAGCACGTTCATCGAATCGGATCGCACTGTTCGGGAGCTTCCTGGCTTCGGCCCGCCCGCGGCATGATGACCGCCTCGGTGATTCGCGCGAGCCCGATGCCGCAGGCAGCGCCGGCCAGATTCGCAACCCAGTCGTAGCCGTCCGGCGAGCGGTCCGTCAGGGACTGCGTCGCCTCATCGAGCGCGGCGAACAAAGCCGTGGCGGCAAGCAAAGCCGGGGCCGAGAGCAGGATCCGGAACACGCCGGCCCTGTTCGCGAAGCTCGCCAGGAAGGCGAGCACCGCGTACAGGCCTCCGTGTATGATCTTGTCCAACGGTAGCGGCAGTGCGCTGCTGCCCAGGTCGAGTTCGGGAACGCGGGGCCAATGGGTCAGAAACAGCAGTGTCACGGTGTAGCTGGTGAGGGAGCCGGACACGGCTCGTGCCGACCCGGCCCACGCGGCCAGGCACGCGATCAGCGTGCGTTCGACGGTCGCGGCTCGCTGCACCACGTTCGATCTCGGCAAGCCTGCGACATGACGCGCTGCCCTCCGTCTGCCGCGTCTTGGATGGATTGTATCCACGGTCTCAGTTGACCGCCGGCCAGGGGTTCGATCGGTGAACAGGTCTGCCGCCGACGCGAGCTACGCGGTGCACGAACGGGCGGAGGCCGCTGAAGCCGAAGGCCTGACGTTTCCCACGGTCGTGACCGCGCCGGCCTCGATCGACAACCATCGGCACGTGCGCATGATCGGGATGCTGGCCGGCGAACTTGCCGCCGCCCATCCTGACAGTTCCTGGCTCACCGTGGGCGACGGCCATTACGGCTCCGACGCCATCCGGTTGGCCCGGCACGGAGTGCGGGCGCATGCCTCGAGCCTGACGGCGGCCACGCTCGCCATCAGTCACAAGCGCGGCTGGATTTCCGAGTGCTCCGCCCAGAATGCCGAACGGCTCACGTTTCCCGACTCCTCGTTCGACTTCGTGCTCTGCAAGGAGACCTATCACCATCTGCCCCGGCCGGCAGTGGCGTTTTACGAGATGCTGCGGGTGGCCCGCATCGCGGTGGTGTTCATCGAGCCCAACCGTCTGGCCGCGACGCCGCTCGGCTTCCTGCGCACGCTCGTCAAGAGGGCCACGGGCCGGGCCGTGATGGCCGAGTACGAACCGTCCGGCAACTACATCTTCCGGCTGAGCCTGCCGGAGATCATCGAGATGAGCCGCGCGATCGACCTTCCAGCCGTGGCGTGGCGCTACTACAACGACTTCTATCACCCGCGCCTGTTCCACCGGCCCGCGGCCAGCGCGACGGAATGGGCATTGTTTCGGACCGGCATCTTCGTCCAGGACTTCCTCTGCCGGATGGGGCTGATGCCATTCGGGGGCCTGTCGTGCGCGGTCTTCAAGGCGGAACCGACCGCCGCGGTGACGGCGGCGTTTGCCCGCCGTGTTATCCGGCTGCGGCGGCTGCCGCGAAACCTCGACCTGGCCGAGGCCGCCGCCCGGGAGCCCGCGGAATAGGTCACGCGGGCGGGCGGCCGCTGCGGCCGCCATTGGCCACGTACGAGCCCAGCGCGACCAACAGCGTGGGTTTCATCCAATATGTATGCCGCCGCTGGCAGGTGAACGAGGCCCACAACGACCGCACCGCGGCCGGGTCGAGAAACGGCACCTCCTGCAAGGCGGCCACGGCCGCCTCGCACACGTCCCGCAACTCGGTGTCCAGCCAGTCTCCGACCGGCAGCGAGAAGCCGGTCTTCGCCCGGCTGAGCACGACGGGCGGCAGGAGGTGGCCTACGGCCCGACGCAGGACGGCCTTGGGCATGCCCTGGTCGAGGTGCAGCCGCCCCGGCGTTCTGACCGCTTCCTCGATGACCTCCCGACCGAGGAACGGCACCCGAAGTTCGAGCGAATGGGCCATGCTGTTGATGTCGGAATCCCTGAGCAGCGTGTTCGACATGTAGCAGTACGACTCCACCCGCATCACACCCTGAAACACGTCCCGAGACTCCGGCTCGCACAAGTCATACAGCTCGCCAGGGAGGTAGTTCGCCTCCAGCCCCGCATCCGTCGCGGCCAGCCCGAGGTGCCCAAGAACCTCGGCCGACAGCATCCGCCGAATGTCGATGTCTACGTCCACCGGCCGGCCTGAACTGACGGCGAGCATCGCCAGCCGCTCGCGATAGCGCGGCGGGCAGAAGGGCATCGCGAGCCTCGCCATGCTCTTCCTGGCGGCGCCGGGCAGCACCGCCGCGGCCCGAATGAAGGGAGCCAGCCGGCTGACACGGAAGAAGTTGGCGTAGCCGCCGAACATCTCGTCGGCACCCAGCCCGGAGAGCACCACCTTCGCGCCTCCCAGGCGGGCCGCCCGCGAGATGATAAAGGTGTTGAATCCATCGACGCTGGGCCTGTCGGCAGCCGCGAGCCATTGCTGCCACAGTTCCAGGGCCTCCGCCTTGCCGATCATCACCTCGTGGTGCTCGCTGCCGATCCGGGCGGCCGTCTCGCGGGCCACCGGCAGTTCCGAGGGCATGCTGTCGCTCTCGAATCCGACCGAGAACGTCTTCAGCCGCCCAGCGCTCTCGCCCGCCAAGGCGGCGATCGCGCCGCTGTCGATTCCGCCGGACAGGAACACGCCCAAGGGAACGTCGGAGGCCAACTGTCGCTGGACGGATCGGCGCACGGCCTCCCCCGTCGCGGCGACCGCCTCGTCCATGGTTCGGCCCGCGAGCGGGGCCGGGAAGCGCCAGAACCGTCGCTGCGGCCGCGGTCGCAGGCGGCCCTGGCCGTCGGCCTCGAGCCATTGAACCGATCCGACCGGGAATGAGCGGATCGCCCGGTGGACGGTGAGCGGATCCTGGGGCGCCCCGTAGGCCAGGAAACTGGCCACGCCGGCCGGATCGTAGTCGGTCGGCACGAGGCCCGACGCCACGAGCGTCCTGACCTCACTCGCGAACACGATCCGTTCCTCCGCCTTGGCGACGTACAAGGGTTTGATTCCGAGCGGATCCCGGGCGAGCAGGACCCGACGCGTCGCCCGTTGGTAGAAGGCGAAGGCATACATGCCGTCGAGCCTCTCGACGAACGCTTCGCCCCACCGGGAGAGTCCCTTGAGGAGCACCTCTGCATCGCCCGTGCTCGTGACCGCGATGCCTTCGCCCAGCAGCGTGGCACGAAGATCGCGATAGTTGTAGATCTCGCCATTGAAGACCAGACAGTCGCCCGTGGCCGGATCGACCATCGGCTGGCGGCCGGCCGGCGAAAGATCGAGAATCGCCAGCCGGCAGAACCCGAAGATCGCCACGTTCGCCTGGGCATCGTCGCCGAGCGGGAGGCGGGCCGCTCCGTCGTCGTCGGGGCCGCGGTGCCGCAGGGCCGCGGTCATGCGCCGCACGGCGTCTTCCGCCTGCGGAACCGACCGGCCCACGATCCCGCAGATGCCGCACATGGTTCAGTTCACGTCCGTCCGAACCAGGCCGCGGAGCGCCTGCTCGAATCGCTGCACGTCCACCACGAAGTCGGACCGCTGCGACGTGGCCAAGGGGGATTGCTTGCGGGCCAAGACGTAGTGGTACGAGTGGCCCAGGTCGCTGGCCAGTCCGTAGTAGCAGTTGTTCTTGCGGTCGCCGGCTGCCCGGATTTCGAGTACCCGGCCGCCGGCCGGCACCCACAGCATGTGTGTCAGCCCGGCGCCGTGCAGGCCCGCGATGGCGGTGCTGCCGGCCGCGAGCCGCACCTGCTCCATGAGGCTCAACTCCTCCATGCAGACGACGCGGAAGCCATGCTGTGCTAGCAGCGGCAGGATCTCGGCCTCGTTCACGAGCCGCCGTTTGGCTGCCCGGCCCCGGGTCACGTAGATCCGCCCGCTCCCCGCGCCGGCCCCCGCATGGATCCGCACCGTCTCGGCCAGCCGCCGCATCACCGCGGGCCGGACGTTGCCGCTCGGTGTCAGCCGCGGAATGAAGGTGAGCCGCTCGACGGCCGCGTACTCGGTCGGCCGAATCACCTCGGCCCGCAGGCCGAAGGCGGCGAGGCTCTCCCCCACGTAGGCCGCGTCTCGACAGGCCGGCACGAGCAGGTGCTCGCCCTCGAGCTCCACACCTGCTGCGACGAGTGCCGTCACCTTCGGCAGGATCTCAGCGACCCAGTGGAAGAAGCCGCCGAGGTAGAGATCGGTGAGCAAGAGGCCGCGGCGATACTCCCGCCGCACGAGGCCCCGGCTGCCGCGTAGGGCAGCGCTCGGCAGCATGAGCGCCGCCTTGACGGCATGCCGCAGCGAGAGCGTGTCTTGAGGGAAGACGAGGGTGGGCAGGAACATCGACCTGGCACGCCGCAGGCAGACGCCGTCGGCATGGACGCGGACGTGCTCCAATTGGACGGCCGGCACGGTTCGGTAGGTCCGCGTGCGTTCGGCCGCAAACAGGGGGGCGTCGCCGGGTGACAGGTTCGCCGGTGGCGAACGCATCACGGACTCCGCGGGACAGCGAAACTCGGCGATGTTCATGGTCGGGGCGAACCGATCACGCGGCCGCAGGGTCCGGGCGGTCGGTAGCGATCTACTTCTGCAGTTCGGCGTAGGTGTTGAGATCGCGTTGCGTCGCCCGCTGGTCGATGCCCTGCAGCGGTGCGTGCGGTGATTCGCCAAAGGCATGGAAGGTCACGGCCGTGAATCCAAAATGCATCGCCACGAGTGTGAGTTCATCCCGCGAGTAGAAGTGGAGGTGTTCGTAACGCGTGTAGGCCTCTTCCTTGGCGATGTTGACGGTTTCCCAGTCGGCGGCAGGATAGTGCTTCCGCAGCACTCCCTCGAGCCCCGGAAAGGAGAGTCGCAGGACGCCACCCGGCTTGAGGGTGCGGCGACACTCCGACAGAAAGAGCAGCGAGTCGACCTGACTGAGGTGCTCGAGGAAATCCTCGGCGAAGCCGAACTCAAACGTGTCGTCGGGAAAAGGATGCCTGGAGACGAGATCCAAGGCCTCGAAAGCCGCGCCGTGCGCCGGTCCCTGCCGATAGGAGTCCACATTCAGCCATCCGGGCAAGAAGTGCTTGCCACAGGCGTAGTGGATGCGGGACAGACCTCTTGTGTCCCGCAGGCGGATCCCCCGCGTCCGGCGGACAACCGCTCGGCCATCGAACTTCGACGACCGCGGGCGGATCTCGTACCCGCCCACCAACGGCAATCGCCGCACCACAGCTCGCAGGATTCGCTTGGTCAGCATCACTTGCTCATTCACATGAGACGGAGCCTGCTTCTCTGGGAACGTATGTGGGGGGCTTCGCGTTGATCGACGCGAGCGGTCGGAGCCCGTCGTGGCTCATGACCACTGTGGCCTCGATCGGTGTCCCCATAATACGATGTAATTGCCGGGCGCACTGCACGGGTGCTCCTCGACGACCTCGCAATCCGGCAGCTGCCGCCTAACCTCGGCCAGGCAAAGGTGGTCACCGCCGAACGGCGTGCCCTCACGCCCGCTGTTCATCGTCATGTAGCCCGACGCGGCTCGGCTCAACACCTTGCGCAGGTAGGCACGCTGCACGGCAGCCGGCAGTTCCGAAAATGCGTAGTTGCTGACAACGATGTCGTAGGAAGCCGGTTGCGACTGGTTGAGCGTCGTCAGTCGGTATGAGCCCTGTAACAAATGCGATTCCAGGTACCGTGACGCCAACCGAAGGACTGGCGGCAAGTCGAACAACGTCCACGTGCCGTATGAAAGCAGGCGGTCGGCGCACAGGAGTTGGCCACCATAACCGATGCCCACTTCAGCGACCGCGGTGGTCGCAGTCCAGTTGAAGCATGTTTCCAGATCAGTGGCAACCTTCACATACCGCAGGGTCGTGGGGTTGACTCGACCGATACCCTCGTATTCGTGCGTTATCGGCCCACCGACGAGGTCGTTCACCTTGAAATCGTTGATCCGGTCGATGACGTGCGGCGTCCAGCGACGCAGCACGTCCACATACGATTGGCCGAGTTCGCGAGTCACATGCTCCAGGATCGGCACATAGTCAGGGTGTCGACGGAACGTCCGAAACGCGAGCGTCGAGCGGGCCGCGCGGTCGCAGAAGACCGTGTAGCGCCCGTCGTCGCTGATGCTGCGGTGCGCGGGATCGGCCACCTCAGCGCCGCCGGCTGGGCCGACACGGAATCGGGTTTTCAGAAGCGCCCACGCCAGCGAGGGATTGGTCCTCGCCTTAGCGAGGCGGTCCCTCAGTTTTTCAAACATCACTGGTCCCTTGGTCACTGCCCGTAGGTCGGGTGCGAACTCCGCGGTGCATCGATCCAGGAGAAGTTCTTGGGAACTTTGATCGGGGCGAGTATGGAGACACCGCCGGCGTGGTCAGCAAACTCGAAGTCGGCCTCTGGCGACGTGATCCGCTTGCCACCGCTTTCCAGTGAGGAGCATCCGATCGCGACGCCTCGCATGTTCGACCGGTCTGCCAGCACGACCAGGAGTTTCGCTCGGGCCGTGACCGGCCCGGCGGTCAGGGCTGCGGGGCCGCGTTGGGCGACGGAAACCGTGACAGCCGTCCCGTCGCGATGCACAGCCTCAAGCACAACTGGCGAGGCCTCCGGTGCGACCGCATCGCGATGGCGGAGCGTGAACGGCGGCGCATCTCCGGGCGTGGGCGCGAGCAAGGTCACCACGGCGGTTTCGCCGCGGCCGCCGAGGCACACATGCACGTCGGCAGCGGGCACCATGTCGCCGATCTGCCGGGCGTACCAGCCGAGATAAGGGTTGGATTCGCCGAAGTGGATCTCGCGGGACAGCGGCTG
>Ga0194129_10008958_pt1 | contig 11386 bp, 11 predicted proteins | sample TA2KigCa35mmetaG_FD_150862 | JGI IMG/M metagenome (GOLD analysis project Ga0194129, IMG submission 150862) | Freshwater microbial communities from Lake Tanganyika, Tanzania - TA2015038 Kigoma Deep Cast 35m | ecosystem: Environmental > Aquatic > Freshwater > Lake | place: Tanzania: Lake... | reverse complement strand
CGCTTTATGTACTTGTGCGCCGCTGCTTTGATTAGGTCGCTGAATATCAATTCGTGGCCTCCTGCGCCTCTCGGCGCTCGATGGTGTCCAGCGTGCGGTTTACCCACGCGGCTTGAGCTTCTTAGCTGCGCGCGTCTTGGGTTCCTCGCTCTTGGGCGCTCGTGTTCTGCGCTCGATCTCCTCGGTGATGCGCGAGTGCGCTTGCACCTCGGGCGTAATGGGGGGCGCCCATTCATTAATTGTGCGTACAGCGCGCATATATGCATCAGCACTAGCCGCCGCTTTCATCCTTGCGGCCTCTAGGCGCGCGGGATCGCCCGCGCGCGTACTCGTTAGCGCAAACTGCGCCTCTGCTACGCGGTACTCGTCCGCTGCTTGGGCTTCCTGTAGGGGCTTTAATTTTGCCTGGATAATGGAGGCCCGCTTACTTGTCGCCGCGCTGGATATTTCCAAGAGGGCGGCTAACTCGGAGTCCTTCAGATCGCGCAAAAAAACAGTATCACCGGCGGCTATTTTATCAAACACATCTCGCTCACCGCCCGGGGGCTTCTCGCTCGTGGGCTTCTCGCTCGTGGGCTTCTCGCTCGTGGGCTTCTCGCTCGTGGGCTCCTCGCTCGTGGGCTTCTCGCTCGTGGGCTTCTCGCCCTCGGGCTTCTCGTTGAACTTGCGCGCGAGGGCTTCTATCGCACGCTTGTTCTTAGCGGCTCCAAAGCGAGACAGCACCTCGGAGTCCTTGCCCACGGAGTGCCCCATGATCAGCGAATAAATGGACTGTAGGGTCGCGTTGCGCTCCGCTGGGTTCTTGGGGATCATTACCTGGTCTCCCTTGATGTCCACGGACTCCATGATCTTTGTTGCCAGCTTTTTGTTGGCGGGGGTGCCCCTAGTCGCGGCGTCCTGCATCATCGCCTTGAGCCCTCTCGCGTTCATGCCTTCCACCTCAAAAGTGAACGCCTCTACGGGCTTCTTGGCTGCGCGCTTCTTGGGCTCCTTGCTCTCAGGCTCTGGCGCGGGGGGGGGCGGCGGGGGGGGCTGTATGGGCTGGGCAGTCTGCGCGGGCTTCTTAGCGGCGGGCGCTGCGGGCTTCTCGCGCTTCGCGTAGTCGCGCCGCAGTAGGGCGGCGAGCTCGTCGCGTGTCATCGTGACCTTTGCGCCGCTCTCGTCGTGCTCCACGCTCACCCGCTCGCCGTCCACCGCCTTTATATGAAAGTGCCCTATTTTCCCCTTGTGCGTGAGCTTGAACGCCGCGCCCTCTCTCATGTGCTCTTTGATCTTGTGCCCGGTCGCGCTCCCTTCGGTGTAATAATACACGTAGCCCTTGCCGCCCCCCTTTGGAACGCGCTTTATGTACTTGTGCGCCGCCGCTTTGATTAGGTCGCTGAATATCATTGTCTACCCCCTTGTGCTCGGTCTATCCACGTCGAGATCAATAGCGTATTGAGACGCTATATCTTCGATACTGTTCTGTATAGAGCCGCTCAGATAGTTTAGATCAGCACTCGCCACGCTTCCGTATGCGTCTAACTCCACGTAGCCGACGGGCATCCACCGCCCGCTCTTGGTGCGGCTGATCATCAATGTAGGTGTGCCTGATCTGTTCCGTTTAACTTTGATTTGGAGCGAGCTGTGGCGCTGGCGGAGGCCGTCTACCATGACCTTTGCTAAATCCTCAAAAGTCGTGATGTCGGGCTCGTCCTCCTCATCGGGCTCATCCTCCTCATCGGGCGCGGCGGGAGGGGGCGGCGGCGGGGGCGGCGGCGGCGGCGGCGGCGGCGGCGGCGGCGGCGGCGGCGGCGGCGGCGGCGGCGGCGGCGGCGGCGGGGGCGGCGGCGGCGGCGGCGGCTGTATGGGTTGTGCAGCCGCGAGCTGTGGGCGGCGGTTGCGCGGTTTGCGCGCGGGGGGGGGCTCTAGCACAAACTCATCAGGTTTCCCGCGCTTTGCGTAGTCGCGCCGCAGTAGGGCGGCGAGCTCATCGCGTGTCATTGTGACCTTCGCGCCGCTCTCGTCGTGCTCCACGCGCACCAGGTCGCCGCTCACGGCCTTTATATGAAAGTGCCCCGTTTTCCCCTCGTGCGTGAGCTTGAACGCGGCGCCCTCTTTCATGTGCTCTTTGATCTTGTGCCCGGTCGCGCTCCCCTCGGTGTAGTAATACACATAACCTTTACCGCTCCCCTTTGGAACGCGCTTAATGTACTTGTGCGTCGCCGCTTTGATTAGGTCGCTGAATATCAATTCGTGGCCTCCTGCGCCTCTAGGCGCTCGATGGTGTCCAGCGTGCGGTTTACCCACGCGCGCCCCGCGTCGCCCCCCCACAAGAGCCACGCGATAGCGCCCGCGCTGGGCCCTCCGTCCTTGTGAGTGCCCCGCGCGTTGCGCTCGTGTCTGGCGAAGAAGCCCCGCATCATTTTAAGCGTGTCCACGCTGAGGGGGTCGCGCGCGGCGAGGTTAACGGCGCGCTGCACGCCTGAGCCTATCCCCTGCGCGCCCGCCTCCTGCGTGCTCAGCCCCCCGCGCTTGTGCTTCTGCCTCAGCGCGAGCCCGCGCCGCGCCTCGCGCGCGACGCTCTCGGGGGGGCGCGTGAGCCCTGGTGGGAGCCCCGCTTTGCTGAGCGCGTCCGCCTCCGCCCTGCGCGCGATGTCGGCGTCCGCGGTTGTGCGTGTCTTGCCCCCTGAAAGGAAGCTATACACGCGCGCAATTGCCCATTGTTGAGCGGTCGCGCCTGGGCGGTGTCCGCTGGTCGCCCACGCCTTTAGCCCGCGGTCATACACCTCGCGCAACAGCCCGCGCCGTACTCCGCCCACCTTCGCGGCGGCGCGTAGGAAGGCCTCTTTGCCTGGGCCCTTCATCTCCTCGCGCACGGCGGCGGCGATCTCTGAGCGCGTGTACTTCGACGGGCGCGTGGGCGTCTCATCTCCAGGGAGGTCAGCGTATAGCTCGCGCCCCGTGATCCCCTCGTCCTGCCGGGCCTCGATAACCCGCTCCCGCGCGGCGCGCGTCTTGGCGTCGAGCCCTGTAAAGTATTTGTCGGGGTGGCTGCGCCCGTCGTCGTCGGTGTCTACAGCCTTCTGCACCGGCGCGGGCGCCGCGTCGAGTAGCAATTCGGCGATGTCGTCGGCGAGGTCGCCAGCGGTGCGCTCAAAGCGCGCGCCCATGTCCGCGGCGAGCTCGCGCACTAGCTCCACCTCGCCCCCGCGCCCTCGCGCCTTGAGCAGGTCGATGACGGGCATTATCGGCGCGCCGGGGTCTATGCTCACCGCGCCGTTCACCCCCCCCGCGCTGATCTTGATAGGCCCCCGGCGCCCGCTGTGGCTCAGTAGCTGGCGCGTGATCTCCCACAGCGTCGGAGGGTCGTTTAGCGCGGCGCGGGGCCCGTTTATGTCTATGCTATACATAGCCCCTCAGCGGGCGTCTAGGCGCTCTAGGTCAATGTCGAGGATCGTTGCGATTGTAGCATAATCATAAGCCCCGCGCTCAAACAAAGTGCGTTGTGCGCGGCGCTTGCGGGGGTCTGCGCTCGTCTCGATGATGCGCGCGTCTGCGTCGGTGAGCGCCCCGGTGAGGGCGGCGGCGCGCATCACCTTTGCCGTTAGCGCGCTGTTCTTCGCCTCCTCAAGGGGGGTGCTCGATGGCCTGAGCACAGTAACGGGGCGCCGCTGCCCCTGGCGGTAAACGCGCGCCGTGCTCTGCGCGAGCGTGTCGGGGCTCCAGGGTGTCGAGAGGTGCGCTACATAATCGGCGCGCTCTTGTAGGTTCGCGCCCGTCTCAAGCGCGCGCGTCTGTCCACACACAACGCGGAGGGCGCCGCTGTTCAGCCCCCGCTCAATCTCGGCGCGCTGTTTGGCGCTCGTCTCGCCGGTGTAGAGCGCGATGAGGTCGGGCGCCACCCCCCGCCGCACAAGCGCCGCCCGCGCGAGGTCGAGAGCGCCCGTGTACTCGCAAAACAGCACGGCGCCCGCCGTCGGGTCGGCGGTGAGGTGCGCCGCGATCTGATCGGCGATTAGCGCCAGCTTTGGCGCCTCATACTCGGGCGCGAGCCGCGCGAAGGTCGGCGAGAATAGCGCGGGGCTGATGCCCAACTGCTCGATCCTCACACCTAGCGCCGCCGCCGTCGCCGTCGCCCCCTCCGCGGCGATCTGCGCGAGGTGTCCACGCGCCCCGCTCAGCGCCTCGGCGTGGGCGTCGGGGTACTCCTCGCGCTCTATCTGGGCGTGCGCGAGCGCTCGTAATATGCGCCGCTGTATCTCGTCGAGCTCGACGCGCGGCGCGAGGTCACGGCGCGGGGGGAGGTCGAGCCGTGCGTCGGGGTCTGTCGCTGTCCGCACAAACAGCACGCCGCTAAGGCGCTCGTAGAGCTCGCCTAGCGTGTCGGCCCTCAGCGCCCCCGCGGTGTAGCTCGCGCCCTGTGTAGAGCTCCAGGCGTCATAAACGCGGTAGGTGTAACGGGCGCAAAAGTCTTGATAGGCGCCCAGCGCGCCAGGGGCGATGCGGTCTACCACAAAATAGAAATCCTCGACGCGGTTAGGCGCGGGCGTGCCCGTGAGCCCTAACACCCGCGCGGCGCGCTCCGCGAGCGCCTCGAAGGCCCGCGCGATCTGCCCGTCCTGCGCCTTTGCCTTGTGCGCCTCGTCGAGTATTAACAGCCCCGGCGCCGCGCTCAGTATGCGCTCAAAATAGGCGTAGTCTAGTGCTAGTGTCTGGTGCGTGATCACTATCAGCTCAAGGCGCCCGTAGAACAGCGCGGTATAGGCGCTCTCGCGCTTCTCGGGCGTTACACCGGTGAGCACGGCGGAGGGGCGGGCGCTCATCGCCAGGTGCTTTGTCCACGCCCCATGCGCGCTCTTAGGCGCCGCGATGATCACCCGCGCCACCTCCCCCCGCGCTAACAGCTCGTGCGCGGCGTAGAGCGCGATGAGCGTCTTTCCTAGCCCCATCTCAAGCGCGAGTAGCGCCCGCGGGTGCGCGAGGCTAAAGGCTATCGCCCGCGCCTGGTAGAGGTGCGGCGTGAAGGGCGAGGTGAGCGCCGCGGGCGTGTCGCGGTAGGTGTCTAGCCACACCGGGCGCGCCGCGTGCGGCTGTCGCGGGTGGTCGAGGTAGCCCGCGCTAAACTCCTCGCGCTCCGCGTCCGTCCACGCCGCCCACATATCGGTTAAGCGCGTTGCAAGGCGCGCTAGGCGCTCCTCCTCGGCGGGGGTGTGCCTCCCCCCTCGCCCCGCCCTTTCTAACAGCGCAAGGGCGCTCTGGCGCGTGTGAGCGTAACCTAGCGCTCTGAGCACCCCCAGCCGCTCTAGCGCGTCCTGCGCCCCCGCCGCCCTCATCGCCCCAAAGTCTAGCGCTGTCCACAGCGGCGGGCGGTCGATGGTCGGGGCGGGGCGCGTCGGGTTCATCTGAGCTCGCACATCCCGCCGGCGCACGCATCCACGGCAAGCGGCGCCGTCGCGTCGGCCTCCTCGCCTAGCCCGTCGTAGTCCACCGGGCGCGAGGTCGCGGCGATGCGCTCCCACGTCTCCCGCGCCTTGATCATCTCGGCGCGGCGCTCTGGCGTCGGGCTCTGCGCGTCAATCTCGGCGTCGGTGTAGATCGCCTGGAAAGGCGCTTGAGGGTAGTCGTAGTCGCCCGTGGCACCTAGCAGGCTCACCCCCCGATACTGCGCGCGGTGTGCCCACAAGTCGGCCTCCACGTCCGCCCATTCATCCGCCTTCACGCTCACCGTGAGGCTCACATTATGAGAGCCCCCCACCAGGCGCGAGGGGCGCGCGGTGCCGGGCTTCACCCACGCGCTGAGCGCGACGCACGCGCGGGCGAGTAGGTCGAGGGCGCTGATCTCGTCGCGCGTCGTGCCCTGCCCCTCGCACGCAAACAGCGCCGCGTAGTCGCTCCCCCATTGTGAGCGCTCTACGGCGCCAGGGTTCGCGGCTCTGAACGCCTGAAAGACCGGCTCCGCCTCGCTCGCCTGCACCCTGCGGAGGTAGCGTCTCGCGTGCGCGGGGTGTATCCCGCTTGAGGTGCCTAGCACTAAGCTCGCGGTGCCCTCGGGCTTTACGCACGTCACCCGCGACGCCTGGCGGATACCTATCCGTGCCGCCGTCTCATGGTTCTCGTCCACAGCCGCGAGCGCCGCGGCGCGTAGCGTGTCTGCGTTTGTCGTGAGGTCGGGGCGCGCCGCCATTCCGCAAAGGCTCACGCCTAGCAGCGCCTCGCGCTCGATAATGCGCCTGCTCACCGCCCCTAGATAGCCCGTGTCCGTGTAGGCCGCTTGATAGGTGCCTAGTCGGGCCGCGAGGCGCGCGAGCTGCGCGAGGTGCTCGGCGTCACGCGCCGCCGCTACGTTGACCGTTGTTAGGTTGCAAGCGCTCCACCCGCTCTCAAAGCGGTAGCCCTGCGCCTCGTGCTCGGCGCGGCGGCGCGGGTCGAGGAGCTCGGGTGTATAGCGCTCCACATTCCCCCCGTCGCGCGTGATCAGGGTAGGGCACATTAGGATTTCGACGCACGGGTTGACGGCCCATTCTGTTGAATCGAGGTACACTAGCCCGGGCTCGCCGTAGGTGCGGGAGGCGCTGAATATCTCCGTGAAGCGCTCGCGCGGCGTGTCTGGCGTGATGACGGCGCTGATATTCGCGCGCGCCCGCTGCGGGTGTGTCTCCCACCAGCCCGCGGCGGTCTTGGCGCTCATCATCTCCGCGTCGTCGGCGTCAAAGATCGCGATAGTTGCGCTTCGGCGCGTGCCCGCCGTGCGCGTGCAGTCGGCGAGGAACATTGTAGCGTCAAAGGCCTCGACGGGGCGGAGGCGACGCCCCACGGCGCCCTTTAAGATGCGCTCGATCCCCTCCAGCGCTTGCCTGAGCGGCGCGGGGCCTGGCGCCGTGCCCCCTACGCTGAGCGGCGAGCCCTGCGGGCGGATTAGCGTATAGTCGAATACAACGCGCGAGCGGTCGGGCTCCATATAAGAGAGGAATAGGTGGTGTGCAGCCTCCGCCCACCCTTCGATGCTGTCGGGGATGTTGTAGACGTCGGCTCTGTCGCGGGGCGCGCTGAGCGCTGGCAGCCGCGCGACGTGGTGAGCCTGCACGCTAAAGCCCACACCTGAGCCGGCGAGCAGTAGCCACAGCGCCTCCGCGAAGAAGCGCGGGCGGTCGCAGTAGCTAGATGTGCAATTGTAGATACGCATATTTTTACGGGTCACGCCCTCGCCGCCGAATTGCAGCCCCCGCATCGAGGGGAGTATCTGGCGCGCCTCTAGCGCCTCCTGCACCTCGGCCACCTGCGCGGCCTCGTGAGGGAAGCGGGCGCGGTGCATAGCGCAAGTGCGCTCTACCGCCTCCGTCCACGTCTCGCGCCGCCCCGCCTGCGCGTTGTGGCGCGCGTATTTAGATTTGAATACGTACTCGGATAACATGACCGGCCCCTAGAGGTTGCTTGGGAAGCGCGCCCTTCCACCCTGGCGAGGCGCGCGGGGGTGTGAGCATAAGCGCCCGCACCCCTCCCCCTCAACACATCAGCTCTAAAAGCTCGTTTTAACGCTGATTGCGCGCTCGAAATAATCGGCGGGGTCGATGTCCTCCTCGCCCGTGTCCTCCCCCGCGGCGCCCTCACCCGCGCCGCCCGCGTTCGCGTTGATCCAGCCGCTATCTAGTATCACGTCTCCGCCCTTTTCGAGCGGCGGTAGGTCAAAGGTCGCCCGCGCTTCGTTCACCGTCATAAAACTCTTTACCTTGTCCACGGTCGCCTTGATGCGGCGCTCCTCGCTGTCCGCCTCGATGCCCACAAAGCACAGCTCTAGCTCTCGTGAGAACGGGTGGATCACCCACCGGTTGAGCCACGTTTCAAGCGCCCTGAGCGTCGGGCGGAGGCCCTTTTCTCTGCTGTGCAGTATGCGCTCACTCGGCCCCGCGCTGTTTAGGCTGTTTGTCTGTCCTTCGTTCCCGAATAGATAGCCTATCTCCGCGGGGTCGAGCTGGTAGAGCGCGCACACCTCCTTGATCAGGAAGTTGAGCCAGCTACTAAACTCCATATCTCGGTTTGTGTTTGAGAGGCTAACGCTACTGATTTCCTCTTTCTGTTCAGGGTCGAGCTGGATAATCGGCGTCTTTTTCGCCCCCGCCGGGCCCTGTAGCATGGAGTAAAACTCACGCCTAAACGCTCTAAATAGCGCGGGGCTCATCTTGCTCTTTACGGCGAGTATCCCGCTGAGGTGTAGCCCGTGCGTGAAATTCGCGCTGTTGTACGCCTTGCTATGCACTATGTCTATGATGGTGCTCGACGCCTCCTCAAGCTCCGGGAAGCCGTAGCCGTTCGCCGCGAGCTCTGCGCGTGGGCGGCGTATCCCCCAGGCCATTTCTTGGGCGGTGAAGTGCGCCACTATGCGCCCGTCTATCACCTGCACATAGGCGGCGCGCGCGGGGTCGCGGCGCCCGCTCAGGCGCTCAGCCTCGCTCACAGCCGCGCGCCGTATGGTCGAGCTGTCCACGGGCTTTATTGCGGCGGGGAGCCCGTTGGAGGGGTCGTAGATCACCTCGAAGCACGCTTGATCAAACACCAGGCTATCGCGCGTCACCTGGCGTATCAGCGCCTCGAAAGTGGTGACGCCTATTAGGTTAGTGTCGCCGCACGTCATTAGCCAGCGCGTGAGCGCGTCCATCTGCGCGCGGGTGCGCTCATCCACCTCCGCCCCGTCTCGGCGCCTCAGCACAAAGCCCGGCGTATAGCGGTCGGGCTGCGGGCGCGCGAATTCGGCTATCTGGTTAATGCGCGTTTGAATGATCGCGCTAATGAGCGGCACACGCGAGAGGGCGCGGAGGGCTGCATAAGAGAGCCCCGTTGCGGTGCCCTGGTGCGTGTCACCGCTTAGGTATCCGCCCGCGCTTGAGGTGAGCGTGTCGAGGTCATAAGGGTTGAGGTCATAGCTCTTGGGCGTGGGCTCGTCGGCGCCCCGCTCGCCGCGCGCCGTCGCCTTGATGATCTCGTCTAGCGCTGTCGGGTCAATGCGTAGGCTCATTAGTGCCCCCTCTCCGCGTCCTCAGCGAGAGGGCGATAGATAAACCTGATCTCTTCGGCGCTGCGGAAGCGCCTAATCACACCCTCGATCTTAGGCCCCGGCGCGGGCCCCTCGCCGCGCGCGTTCCCTTCAATTGTCCACGCGCCGCTCCCGTCGGGCTCCACGCGCTCAATCAGGGTGATATGGTCGCCCCATGCTTTGCGGGGGCCCGTGATCGCGATGTCTCCAGCGCGCGCCGCGCTGAGCCCCCCCACCTCGCGCGCCGTTCCGCGCGCCCATTCTCTGAGGCGGTAGGTGCTGGCTAGGTGCTTCTGCCGTACCGCCGCGCCCAGCCCGTCGAGCCACGCCCACGCCGCAAAGGCGCCGCACCATTCAAAGGCGCGGTTCTCGTAGTCCTTGATCCACGCCCACCCTAGCCCCTCGCGGATATAGCGCTCAAGTATGGGCCCGCTCGTCACGCGCCCGCGCGGCTCGCGTATGTCCTCGCGCCATTGGATCAGGGCGCGCTCTACGGCGCGCGCGCCTGGGTGCAGCGGCGAGGCGGGCGGCGCTGCGGGTGCTGGGGGCTTGGGGCTTTGCATATCTCGCCTCCTGTGTGGATATGGGCGCGATATTAGCGGATTTGCGCGCCTAGATAAAGGGCGCCACATACCGCCGCCGCCACCCCCGCCCCCTCCGCGCGCGGTGTCCATACCGCGCAAGGCTCAGGCGCCACCGGGGCGCACAAGGCCCGCAGTAGCTCCAGCTCCCGCGTGTGCGCCTCTAGCTCCTCGCGTAGCTGAGCGAGCGTCTCGCGTTGCGCCTCTAGCGCCGCGTCGCGCTGCGCCTTCACCTGTGCGAGCTCCTCGCGCAAGGCCCCCACCTCGCCCGCCTGGCGCACAAACAGCGCGGGCGATGTCCACACCCCCGCGCGCCCCACCTCGCACCCGCGCGGCAACCGTAGCGGCTCGCCGTCGGTGTAGGCGCCCGCCCCCGGGCAGGGGCGCCGCTCCTCGCGCCCGTCGCTGAGTGTCCACAGCCCGCTCAGCGCGGCGAGCACTAGCGATCTAGCCATTCCTGGGCCTCCCTCTCAGCCTCGCCCCGCGCCGCGCGGGTGTCTATGGGCGCGGGCGCCGGCGGGCGCTCAGGGAGCTCCTCGCGCCGCCTCTTCGCGTCGCGTATCAGCGCCCCCGATACCGCCGCGGCGAGCGCCGCGCCTTCAGGCTCCCGCCCGCTCAGCACAAGCGCGCCCGCCACTACCGCCAGCGCCCCCACCACAAACAGCAGCGCGCGCCGCGTCGGCCTCATCGCGTCGGGAAGGTTGTTCATACGCACCGCGTGACGGAAAACCACCCGCGCCCGTGGTAGGTGGCCGGGAACGCGCCCGTGAACGACACATTCCCCCCACTCGTCGCGCTCAGGCGGCACTCGAGCGTTGTGCTCGTTGCGGCGCGCAGCACCACACGCGCGCAGGGCGCGCGCAGGTAGTCGCCCGCAAAGGACGCGAGCACATTCGACGCGCTCGCACCGACAAACGCGCCCGCAGTCACATCGTACCAGCGCGCGCTCGCGGTGTAGGTGTTCGAATCGTTGCGCTCCATGAGCAGCGCGAGCTGGAGCATGACGCACACCCCCGCATCCAAGACGAGCTGCCCGCCCGCGTTGATCGCGCAGCCAGCGAGCGAGAAGCCCGAGGACGACAAGGGCAGGCGCTGGTTGACCGCGTTGCTCGCGGGGGTGCCGTAGTAGCCGAAATGGTGCGTGAAGGGTGATGCGTTGGCTTCGGGAAAGTAGCTCATAGTGACAGCACCCAGCTTTCAGATAGCATCTGCTGCGTCGATAGGATGCCCCCGCCGACATTGATCTTTGGCGTGTAGGAGGCGGGGGCGAGCGCCGCGCCGAGCTCAGCGCCCACCGCGGAGCCTGGGCCGCTTGCACGTATCTCCGAGCCCGAGCAGTTGGCGCTCGTTGTCTGCACGGGGTCAAAGTTGAAGTAGCTATTGAATATGCCATCGGAGCTTGTGCGGATGTTCGCAAGCAGCAGGCGCCCCGTGGTCGATGTGACCGCCGAGGTATTGTTCTGGCTGAGCCCAGTGGCGTGATGGGTCATTGTGACCGATGAGCCCGCCGCGATTGATACGGAAGCGTTGTTTGAAGATAGTTTGAAGGGCGAGAAACGCGAGACAAGATAGCTCATGCCGCACCTACTTTCAAAAGGGTTATGTCGCTGTTCTGCGCGTATACAAGGGTATTACCGCCGTCTGCACTCGTTACGCGAATACTCAGCACGTCGCCATCACGTGCAAGCACCAGCGCCGCTAGCGTGATATTCGCCGCGTTTACCGTGCTGTTGGGGTAGTGGCGCGCCGGTTGGGCGCTCGGGAACGGTACTTCAACCCCATTTAGAAACACCTT
>Ga0194129_10008953_pt1 | contig 11390 bp, 11 predicted proteins | sample TA2KigCa35mmetaG_FD_150862 | JGI IMG/M metagenome (GOLD analysis project Ga0194129, IMG submission 150862) | Freshwater microbial communities from Lake Tanganyika, Tanzania - TA2015038 Kigoma Deep Cast 35m | ecosystem: Environmental > Aquatic > Freshwater > Lake | place: Tanzania: Lake... | reverse complement strand
CAGGCGGCGGGCCAGGTGGTGCAGGATCCGACCGCCGTTCATCATGCCGCTGGAGGCGATCACGATGCCAGGCCCGGTGTGGTGATTGATCGCCTTCGACTCGGCGGCGGTGCCGGCCAGGTGGACGAAGGGGCTCACCGCGGCCTCCGCCACCCCGGCCATACGGGCCTCGCTGAGGTCGTGCTCGGCGGCGTGGCGGCGGAAGATCGCGGTCGCCTCCACCGCCATCGGCGAATCCACCCAGATGGGCAGTTCGGGAATCCGTCCGGTCGCCATCAGCGTGCGGAGCAGGTAGACCAGTTGCTGGGCGCGGCCCACGGCGAAGGCCGCCACCAACATCATGCCCCCCCGGGCCACGGCCTCCTTGACGACCTTCTCCAAATCGTCGAGCGGCCGATCGGGCGAGTGGTCGCGATCGCCATAGGTGCTCTCGCACACGAGATAGTCGCAGGCCGGCGGCGGGGCGGGGTCGTAGTAGAGCGGCGCGTCATAACGCCCCACGTCGCCGGAGAACACGATCCGCAGCGGTCGACGGCCGCCGCGTTCGGTCACCTCCACCTCCAGGAATCCGCTGCCGAGCATGTGGCCGGCGTCGTAGTAGCGGCAGCGGATGCCGCCGACCGGCTCGAACCAGGCGCCACGCTCCACGGCGCGGACCCACTCCAGGGCCGCGGCGACGTGCCGTTCCTCGTAGAGCGGCAGGGCCGGCCGGAGCGCCGAGTAGCCCTTGCGGTTGGCGTAGGCGGCATCTTCCGCCTGGCACTTGGCCGAGTCGTAGAGCAGCAGGTCGAGCAGATCGACGGTGGCGGGGGTGGCGAGGATCGGCCCCCGGAAGCCGTCCCGGACGAGCCTCGGCAACCAGCCGGAGTGGTCGATGTGCGCATGGGTGAGCACCACGGCGTTGAGCGACTGCGGCGGCACGCCGAGGGGCTCCCAGTTCCGCTGCTGCAGCCGCTTCTCCCCCTGGAAGAGCCCGCAGTCGACGAGCACCCGACCGCCGCCGCCCTGCAGCAGGTGCCGTGAACCGGATACCACGCCCGCCGCACCGAGGAACGTCAGTCGTGCCATGCCGGCCTCCGGCTTCCTGCCCCGCGTCGCCGACGCCTCACGGCTCGCTCTGCGGTCGGACCGCACCGCGGCGGGTCTCGCCCGCTGCGGCCACCTCTCCCGCCGCGAATCGCATCGACTCGAGCCAGTGGCTGAAACCGCCGGCCTGGTGGGTTGAGGGAATGTACACCAGCAGCAGGCCGCGGTCCCCCTGCCGGCGGATCTCGGTGACGACGCCCAGTCGTTCGAGTCGGCCGGCAAGCTGCCGAAGCAGTGGGGCGTGCGGCAGCGGCAGGCTCCCCGCGCGGGCGGCGACGAGCGCGATCCCGACCTGGTTGGCGGCGCGCAGGCTCACCTCGGCCTCGATCCAGACGACCGCCATCAAGGGGCCACGGCCCACGGTCACCCCGGCCCGCAGACCACCCGGCACGAACTCCACCCGTGGCGCCGAGGTGGCCGCCGGCAGGGCGGCGGCATGATTACGCGGCAGGTCGGTCGCCAGCCAGCCGTTGATGTCGCGTTCATCGAAGACGGCCTCCCAACGCCCCACGCGCAGGAAGTCGGCGTGCCAGGCCGAGGCCGCCGTGACCAGCCGCCGGGCCGCCTGCTCGGCGGCCGCCGCGGCCGCGGCCGGTGCGCGGCCTGCCAGCGGACCTCCCGGCGGCAAGCGGTCGCGATAGAAGGCCGGCGACCAACGCGCTGCCAGACAAAGCAGTGCCACCACGACCGTCGCCCCACCCACGACCGGCAAAAAAAACCGTCGCCGCCCGCCGCGGGGGCGTGGCTGCGACGGCTCGAAGTCGTCGTCGGGCGGGGGAATGATCGGGTCGATGTCCACGCGATCGAGTCTGCCTCGGAGGGGCGTGGCTGGGCAAACGCGAATCCGCGATCAGCCCACGTATCGCAATAGGCGGGGAATCGGCAGTTCGGCCGACGCATCGAGCGCGACGTCGCCGGGCAGGGCGCTTTCGAGCTCATCGCGGAGCACCCGCACGTGGGGCGGCGCCTCGATGCCGATCCGGACCTTGTCGCCGCTGACGCGGACGATCGTGACCACGACCGATTCACCCACTCGAATCCGTTCGTTCTCCTTGCGGGATAGCACGAGCATGAGGACCTCCGTTATCTGCTGCCTGGGTATGAATGGAATCAATAGAGCGGGAGATGTGTACAAATGTCAAGGTGTCCGCCGCGGCTGGTTTCCGCGGACGGCCGCCTCCGACCCCAGCCGTCCTCCGGGGCGACCACCGGCTTTCCGGCCGCCGGCTGTGGGGCGACCGAAGTCGCGACCCGGCGGATGAGGGAAGCTTTGAACCACAGGAAATATCGTCCGGTGGGGAAGACTTTCTTGCCTCGGCAGGACACGGCGCCGTTGGGACGCGTTGTGCCGACGGCGCCGGCCCCGACCGCAAGCGGTGCAACCATCTGCGGGCCGCGGCCGACGACGCGCAGGGGCGTCGCTTCAGTCGTCGTGGGCCGTCGTGGCAGCCGCGCCGGCTTCGTCGTCCGGCGTGTCGGCCGCGGGCTGCATGAACGCCGCCAGGTCGACCGCGTCGGCGGCCGCGACCTGAGCCTGTGCCTCGGCGATCAGCCGGTGGTCGGCGACCAGCAGGCGGGGATGGCTCTTGTGCGAGCATCGCAACCTACTCGATCCGCCGGACACCAGCGCGAGCGGCGAATCCATCTCGAGCGTGACTTCGGTCGGGATCGCCGCCGCGGCCTCGAGGCGGCGATTGACGGCCAGACGCGGGAAGGGCGGGATGCCGCCTGGATGGAGCAACGCTTTCAGCAGGATCGCCGTGTCCGCGAACCGCCGGTAGGTGCCCGCCACGGCCGGTGACTCGGCGGCGGCATACGTCACCGTGTAGCGGACCCGGGGCCCGGCCAACTCCAGTCGCTCCGACTGCTCCGCGAAGCCCGCCGTGAAATCGGGGCCGCCCGCCCAGCGGACGAGTCGGTCGTCACTCGATCGCGCCCACTTCGCCAGCGAGATGCTCAGCCGCTCCAGACGAAGGTGCGGGATTTCGGTCTTCCGACCGCGCACCGGATCGATTACGACGACCCGTTCCCGGGCCGGGTCGTGAAGCACGATCTCGACGAGTTTCATCCCGCCGGACGCGGTCTCGTTCGGCAGTTCCAGGAAGTCCCACGCAACGCCTTTGTGGAACAGCGTCAGGCTGCGGGCGGCAGGCTGCTCCCGGCCGTCGACGAACAGCTCGCTCTCCACCCGCAGGGCCAAGGGAGCCGGAAAGGCCGCCGGCTCGTCGGGCGAATCGGCCACGGTGGTGGTGGCGAGGAGGCCGGCGGCCAGCGCGAGGCGAAGGTTCCAAGCCGAGTCCTGCACGGACCATTCTCCGAGGCGAAGGGGAGGAAGGTAGCAGTGTCGCCCCGGCGGAGAAAGCCCGCCCCGCGGCCGAAAACACGCCTCCCGACCGGCGGCCGGTGGCGGTGGTCTGTTATTCTCGGCCCGCGTTCAATCCCGGAGTGCCCATGCGCATCACCAGCCTGTCGGCCAGCCTCCTGTGCATCGCCCTGCTTCCCGCGACCGCCGCCGAGCCCGAGTGGCCGCAGTGGCGCGGGCCGGGCGGCGAGGGACACGCACCCGCCGCGCGCGATCTGCCGCTCACGTGGAGCGAGACGGAGAACGTGGCCTGGAAGACCCCGCTGCCCGGCCGCGGCTGGTCGAGCCCCGTGATCGGCGGCGGCATCGTCTGGGTCGCCACGGCGATCGAGCGGCAGGCCACGCCGGAGCAAAAGGCCCGACGCCTCGAAGGCAACAGGATGGCCAGCCAGCTCGACGTGTCGGGCCCGGTGACGCTTCGCGCCCTCGGCATCGACCAGGCATCCGGTGCGATCCGCCACAACGTCGAACTCTTCACCGTCGCCGAGCCGCAGCCGATCCACAAGCTCAACTCCTACGCCTCGCCATCGCCCGTGCTCGCGGGCGAGCGGCTGTATTGCCACTGCGGCGACTTCGGGGCCGCCTGCATCGACACCGTCAGCGGCAAGGTGCTCTGGACCAACCGCGAGCTGCGGCTCAATCATGAGAACGGCCCCGGCAGCACACCGGTGCTCTGGAAGGGCAAGCTGATCGTCCACCTCGACGGCAGTGATGTGCAGTCGATCGCGGCCTACGACGCCGCCTCCGGCGCCGTGGTCTGGCAGACCACTCGCTCAGGCGCGCTCCGCGACGACCCGCAACTCAAGAAGGCCTACGGCACGCCGCTGATCCTCACGCTCGGGGGCCGCGAGGTGCTGCTCTCGCCGGCCGCCGACTGGTTCTACGCCTACGACCCCGATTCCGGCCGTGAACTCTGGAAGATGAACTACGGAGTGCTCGGCTTTTCCATCGTGCCGCGGCCCGTGATCTCCGGCGACATGGTCTTCCTGAGCACCTGCTTCATGCAGCCGGAACTCCTGGCCGTACGGTTGGCCGGCCCCGACACGGCGCCCGAGATCGCCTGGCGGGAGAAGAAGGCGGCGCCCACGATGTCGTCCCTGCTGGTCGTTGGCGGCGAGCTCTACATGGTCAGCGACAAGGGCGTGGCCGCCTGCCTCGACGCGGCCGGCGGCGAGCGGCTCTGGACGGAACGGCTGGGGGGCAACTTCTCGTCGTCGCCGCTGTTCGCGGACGGTCGGATCTACGTCGGCAATCGCGAGGGCGACACCTTCGTGCTTCGGCCCGGCCGCGAGTACGCGCTACTGGCCACGAACCATCTCGACGGCGGCATCTTCGCCACGCCCGCCGCCGTCGATCGGGCCCTCTACCTGCGGACCGAGCACGCCCTCTACCGGATCGAAAAACGGGGCGGGGCCGCGCCATGACGCGGCCGCCCCGGCATGTCCGCGGCCTCCCGCGGTCCACCCGACGTGCGCTGCTGGCCGCCACGGCAGGCATCGTGGGCTGGGCCGCCACGGCCCCGGCAAAGACCGCCCCGCGACGTCGTGGCATCCCGCTGGGCTTCGACAACTTCGCCGTCCGCGGCCTCGGCTGGGATGCCCGTCAGCTCATCGACCACGCCGAGCGACTCCGCTGTGACTCGCTGTTTGTCACCGACTTCGGCCCCTTCCGGGGCCGGCACGACGACGCCTCGCTCGGCGAGATCCGCCGCTACGCCGCCGACCACGGCGTCGGGCTCGTGCTGGGCTCGTGGAGCGTCTGCCCGACGTCCCGGACGTTCAAGCGCGACTGGGGCACGGCCGAGGAACACCTAGCCCTGGGAATCAGGATGGCCTCGGCGCTTGCCTCACCCGCCTTTCGCGTGATCCTTGGCAGCCACGACGACCGCACGACCGAAGGAGGCATCGCCGCGCGGATCGCCGACACCGCGGCGGTGCTCGCTCGCTGCCGACCGCTGGCCCGCGATGCCGGCGTGAAGATCGCCGTCGAGAACCACGCCGGCGACCTGACCTCCCGGGAGCTGGCAGCCCTGGTCGCCGACGCAGGCGGCGACCCCATTGGGGTGAACTTCGATTCGGGCAACGCCTGCTGGACGCTCGAGGATCCGGTGGCGGCGCTGGCGACGCTCGCGCCGCTGGTCGCGACGACGAGCCTCCGCGACACGATGCTCTGGGAAACGCCCGCCGGCGTCACAACCCAGTGGACGGCCATGGGGGAGGGCTGCACCGACCTGCCGGCATTCTTCGACCTGTTCGAGAAGGCCTGTCCGGGCGTGGCCGTCCACGTGGAGACGATCTCCGGTTTCCCGCGGTCCTTCGCGATCTACGACCGCGGCTTCTGGCAGGTCTTTCCCGAGGTGCGCGGGAGCGATCTGGCGGCCTTTCTCGCGCTGGCCAGGCGCGGCCGGCCGATCCCGCCCTTCCGGCCTTCGGCAGGGGCGGCTCGTGAGGCCGCCGAGCGGGAGTATCAACTCGCCGAACTCGCCCGCAGCATCGCCCACTGCCGCGACGTGCTCGGCCTCGGCCTGCGGGCGTAGCCGCCTGCGGGCCATGTCGGCCGCGGCAGGATGTGTCGCCGCGCGACCATCCGCACCCCCGGCGTTGGACCGCGCGGTCCCGTGGCCAACGGCCCGGAGGGACGCCGGCCCCGGACAGCGGCCTGTCACTTCAACTGACCGTCGATCGCCAGCTGGTGGAAGTAGTGGGGCACCTTTGCCTGGTTGGCCAGCAGCCAGTCGATCGTGGGCTCGTGCCGCATCGCCTTGCCGATCGCGCGGGCCATGGCCTCACGGTTGGTGGAGAACAGCACCTCCGGATCGTAGGCCGCATCCACGATCGACGGATCGAGCCAGACCGACACAATGATGCCCAGGTCGTTCGCCTTCTTCTTGGGGATGTCGCCGGCCCGAACGGCGTCAAGCACACCGTGGGCGATCGCCGCCTGCACCGTGCCCATCAGGATGTTGGTGTACAGGGTGTTGTTGACGGTGACCTTGCTGACCATCAGCGTCGCCGGCCGCACCTGGACGTCCGAGTTGAGGATCGCGAACACCCGGGAGTGGCCCTTGGTCTGGTCACCGAGCAGGTTGGCGATCGCGTAGCCGACGGGACCGTCGAGTTCGCCGATCACGACCTCCGGCTCCGCCGCGCTCCAGGCCTCGTCGGCCTCCACCAGCGCCTCGCCGGTCCGCAGCAGGATTCGTCCGCCGGCACTCTTGCCCTTGCCCTTCGTCTCGCGTTTCTTCGCCATCGCGGCTGCTCCCGGTTCACCAGCGGCCCGACGTGCCGGCGTGCCGGGCCTCGGGGCCACATAATACCAACCGCGTCTGCCGCCGGCGCGCCGCTCGGCTCCCGCGTCCGGGAGGTCAGGGTTTAGGATGTGGCCACGGCACGGCCGCCGCCGCGGCCAGCCGGCCGGGAGAACATCACATGCACGGCTCATTGGCATGGCTTCAACTCGCGATCGCGATCGTCGCTGAGGTGATCGGCACGAGTTTCCTGCGGGCCTCGGCCGGATTCACCAAACCGCTGCCGACGCTGCTGGTCGCGATGGGCTACGGCACCGCCTTCTACTTCCTCTCCTTGACGCTCGACACGATCCCGACGGGCGTGGCCTATGCGGTCTGGTCGGGCGCGGGCGTGACACTGATCGCCGCGATCGGCTGGCTGTTCATGGGACAGCGCCTCGATCCGGCGGGCGTGGCGGGCATGGCGTTGATCGTCGCGGGTGTCGTGGTGCTCAATGTGTTCTCCAAGTCCACCGTGCATGAGTGACGGTTTCCCACCTTCGCCAGTATGGGCCGAAGGTCAGAAGGGCGGCGTGGGCCGCGAACCGACCGGCGCTGCTCGCCAGGGAGCGGCTGCGATCCACACCTGCCATCTCGTCTCCTTCGCCGACCGCCGCTACGCGGGCTCCTTGGGCCGGCTCCGCGGCGAGGCGGCCTCGCTGGGCCGCTTCGCCAGCGTCCGGCTTTGCGACGAACGCTCCCTCGGGTCGGCGTATCGACTGCGGCACGGCGACACGCCCCGCCGCCACCGCCGCGGCTACGGCCTCTGGACGTGGAAGCCCCACGTGATCGCCGTCGCGCTCGCCGAGCTGCCGGCGAACGACCTCATAGTCTACTGCGACGCCGGCTGCTCGCTCAACGCCGAAGGTCTCGCCCGGCTCGAGGACTACCTGGCCTTGGCGGCCGGACATCCCGCGGGCGGGCTGGCCTTCTCGCTCGACGGCACGGTCGGCGAGTGGACCAAGCGGGCGACGCTGGCCGCCTGCAGCCGCGACACCCCCGCCGACCGGAGCCGGACGATGGTCTCGGCCACGTGCGTGGTGCTGCGATCCGACCCGCCCGCCCGACGACTCGTGGCGGAGTGGTGGGAACGAATGGCCGACCTGCGGCTCGTCGACGACTCGCCCTCGCCGGGGGGCGAGCACCCGGAGTTCAAGGCCCATCGCCACGACCAGAGCATCTTCACGCTCCTGGCCCACGACTATGGGCTGCTGACCATTCCCGACGAGACGTGGTGGCCCGGCGAGTGGCACCGACGCCGCGGCTTTCCGATCCACGCCCGCCGCTGGCGGCAGCGGCTGCCCTGGCCGCGGTGGTGGATGCGGCACGTGCCCTGGCCGCGCTGGTAGTCGAGCGGCCGGGTGCCTCGTCGGACCGGCCGGCCGCCGGAGCCACACGCGGGCCGCCGGCAGCAACGTCACGCGGCCTCGAACGCGTGGCGGCGGAGCAGGTCCAACGGCACGATCTCGAGCGACTTTTCGTGCGTCGCCTCGAGGACGACCAGCGGGGCCATGCCAGCCCGCGCCGCTTCGAGCCAGCGGGCGGCGCAGAGACACCAGCGATCACCGGCCACGAGCCCCGGAAAGCCCCACTGCGGACGCGGCGTGACCAGGTCGTTGCCAGCGGCGACGGTGAACTCGAGGAATGCCGCGGTCATGACCGCGCAGACCGTGTGCGCACCAGTGTCCTCGGGGCCGGTGCGGCAGCAGCCGTCGCGAAAGAAGCCCGTCAGCGGCTCACGGGAACAGGCGGCCAGCGGGCCGCCGAGCACGTTCCGCTCGGCAGGCCTGTCGGCAGCGGGGCGGTCGAAGGCGATCATGCACTGCGGCGGGCCACCGCCGTCCCTGGACGCGAACCTCGAGCGGCCGAACCGCCTACAGGCTTATCATGACCGGTCGACCACGCGGCCGGCAACCGTCCGGCACCGGCGGCCCTCAATTCCCGCGACCATGCTTAGCCTCACGTCCGCCTCCGCGACCCGCTGGCTCGGCCAAGTTGACGCGCACCTCGACGACGTGCTGGTCGACCACGCCCACTGCGAGAAGAAGGCCGCCGGCGTGGCGATGAACCTGCTCTTCTCGTACGTCGACCACACCGATCTCGCCCGTGCCATGACCGAGATCGTGACCGAGGAGCTCGAGCACTTCCGGATCGTGCTCGAGCTCTTGGACCGCCGCGGCGTCCCGTTCCGCAAGCTGTCACCGAGTTCCTACGGGTCGCGGCTGCACGAACTGATCCGTCGGCCGGAGCCAGCTCGGGCCGTCGACCGGCTACTCGTGGCCGGCCTGATCGAGGCCCGCAGCTGCGAGCGGTTCGCCCTGCTGGGCGAGCACGTCGACGATCCCGAACTCCGCGGGTTCTATCGCGGCCTTTTCGAATCGGAGGCCCGGCACCACGCGACCTACGTCCGCCTGGCCGGCGGCTTCGCCCCCGAGGCAGAGGTGCGGAGCCGGCTCCACGAACTGGCTGAGGCCGAGGCCGCCGTCATCGAACGGGGCGACCCGCTGCCACGGATGCACAGCTGACCGCGGATCGCTGACGCCCCTGCCGAGACGGCCCATGCCGCCCCTCCGACGCCGCCCCAGGCCGCTGCCGATCAACGAGCTGATCGCCGGCGGAGCGATCCTGGCCCTGGCCGCGTGGGCAGCGCTTGCCTGGTCGGACCGGGGCGCGACGCCCGTGGCGCTCGGCCCGCTCGACCCCAGCCGCTGGTGGGCAGGCCGTGGCCTCACCCTCGCGGATCTGCCGCTGGTGGCGATGCTCCTTGTGGGCGGCATCCCGCTGGTGGGAGACCTGCTCGTGAAGCTCACCCGCGGCAGCTTCGGCTCCGATCTGCTGGCCGGGGTAGCGCTTGTGACCAGCGTGCTCCTCGGCGAGTACGTGGCGGGCGTGCTGGTGGTGCTGATGCTCTCCGGCGGCGAGGCACTCGAAAGCCGGGCCGTCAGCCGGGCCGGCAACGTGCTGGCGGCCCTCGCCCGGCGCATGCCCATGATGGCCCACCGGCGTGCCGGCGGCGCACCGGTCGACGTTCCCCTGGCCGAGGTCCGGATCGGTGACGTGCTGGTGGTGCTGCCCCACGAGATCTGTCCCGTCGACGGCACGGTGGTCTCGGGCCGCGGAACCATGGACGAGAGTTACCTGACCGGGGAGCCATACCGCATTCCCAAGGCACCCGGATCGACCGTGCTGTCCGGCGCCATCAACGGCGAGGCGGCACTCGAGATTCGCACCGACCGGGTGGCCGCCGACAGCCGTTACACCAAGATCCTCGCCGTGCTCGAGGCGAGCCAGCAGCGTCGGCCACGACTCCGCCAGCTGGCCGAGTCGCTCGGGGCGCTCTACACACCGCTGGCCTTGCTCGTGGCCGTGGCGGCCTGGTGGGCGAGCGCCGACCCCACCCGATTCCTCGCCGTGCTGGTGGTGGCGACACCCTGTCCGCTGTTGATCGCCATCCCGGTGGCGATCAACAGCGCCGTGTCGCTGGCCGCCAAGCGGAGTATCGTCATTCGTGACCCCGCGATCCTCGAACGGCTCGACACCTGCCGAACCGCGATCTTCGACAAGACGGGCACCCTGACCTACGGCGAGCCGAGCCTCACCGAGGTCGTGGTCGTCGGCGACCAGCCGGCCGACCGCGTGCTCGAACTGGCCGCCAGCCTGGAGGCCTACTCGAAGCATCCGCTGGCCGCCGCCGTCGTGGCGGCCGCCCGGGACCGCGGCCTGCCGCTGGGCGAGGCGGAGGCACTCGAAGAGAAGCCCGGCCAAGGACTCGTCGGCCGGGTGCTGATGGCGGCCGACGGCATCCCGCGGGCGGTCGCGATCACCAACCGCCGCAAGCTCGCGGTGCTGGATCCCGACGGCCCCGACCGGCTGCCGTCGCGGGTCACCGGCCTGGAGTGCGTGGTGCTGATCGAGGGCCGGCTGGCCGGCGTCCTACGGTTCCGCGACTCGCCGCGGGCCGACGGCCGCCCCTTCGTCAGCCACCTCGGTCCGGCCCACGGCCTCTCCCGCGTGCTGTTGGTCTCGGGCGATCGCGAAAGCGAGGTCCGCTGGCTCGCCGACGTGGTCGGGATCGACGAAGTGCACGCCGAAGTGCCGCCCGAGGGCAAGCTCGCGCTCGTCACCGAGGCGGTGGCCGCGGCGCCGACCTTGTTTGTCGGCGACGGCATCAACGACGCCCCCGCGCTCGCGGCGGCCACCATCGGCATCGCGATGGGCGCGGGCAGCAACGTCACCAGCGAGGCGGCGGGCGCCGTCGTCATGGACCAGGCGATTGAGCGGGTGGACGAACTGTTCCACATCGCCCGTCGGATGCGGTCGATCGCCCTGCAGAGCGCCCTCGGCGGCATGGCCGCCAGCCTCGTGGGGATGGCCTGTGCGGCGGCCGGTCTCCTGCCGCCGGCGGTCGGCGCGCTGGTCCAGGAGGGCATCGACGTGGCCGCCGTGCTCAACGCGTTGCGGGTCTCCTGGCGGCCCGGCAACCTCACCGACTTCCATAAGCAGTGATTACGGCACGTCGGACCGCGCCTTGCGTGCAAGCGACCGGCTACCAGCCGACGTCCTGGGCGTGTAGAGCTATCGGGGGGACGCTCACCACATGCATCGAAGCATGAACACGTTCGTCCTTGCGTGCCTCGCGCTGATCCTGGCTGGCCC
>Ga0194129_10008949_pt1 | contig 11392 bp, 6 predicted proteins | sample TA2KigCa35mmetaG_FD_150862 | JGI IMG/M metagenome (GOLD analysis project Ga0194129, IMG submission 150862) | Freshwater microbial communities from Lake Tanganyika, Tanzania - TA2015038 Kigoma Deep Cast 35m | ecosystem: Environmental > Aquatic > Freshwater > Lake | place: Tanzania: Lake... | reverse complement strand
GGGCGCGTCCACCAAGCAGGTGGCGCGTGAGCAGGCTCGCTTGGAGCGCCTGGAGGCCGCGCTACCTGCACCCGCGCCGGAGCCCAAGAGCGAGGAGCCCAAGAAGCGCGCAGCCAAGAAGCCCAAGAGCGCGGAGCCCAAGAGCGCGGAGCCCAAGGGCGAGGAGCCCGAGAGCGAGGGCTCCGCTATGGCGTTCTTCGACACGCGTGACGCGCGCGACATATTCAACGGTCTGTATAATCTATCCCACATCTCTCTTGATCGCGAGACCCTAGCGTTTGCGTACGCTGTGGAAGGCGTCAAGACGGTCAAGCAGACACTAGACCACTCGTCCCCTGACACGGGCGAGTTGGAACCTAGAGAGTTTGCGGTGTTGGAGCAGTTTAATACACCCGATTACGCCGTATATGTTGAAGATGGCGCTATTCGCGTAATCGCGAAAACGGGGGATAGAAAGGGTAAGACAGGCGTGCTCGTGGGTGGCTTGGACAGCGTGGACCGCAAGGTCATGCAGTACATGCTGGTGAATGACAGCAATATGGTGCAGGCGTTCGCGGATGCGCGCGATCTTGCGGACATGGGCAAGTTCCGCCGCAGGGTGTTCGACATCTCCACATCCGAGGGGCTGCGTGAAGGACGCGACAAGTACAAGCGAGCCCCCAAAGAGGACACGCGCAGGCAGATGGCCGCAGTGGTGCGGCTGGTTAACGCGAACATCAAGCAGCCCAACGAGGGGCGCGTCCAAAAGACCACGGCGGAGTTCGCGAGTGAGGCAGCCATCCCCAAGAGCTTGCAGAGCGCGCTCAACAGGTTTGTGGCGAAAGACAAAACACTCGCAAACGTTCTTACTCCATTTAGGCTAGGCGGGCACCTGTACGCGACTGACGGCTACCGCATGATCCGTGTGGGTGTGCAAAGCGCCCCCGACAAGGAAGCGAGTATCGCGGCCGATCGCGCGTTTGCGAACGCACAGGTCAACACGCCCACGGTCACGCTGGACGCGGATACGGCTAAGAGCGTCGCGGCAGTGTGCAAGGCTCTGGGCTTTAACATCCCCGTGGAGATAAGCACGGAGGGGGGAAAGACTACATTCCGCGCGGGGGGGCGTACATTCGCCACTGTGGACGCGCACGAGGAGCGCGCCCCCACGCAGTATGTGGACGCCAAGTACCTCGCGGACATGTTGAGCGTGGAGCAGCCCGTCACGCTCCTCCAACACCCAGGGGCACCAACAAATATCGGACACCCCTTGACCGCGCACACCGCGAGCACGCAGCAGCTCGTCATGCCGCGCCGCCCTTAACCCCCAAGGACCAAGCACATGGGCATCAAGACCGCCGCGCCGCCTGCCATCCCTGTGCCGTTGACGGGGCGCCTTGGCTCCCTGTTGCGGGTGCCTGTGGACTACATCCTCGAGGTGTACACGGGCGCGAGGCTCGTGAACGCGGTGACGCTGCCGCAGGCCCCTAGCGAGTTTGAGGCGCGCCGCGAGGCTGCAACGGTGCTCACGCACACGCTGGGGGATGTGGTGCGCGAGCTGACCGAGAACCACAAGAGCGACCTGCGCTTGAAAGGCGTGAGCGGCGTAGTACCGAGGCTCGGCAACACGCGCACGGGGGGCGTGTCGTTCATCTCGGGGCGAGAGATCCTTGAGGAGTTTGACAAGTTCCTCAACGACTACCAGCTCGCGGCGCAGGAGGACGCGGGGGACACCTACATGGTGTTCCGTGCCCTGCCCGAGCGGCTCGCGTTCCGCGTGGAGCCGTTGCGGTGGGAGTGGTCACTCAACGCGGGGGACGCGCGTTTCTCGTACAAGTGGAGCCTAGACCTCGAGGCCTACGGGGGCGCGCCCTCCTCGCCGCGTGTGGATGTGCTCTCGCCAGTCACGGACGCGCTGCGAGCGGCGCAGGGGTACATCAACGCGGCGGCGGGCGCGGTGGCGCTCGTGGGCGCGGCGACAACGAACCTAGGGGGCGAGCTGTCCGAGGTCACCAACACCCTGCGGAGCGTGGGGCGCGTGGCGGACGCCCTCAGCTACTCGGTGCAGGGGGCGGACGGGCTGCGGACCTTCGTAACGCAGACCCTGCCCGCGACCTTCGCGGCGACCTGCGCGAGGTACACGAGCGCGTGGGAGCAGGCGAGCGAGCTATCCGAGAACCTTGGGCTCACGCAGCCCGAGGCGCGGGACGCGGCGGTCACGCTCCCCTACAACGCGTTAACGGCGGCGGGGCTGCTAGGAGTCACGAGCGACCTCTACGCGGGCGCGGTGGGCGACACTTCCCTTGAGCGCACGCGCTCGGCGGCGAGCGTCACGGCTACGGCGCCGCGCGCGCTCGTGCCGTACACCTGGAGGGCGGGGGACACGCTACAGGGGCTCGCGTTGCGCGCGTACGGGGACGCGGCGCGCTGGGGCGAGATCGCGGAGGCCAACGGGCTGAGGGGCGGCAGGTGGGCGGACGGCGCGCCCCTGCGTCCGGGTGACACGCTACAAGTGCCGCGCGAGCAAGCCACGGAGACGCGGGGGACCGCGCGCTCGCGTGAGCCGTTTGGCGTGGACATCCGCGTGAACCTGTCCACGGGCGATCTCGTGCTTGAGGACAACGACCTCGCGCGCTCCTCGGGTCCCGCGAACCTAGAGCAGGGGCTCGCGCTGCGCCTGCTCACGGAGCAGGGGGAGGCGTGGATCCTGCCCGCGTACGGGCTCCCTGTGCGCGTGGGCTCCTCTGGGTCCCCGAGGGAGGCCGCGTACCTCGCCGCGCAGGTACAAGATCAGCTGACACAAGACGCGCGGGTGCGCGAGATCACCTCCGTGAGCGTGTTGAGCGAGGGGGACGGGCTCGCGGTGTCCGTGTCCTTTGTGCCCGTCGCCGGCGCCGTCACTACCTTCACCACGCCCTACTTGCGAGGCTGATCCATGTACACCCCCCGCCCTGCTTCCGAGATACTGCGCGACCTCGCGGCGCGCATGGTGGCGCGCAGCGCGCTCACCGACATCTCCGAGGGCTCCGTGCTCTACGACCTCCTAGCCACCTTCGCGGAGCAAGTGGCGGAGGCGGATGTGCGCTTGTCACAGATCCGCGCGCAGTTCTCGCTGGAGGGCGCGAGCGGCGCGGATCTAGACGAGCGCGCCGCCGAGCTTGGGTTCACGCGGCTCCCTGCGGCGCGCGCCACGGGCACGCTGACCATCTCACGCGCGAGCGGCACGGGCTCGTTCACGCTGAACGCGGGCGCGCTGTTCGGGCGCGTGGACTCCTCGGTCACCTACGCGACCACGCAGGCTGTGACGATGGGCGCGGGCGTGGTCTCCGCGTCCGTGCCGGTGCGCGCATCCGTTGCAGGGGGCGTGGGGAACGCGACCACGCGCTCCGTCTCCGTGGTGCTCTCTGCTGAGGGCGTGTCGGCGGTGTTGCAAGGGTCGCCCATCTCCAACGGCGCGGACGCGGAGAGCGACGAGGGGCTGAGGGGGCGCGCCTCGCGCTACTTGAACAGCCTCGCGCGCTGCCAGCCGAGCGCCCTTGAGTACGCGGCGCTGAGCTTCACCGCGAGCGACGGCACCCGCGCGAGCACGGCGACCTGCTACGAGGACCCCGTGCGCCTTGGGCGCGTGGAGCTGTTGGTGGACGACGGGTCGGGGCTCGGGGACGCGCCCCCCACGCGCCCGGGTGCGAGCGTGAGCCACCTCGTGACTAGCGCGGGCGTGTTCACCGTGGGCGGGGAGCGCGCGATGGTGAGCACGCCTGCGGTCACGCGCACCCGAGGGGCCGCGAACGCTGCGCTCGTGGAGGGCGTGGACTTTAGCGTGTCCCTCGGGCGCGGGATCGTGACCATCTTGGAGGGCGCAGACATCGCTGTGGACGACTTGATCACGCTGAGCGCGTACAGCGTGTACACGGGGCTCTTGAGCGAGCTACAGGCGCTCGTGGAGGGCACCGCGGGCGACATCACGAGCGGCTACAGGGCGGCGGGCACCTCGCTCCGCGTGCTCCCTGCGCCCGTGCAGCGCGTTGACCTCGACATCTTGATCACGGCGGTGGACGGCGGGGACCTCGAGGCCATCACGAGCAGCGTGGAGAGCGCGGCGGCGCAGTACCTGTCCGCGTTGGGCGCGGGGGCGCCCGCATATGTGGCACGCGTGGTGGAGGCTGCGTTGGGCGTGGGGGGCGTGCTGAATGTGCGCGTGCTCCGTCGCGACTCCTCCCTGCTCGCGGTGGACCAGTACCCTAACACCACGCGCACCGTGCTCCGGGCGGGGCAGCTGCGCGCCATCACTAGCACCACGGGAGCCTAAGCATGGACCGCGTGAAACTATACCCCCAAGAGCGCCTCGACTTGGACGATGTGCGCGCGCTCCAGGCGCTCGGCTACGACTACTCGCAGGAGGAGCTTGGGGCGGTGCTCGGGCCTGCGCGTGGCGTGCTCTCGGTGCCGCGCGTCACCGTGACCGAGAACAGCGGCGCGCCCTACATGACCCTCTCCCCGTTCGCCTTCGTGACCTCGACGCCGGTGGCGGATAGGGGCGCGTCCGTCTCGGGCGGCGTCACCGAGTACGCGCAGCACAAGAGCGTGGTGGCGAACTACGATGGCGCGGAGCAGTCCTCGGCGCAGGTGAGCTTGGATGTGGCGCGGGCGTACTACCAAGACTCCGCGGGCTCGTGGTATCTGTGGGCGCGCCCCGCGCTCGTGGACACGAACACCGCGACCCGCCGCAAGTGGGATGTGGGGAGCGGCGCGGAGACCTCGTTCTCGGACGAGACGCGCGAGAGCCAGCGCGTGGCGTTCGCGATCCAAGGGAGCGAGCCCACATACGCCGCGGGGGAGGCGCGTTGGGCGCCCCTCGCGCTCCTCGTGAGCTGGAGCAACGAGGACAACCCCGGCTCCGTGCCCACTTGGCGCTGGTCATCCGCGTGGGACGATGACGCCTTTGTGACTTGGGCCAACACCTTCAAGGGCGTGAGCGGCACCACGAGCACCAACATCTCCCTGCGCCGTCTCACCGAGAACGCGGGCACCGAGCCCTTGAGCGGGCTCACGCGCCTAGAGTCGCTTGGGCTGCGCGCGCAGCTCGCGTACTTGCGGTATGTGCTCGCGAACATACAGGGACCTGGCGTGAACTGGGACCAAGTGCCCCCCACGGCGTCCCTCGCGCAGGCCAACACGCGACTCAACGCGCTAGAAGCACAGCAGCTCTCGCTCGTGCAGTGCCTCGCGTCTTGTCGCGTGGGGGTCACTGTGTCCAACGCCACGCTGCAGACCTTTGCGGCAACACGCCTGCCTGGCTCCTACGGCATCAGCACGAGTTCCCCCGCGGTGTTCGCGAATGTGGCCTCGGGGCTGCAGACCAACAGGGTCAACATTGTCTTGGACAATGCGATCCTCTCGCAGGAGTGGGCGATCACCCATGTGAGCGTGACGCAGATCGTGCAGAAGAAGTCGCTCACCGAGCCTGGTCACTCGGACTACAACCGGGTCACGCTCCACGTGGACCCCCGCGCCTACTCCGATGACAGCTCGGACACCTCCACCATGCGCACGGACGAGGACAGCGCCACGCGGCGCGGGCTCGTGGTGGAGTTCCTGCCGCAGCTCGTCCCCGCAGTCTCGCATGGGGGCGTGTCCGACAGCGAGCACGAGATCCACGCGCCAGACGGGTCTGCGGCCGCCACGCGCACCCTCAACGACATCACCCCGAGCAGCAGCGCCACCTATGACCTAATGTTCTCGGTGGCCGTGTTCGGTGTCCCCTCCCTGTACGCCACAATGTGAGTGATCTATGAGCATTATCGCCTACGCGAGCGGGGACGCGGACCCCATCAGTAACCCGCTCCTCGACCCTGTAGTGGACCTCTCCACGACAACCCTGCCAACGAGCGTGACCGTGTACGGGGCGGCCGTGAACAGCGCAAACCCCAGCGCCACCTTCTCGTGGCAGTGGACGCTCTTGGACCCCGTGGCGGGTCCTATCTTGAGCAACGCGACCTCGCAGAACGCGACCGTGGGCAACATCAACGCGTGGCGCAACGTGCGCCTGCACCTGGTGGCGACGGATACGGCTACGGGCGAGACGAGCGAGGGCAATGTGCTCCTCGCGCCCTCGTCATCGTTCGTGGAGGTCCGCGTGCTCTCGGAGTACGCGGGGCTGCAGAAGGTCGCCAAGGGCTCGCGCTCGTGGCAGGAGGCCATGTACGTGTGGGCGGACGCGCTCGAGGACGCGCGCGGCGCGAGCACCCTTGCGCTCGGTGACTTGAGCGATGTGAGCACCGCCACGGGTCCCCTCGTGGACACGCTCGTGAGCGGGGCCAGCGCGGTCGACGGGGGCGGGGGCGCGCTCCACACGCACCTCGGCGCCCATGTGGCGAACGCGACCACGAGCTTGACGGGCGCCGTGCGCTTGTACGAGGCGTACCAGGGCAGCGGGGCGCCCATGGTGCTCACGCAGGAGCGCGTGACCTACACGGGCACCACCGACTTGAGCCACGAGCCCGGCAAGAGCGGTACTGTGTTCCGCTACATCGTGTTCCACTCCCCTAGCGCGGTGCAGCTCTTGCCGCATGTGTGTTTCTTCGCGCAGGAGGTGATCTATGTGACAGGGCTGCATGTGACCCTGTTGGACGGAGGCTCCGTGAGCGGTGCGGCGCAGTATGTGTTTGACATCGCGGAGGGCACGGCGGCGGCGCTGCGCGCGTCCTCGCTCACTCCGTGGGGGATTGACCTGCAGGGGAGCATCGCGAGCGCGCACACGCCGCTCGTGTGTAACGCGACCTTCGTGCCGCGCAAGATCAGCGCGGGCACCTGGTTCGGTGTGGCGCTGCGCGCGTCTGCTGCGCTGGAGGCGGACTGCGGGCACGGGCTCTGCGTGACCATTCACGCGCGGAGGTACGCGGAATGAGAGGTTTCGGCGCGCCCCTAGCACCCGGTGAGAGCGCAACGAGCACGCTCACCACGCCCGACTGGGGGTGGGGGGACGCGCCCCCAGCCTCTTGGACGCTTTCCACAACGGACTACGGGTGGGGGAGTGACCGTGGGCTCGCGTTCGCGCCCTACCTCACCACGGCGCGCGTGGGGGATGATGGGGGCTACATGCTCTCGATCACAGGCACTTGGCCCCGCTTGGGCGCGAGCCCGCGCCAGCGCCCCACGGGCTTCCGCGTGGAGCTTGTGAGCGGGTCGGACGCCCTGCCTTGTTACTCTGGGCGCGCGGGGCAAGGGCTCGTGTGCTCCACGGACTACGCGGGGCGCGTGCTCACATGCTATACGCCGCCCTGCGCCGTGGGCTCGTACACGGTGCGCGTGTCGTGGGGGAGCGAGGAGGCGAGCGTGGGCACGCTCTCCGTGGAGCGGCGCACGCGCACGGAGGCGGAGTACGCGCTCCGCGCCGCCCTCCCCAACCTGTTCGCGACTGGTGCGCGGGCGCTCGACCTCGAGCCCGTGTTGGACGGCGCCGCGCCCTCGGCGGACGAGGAGCAACACAGCACGCTCTCCGTGCTCCTGCGCGCCCTTGGGCAGTCGCTCGCGGACTTCTTCGCGCTGGGCGTGGTCACGCGATTGACCTCGCCCCTGCTCGTCACGGACACCACCGCGCAGGTGGAGAGCACCCTAGGGATGACCGACACGGGCGTGGTGCGCGTGGAGGACACGCTCCTGCGGTATAGTGGGCGCACCACTAGCACGCTCACGGGGCTCACGCGCCCCCTCGGGCAGTTCGACACGCACCCCACGGGCTCGCAGGTGACACATGATCCGCACGCTCTCGCAGACTGAGGCGGCACGCCGCGACACGTTGTTCACGCGCGCCGAGGGGCTCGCGCTCGATCACCTCAGCCGCCAGCTGTACGGGATCGAGCGCCCCGCCAACTACCCAAGAGACGCGTGGGCGCAGATGCTGCGCGCGCTCGTGTACCAGCCGCGCGGCACCTTCCGCACCGTGTTCGCGGTGTTTGACGCGCTGTTCGCGCCGTGGGCGCGGCTCGTGTCGCTCGGCCCCGTCACCGTAAACGCTGCGGGCGTGTTCGCGAGCGCCGACATCACCACCGCGCACGCTGGCCGGTGGGCGTGGTTCGAGGAGGACGGCACGGGCGCGCGTGTGCTCGTGTGGGTTCGCACCTGCACGCCTAGCGTGGGCGGGGTCTTGAGCACCGTGGAGTCGGCGTATTGGCGCGCGTGGAACGCGGCGCGCACGGGCACCCTGTACCTGCTCCCATTCTCCCTCGTGGAGGGCGACTGCGAGGTCACGGTCAACCTAGACGCGGAGCTGTTGAGCGCCCCGCCCACCTACCTGCAAGACCCCGCAGGGAGCGCGCGCCCCGCGGGTGTGCCGTTTGGCGGGCACCTGCTCAACCTGTTCGACCTCGATCCAGCGAGCCTAGACTACGGGGACCAGGTGGATGGTCCGTTCCCCCTGTACTTGACGGGCGCCGATGTGGGCGGGCTCTTTGGGGCCGTGGCGCGTGTGCTCTTGCCCGCGGGCGTGCGGCTCACGGTGCGCTCGGTCGCGTTCGCGGACACCTTGGGCTACGGCCCCATTTACGCGCTCCCCCGCTTTGGGCGCGTGGGTGTACCTGGGCTCGGCACATGACGCTTGACTTTGGGGGTTCTAGGGCACTAGGTTGGAGCCCCCCTAGTGACCTATGGACGGAGACACGGATGAACCTCACCCCCGAGCAGCGCCTCGCCCTGCTCACGGGCGCCAAGACGCCTGCGAGCCCTGCGCCCGCCCCTACGCCCTCCACGGGCGCCTTCTACACGCCCTTGCAGCGCACCGAGCTGCACGCTGCGCTGAGCGCCACGCCGCTCGCCAACTGCTTCACCACGGTGCTCGCGAGCGCGTTCGTGAAGGCCACGGACAAGCTCTCCCTGCCCTCGGAGGCGGGGACCTTCGTGTCCCTCGTGGACGCGCTCGTGTCCACGCCCGACACGGACGCGCACGCGCAGCCCGCCTACTCGCCCACGCTCCTGCAGGAGTACCGCGGCACCTATCGCCTCTCGGGGGGTGCCCCCGCGCACTTTGGTGTGCGTGTGGACGCGCTGCTGCTCGACTGGGACACCCCCGAGCACGCGGAGTGGGGGAGCGCTGCGTTCGGGGAGGCGGTCCGCGAGCTGGCTGACTGCCCTGTGCTCTCGGGTGCCGTGATCTACAAGACGCGGGGCGGCATGCGCGCCGTGCTCCCGCTCGCCAAGCCCTACGAGGTGCGGGACGCCAAGGGCGCCGACTGGTCCGCGCTCTACGCGGGCGTGTTGGCGCGGGTCAAGCGCCCCATGGACAAGGGATGGGACCCCGCGTGCTCTGACTTCACGCGCCTCTACAGGCTCCCGTGGGTCATGCGCGCCAAGAGCCGGACGAGCAGGGTCATGGAGCGGCAGGAGGGCGGCATCTATGTGCCCGCGCGTGTGGTTCCTTACGAGTGTACGGAGGAGGACCACGCGCGCGTGCTCGCTGCGCTAGAGCCCAACGCCAAGCGCACAAAGGGGGTGGGGGGACTGGTCGCGTTCTACTCGGCCATCAACCTGCTCGGGGACGAGATCGGGCAGGACAAGTACAAGGTGCCCTGCCCCTTCGCGCACATGCACTCCAACTACGACCCGCACGCGCCGCTCGACTCCTCCTGCGCCCTCGTGCCCGTGGACGGGGGGCACGTGGTCCACTGTCTGCACGCGAGCTGCAAGGAGGCGCGCAGCAAGGGCGGGTGGGAGCGCGCCCTGCGAGAGAAGCACCCAGAGGAGTGGCGCGAGCACTGCGGGGGACTGCGGGCTGGGGAGGTCCTGTACGATGAACTCGACTCCGTGGGGTTCTTGGAGAACGCGCTGCGTGTGCTGAACGCGGGCGGGGATGTGTACCAACGCAACGGGCAGATCGTGAGCCTCGGCACCACAGCGCGCGGCTCAGTGGTCTTTGAGACATGGAGCACAGCAACGCTCACGGGCGAGCTGGCGCGCCGCGCCACTTGGGTCGAGGAGCGATTCGACAAGGAGGGGCAGCTCAAGAAGGTCAAGAGCCGCCCCAAGAAGGAGATGGTCGCCCAAGCCGAGAGCGCGATCCGGCAAGGGCTGCCCCACGTGCTTGGGCGCTCGCTCCTGCCCATAATCGACGCGGGGAGCATGACCCCCACGCGCATGAAGGCGGGGTACTGCGACATCACGCGCACTTACTTCTTGCCCACCGAGGAGCTAGACCTAGGCGCCGTGGAGCGCGTGTGCGCGCGCAAGCCCACGAGGCGCGAGGCCGCCGCCGCCGTGCTCAAGATCGCGGACCTCTTTGGGGACTTCCCGTGGACCTCGCCCGAGCAGGTGATCCTCGCCGTGTCCGCCGTGCTCACTGCGGCCCTGCGCCGGTCGATTGACGGACCCGCGCCCCTGTTCCTCGTGAGCGCGAACACCAAGGGCGTGGGCAAGACCAAGCTGCTCAGCGCCGTGCTCGCGTGCGTCTATGGGCAGGACCCCGCGCTCTCCGCGCCGCCCGATAAGCCCGAGGAGCTTGAGAAGGTCATGGGCGCGCTGGCGCTCGCGGACGCGGACTACTACCTGCTAGACAATGTGGCGAGCTTCTTGGGGTCCGCCGCGCTTGATGGCTTCATCACTAGCTCGATGTGGCGCGTGCGCAGGCTTGGCGCGAGCGACACCTACGACACCGAGCCGCGCATGTTCCTCGGCGCCACGGGCAACAACGCCCAGCTGCGCGCCGACACGGACCGCCGCACCATCATCTGCCGCTTGGTCACGGACCTCGAGCGCCCCGAGGAGCGGCGCGGGTTCCGCTACAGGGACCTGCTCGCGGAGGCGCGCTCGCGCGTCACGAGCACCTGGGAGGCGGTGCTCACCATCCTGCGCGCGTGGAAGTACGGCGCCACGAGCGCCGAGAAGGACAGCACGCGCGAGCGGGCACGCGCCTTTGGGTCATTCGAGCAGTGGGCCGAGTGGGTGCAGTACCCGTTGATGTGGGCGGCTGAGGCGTACTACGAGCGCGCGCCCTCGTGCGATGTGGTCGCCATCAGCTCACGCGAGCTGGAGCAGACCCGCGGGGACGACAAGGCGGACGCGTTCAGCCACTTGATCGCGTGGCAGGACGAGCACAAGAACAAGGGACAGGAGTGGAGCGCCAACGACCTCGCACGCGCGCTCGCCAAGGCCCAAAAGGACGAGAGCGGGGACTACTTGGAGGAGTTCGCGGGGCTCCTGCCACGCGTGACCCCCGTGGGCGTTGGGCGCCTGCTGAACAGGCTCCGCGACCAAGTGTCGATGGGGCATGTGCTCACGAGCCGCAGGCACATGGAGCGCGGCACGCTCTACATCGTGAAGCCGAGCGGCAAGCCCGAGCCCACGCCGCCCGCGCCGCCCCCGAGCCCCAAGGGGGGCGAGCCCGCGCCGCCCCCGAGCCCCAAAGGGGACGCGCTCCCCGTGT
>Ga0194129_10008948_pt1 | contig 11393 bp, 8 predicted proteins | sample TA2KigCa35mmetaG_FD_150862 | JGI IMG/M metagenome (GOLD analysis project Ga0194129, IMG submission 150862) | Freshwater microbial communities from Lake Tanganyika, Tanzania - TA2015038 Kigoma Deep Cast 35m | ecosystem: Environmental > Aquatic > Freshwater > Lake | place: Tanzania: Lake... | reverse complement strand
CTCTCCCCTACCCAAAAATATTACACCCTCACCCCCAACCACCAACCTCACATTCCTACCCAACTCCAACTCACCCCTACCCTCCATACACTCCCCCACAACCTTCACTCCACCTCCCAAACCCCTACCAACCATCCTCAACATCTCCCCACTTCCCTCCAATATCAACGGAACACCACTATCACCCAATACATGCAAATTAGCCTCAGGATTTACAGTCCCAATTCCCAATGAACCCCCTGTAATATAACTTGCCCCACCAGTCGAAAATTTATTTACTACCAAAACAGTCTCGTTAACATTACCCGGCTCATCACAAGGCTTCCAATCTATCTTCGTAAAAGCACGCGGAACTAATACATCCAATAATGAAGTCTCAACATTAGATAACTTTACATAAAAATAAGCACTATTTATTCTCCTATATATCTTATAACCATCACAACCCTTCACTACATCCCAACTTAAACTTGAAAAAATACTCTTCACCTCATCCGAAAAATAATACTCATCACCAACCCTATAATTCGTCTCCATACCCTCAGAATTTAAACTACATATATAATACTGCACAGTCTTATCCTTCTCTATCTCAAAATAATCTTCACTATACTGCAATTGACTAATAAAACTTACAGGAGGAAAAAGCTGATAAACATTCTGAAATGACATCGCAGATATATTCCTCCCAACACTCAAATTCTCCAACTCCTTCTCCTCCCTCCCAACAACACTCATCCTCAACTCACCATTCTTACCAAAATGAAATTGACTTCTATCCACCCTCAAACCCAACTTTACATTTTCACCCAATTTTATCAATGACCTCTCCAAATCTATACCACCCTCCCCAATCAACCCTATACCATCATTCCTTAAATACTCATTCCCAATTTTACCCCTCTTAATCTCTAACTTATCTCCCAACTCAAACTCCTCCCCAACATTTAACATAAAATTATTATTCACCTTCCTTATTCCTCCACCCACCCCATAACTTTCTGCCCTCGAAAATAAATTAAATCTTACCAAACCATCCTCCCAATCAAATCCCTCGTAATAATCAAATATTACTCCTGTATTTCCATATCTCTCACCACCCTCTATAAATGTATAATAAGACTTCAAATCATCCACACTCCTCTTACAACTAAAATCATACACCCGCTGCAATACCACCCTCCCACTCACCAAACCATCAGATACAACCATATACACTCCATTTTGTCTTTCATCCAATTGATGTAGAATTATGCATCTATTATTCATTTCTAATTTTATTCCATCAAATACTTTCACAAATTCCTCTGAATCCAAACAACTTGAACTCCTAAAATGCAACTTCATCTCCCTCTTCTCATAATCCACATCTATCGGCAATACCGACGCACACCTCACCGAAGCAGCCACCCTTATACCCGACAAATATCTATCCACATATCTTTTAGTAACTGCATCCAATTCATACAATGGGTCACATAAATTTACAATACGATTATGATTCATTATTAAATCATCTCCAAATGTTTTATTCCATAACATTTGTTTATCTTTTGTAGTAACTAATTCACCATTAGAAGGTGGCTTCTTACCACAAAGAAATTCAGCATTTAAATTGGGAACTAATGGAGCATTATCATCTAAAATATTTAATGATTTTACATCCAATTTATCAGATAATATTTCTGAACTGAATAATTTTCCATTAATATTAACATCACCTTTCTTGGAAGTGGTTTTATAAAAAATATCTCCAAATGCATTTACTTTTAAAATATCATCATCTTTATAACTTCTTATACCAAATACATTATTATATACCACCATATCATAATCTCTTCCTACCTCCAATTCTACCTTTTTTCCATCCAATCTTCCAATTTCTATTTTATCAGTCGATAAAAATAAAGCCTGATATTGCTCTCCCTCAATTAACAATACATCTTGTTTAGTAATAAATTCTTCTATTGAACCCTTTGATAATTGGAAGAATAAAATGTCGTCACCAACGTAAGAGACATTTTGTATGACAAATGATGGTAAGCCTTTTATGGTAACTCCATCCAATTTATCAGGGATATGGAGACCAATTTTACCCATTTTATCAATTCTGAAGTCATTATTAACGCCTAATTCTAAAACGTCGGGATATATAATTTTTCCTGATAAATATAAATCTTTTACAAATGAACCACGATTTCCAATGTCAGTGGAACCGATTGGAAATAATCCTCCTGAATAATGAATTGGACCTTTAATGGTAATACCATTTTTAGGGTCTAATTTGAGAAGATCTTCAACTTTTTTAAGACGAAATTCACTTTCATCCAATTTTTTACCGAAATTTCTTAAATAATTTATTGTGTCTTTTTCTGTCATTTTTAATAAATAATATTTATGTTTTTAAATTATAATGATAACGCATATTTATTTTGATTGGGGAAATACATTAGCATATCCATCTTTATAGAAAGAGTTTGTAGATACATCCAATAAGTATTTAGTATTATATCCAGATGCAGAAGAAATATTAAGATATTTGAGTAAAAAATATGAAATTGGAATTATATCTAATTCCAAAATATCTAAAAATAATTTTATTAATGCTCTTGTTAAATCCAATCTTATCCAATACTTCAACTCAATATCTCTTTCCAATGAAATATGCAAAAAACCATGCCAAAATATATTCCTTAAAGCATTAAATAATATAAATCCTCACAATGCTCTAATGATTGGAGATAATTATAATAGGGATGTGATTGGAGCTGAAAGTGTTGGAATGAATGTTTTGTGTAGAGGTAGAGATTTTACAAATCTTTGGGAATTATATTATCTTCTATAGGTTTCTAATTTCTCAAATTTTCTACCTAATTCTTCAATTTTATCCAATAAATTTATATTCACAAAATCCTCTACCCCCATAAAATCCCATATCCTCTGTGTTACCATATTTATTCCATATAATCTTCTCCCCCCAATCTCTCCAAATCTCACAAAAACAATTGGAACAATTCTGGGCCTATTTCTTACAATTTCTACACAATCATCTGCTAATTGTAATATCCATTGCTGATTTTTATTACCTTTTGCGACAACAATATAGATACCATTTTCAATAGTTAGTGTTTGATTTTTAACAAGAATTCTATCACCGATATTAACTTCAACTTTATCGACAATAAGGTTTTCCATTTTTTTAGAAATGAGTTGGTAGGATGATGCCATAAATGCTGCATCTAATTTTTCAGATGTAGTTAATTTACAAGGTTCTAATAAATGGCTACCTGTTATGTATTGGTCAACATATTTTTTATTTACTGCGTCATGTTGGTTGGTAGGGTTGTCAATGTTAATTATTTTGTTATATTTTGCGTCTAAGTTGTTACCTAAGCTTTTATTGGATAGAGATTGGAAGTCTTCGGTATTGATGAGGTCATGATTGGATATTTTTTTGCCGTTAATAAAGTTAACACTGGCGTTTTCGATATTGGTGAGTTTGCTAAAAGCAATTCCGGAGTTTTCATTTGTAAAGATAAGAGATTTTCCAAGGTATAGGTTATTTTTAATTTCAACAGTTGAATTAAATTCTGCGCTTTTTTTGGTAATAAGGTGTCCTCCAATTTCTGTATTGTTGTTAAGAATGGTTTCTCCGATGATGGTGATATTATTGGAAATAATTTCTTGAGATTGGATGGAATTGGATTCTATTTCTTGGGAGGATATTTTTTTGAGAGATTGGATGTTACCTTCAGTATTTAAGTCTCCATTTATTTTTATACTTTTTGTGATAATTGGGTTTTTTATAATAATAGATTCAAGAGGAGATGAGATTATGCCATCGATTTTGATATCACCTTTTATTATTAGATTGCCTTCGATATTTATATTATTGGTATTATGGGTGGATATTATGGTGGATTCGATAAGTATATTTTTGCAGTAGTTATTCATGCAGTTAATATTTTTTAGTTTTATATTAAGGAGATTGGATAGATTTTTATTATCGAAGTATTTTTCATCTCCGATGATAAATTCTTCTTCTTTGTTATCCCACATTAGTCCTTTTGATTGGACATCATCTCTTATTCTGAATCCAGCAGGTTTATTCAATTTTAAACTAACATCACAGAAACTTGATTCCAATTTATTTCCATTATTTTCATAAAAAAGGTTACCTTTAACAACTAAGTCACCAGTTACACAACCACGACCTTTTATGAAGAAATCATATGCGGGGTTAAAGTCGCCGACGTATAGTCCTTCTTTTGCGTAGATGGTTTTATCGCCTATTATGTTGTATTTTGAGTGAATATCTTTTTCTTGAAGTAGTTGTGAGGTGAGTGTAACAATTTTAGCAAGTTGTTGTTCATTCATTTTTTATTATAAATTAAATTATTTTTAATTTAAAAAAATAAATAGCATATAAAGTATGCCGGGAGGATTATTGCAGTTGGCTGCATATGGACCGCAGGATATATATTTGACAGGAAATCCGCAGATAACTTTTTTTATAGCGGTATATAAGAGGTATACAAATTTTGCGATAGAGAGTATTCAGCAGTTATTTCATGGCGTAGTAAATTATGGTAGTAAGTTTTATTGTGATATTGAGCCTATGGCAGATTTAATTTATCAGATATTTCTGAATATTAAGTTGCCTAATTTAAATGTAAATCCGCAGAATAATCCCAATTATACAGTTAGTTGGGTAAATTCTATAGGAAATGCGATTATACAGCATATTGATATAGAGATTGGAGGTCAGGTCATAGATAGGCATTTTGGACAGTGGATGGAGATTTGGAGTGAGTTGACTTTATTATCGGAGAAGGAGTATGCGTATAATTTGATGGTGGGTAAGTATGTTGTATTTAATACTGATACGCAGCCGGGTCCGTTAAATTTGTATGTTCCTTTGCAGTTTTGGTTTAATAGGAATATAGGGTTGGCGTTGCCTTTGATAAGTTTGCAGTTTTCAAAGGTGAGATTTGTGGTGGCTTTTAGGGATTTTAATGAGTTGTGGATAAGTTCAAATGGTATAGAGCCGGGGTTGTGTGGGCAGAATAGTAGTGAGATAGAGAGTAAGACTATATTGGATGCGAGTTTATGGGTTGATTATATATTTTTGGAGAATGAGGAGAGGAGAAAATTTACGTCGCATAATTTGGAGTATTTGATTGAGCAGTTGCAGGTGAATACTGTTAGTGTTGATGATAAGGTAATACAGGTTCCGATGTATTTTAATAATCCGGTTAAGGAGTTGATATGGGTATTGCAGGTAGGTCCATTTTATAGGTTTGGGGTGAATAGGTTGTATGAGTTTTTTGATTTTAGTAATGGGCAGGATCCGCCAGGTGATACGATGGAGTCGGCTACTATAAGGTTTGAGGGGAATGAGAGGTTTAAGAGGAGGGAGGCGTTTGTTTTTAGGGTATTGCAGCCTTATCAGTATCATACGAGGGTGCCGAGAAATTTTATTTATTTGTATTCATTTGGATTGGAGCCGGAAGCGCATCAGCCGACTGGAACTTGTAATTTTAGTAGATTGGATAGTGCAACGTTAGATTTGGTGTTAAATGAGTGTGTAATACAGAAGGATACGCAGATAAATATATATGCGACAAGTTATAATGTTTTAAGAATAGAGGCGGGAATAGCAGGAATAGTTTATGCGGATTAATAATCATATTTAAAATTTGATTAAATAAATCAGATTTTACAAAGTTTTGGTATGTTCTTTATTTACACATATTTTTAATGTGATTGGGTTAGTCGAAGGTTGCTTGAACTAAGTGGGGTAGGGCTATGGCGGCGTTGTGGCTGACTTCAACTAATGCGGAGAGAATAAGGTTAACCCCTAATGTTTTATATTCTTTATCTTCTCCTTCATCAACTATTTTTTCCATTTCACGTAGAATTTCATTTTGAAGGAATTTTTTATGTTTTGCTCTTAAAAACTGAATCTCATTAATCATTCCTCTAAACATCATACCACTTTTAGTTATCTTCTTACGAATTTCTATGGGTAATTGAGCACGATAATCAAACATATCATAGGCTCCTTTATAGAATCTTTTTAGTTCTTCAAGGCTAAGGTCGTTAAACCAAGATGTGTCGGTGTATTGGCCGATCATATCAAATTTTTGGAATACTCTGATAAGGAATTGGTCATATTTTTGTTCTTCTGTAAGAATTGGTGAGTCGTATTTCATTTTTCTTTCTGTTTTTTTGATGAATTGCATTTTATTTTCAACTTTTTGTTTAAATTTTGTATCATTAGGAAATGTTTTTTGATTGTATGGATTGGATGAAATCATATCAAATGTTCTTAAATCAAATGCGTATGTAAATCCATCATTATCAATATAATCGAAGTAGTATTCGATTGGGATGGTATATATGTTATCTAAAGTTCCGCAGTCTTCTTTATTATTGGATTTATTTCTGCGTTTAATATTCCATCCTCTAAAGTGTTTTTGTATGAGAATGATTTTATTGATATCATTTTCGTATTTTTTAAGTTCTTCAGGAATAATTGATTTTTTAGGTTTTTTATCGGAAAGTTGGTCAACTCGAATTATTATTTTTCGTTTAAGGTGAATGCCACAGTAGTCGCTGCCGGGTTTTGGGGGGTGATTGCATTGTTCATGGTTATTTTTAGATTTTATGGACATACATTGTAGGGGGTTAAAGTTATTCATTTTTATTTAATAAATGAGAACATTTTAAATTGCAAAAATCTGAAAAATAAATTTTCACCTTAAATTCTTCAAGTATAAGGTATGCTAAAACATTAATAGCTGAAAAAAAACAATTTAAAAAAAAATTGATTTATTATTCTACCTGATTAAGGATATATCTAAAACAATGAGTGACCTCAAGATCGTAGTACCTGAGAACTTTGATATTAAGAAGATTTCTGCCACAGAGCCGAAGAAGAAGAATGACCGTTTACAGAGTCTTCTTTTATTCGAGAATGCTCCTTTTTATCTCCAGACGGAGGAGGGGGGTAGGGCTCCATTTGGTGTGAAGTCTTTTACTGGTGGTGATAAGACTGATTACACTTTGAATATTTCGTTAAATGCTGATGGAGATTTTGTGAAGAAATTGCATCAATTAGATGAATTTATGTTGGATTTTGGAATTGAGCATAGCAAGATTATTTTTAAGCAGAAATATACTGCTGCTCAGCGCGAGGTTGTTCGTGCGATGTACACATCTTGTGTGAAGATTGCTGAGGAGGGTGATTATCCTCCGAGAATTGCTGTGAAGATTCAGAAGCGTAATGCTACTGATGCTACTCCGCAGGTTCTTTTCTTTCATTCTGAGACTGAAGAGGTTGAGATTGAGAGTTTTGAGCAGTTGATTAAGTTGATTCCGAATGGTTCAAATGTCAAGGCTTTGATTTCGTTGAGGCCTTGGTTTGTATCTGGACGTTTTGGAATTACATTGAGTCTTCAGCAGATTCTTGTTCCTAAGCGTTCCGGAGGTCGTCCGACATCTTATGCGTTCAATGACAAGACTGGAGCGGTAGCTACTAAGATTCCTGCGGCTAAGGCTGCGGCGGCTGTTGTTGATGATGATGAGGAGGACGAGGCTGAAGAAGTTCCTGCTGATGAGAACACTGATGTGGTTTCTGTGGAGGACAGTGATGAGGAGGAGGATGAGGAAGTTCCTCCGCCTAAGACTGTGAAGAAGGCTGGTTCTGTGGCTGCTGCTCCGGTGGTGGCTAAGAAGAAGCCTGTTGCTGCGAAGAAGTAAATTATTGTATTTAATTTAAAATTGGATATATAATTAAAATTATAAGGATTTTTATGAATTATTGGTTCATAAGAATATTTAAAAAAAATGGTTAGTATTATATTATTGATGGATTTTATCCATAGTTATGAATTGGGGGATGTGACAGATTATAGTGACATTGTGATGAAGTTAAAGTTGATGAAGAAGTATGACAAGGTTATAATAGTAAATGATGATGAGAATTTTACTTCAGCGATAATAGATTTAGGGGGTGGTAAAGCTTCATATAGTAAGAAGGATTTTGTATTTCATTTACCGAGATATCAAAGAGTAAATAATAAATTGGGGAATACTTGTTGTTCAATATGTCAGGAAACTTATAAAGAAAAAGAGTATTATAGGGAATTAAATCATTGTGGGCATTGTTTTCATAAGAAATGTATTGATGAATGGTTTTATCGTTCTAAGACATATTCTTGTCCTTTATGTAGAAAAAACCCTTTTAGTTTATAAATATTACAAAAAATATAGTTTTTTGTAATTAGTGGTATAGATAGAATAAAAAAGATGTTACAAAGCTATCTATCCATTCAAAATTGATAAAAATTTTCTTATTATTTTCGTGGTCTCTTTTAACACATAAAAATGTATTTTTATATTTCCATCCATCAATAATATTTAAATCTTCTAACAACAAAACAAATATTGATTTAATTTGAATAAATATATCGCTTGTAGTGGATATATTAAAAGAACTCACTCTGACATCTTCAATTAATTGATTTAATTTGTTAAAATCAATTTTATATTCATATTCAAATATTAAATTATCTTTTTTTAAATAAACTTTTTTATTGTTACAAACTGAAGGAAAAATAATATTTTTATTAACTCTTGGCAAGTAACTATAATACTTCTTACGAGTTAAGCCTAATTGTGGTGCTAATGGTAAAATATTTTGAATGATAATATCATCGGGGAGAACATCTTCAATAGGAAGTGATAAATTAATTGATATAGTTTCCATTTTATTTATTAATAATTTTAAATAATTTATTATCATTTTTTTTATAATTTTTAAAATTAATCTAATTAATCGCTCTCACTATCCTTCTTCAAATGGTCAGTCAATGCTCCCATAATCGAACAAAAGTAAAAGTTTTCCTCAACCAAAGAACCATCATCAGCCTTTCTTTCCGCATAATTGGGGAAAAGCTTCTGAAGAGTCTTATCCATCTTGATTCTCTTCTTGTCCTCATACTGCTGAAGACTGTGATGCTTAGCATAAGCATTCACTAACTTCAGAGCAGTCTTGCGACTAATCATAAGAGAACCGTCATTTTCATCGTATGTCAATGTGGTTAAAATTTGATTTCCATCTTTGTCATTGAGTTGTTGATAATTGCTTTCAACGAATTTTCTGAATTCTGAGGTTTGGACGGGAACCATTTTGTCAAGTCCGGTGGAACCGGAGCGTTCTTTCTTTGCAGAAGAAGTTTTAGACAAAAGTTTCTTGACCTGTTTCCTCTCAATGTTAATATTTCTTTGAATTCTCTTCAAGATAGCGATACGGGCATCAATGCTCTTTTTCTCTTTGTAGAGAAGTTCAAGCTCTAATGCGATATCGTTATCAATCATTTCTCCGATGGTTTCTTCTTCAGATTCTTCTTCTTTAGAAGGTTCAGTGGTTTCTTCAGCTTCTTCCTTTTTAGGGGGAGCAGCTTTCTTTGAAGCTTCAGCTTTAGGCTTTTCTTCAGGTTTTTCCTCAACTTTTTTGACGACTTTTTCAGCCTTTACGACCTTTTCTTCTTTTTCCACTTTTTCAGCTTTAGTAGCTTTAGTGGTTTTTTCGACCTTAGCTGGAGTTTCAATTACTTCAGCTTTTTCGATCTTTTCAGTTCTGGGTGTAGTAGTAACTTTCCGAGCGGACATGTTAGATTGATTCAACTTAATTCAATAAAAATATAAATCAATTTTTTTTTCAATTTTTTTTTATTTCATAAATTGATTTTTCACTAAAAATTAAAAACCATCTTCCCAAACCAATTCTCACACAAATTCAAGCTAAAACAAAAATCTAAACGCACCAAAATCTCCCACAAAAATACAAAAACCTTTAGAAGACCACTTTTTTACTTAAATAGTGAATTTTCACTATTTATTTAGTGAATTCGTATAAATTTAAAAATAATCTTCCATTATATAGTATCAAATATGCCAGCATCCGCTACGCCAAGAACTTCTGCAAAAGTCGCTACTACTTCTACTAAGCCCTCCAAGAAGGAGACCTCTGAGTCTGCTCCTGTTGTTGAGGCACCTAAGGCCAAGGCCGCCCCTGTTCCCGAGCCTGTTGAGGCCGTTGAGTCTGCTGAGACTGAGTCTGCTGAGGTTTCCCCTCTTCAGGCTGAGGCTCTTGCTTTGATTGAGATGGCTCGTTCAGCTCAGTCTCTTCTTCAGAACCTTATCAAGGGAACTCGTTCTGTTTCTGCTAACATCAAGCGTCTTGAGCGCGATGTTAAGCGTCTTGATAAGAAGAGCAAGAGAAGCCGTGAGAACCGTGCTTCCAATGGAAACAAGGGTCTTCAGCAGCTCAAGCCAGTTTACACTGCTGAGATGCGTTCTTTCTTTGAGAACAACAAGACTCTCACTGACAACGATGGTCAGCCCATTGTAGACAACCTTACTTATGACTCTGACCACCTTCTTGTATCTCGTAAGCAGGCTTTGAAGCTTGTTACTTCATACATTCGTCACCACAAGCTTCAGGATGAGGCTAACAAGCGTAAGATCAATATGGATACTACTCTTCAGACTCTTTTCCCTGAACTTTGTGCTGTGAAGGACAAGAAGGGCAAGGTTACTCAGGAAGAGAACTGCTATTACAACACTCTTATGAAGGCACTCTCCCGTCACTTTACTCAGACTTAAATGTCTGATGGCCTCCTCGAATTATAAAAAAATTTAACATATATTATATGTTAAATTAGCCATGAATCATTGATATTGAGAAAAATATCGTTATACATGGGGTGAGTTGGAGGGGAATATTGTTGAATAATTTCTGAAGCGATTTCATTAGTTAAATAATTGAATTCTTCAGATAATATATCGTTGATAAATTCTTTGATTATTTTATCTTGAATTTGTTTGATTATTTTGTTCTTTTTATCGACAAAATCTTTAGCTTCATATGCTAATTTTTTAGCATATTCTTTTAATTTCCCAATCAACTTTTTTTCTTCAATTTTCTTCAATTTTAGTTCTTCCTTCTTCTTCTTCTCATTCTCACGAATTTCCTGTAACTTTTTTTCTTCAATTTCTTCTTCAATTAATTTTTTCGCATTAACCTCCGTATTGATGAGTTTTATTTTAATCTCACAACTAAAATTTATCTCATTATTACGCACTTCATAAATAATAAATGGCAATAAATGTCTTCTCTCCTCCTTAATATCTATCTTCATTTTTATACAAACATACCTAAATGATAAAATAGTTTCTTTTATTTTATCAAAAAAATTCGTTCCTTGTCTAAAAAAATCATTACCAATTTTAAAAAAAGAAATACTATAATAATCTGCCTCAAATGCACGAAAATATGATAATAAATAACCATGCTTAAATTCATCCTGACTATCCTTATTACT
>Ga0194129_10008947_pt1 | contig 11393 bp, 10 predicted proteins | sample TA2KigCa35mmetaG_FD_150862 | JGI IMG/M metagenome (GOLD analysis project Ga0194129, IMG submission 150862) | Freshwater microbial communities from Lake Tanganyika, Tanzania - TA2015038 Kigoma Deep Cast 35m | ecosystem: Environmental > Aquatic > Freshwater > Lake | place: Tanzania: Lake... | reverse complement strand
GCATTGACGATAGGGTTCTATCGGCAGACGCCTTTGGTGTGCCGCAGCGCCGAAGGCGTCACTTCTTTGTCGGTGTACGAAACTACGGACATGACTTTGATCTCGGTGATTTGTTGAAACCACTTGAGATTCCTGGCCTAACGGTCCGCCAAGGAATCGGCGATTTGGCGAGCGTAAAGTCCAGTTTGCCCTTCGACTCTAATGGCAAGCTGTCTGAAGACAACGTTCGTCGAATCAACTGGTTGTTTGAGAATGATGCTTATGAACTCATTAATAATGAACGACCGGACTGCCATCAAAACGGACATACGTATCCGTCAAACTACGGCCGAATGAGTTGGGATGCTGCGGCGCAAACGATCACAACAGGCTTTTTGTCGCCAGGTCGCGGACGGTTCGTACATCCGTCTAAACGACGTACCATCACCCCACACGAGGCAGCGCGGCTTCAGGGATTTCCTGATTCCTACACATTTGAGGCTGCCGGACGTCCCTCAACCCGAACGTTACTCTCGAAGGTGATCGGCGATGCGGTCCCCCCTCTACTCGCACGCGCCGTTGCGCTTGGTACGTTAAGTTTAGACATAGTAAGCGGTAAATCGGGTGAGTCGGAGTCTAAAAAACGATAACACTGACGCAAGAAGGAACGCTCGAATGAGTGCCGTCCGTCAGCGTGGGACGTTGCCAGAGCTCCAGCTTCGTATGTGTTTAAAAAAACATGGGCTGAAATTCAGGACGAATGTCAAAGCTCTCCCTGGAACGCCCGATATCGTATTGACGGATTCGCGGGTTATCGTCCTCTGTCATGGGTGCTTCTGGCATCGCCATGAAGGATGTAGAAAATCAACAATACCGAAGACAAACTCAGGCTTTTGGATCGATAAATTCGAGGCAACAAGAACTCGCGATGCGCGAGATCAATCGCGGCTGCGGGAGCTCGGCTGGATTGTATTGATTGCGTGGGAATGCGATATCTCAAAAAATGTTGAAGAAGTCGCTCACAGTATTCTGCGAGTTCACAACACCTTGCTTTCCACAACTACAAAGTGGTTGAGGGTGGGATAGTGCGAGACAATTGCGCCGCTTGAGTTTTTCGGGCCAGAATCAGAGTTAGTTTCCGGCGTGTTCCATTGATTCTTCTCGCCAGTTCACGAGCTTGCATTCGTTAATGGAATTCTCGCCGCTTAAAGCATCGTGGGAGCAATCCGCCTCCGTATTAGTTCCCCCTAGCAACATGTCTGACTCGACCCGAGAGTTTTCGTCGACCCGACAAACCCGCAATGACCCGAAGCAATGGTCCAACGGGAACGTCGGGAAGAGAATCAACGTCGACGGAAAACCGGACTCGCTTCACCCGGGCATCACTGACGACCGGTCTTGGAACCGCGGCATTGGGAATCGCCGTAACCTCATGAGCCGTCAATCGTAGGTCGGGATGATCAACGCCGATATATCCCACACGCATCAACGCCATGTCGAACTCGGTACAGTCTGACAGTTGTCGGCGGATTCCAGCAATCAGATCGCCTAATGACTTGCCAGACTTCTTATCCGGGAGCGCTCTAATGAAAACGATGTGGCCCCCGTCTCTGCCCTCTACTTGTTCGAGCGAAATCGTCGCCTGGGAGGATCGAAGGCTCGTCTTGATCTCAAGTGTCGTGCCATTACCGCTGAAGTCAAAGAACTGTCCATACGGACCTACCCAGCATGGAACGGCCGCCTCGACGTTAGGCATGGACGCTAGTACGAACAATTCGCCCCACAGCCCAACAGCCTCGTCCTGCGAAAGCCCGTCTCGGGAGAAGAACCGAATCCACTCCGACAGATACGCGTCTACGGCGCTTCGACTCGCTAAACAATCGGGGTCCCGACGCAACTTTGATGCAGCATGAGCAACCAGGGTAGCGAATGCCTCCAGCCGTGAAGAATCACGAAGCATGATCACGATGCCGCTTCTTTTGGCCGCCTTCGTCGCTCGAATCCCGACGACGGAAAACTCAGGCGATTCAACCATTAGCAGCGCTCGGGTGACCCGTTGATTGTTCGTAACGTCCGCTGGAGGAAGTTGAAAGAACATACTTGCCGATCCATCCCCAAACCGACCGAGCGAAAGATTGCCAACGAGATTGAAGGTCCGCCAGGCCTCCCGCTCCGAGGGTGGTGCGAGTCGCGTCAGGCGCTTCAAAATGGATGCAGAATCAAACTTCATCAGCCCGTCACGAACAGGAACGCAAACTTCGTACGCGGGAGTACTAACGTCGGCGCCCAAAATGGCTGGTCGTCCCAGCCGAGCTCTTTTAAACCTTCCTGACGTCGCAATAAGAGCAACGGATAATTTTGGTACTTAGCGCTGGCCACTGCCTGCTGAGTACCCTCCGCGAAGCCGCTCGGCTGGTTAGTCTTTCTTTTGACGCTAAAGCTCTCACCGTGCCCCCTTCTAGGGCCACGAGCAACATTGAGCACACCCTTCTTGATCTCAATCGGCTGCTCGCGCAACGACTCTAGAACTAGACGGACGCGGTTGTCGTCCCAGTCATAGGACGGATTCGAATCACTAGATATCCGTGAAAGGATCTCCAAAAGGAACTCTATCTCAACGAAATAGTACTCATCTGGGTTCGTATATGGTGCGAGCATCGTATCAAGTGAGGATTGCGCCGATTTAATCATCACTGCCTTGTAGTGAATCGCGCGCGGATAGAGCGCTTTCCCCGGAGCCAACGCACGAATGTCAGCCGGGTTGAACACGCCGGCCCGCGTTGGCTTCAAATTCTTCCCGACCCACACCGGCTTGAACGAAGCACCGTCCGGAGTTTCGATGACACTACGCGTACCTTCGTCAGAATCGTGGATATCCTTTAGCGCCTCCAAAACTTGATCGGGGGAGTACAGTCGCGTGATTGGAAGCAGGTGCCTGCGATAACCGAACATGCGTGCGTGTTGGTGTACCGTATCCATCATCTTCGTCTTGGCGTCGCGCGCGTAGTAGGTGACCGTAAGGCCTTCTATTGTCACTCCCCGCCCAAGACGATTGCCACCGATCAAGAAATTGTAACCTTTCCGATACTCTGGTTTTCTGTTCGGATTGTCCGCATCAATAATATCTGGCTGAGCGTTTCGCAACTGGCTTCGAAGGTGCGTCAAGACATCCTCAAGGGATGGTAATTCCGTACATGTTTTCTCCAGCTCCGAATACGCCTTCTTTATGTGATCGGACGCTTTCTTGAGGGACGTTGCGGACTCTTTGCCACGAAGCGCACGATCTAGCCAGGTGACATACGCTCGGAGAGTCTTTTGCACCGCTTGATGACTTACGCGGGTGTGGGCGATATGAATCAACATTGAGAGCACTTCACGCTTCGTGTTTTGCAAAGCACGAACGGCACCGCCAGTCACGAAAAAGCACACAGCCTCTCGCAGGCCCTGCGGCATATCCCAAGCGTCCCCGGGCGAGACCTTTCCACCCTTGAGCCCGCCCAGATCATCGCTCGTCGTTGGAACGTTGAATGCCGCGTCGTCCGCGAAAAAAACCTGCCCACCCACGTAGGTGTCACCCGGCTGAACGAGCACGTGCCAAGCGGGGCGTAGCGGATGATCAAGTCCCTGCAATAGGAGGCTCTGTGGGGTTGCGGTCACTTGCACGAAGATCTGGTTGGGCATAGCCTCGCGAATTCGGCCAATCAACTCAAAGATTTTGCTGGGCTCGGTCGTTTTGCCAGCGGCGATCTTCGCCGCGTTGATGTTAAGGCTCGCGTTGTCTGCCTCATCGTCGAGAATCAGCCCAGGCACATCGGCGGCTCGGATGGACTTCAGTACGGTGATGAGATTGGTTAAGTTGCTGGAGTTCTTCGTGCACACCAGCACCACACCCGTATCCCTGACATATTCTCTAATGGTCGTCGCGAACGCCTTAGGATCCTTGCTCCATTGGTCCCAGCTACGAACGATAGGCGCGTCGTCACCCAACAGCTGCTCAGCGAAGCGGTCGGCCGTCTGCCTGCCAAGCCACGTGTTGTCGGACGTCAACACCACGAAGCATCTAAAACCGTTTGCCGCAGCGAGAGCGACCGACGCGATGGATGCATTGGTCTTGCCGCTCTGAACGCGGCCGTACATCAATCCGTTCGTACCCTCGGGGATTGCGCCCGTGTGACGCTTCGATACGATGCCAGTTCCGGCCGCCCCCACATCCGAAGATCCGAAAGCCGCGCAGTAGGATATAACGGCTCGCTGAACGAGCTCCTCGGCCTTCGTCCGAACGTCGGTCAACGACGACGGCGTTATGCGATCGCTCAACTCATTAAGAAAGTTCTGGAAGCACGGGCCATCGATAGCTATCGGCAGACTGGATGGCGGTAATTGAATCTCCTCTGTCATATCTCTGTACTCACTCGGTGCCGTCGAGAATTGAGGTTGCCCAGCGCGTCCGAGCAATCGTTCTGTCCAGTCGCCGCCGTCCTGGCCCGTTAACTCGATAGGAACCGCCAGCCGGCCGTGACACGCTCAGCCCCCACTGGTAGTCGAGACTATCGGGCGTCACGATTCTGTGAAACTCAGAGAGAGACACCAAACAGACCCCATCAATGCGACAAACCAGAGCAAAGAAACGCCGGTGACCTGAGACATTCCGATCAGCATTCGTCAGTATGTCAAGTTGCGAGCGGGTGACGGTGAACGGCCATGGAGACTTGGGCTTTGCCGCATATTTGAACAAAACGAGCGAGTGAACGTCGTCACTACTGATCTCAAAGAGACTGTTATCGCCGCTTGGGAACTCTTGAATCGTGATAGGGCGATTACTCATCGCCAACTGGGCGATCGCCGCTCCGAATAACATCGTTCTGGAGTTGAACGACTGCAACCCGTAACGCGGCACGGCATCCGACGATTCATCGTTTGAAGTCATGCGACGACCTTGAACGTCGCCCGCGCGGATATTGGCAACGTCTGACCATTGTTGTCGATCGGATGATCGATATGCACGAGCCGCGGTACCGCCCGCGGACCCCGATGTCGCCCACCCGGTATGAGCCCGCTGTCCATAAACCCGCGCTTCCCGTAATGAACCCGAGCTCCTTAAGGATACCTCGACGCCAGGCGACCAAGGTACTTCCGTGCCGGTTGAACGGCATTTCATCCCCCTGTATTGCTCATGCTAATCGGCTCCGCGAGGAAACCATCAGACTGGAAAGTCGTCGTCTAACGACGGCCAGCCAGTTGATTTCCACGAGATTTATGGGTGGTTTTTTCATAAAACGCTCTTAGTGTTTTCCGAAATAAGTGATTGTTAGTGTGCCGGGAGCGATAAAGCAGATAGGTGAATCAATGAGTCATCCAGGAATAAAGCGGTGACAAAACCATTATTGGTCTTTGATTGAAGGTGGTAACCCATGCCGCGATTCGAAGATTTTTTGCTCGAACTTTTAACCAGACTGGAGAAAAACCGAGTGACCGCATCCAAGTAGAATCCCGTGTCGGAATTATCGTTATGATCTTTGAATGTCGGGGATGGTGAAGGTCGATAATCAACGTTCGCCGTTGACATCCTGTCATCCAATATCTCCATGCTGTAGCTTCGTACAAGCCTGGGTAGTTGCTTTTCGAAAGTCATTGGGCTTCTTAAAAGCTCTAGTCCGATAAGCTGACGACGTCTAAAAAAAGCGGCACCCACTTGCAAAGTGGATGCGGTCATGGCCTGTTCAAGTCTCTTAAGTTTGCAGTCGAAGGGGCGGTACAAATCTTCGAGTGATCTAACTGGCGTGGTTAATCCTAGTTGACGAGATTTGCTTTCAATGGACTCCCATATTTCTAGCTGGCTTATCGGATCGCTTTGCAGAACCCCGTTGTACGTCTGCACATGGCGCATATTCGAAACTCGTGCGCTTGGGTAGAGCATTGCGCCAGAGGTAATTAAGCTTGGAGAGGTCCAACGCCAGCGGCCTTGCTCGATACAGGACACAGAAATACGCGTCGTAGTTCTTGGTGGCGCGAGGGTTGTAAAGTTCGTTATACGGTTCTGCTTGGCTCCAACTAATTCCTCGCCATCTAAGATAAGAATTGGCTGATCGCTGTTATTAGTCAGCGTGGCCTCGTGTACGACGCCAATGTCTGATACTTCAGTTACCGACGAGGTGCCCTGAGAGATCGCTTTGGATAGAAGGCAATAATCGGAGTCCGGTGGTCTCGCGCGGCATAAGGGAACCATCACAAAGTCCCCAAAACGCTTTACAGCGCCGAGTTTGAGAGTCATGAGTTGAAGTGCGAGTTGCTGCAAGGGTTGTAGTTCCGCCGTTCGACTCATAAGACGTTAGAGATTTACGGATCTCAGGGGGTGTTACAGGTTTTTTCTTTTGTCCTGCAGTGACCACGCAACAATGGCTACGCTCAGTGACTCGCACGGCAAGGTAAGAGGCATATAAAAAAATGTTATTCATCAGAGAGTTATATGGATCTGGGTCGAATGACCGTCGGTTTCAACAGGGCGATAACTCGGTTTAGTGTCGCCGTCGTCCGCAGGCGTGGAGCACCAAAGAAGCCCGTTGCGCCGGGGAGGTGCGTGGAGTAAAAAATCACCATGGAGCTGAGGGAAATTCTAGTTCGTATCGATTCCGGGCCGGTTGGCGGAAAGGTCGTCTTTACCGAGTTCGACGCGATTTACCGAAAACAGCTGCTGCGGTACCTGCTCCGTCTGAGACTCTCTTGGGAAGAGGCTGAAGATCTACTCCAAGAGATCTATATCAAGGTTTTCCGTAACGCCCGAAAAGGACTAGAGTTTGATAGCGCTGAGGCTTGGCTTTGGACGATTGTTCACAACAGCGCGTGCGACCACTTTCGGAAAGTCGGTCGCATACGTGAAAAAGAAGTGATATTCGACGATAACGATGCTTTAGAGGGAAGCGAGATTCCTCCTGCGGCAGATGGCGTACCTGGCGATGACTCAATTGATGAGTGTGTTGATGCGGGGATCAAGAGGTATGCAGAAAAGATGCCAGCACGGGCAACAGCATTGATGATGCAACTTGATGGGTTCTCAATTCGCGAGATAGCCGATCGCATCGTTAGATCTGAGCAGGCGACATCACAGTTCTTATTTGAAAGCCGTCGAAAGCTTGCCCCGTTTATAGAGCACTGCCGTCCCCTTATAGGTAACTGATAGCGTGACCGATTCAAAAGATGAAACTTGGAAGTCAATGACTGGTGATAACGATCCGTTGTCTCCTGCGATCGAAAAAAGTCTTCGCCGTCTCTACACCGATGTCGACACTCGGATCAATGACGTTGATACACGGGTTAAATCGCGTCTGGAACGGCGGTTAGTTGCGGAGGGGTTACTCGCAGATAAAAACCCCTCTGATGAAAAAAACGCAAGTCTTGCAGTCCGTTTTTGGCGCAATTTAGGCGGATGGCGGCTGAGTTTTAATACTCCAATCGTCGCTATCGCTTCTTTAGTTGTTGTTGCCTTTGGTGTGCTGTTTTACCAGCAGCGTGAAAAAACCCTTCAGGTTGAGTCCGAGCTTAAGGCTGCCAAGTCTTTGCTGGAGCGCCAGGAGGGTGATTCTGCTGTTTACGCGAAGTCTGACAGCATCATCAATGCGAAGCTTTATACGGATCAGGCGGATATCTTAATAAAGCAAGTACGCGACCTTGCAGCGCCGTTGGGAATGAAGGTTGAGGTGGTCATGGAAGCTTCTTCCAATGATGCTAGTACCAGCGTTCCCGTATTGAGAGAAGGTCAACGCTTGATCGCAGTTGGCCCGTTCGTCTCAACAGATCCGAAGCAGAGGGAATTAAAGGAACTTCTCGAACTTCCCGAAGATACGGAGGGGAGTGTCAATGTCGTGTTAATTGAGTTTTAAGGTTCGGTCGAGGGTTGCATCGTGTACTGTTCCTCGAAGAGCGGTACCCAAGTACGGGCCCCTTCAACTGCTCTTTTGAACGCCCATGCTGGCATTACGGCTTTAAGAGCGCGGATATCCTTTCGAGCTTTTTCTCGATCAGCACCATCTGGAAGATGTTCGATTGCAAGAAGGCCAAATTTGACTGCTTCAATTGTACTCTGAGCGTCTGGAGAATCTTTCATTAGAATCGAGAATAGACTCCAGTAAGCGTATGGCTCGCCTCTTTCGGCAGCACGCGTGTACCAATATACCGCGACCTTCTCATTCTTTTTTAAGACCCCTAGGCCTGATTCATAGATGTCCCCAAGATTGTTTTGGGATCCGGCGAAGCCACGGTTTGCGGCTTCTCGGTACAGTAGCGCAGCCGTTTTGGGGTCCTTTGTAATCAGCGCTCGGTCGTGAAGATCATGGGATTCAATGTCGACGCCTCTACGGGTCATTATTCCGAAATCCGATGCATTCTTTATCGTCACCCAAGTAACGGAGTTCGGATCGGCTTCCACTACCAAACTCGCGACTGTCGAGGGGAGCTCTAGCTGACGAATGTATGCACCAATTGAGGCGTTACTAGCCTGATCGGGTTCGCGCAGCCCACTCTTCGTTTTTTTGAATGCTGAATGAAAACCGAGACGTTCCCCGTCTTGAAGATACCGATCTTTTCCAGCGAGCCAAATTAGCGCGCAAGCGGAGATGCAATCGTACTTGATAATCGATGTGCTGTACCCGCGAGCAGAGATAAGTCGACCGATATCTAAAGCAGTGGCAAGGTCACCTCCCTTGCTGTCTAACCTAACGAGGACGTCCCGTTTCGACTTGAAAGCAAGTGCCAAAAACTTATCTAAATCTCCCCGCTGGATATCACCGACTATCGAAATCACATCGTACTGATAGTTACCGACGCTGCTCGTGCCGATTTCAAAAGAGGCGCCCTGGGTTACACGCGGAATGGAAATCAGTATGAAAAGAAGAGTAAACCTCAAGCGCAATGCAGCCCCGCGCCTGCGGATCTCCCTCGGTCCGTTGCTATTAAAAGTGCTCATAAGTGCTTGCTTTGGAGAAGGCTAAAGTCACACATAGTGTCGCAAAAAACAGTTTTATCGCCCAGAGCGACACGGAGTCCCGCTTGAGCGCGCATGAGACAGCTTAAGGGGGGGGCTGAGGTTTGGCCTGGCCGTACGTCTATATCTCACGAAAGCCAATACATCCGCCTGCTTCGGTGAACAAAATGATACAGCCAGCCCTTACGACCCACGCCTCGATCCGGTCTCAGCAACGGGGTGTGCCCCCCTTGATCAGAGACTGGTTACTTTTGTTTGGTGATGAACGATTTGATGGTCATGGCGGCCTAATTCGGTACTTTTCGCGTAGAAGCGTCCGGCAGCTAGAGCGAGCGGTCGGGCGTCAACCAGTTCGTCGTATGAGTGAATACCTGTCAGCGTATCTGGTCGAGAGCGCCCGCGATGGCCAGGTTATTACGATGGGGAAGCGTTACAAGCCGATATCGAGGATCTGACGAGCGTCTCAGGAACAAAATTGCTGTGTAGGCCTAACGTCAACTTTATTGAAAAAGAGAGTCGACAGATGATGGGGAAAGACAATAACTTTTTCGATAGCTCTCTGGCGCGCGGAGTGAGGCGATTTAAGTCAAATAGCCATAAACAACATATATTCGGAAACGAGGAAATAAAGTTTAATCGAGTTAAATCGTTTGAAGGGAATGCACGTCGAGTTGTACAGCATTACCAAGAAACATTTGGCGCTGATTGTGTCCATGTTTATCGGTTGAACTCGAAAGTCGTATCGATGCTCAACGTCTTTCACATGCCGGACGGATTCTCAATGGCATTGATTCATGAGGTATACAAGAAAAAAGTTTACTCAGGCCAGGCTGATCAGCAAGACCTAAAAGATCGATTTACAAACTACGTCCCGATCTTCATGACCGCTCACTTTGTGGAAAGATTTATTCAATCATCAGTCGGTTCTAGGAAGACAATTGCAAGCCTGACCTACGATCTGTGGCGTGCAATCCAAACCGAGATGTACGCGGCAGTAACGGGTGCCGACGAGATGTATCCCGTATGGAATCGTACGGGGGAGTTCGCGTTTGCGACGCCGGAGTTTTTAGTCTTGGGAAAAATGCCACTGGACGAAGACTTAGTGTGTCAAACGGTGATCCGAGTAGACCGCCTTGAGTCGGCGAAAGTGCGACTCTGGGAGTTGGCGCGTCAACAACCAAACGCCGTGCTTGTAAAGCAAGCGTAGGGGAGGGTGGGCTATGGGTTGGGTTTCACTGCTCGAGGATTCGATAAAGCGATTCGAAGCCGATTTACACCGCCTAAAGATTGACGCTGAGCGAGATGTTGCGCCGACGTCTGTCGAGGAGATTAGAAATGTTAGGGAGACTATCTCGCGAGGTGAGGCGGTGCTTTTCGAAGCTTTAAAGCACCTGGAGCTGGCAACGGATCCGTCTGTTGAAATGGCAGCCTTGATTCGAGAAGTCGAGGCACAGCGTGATTCGCACAAGAGCAGATTATGGGAATTTCAAAAAACGAGTGAGTCACTTGCGAGGGCGCTCAATAAGGAGCGGGAGCGAGCTAACAAGCTTGAGAACGCGTTGTCGGAATTAAGGATTGAGTACAACCGGCTCGAGAAGCGTTTAGAAAAAGTAATGCGTGATGATCCAAACGCGCTTTACGCTGCATTTATGAAAGGAGCCGCGCCAAAAGCAAAAGACTAGGTTGAACGTAAAAAGAGCTTACTCGATGAGCTGTGATCTCATTGGCACCTCAGGCTGTGCGTTTCCAATGCCGCTCGGTTTGCAAAGACTTTTCGACATCGCTTACACCGGGCGGTCTGATGCATATCACGATAGTGACTTTTAAAATTGACACCCTTGAGTGCTGTTGAGCAAATCGGGCAGCTGTCAGCGGTATCAGGCTTGGGCTTTCCAGTGCTGATAAGAACCGAAAACACATCCTGAATTTCGCTTAAGCGAGCAGAATGTCGGGATGCTTCCTTCCTCGCTTTTTCGATACCGGGCTTTCGCCAATCTCGCCGTGTCACAAAAATTCACCTCCCCAGGATGATAAGTCTTGACCGTAATCAAAAATGACAAGCAGTCGAAATCAAAACGCATTTCCTTGCACTGACCTTTTCGCTCGAAGGTATCTGGGAGGAAGCGGCTGTAAACAGTTAATTCGAAAAGTGACCTTTACTACGGAGTTTTAATCGCCCGTCGACTATAATAGATTGGGTTATGACGGGCTTCTCCTTATGCAAACGATTAACTAATAAACGCGATTGGGTCTGCGTGGTCAAACCAACTCCACCGCCCGTCGTTTCATATCGTCGTTGGCGTCGATGTAAGCCATGGTCACCGCGGGAGAGCGGTGCCCCGCCAAACTGGCCAGTACCCGCGCTCCAATGCCCTTGTTTGGTTGTCGGCCGCGCCAAAGACAGTTAAAAATGCTCGCTCTGCCCGCGTTCAACTTG
>Ga0194129_10008946_pt1 | contig 11393 bp, 10 predicted proteins | sample TA2KigCa35mmetaG_FD_150862 | JGI IMG/M metagenome (GOLD analysis project Ga0194129, IMG submission 150862) | Freshwater microbial communities from Lake Tanganyika, Tanzania - TA2015038 Kigoma Deep Cast 35m | ecosystem: Environmental > Aquatic > Freshwater > Lake | place: Tanzania: Lake... | reverse complement strand
GATGTCTCGGTCATCCTCGAGAATGGGTTGGTCGAAGGGCGCTTCTGGCTCCCGCGGCGGCAGGAGATCGAGATCCGGCGCACGGCGACCTGGATGGATTTCCCCGCGCGCGGGATCATCCGCGGTCGATGGGAGATCACCGACGTCGAACCGAACATCACGCCGGCGCCAGACCGCTTCATGGGACCCGAGATCACCGAGGTGCCTCGCCAGCTCCAGCGCACCTACCCGTTCGAGGGCGAGATCCTCCGCGCGCTCCCTGAGGCGATCCGCACGTTGGATGACGCCGAGGTGCGCGAGGTACAGGAGGCCGCGCGCCAGCTGGTGCGCGCGGGGGCACTCGCCCGGGTCGGACTCGCGCGGCCTGCGGCGCGCCGCGTCTCCGATCTCCTGCGAGTCAATCGGGTCGAGGGCTTCGCCGCCGGCGCCGGCCTCTCGCAGACCCTCGGCAGTGGCTTCACGGTCTCCATGCTCGGTCGGTTCGGTACCGCGGACCATCGCTGGAAGGGCAGTGGGGCACTCACTTGGCGATCGCCACGTGAGGCCCAGTGGAACCTGGAGTGGTCCGATGATTTCGGTGAGGCTGGGGGGCTCGCGGAGGTGAGTGGGCTCCGGAACTCCCTCGCCGCGCAGGAATTCGGGAGCGATTGGACCGATCCGTACGGTCTCGAGCGCGGACGGATCCGATACACCTCGGCGCCGCGCGAGCGGGATCGCTGGTCGATCGAGCTCGCCCGTGAGCGGCATCGACCCCTCGCGGTCGCTGCGACCCCCGCGACGGGACGCTACGAACCGACGCTCGCGGCGGACCAAAGCATCCTCACGGCGACGACCCTCGGGTGGATCCGCGCGCCGGCCGCGGAACCCTCGGCACCACAACTGTCGGGGAACGTGCATCTCACCCTGGCGCGTACCGATGCTGGCGCGACGCCTGCCACGGCCCTCGTACGACTCTCGGCTGAGCTGGAGGCGCGCCATCCTGCCGGAGCGGGGCTCGTGGTCGCTCGGACCCTCCTCCACGGGATCACGGGCGGGGCCGGGGTCCCGGTGCAGTGGGGCGCGTTCGCCGGGGGGCCGCTCTCGGCGCCGGGCTACGCCTTTCACGCGCTCCGTGGCGACGCGATGGTGGCCCAGCGGGTCGAGTGGCATCGACGCGCCGGATCGGTCCCGGTTCGCTTCGGGCGGTTCGGCGCGGTGCCGACGACGGTGACCGTCGCCCCCTATGTCCATCAGACCATGATCCATGCGAGGGACGGTGCCGGTTGGACCTCGGCGCCGAGCGTCGGGCTGGGGGTCATCGGTCTCTTCGACCTCCTGCGGTTCGATGTGGCGAGGCCGTTGCGGGGGCGTGGATGGCTCGTCACCCTCGACGTGGCGCGGGCCTTCTGGCCGGCGCTCTGACCCATCGGGGTGCGCTACATTTCGGATGAGCCTCTTGCCCCCTCCCGAATGAACCGACCTCAGCGCGCGAAGGACGAATGGTTGCGAGCGACCATCGAGGGGTTGCTTTCGGCGGATGAGCTGTCGCAGCTCGCGTCGGTGCCGGTGGAGAGTCTCTGGAGTGCGGCAGTGGACCGAGGCTTCGTCACCGACGACGAATTAGCGGCGGCGGTGGGGGTGCGTTTCCGTCTCAAGGTCGCGAATCTCGACCAGGTCTCCGCGCAGGCGGTCGAGGCGATGCCCGAGGCGCTGGCGCGTCGCTACGGGGTGATCCCCCTGGCCGTCACCGAGACCTCGATCGACGTGGCCACCGCCGACCCCCTCGATCTCGACTGCGAGCAGACCCTCGCCTTCGCCCTCGGCCGCACGGTGCGCATGGCGGTGGCTCCGCCTGCGGTCATCGCGCGGAAACTCGAGGAACTCTATCGGCCGCGCGAGGTGATCCAGCAGCTCGTCGACACCATGCGGGGGACGATCGAGATCGAGGCGATCGACGAGTCGGCCGAGGAGGACAGCATCGATGTCATCGCCAATCAGGCGGGCGACCGACCGGTCATCCGGCTGGTCGATCGGGTGATCGCGGAGGCGGTGGCCTCCCGTGCGTCGGACATCCATCTCGAGCCTGAGGAGACGGGGGTCGCGGTGCGGTATCGCATCGATGGGGTGCTTCGGCAGGTCATGGTGCTGCCGAAGGCGGTCAAGGTGCCGATCGTCTCGCGCGTGAAGATCATGGCGCAGCTTGACATCGCCGTTCGTCTCCGGCCGCAGGATGGTCGCGCTCGCGTCGCGGTCAGAGGCCATCGGGTGGACCTTCGCGTCTCGACCCTTCCGGCCTCTCAAGGCGAGAAGGTCGTCATCCGAATCCTCGACCAGAGCAATACCATCCTCAACCTCGAAGTGCTCGGGCTCCTCGAGACGGAGCTCCGAGAGCTCACGGCGTTGATGGATGCGCGGGAAGGGATGGTCCTCGTCACCGGTCCCACCGGCTCCGGCAAGACGACGACCCTCTACTCGATGCTGCAGACGATCAAGGAGCGCGGGGTCAACATCAACACGGTGGAGGACCCGGTCGAGTACCGACTGCCCGGGATCGTACAGGTGCAGGTGAATGAGAAGGCGGGCCTCACCTTCCCAGCGGCGTTGCGCTCGATCCTCCGACAGGACCCCGACGTGATCCTCGTGGGTGAGATCCGTGACCGGGAGACGGCCCAGATCGCGGTGCAGGCCGCGCTCACCGGCCACGTGGTCCTCTCGACGCTTCATACGAACGATGTCGCCGCGTGCGTCACGCGACTCACCGATATCGGGGTGGAGGCCTATAAGATCTCCGCCGCGCTGAAAGGGATCGTGGCACAGCGCCTCCTGCGGCGCCTCTGCACGCTCTGTAAGGAACCCGCGCGCCCCGATGAGATCCCGGAGCGCCTCCAGGGCTACTTCCCGCCAGAGGTCCAGCTCTATCGGGCGGTAGGATGTCCCGAGTGCACGATGACCGGGTATCGCGGGCGCCATGCGGTCCATGAGATGCTCACGGTGAACGAGGATCTCCAGGCGCGGATCGCGGCCGGGGAGCCGGTCGATCAACTCATCGAGGCCGCCCGGGCCGCCGGGATGCGCTCGCTCTGGGATTCTGGGGTGGAGCATGCCAAGCGTGGCAATACGACGATCGCCGAGCTCCTCCGGGTCCTCGAAGCCCCGTCTGAGGAGCGCGCCAAGGCGCGCACCACGACGGCGCAGCCCCCTCTGCGCGAGACAGGGCACGTGGCTATCCCGGTCGCTCCGCTCCACGACGGCGCAGCCCCCTCTGCGCGAGACAGGGCACGTGGCTATCCCGGTCGCTCCTCTCCCGCCCGCCATCGACCGAGGCCTCCCCGCCGCGATCCATCAGGAGCCAGCTCCGCCCACCGGGAAGGCGCCGCCTCCGCGACGCACCCTCCGGATGCCGCCGGAGAAGGTCTCCCTCAACCGGCCTACCACGACGCAGACGGCGACCGGTTCGTTCGTCACACCGGTGACGGCACCTGTGGCCATCGAGCATGTCTGGGATCGCGCCATGGACCCCCCATCGGCCTCTGGACCGACCGGCGCTCGGCGCAACGGTGCGCTGCACGACCCCCCCTCGGCCAAACCGCGGACGTCGCGATTCGAGGGCCCGCCCCCGCGGATCCTCCTGGTGGAGGACGAGGAGCCACTCCGTCGCGTCATGAAGGATCTCCTCGAACGTGACGGCTTCGTCATCTTCGAGGCAGGGGACGGGATCCAGGCCGTCGATCAGGTCGATCGGCTCAAGCCCGATGCCCTCGTGCCCGATCTCAACCTGCCACGGCTGGATGGCTTCGGGGTGCTGAAGCATCTGCGCGCTCGGGCGGAGACCCAGCGGCTCCCGGTGATCGTCCTCACCGCCAAGGGCGACGAGGACAGTGAGGTCCACGTCTTTGAAGCGGGGGCCTCTGACTATCTCACCAAACCTTTCCGCGCGCGCCCTCTCGACTCGCCTCCAGGCGGTCCTTGGTCGCAAAGCGATCGCGCTGACCTGACCCGTCGTGGGCCCTGCGAAGCCTGAGGAGACTCCACACCAGATGACCGGAGCCGTATCGGTCGGCGTTGTCGACGTGCTCGTGATGCGGGCGGTCACCAAAGGGTGGCAGGTGCTCGTCCTCCAACGCGCCGCGAACACACGGTGCCCTGGTTCGTGGGAGATGGTCCACGGGAAGGTCCTCCCGGGCGAGACGCTCGAGGCGGCCGCCCGTCGCGAGCTCCACGAGGAGACGGGGTGCACCCCGAACCGGCTGATCTCCGTGACGATGCATCCCTTCTATCTGCTCCCCACGCAGACGGTGCAACTCGCCGCGGTCTTCTGCGCGGTCGTCCCGTCCGACGCGTCCATCCTCCTCGGCGACGAACACACCCGGCACGTCTGGCTCACGCCGTCTCAGGCGCGGCGGCGCTTCAGCTGGCCCCATGAGAAGCGCTTCGTCGATGAGGCACGGATCCTCCTCGCGACCCCCGCCATCCACGATGTGATCGAAGTGCGCTAGCCCTCGCGCTCACGGCTCGTCCGGAGGCGGTCGTCCCCGTCGCGTGGGGCATTGGGCTTCACGCGCACGCTCTTCGCCGGGATCCCCACGTTCACGTGATAGGGGCGCACATCCTTGGTAGCCACCGCCACCGCCCCCACCATCCCGTTCTCCCCCACATGCACGCCGGCGAGCACCGTGGCGTGATAGGTCACCCGCACGTCGTCGGCCAAAATCGTCATGGCGTTGGTGACATCCACCTGCTCGACGATGCTGTGCGTGTGTGAGTAGATATTCGCGTAGTCGCTGATCGATACGCGGTTCCCGAGGCGGATCCCGCCGCGATCATCGAGCAAGACATGGCGGTGCACGACCACATCGTCCCCCACCTCCATGTTGTAGCCGAACGAGAACTCCACCTGCTGGAAGCATTTGAAGTTCTTGCCCACGCGTTTGAAGATGTGCGGCGCCAACAGGCGGCGGAGCTGCACGCCGAGGGCCACGGCCTGCCCCCCGATCGGGAGGCGATCGAACGAGTACCAGAGCCAAAGCAGGGGCTTCACCCGCTGGAAGCGCGCCTGGTCGCAGTCGCCGTAGTACTCGGGTTCGAGGGTGATCTGCCGCGGGTCGAGCGCGGCGATCGCGAGCCGTGTCCCCAGCGGTTCGCGCTCATCGTGCACCGTCTCCTCCCACCGGTCGCGATACATCGGGTACGCGAGCTCGAGCAGGGTCTCGCGGCAGAGCAGGGCGCGATCGGTGGCGGGGTCGGACAGACGTTCGGCGAGCTGGCCGAGCCAGCGCCCGGCCAAGGCGTCAGTCGAGGTCGGCGGGAGGGGCTGCAGCGGGATCCGTGGCATGCTCGGAAGATACCGCGAGCAGGGCCACCAGCGCCTCGGCCAACGCATCCCGACCTTCCCCCGTCGCCGCGCTGAAGGGGATGACCTGCTCGGGGTCGAGCTGCAGGGTCCGCGCGATCGTCTCCAGCTGCGCCGCGGCGGCCTGCGTGGAGAGCTTGTCGACCTTCGTCACGCAGATCACCGTCGGGACCCCGATATCCGCAAGGAGATCGAGCATCAGGCGATCGTCGTCGGTCGGTTCGCGCCGGACGTCGAGGAGCTGCACGACACCGCGTAGATTGGGCGATCGCCGCAGATACCCTTCGATGAGCGGGCGCCACTCTGCCTGGCGCGCCTTCGAGATCCGCGCGTAGCCATAGCCAGGGAGATCACTGAGGACGAAGGTCCCGTTCACCGCGAAGAAGTTGATCTCACGGGTCCGGCCTGGGGTGCGACTCACGCGCGCGAACGCCTTCCGGCGCACGAGGCGGTTGAGGAGTGACGACTTCCCGACGTTGGAGCGGCCCGCGAAGGCGATCTCAGGGAGCGTCGAGGTCGGCCGCCACCCATCGACGGTGGCCATCGGCCCGATGAACTCGAGCGAGCGGATGACGAGCGGGTCGGGCGACGCGCGATGGGCGGCGTCGTCCGTCGGGGCGGCGCTCACGCCTCCTTCTTGGCGCGCTTGGCGGAGAGCGTGAGGAGTGGCGCCTGTCGCTGCGTCACTGTCGCTTCGGTGACCCGGGCCTCGACCACATCGTCGCGGCTCGGGAGTTCGAACATCGTCTCGAGGAGGGTCTCCTCGACGATGGCGCGCAGCCCGCGGGCCCCGGTGCCCCGCTGGATCGCCTTGCGCGCGATCGCCTTGAGTGCACCGTCATCGAAGGTGAGTTGCACCTCCTCGAGCTCGAAGAGCTTGGCGTACTGCTTGGTGATCGCGTTCCGGGGTTCCTTGAGGATCTGCACGAGTGCCTCCTCGTCGAGCCCGTGCAGGGGCACCGAGACGGGCAGGCGCCCCACCAGTTCGGGGATCAACCCGAACCGGAGGAGGTCCTCCGGTTCCACATCGCCGAAGAGATTCGTATCGCCAGCCTTCGCCGGCTCTCGCGTCGCGGCCGCCGACCCGAACCCGATCTGCCGCTTCCCGAGCCGCGCCTCGATGATCTTCTCGAGCCCGTCGAAGGCGCCGCCGCAGATGAAGAGGATGTCCTTGGTGTTGAGCTGGATGTACTCCTGCTGCGGATGCTTTCGCCCGCCCTGCGGCGGGACCGAGGCCACCGTCCCCTCGAGGATCTTGAGGAGGGCCTGCTGCACGCCCTCCCCGGAGACGTCACGCGTGATGCTCGGGTTCTCCGACTTCCGCGCGATCTTGTCGATCTCGTCGATGTAGATGATCCCGCGCTCGCAGTCGGCGACGTTGTAGTCCCCGGCCTGGAGCAGTCGCACGAGGATGTTCTCGACGTCCTCGCCCACGTAGCCGGCCTCCGTGAGCGTCGTGGCGTCCGCGATCGTGAAGGGAACGTCGAGCATCCGCGCGAGGGTCTGCGCGAGTAACGTCTTGCCGACCCCAGTGGGACCGAGCAGGAGGATGTTCGACTTGTCGAGTTCGACCTCGCCCTCGCGCTTCGCCCCCGCGTTCACCCGCTTGTAATGGTTGTAGACCGCGACCGCGAGCGCCTTCTTGGCCGCCTCTTGTCCGATCACGTACTCGTCGAGGGTCGACTTGATCTCGTGCGGGGCGGGGACCCGGGCGATCGCCTCAGGGACGACCTCGCGCTCCTCATCCTCCGCGAGGATCTCATTGCAGAGCGTGATGCACTCGTTGCAGATGTAGACCGAGGGGCCCGAGATGAACTTCCGGACCGCGTCCTTGGACTTGCCGCAGAAGGAACAGCGGAGGTGGCGGTCGTGGGACATGGTCTCGGGAAGCTCAGGCGTTACTTGGTGGCCGTCAAGGTCGGGGCGGTCTCCTCACGGTTCACGACCACCTGGTCGATCATCCCGTAGGTCTTCGCCTCCTCCGCGCTCATGAACCGGTCACGGTCCACATCGCGCTCGATCTCCTCGAGGGGACGTCCGGTGTGCTTCGCCATCAGCTCGTTCATCTTCGCGCGGAGATAGATGATCTCACGCGCCTGGATCTCGATGTCGGCGGCGGTCCCCTGCGCGCCTCCCGAGGGCTGGTGGATCATGATCCGCGAGTGCGGGAGCGCCGAGCGCTTCCCGGGACGCCCCGCCGCAAGGAGGAACGCCCCCATCGAGGCGGCGAGCCCCATGCAGATCGTGTTCACCGGCGACTTGAGGAACTGCATCGTGTCATAGATCGCGAGCCCCGCCGAGACGCTGCCGCCCGGCGAGTTGATGTACAGATGGATGTCGCGCCCCGGGTTGTCCGCCTCGAGGAAGAGCATCTGCGCGATGATCATGTTCGCCACGTCGTCGTTGATCGGCGTGCCGAGGAAGATGATCCGGTCCATGAGGAGCCGGCTGTACACGTCGTAGCTGCGCTCACCGCGGCTTGAGCGCTCGATGACGTACGGATTCGGGATGATTGCCATGGGAATGATCCTTAGGGTCAGGCCTGTTCGATGGTGTTCTTGCCGAGGAGCCAGGTGAAGACCCGCTCCTCGGTGATGCTCCGTTCAAGCTCGCGGAGCCGTCCCGCCTTCTGCAAGGAGGCGTAGAGCGGACCCGGCTCGGTCCCGCGCTTCTCGGCGAGCTCGGCGACCTTGTCGTCCACGTCCTTCTCCGTGGCGACCAGCCCCTCGCGCTCAGCGATGGTGTCGATGATCAGGTCGCGGCGCACCTGCCGCTCTGCCATCCCCTGGATCTCATCACCGAACTTCACCAGCTCGGCCTCTGGGATCCGGTACGCCTCGGCGTAGGCGCGGATCATCTGCTTCACCCAGCTCGGCGGCAGGTCGAATGGGTTCGCCTGCACGATCTCGTCGAGGAGCTGCGTACGGGCCGCCGCATCGGCGTCGCGCACCGCGGCCGCCGCCATGTCCGCGCGCACGACCTGCTCGAACGCCGCGAGGGAATCGAAGTCCCCCATCTCGCGCGCGAAGGCATCGTCGAGCGCCGGCAGTGCCTTCCGCTTCACCTCGGTGAGGGCGACGCGCACCTGCCGCGTCTTCCCGCGCTGCGCCTCATCGGGGAAATCCTCGGGCCAGGTCACCGACCGTTCGACGGTCTCCCCGGGGTTCATCGTCATGACGATCTCCTCGATCGCCGGGATCACCTGACCGGCCCCCATCACGAGGCGGTACTCACGCCCCTCGGGGATCGTCCCGTCCTCTTCGGTCGCCAGCATGACGGTGACGAGGTCTCCCTCGTTCGCCTTCCCCTCCGCCGGGGTCCAGGTCGCACGCTGGTCGCGGAGCCGCTCGATCTGCTCCTGCACCTGCTCATCGGTGACGACGTCCGTGGGACGCATCACGCGGAACCCCTCGAGCTTGTCGAGGGTGAGGGTCGGGCGCACCTCGCAGTGGAGCTCGAAGCTCAGACTCTGGTCCTCGCCGAACTTCACGTCAAGGGCGTGCGGCTGCGTCACGAGCTCGAGCTTCTGCTCGGTGACGACCATCTCGAACGCCTCGCGGAGGAGCGCCTCGACCGCTTCCTGGTCGATGGCGGCGCCGTACTGCTTGCGCACCATCCCGACGGGGGCCTTGCCTGGCCGGAAGCCAGGCACACGGACCTGTTTGGCGACGCGGGTCGCAGCCTTGGTGCGGGCCTCGACCACGCGGGTCGCGGCGACGGCGATCTGCAGCCGACGCTCGGCCCCCTCGCTCTTGGTGGCGGTGATCTGGATGTCCATATCGTTCAACGGGATAGCTGAGATTCGGAGGGACACGAACCCCCGCCACCGGGCTCCGGTAGCGGGGGGCTCAGGAACAGAGGGAAGTTAAGCGGCTGGACGACGCCGGGCCAGCCAGAGCGGGAGCCCCATCGCCACGATCCCGCCGATGACCGCCAGCCAATACCCATGCCGGGCGGTGACCGCGATCGGCATCACCCCGTTCATCCCGTAGATCAGGAACGGGAAGGCCGCCGTCGCCACGCTCCCCTTCCAGGTGGTCGGGGGGACGATGGCGAGCATGATCCGGCTCACGACCACTCCGGTCACGTACCACCCGATCCAGTTGGAGATCGGCATCCCGTAGAACACCGGCTCCACCAGCCACCCCGGGACCCAGGCCGGGACGCGATCGAGCTCCCAGACCCAGTGCGGCGGGGTCACGTTGGTCATGTGGACCTCCATCGGCAAATCCCACGCCGTGAGGACCGCCCCCGCCACCAGAGCCCAGCGCCACCGTGTGGCGGAGGAGTCGTCAGTCACGAGGAGCCGCCCGCAGATCGCGAGCGACCCGTAGAGCATGTAGTACCAGGAGATCGGGATGGGGTAGGGCACATCCCCCATGATCCGGTAGCCGAGCATCTCGGTGTAGCGATAGGGGCCGAAGGGGAGGCCGACGTTCGTGCCGCCCAGCTCGGACAGCAGCGCGACCCCACTCGCGACGACCATCACCGCCACCGCGCGGCCCCACCCGAAGCGCGGGCCCGAGTGCAGGAGCACCGCGATCGTCCCGAGCAGGATGTACACTTGCCCCGAGTACTTCCACCCGAGGGTGTAGACCGTCTGCGTGTACGGGCCCTGCATCCAGATGGGGAACTCCCCAGCGAGGATCGTCACCATCGCGAACGTCGCGAAGACGATCATCGCGAGGTGGCCATACATCAATCCATGCGCCGCGCGATCGAGGGGCGTCATGGGCTCCGGGCCAGCATTCAGGCGCATAGCATCATCTCCTCAGGGCGAGTCAGGGCGCGTTCACCCCATTCGATCACCGGTCCGCCCTCGGGAGGCTGCGCATCCTCGGCGCCGCGCCAGACCGACCAGAGCAAGCCAGCCCGGGCGAAGGTGCCGACGCGGGCGCGCACGGTGATCGAGTCGTAGCCATTCCGCTCGATGGCGCCGAGGATCGCGGCGTAGCCATCGGCACAGGCGCGGGCGCAGCGGCGTGCATCGGGTTCGAGGAGGAGGATGCCGGGAGCCGCCGCGCGATAGAGTGCGCGCGCCCGCGCGATCTCGTGGCGCATCAGGCGGGCCCAGCGCGGGTCATGCCGGAGCGTGGGATCGTGCAACACGCGCTCGGAGTCGAGGCCGAAGGCGCCGAGCACATCGTCGGGGAGGTAGCAGCGCCCCCGCGTGGCATCCTCGCCGACATCCCGCAGGATGTTCGTGAGCTGCATCGCGACACCCAGGGTCCGGGCGTACCGGACGGCCCGCGTGCGTGTCTCATCATCGTGACCGAGCACCCCGAAGATGTAGGTGCACATCGAACCGACGGAGGAGGCGACCCCCTCGCAGTAGCTCGTCAGTTGGCTCCACGAGTCGTAGTGCGCCGGGTGCAGGTCGCAGGCCACGCCATTGAGCAGCTCCTCGAGCACCTCGCTCGGCACGCCGTATTCGGAGACCGCGCGCCAGAGCTCGCGGAAGACCGGCCCATCGGGGCGACCACTCAAGGCTTCGGCCACGCCGATCCGGTACTGCGTCAGCTCCTGCGCGACCGACGCGGGGTCGCGTGCCTCCGCCATCCGGTCGACGATGTCGTCGGCGAGTCGGCAGAAGGCGTACACGGCGAAGGCCCCGCGCCGCTTCCGCGGCGGGAGGAAGCGGCTGGCGAGGGCGAAGGTGCGCGCGTAGGTGCGCGTGATCGACTCGCAATGGTGCGCGTCGGCACGCGCGAGGTCGGCGTCCGTCTCCTTCAGGATGCCGGGCAACATCGTCACGCAGCCGACTCGATCAGGTCGGCGACGATCTTCCCCGAACTGATCACCCCGGGAAGCCCCGCCCCCGGATGTGTCCCCGCGCCGGCGAAGTAGAGGTTCGGGATATCCTCGCTCTTGTTGTGCGGACGGAACCAAGCCGATTGCAAGAGCGTCGGCTGCACCGAGAAGGCGCTCCCGAGGTGACTCGACAACGTGTCACGGAAGTGCAGCGGATCGATCCGGTGCTCGGTGACGAGGTGCTTCGAGAGCCCCGGGAGATACCGATCCTCGAGGTATTGCATGATCCGGTCCCGATACGCCTGCGAGGTGA
>Ga0194129_10008943_pt1 | contig 11395 bp, 13 predicted proteins | sample TA2KigCa35mmetaG_FD_150862 | JGI IMG/M metagenome (GOLD analysis project Ga0194129, IMG submission 150862) | Freshwater microbial communities from Lake Tanganyika, Tanzania - TA2015038 Kigoma Deep Cast 35m | ecosystem: Environmental > Aquatic > Freshwater > Lake | place: Tanzania: Lake... | reverse complement strand
GCTGCCTGACCGCGCGCCTGCTCGCCGCGTTGCGCAAGGGGCAGGTCGTCGTCGGCATCGACGGCCCGCCGTGGCGCCCGGGGCGGCGGGTGATCGCCGCCGCGTTCGTCGCCCTCGGCCTGGCCGCCGCGGTCGCGCGGGCGGCGGCCGGGCTGGTGACGACGCCGTGGGGCCCGCTGCTCGCCGGGGCGTGGACGGGCGTCGTCGTCGCGCTGCTGCTGCCGCTGCCGCCGCGCGCGGCGGCGCAGACGAAGCGCCTGGCGCGTTGGTGGCTCGGCGGCGCGCTGTGGGCGGGCCTGCTGGCCGCCGTCGTCGGCGGCGTCGTCGGCGTGGTGCGCTTCGCCGGCGCCGACGGAGTGCCGCCCGGCGCGCTCGCGCGGCTGCTGGCCGGCACCAGCCTGACGTACACGCTGCTCGGGCTCGGCGGGTTCCACAAGGCGTTCGCGGAGCACAAGACCGGCGTCGTCGTCGTCGACGCCGAGCCGTTCGCCGGCACGCCGGGGCCGTTCTTCGTCGGGCTGGTCATCGCGGCGGCGCTCGCCGTCGTCGGGCCGTGGGTGCTGCCGGCGCTGTCGGGGGGCGCCGTCGTCGCCGTCAAGGTCGTGTTCGGTGCGCTGTGCGGCGCGGCGCTCCACCTGCTCGGCGCGATGGCCGGCCACCGCGTCTCGGCGTGGGGGCGCGGCGGCGCGCCGCCGCCGCCGTCGTCGCCGGGCTAGGCACGCTGCTCGGTCGGTACGCGGCAGCGATCGCCGACGATCACGCCGACGGCGTCGACATCGACAAGCTGCGCCCCGTCCAGGGCCGACTGGACGACGGCGTGACGCACGGTGACGCCCCGCCCGACGACGGCCCGCACGCCGACGACGGCAAACGGCCCCACCGTCGCGCCGCCGTCGACGACGGCGCCGTCGTCGACGACCAACGGTCCGATCAGCGTCGCCGTCGGCGCGACGCGAGCCCCGGGGTGCACGAAGACCCGCGGGGCGCGCTCGACGAAGCGGGCGAACGGCGTCAGGTGGCGCAGCGTGACCTCGCCCGAGAGCATCAGGCGGTTGGCCTCCCACAGGCGGGCGGCGTGACCGACGTCGAAGAAGAGGCCGGCGTGGTCGAAGGCGCGCAGCGTGGCCCCCTGCTGCAGCCAGCGCGGGTAACCCTCCTTGTTGATGCAGCTCTCGACGCCGGTGGCGGTGCCGTGCGCGTCGACAGCGACAGCGGGGAGGATCGACAGCGCGCGGGGCTGCAGGCAGTGCCAGCCGCAGAACATGCGCTCGCGCGTCACCACGCCCTGCGGCGGCACGCGCCCGGCGAAGGTGACGATGCGGTCGTCGTCGTCGGTGCCAAGCGCTCCCCAGCGGGCCGCGTCGGGGACGCCCTGCAGCACCAGCGTCGACAGCGCGTCGGCGTCGCGCGCGACGAGCCCGCTCACGTCGAGATCGATGAGCGCGTCGGCGTTGGCAACCAGAACGCGCTCGTCGGGCCCGGCCCCGGCGTCGGCCGGCAGCGCCTGCGCCAGCCCGCGCAGCCCCCCGCCGGTGCCGAGCACCACGGGCTCGTGCGTGTAGCGCAGTGACAGGCGCGCGCCGTCGACGTCGATGACGTCGCCGAGCCGGCGCGGCAGCAGCGGGTGCAGCCAGTGCGAGTTCAGCGCGACGTCGGTGACGCCGGCGTCCTTCAAGAGCTGCAGCGCGTGCACGACCAACGGCCGCCCGCAGACCTCGACGAGGGGCTTGGGGCGCTCGTCGGTGAGGGGGCGCAGGCGGGTGCCGAGGCCGGCGGCGAGGATCCACGCGCGGGACATGACCCGGCGTCCTAGCAGAACGGCGTGGCGGCGTACGCGCGGCAACGGCAGCGCAGCGCCCTGCCGTCGTACGCACTCAGCTTTTTCGTCCAACTCTCTGGTCGCGCGGCGCCGAAGACGACAAAAGCACTCCATGGTAGCGCGCGCGACGCGGGTCCTGGTCATCGACGGCGTGGGGGCGACCTTCGCCGGCGCCGTCGCTGCCACCGTCGACGTGCTGCGCAAGGGCGCTGTCGCCGCCGTGCCCACCGAGACCGTCTACGGCCTCGCCGGCCGCGGCCTGCACGAGGACTCGGTGCGCGCGATCTACGCCGCCAAGGGCCGCCCCAACGACAACCCGCTCATCCTGCACGTCGGCGACCCCGAGGCGGCGTGGCCGCTCTTTGCGCTGGACGACGTGGCGATGGCCCGGGCGCGCACGCTGGCGGCGAAGTTCTGGCCGGGGCCGCTCACGCTGGTGGGCGACGCCAGCGACGTCGTGCCCGCCGCCCCGCGTGCCGGCCTGCCGCGCGTCGCCGTTCGCGTGCCGGCGCACCCGTTCGCCCGCGCGCTGGCCCGCGCCCTCGGCGAGCCCTTCGCCGCGCCGAGCGCCAACGTCAGCGGCCGACCGTCGCCGACGACGGCGCGCGACGTGCTCCTGACCCTCGACGGGCGCATCGAGCTCGTCGTCGACGGCGGGCCGTGCCGCGCCGGCATCGAGTCCACCGTCGTCGACGTCAGCGGGCCGCGTCCGCGCCTGCTGCGGCCCGGGGCGCTGTCGCTGCTCGAGATCCGCCACGAGCTGCCCGACCTCGACGTGCGCGCGCCGGGGCTCGCCGCCCACGCCGACGACGCCTCACCCGGCCTGCGCCACCGACACTATGCCCCCGCCGTCGGCGGCACCGCGCTGGTCGACGACGCCGCCCTCGACGAAGCGTGGGGCGACGTGGACACCGGCATGGTCGTGCGTGCCGCGACCGCGCGCCGCTACGGCGCGCGCGCCGGCTTCTGCGCGGTGTTGCCCGATGACGCCGCCGGCTTCGCGCGCGAGCTGTACGCCGCGCTGTACCGGGCCGAGACCGCGCATCCGCGCCGGCTGTTGCTGCAGGCGCCGCCGCCTTCGGCTGATCCCGACGACGCGTGGGCCGCCGTGCGCGACCGCCTGCTGCGCGCCTCGGCCTGACGTCCTCGCGGGCGGGGCCCTGCGTCGTCGTCAGGGCGCGCCGGCGCGGGTCAGGCGAGCGGTGGGAGGCGCAGACAGCGCTCCACCAGCGCGTCCAAGGTCGCGCGGTCGGTGGTGGCGTGCAGAGAGCCGCCGAGCCCGAGGTTGGCGACGTTGGCGTCCATCGCCACCAGCGCCGACGTTGCGAGGACCGTGACGTCGGCGCAGTCGCGACGGTCCTCGATCATGAGGCGCGTGCTAGTCTGGCGTGCCGCCGGGTCGTAGCCGGTGAGCCCGGACCAGTCGTGCAGGGCCACCGCGCGCTCCGACGTCGCGATAAGCAGCCCCTCGCCGACGACCGCGGCGGCGAGCCCCCGGTCAGGTGGCCGCGGGCGACGAAGGTCGAGCGGCCTTCGTCGACGGTCGGACCTCGACGGTTCCGCGCGCGTCGTCGCAGCGGACGACCTCGCCGTCGGTCACTGCGGCTTGGGCTTCTTCGGCGTCGGCGGCCGATCGAGGCGGTCAGCCAGCGCGACGACGTCGCGCAGGCGCTCGCTGAGGTTCGGGTGGAAGGCCTCGTGGCGGACGCGCCAGCCCCAGTTACCCGACGCGAGGCCGGGCGTATTCATCCGCGCGCCCGAGTCGAGGGCGAGCACATCCTGCAAGGGCACGACGGCCGTGTGGGCGACCGACAGCATGACGCCTCGGATCATATCCCAGACGATGTTGCCGCCGTCGCAGGCCAGGTAGCGGCGCACGTGGTCGCGGGTGGCGTCGGACTCCTTCTGCCACCAGCCGAGCGTCGTGTCGTTGTCGTGGGTGCCGGTGTACAGCACGCAATTCTCGACGTGGTGGTGGGGCAGGTAGCTGTTGTCGTGGCCGGCGCCGAAGGCGAACTGCAGGATCTTCATACCCGGCAGACCCACGGCGTCGCGCAGCGCCTCGACGTCCTCGGTGATCACGCCGAGGTCTTCGGCGATCACCGGCAGGTCGTGGCCGAGCGCGCGCTGGAAGTCGTGGAACAGCGCAAGGCCGGGCCCGTCGACCCAGCGGCCGTGGCTGGCGTCGGGCGCGGTGGCCGGGATCGACCAGTAGCCGGCGAACCCGCGGAAGTGATCGATGCGGACGACGTCGGTGAGGTCGAGGTTGCGGCGCAGCCGCGCGACCCACCACGCGTGGCCGTCCTTCTTCATCTCGTCCCAGCGGTACAGCGGCGAGCCCCACCACTGGCCGGTCTGGGAAAAAATGTCGGGCGGGCAGCCGGCGACGTGGGTCGGCCGCAGGTCGTCGCCGAGCTGGAAGAAGCGGCGGTGGGCCCACACGTCGACGGAGTCGTCGGAGACGTAGATCGGGATGTCGCCGATCAGCTGCACGCCCCGGCCCGCCGCCGCCCGCCGCAAGGCCTGCCACTGCTCCTCGAACAGCGCCTGCTCGACGACGCGGCGCTCGAGGGCGGCATGCAACTCGCGGCGCGCGCCGGCCAGCGCCTCGGGGTCGCGGTCACGCAGCGGCGCCGCCCACTCCCACCACGGGCGTCCGCCGGCCTGTGCCTTCAGCGCCATGAACAGCGCGTCGTCTTCGATCCACGGCTGCGCGTGGCGGAAGCGGGCCGCCATGGCCCGGCCCTCCTCGGTCTGGGCGAGGCGCTCGCAGGCGGTGTCGATGCGCGCCTGCTTCCACGCCACGACGCGGTCCCACTCGATGCGGTCGGGGTCGAAGGGCTGCTCGGGCTCGACCTCGTCGGGGCGCAGCAGATCGCGGGCGACGAGATCGTCGAGGTCGAGGAGCAGCGGGTTGCCCGCCAGCGACGACAGCGACGCGTACGGCGACCAGCCGCCGCCAGCGGGCACCAGCGGCAGGATCTGCCAGTAGCGACAGCCGGCGGCGTGCAGCCAGTCGAGGAACGCGCGGGCACCGGCGCCGACATCGCCGATGCCGTGGCGCGACGGCAGCGACGTGGGATGCAGCAGCACGCCGGCGGCGCGCGGGAAGCTCTTCTTCTTCGGGACGGTCGTCATGGGCGACGTTCTGCCCGAGACGCGGCGGACGAGGAAGATCCTTCTCGACGCACCGGTCGTGGGCTTGGGCTGTCGTCGGCGGTGCGTGGCCGTTAGCTTCCTTCCATGTGTCGACGCGCCCTGACCGCCTCGCTCCTCCTTCTTGCAGCCAGCGCCTGCGCCGACGAGGCGCCGGTGGAGCTCTGGGTCGACGGCTTCACGCCCGACGACGTGCGCTTCGAGGTCGACAACCTCGGTCCGCAGACCGGCGAGCAGCTCGCCTCCCTGCGCAAGCGCCCCGATGTCGACGGCGCGCTGCTGCTGCCGCCGGGCGCGTGCGGCGGTCCGTGTCGCGCCGCTCTCGTCAGCGTCTTCGTCACCAACCGCAAGCCCGACGCCGAGCCGCCGCCGGTCATCCGCCTCGACGCGCCGGCCGGCAAGCCGCGGCGCCTGCCCATCGCCTTTCGCGACCAGCAGATCGACCGCGGCCGCATCGGGCGCATCCGCTGGCTCGTCGAGCTGTGGCCCGAGGAGCGCCGGCTGTCGGCGACGCTGTCGGCGTCGGTCCGGCTCGACGTGACGTCGACTCCGCCGGCCGCGCCGTCGCCCGCGCCGTCGCCCGCGCCGTCGCCGTCGCCCGCGCCGTGGCCTGCGCCAGCCCGCCGCTGAGGTCGACGAGCGCTTGGCGGCCCGGTCTGGCGCCGTCCACCGCCCGGGCGCCTTGCGGTGGACGCGACGTCGACGGTACCAACAGGCCATGGCCAACCTGTTTCCTCTCCTCGAGCCGTTCGACACCTTCCGCCTGAAGGTCGGCACGCTCCACGAGCTCCACGTCGAGCAGTGCGGCAACAAGAGCGGCGTCCCCGTCGTGTTCTTCCACGGCGGGCCCGGCGGCGGCACGGACCCGCTGCACCGGCGCTACTTCGACCCGGCGAAGTACCGCATCGTGCTGTTCGACCAGCGGGGCTGCGGCAAGAGCACGCCCCACGCCGAGCTGCGCGAGAACACCACCTGGGATCTGGTCGCCGACGCCGAGGCCATCCGTTCCCGGCTTGGCATCGACCGTTGGCACGTCTTCGGCGGCAGCTGGGGCAGCACGCTGAGCCTCGCCTACGCGGTGAAGCACCCTGACCGGGTCCGATCGCTGACGCTTCGTGGAATATTTCTGATCCGCAAGGCCGAGATCGATTTCTTTTATCAGGACGGCACCAGCTGGATCTTCCCCGACTACTGGGACGAGTACCAGAAGCCCATCCCGGTCGAGGAGCGCGGCGATATGGTCACCGCCTATTACAAGCGCCTGACCAGCGGCGACGACAACATCGAGGCCGAGGCGGCGCGCGCCTGGAGCGTGTGGGAGGGCAGCACGTCGAAGCTGTACCCCGACGAGGGCCTGATCGAGCGCACCGCCGGCGACTACTTCGCGCGGCAGCTGGCGCGCATCGAGTGCCACTACTTCGTCCACAACGGCTTCTTTGCGTACGATGGATGGCTGCTCGACGAGGCAAGAAAGAAGCTGCAGGACGTCCCCACCACGATCGTGCAGGGGCGCTACGACGTCGTCTGCCCGGCGAAGTCGGCGTGGGACCTGAAGCGCGCGCTGCCGCGGGCCGATCTGGTGATCGTCAAGGACGCCGGGCACTCGGCGGCCGAGCCGGGCATCGTGTCGGCGCTCGTCGACGCCACCAACCGCTTCGCCACCCTCCCCTGACGAGCGACGATCGCCGCCAGTCGGGTCGCGGGTCGTCGCCGTCACTGACCTGCGGTGATCGGCAGCGTCCGCCGCAGCGCTCGTCGATCCGGCTGCGGGTCGGCAGCCGCTGGGCGCCGGCGCGGGCGCGTTGGGCGACGAGGGCCAGCAGACAGGCGCGCGCGTCGCATCGGGCTGGGCGAGCCCAAACTCGCAGACCGCGAGGGCCGCCTCGGCGGCGATCGGTCCGTCGCCCGAGGTCAGCCGTCGCAGCGTGCCCCGCCCGGCGGCGTCGCTGCGCTGGGCGTGCAGCTGCGCCTGCTCCAAGTCCACCAGCGCGCGGTTGGCGTCGCCCGTCAGCGATGCCCGCAGCGTCGCACCGCTCGCGTCGGCAGCGGCCACGTCGCTGCCGCGGGCCGCGCGCTCGGCGCGGGCGAGCTCATCGAGCAGCACCAGCGTGGCTGCGCCGTCGCCCCCGGCGGCCGCCGGCGCCGTCGTCGTCAGTACAGCGACGGCGACGGCTGGCGCCGCAGTCTTGCGCGCGGGCGTCCATGGCGGCCCCGCCGGGCGCGCCGGGGCGTCGGCCACCGTGCCCGCCGGCGCGGGCTGCGCCCGCAGGGACTCGTCGGCCAGCAGCCCCGCGTCGGGGGACCGCCGCTCGTCGGCGTGCCGACCCACGCGGGGACGCCCGCGACCAGCGGCCGCCGCGCCGCGACCCGGACCAGCTCGGCGGCGCCGTCGGCGGCGGCCACGCCGCGCCCGCCGCCATCGACATCGACGACGACGCCCCCGGCCACCAGCATGACGTCGCCCCAGGCGCTCTCGATGGTCACGCGGCGACCGGCCCCGCCGGCCAGGGCCATGGCCACGGTTCCGTGCTCGACGCGCACGCGCACGTCGGTGGGCTCGAGGCGCGCGAAGCCGCCCCGCCTGCCCGGGCTCGCAGCGAGGCGCAGGTGGGGCGACGGCTTGAGGCGGGTGAACGCCAACGCGTGCGCCGCGGCGATGGTCGACGTCGCGGCCACCGCCGCGCCGCTCGTCTCGCCGCCCGTTGTTGAACCGGTCGCGAGGACACTGACGCCCATGGCCAGCGTCACGCACGCAGCGGCGGCGAAGGGCCACGCCCGGCGCCGCCCGCGCGCCGGGGCAGGCGCCGACGGTGCCCCGACGGCAGCGGGGAGCGAGGGTGGCGGCAGGCTGGCGGCGCGCGCAAGCAGCCGGGCCAGCGCGTGGCGGGCGCTGTCGACGCGCCGATCGCGACGGCGTCGGTGAGCGTCCGCGCTGTCAGCGCGCGCGCGCGGCCGAAGGCTGGTGCGGCCCCTCCGTCGGCGACGACGACCACGACGCCGGCGACGGAGACCAAGGCGACGGCGGCCACGGCGACGACCGGAGCGGCGCCAGCGACGATCTCGGCGGCGACGGCCGACACCTCGCCGTGGTCGTCCGACGTCGGCGCGACGCTGCTGGTGTCGCTGGCTCCCGACGTCACCGTCAGCGTCGGCGCCGTGCTGCCGGGCGGTCGGTCGTGGGAGCGCGACACCTGGGTGCGCGTCGGCATCGACGCCGGCTACCGCGCCGTCGTCGGGGCGGTGCTGGTGCAGACGTTGCCGGTGGCGCTGCGGGCGGCCTTCGGTGCGCCGCTCGACCCGTCGACTACGTTGGCGCCGTTCGGCGAGGGCTGGCTGTCGGCGCGCCCAGCGGTGGGCCCGCCGGCGGCGCCGGCTCGGCGCTGCACCCCGCGGCGGGCGTCGGTGTCGGCGTGCGCCTGCGCGGCCCGGCGGGCACGGTGGTGACCACGCGCGCCGGGGTCGAGCTGCGGGGCCGGCGGGACCGCTGCAGGGCGGTGGACGGGTACGTCGTCGAAGACGCCGTGACCGCGCTGCCGTTGACCGTGGGCGTCGGGGTGCCGCTGCCGTGGTAGCCGAGCGCCTGTCCCCCGACGTCAAGGCCGTCGTGCGCGAGCACGGCCCACGCGTCCTTGCGCTGCGGCGTCGGACCTTCGGGTCCCAGGCCGACGTCGACGACCTGTTCCAGCAGGTGACGCTCGAGGTCGTGCGATCCCTGCCCGGCTTCCAGAGCATGAGCAGCATCGGCACCTAGCAGCCTGCGGTGAAAATGGCCGAAGGCCGTCCTCGCCGAGGGCTGCGTCCTTGGTGGGGGGCCCCGTCGAGGGCAGCTCGACGGGGGGAGGGTCTGGAACAGACCTGCCCGAGCGATCGCATGCTGTGTTGGTACTCCGCCGGCGTTTTCACCACAGCCTGCTCGATCCACCGCATCACGCTGGACGTGATCTCCGAGGAGATGCGCCGCAGCTACCGCGCGCCGACGATGGTCGACGTCGACGCGGTGGACCTCGTCGGCGACCAAGACGTGGCCGCCGAGATCGAGGCCGCCGAGGCCGAGCGCCTGCTGTCGCTCGCCCTGATTGACGTTTTGCCCCGCAGTGCGACGGCGACGACCGGACGAGCGTGCGCGCGCGCCGCCCCGGGTCCGTCGTAGCTGCAGCGGGCCCGCGGCTCCGGTCGAGGCGGAGCGCCAGCGTGCGCGGCGTTGCGCGAGCGAACGACGGTCACCGGCCGGACATCCGGCCGGATGTCCGGCCGACCCTCAGCGCACGACCTTCAGCGGCTCCTTGCCGGCGCCGCCGATGGTCGCGGCGAAGAAGTCGTTGCCCTTGTCGTCAACGACGACGAAGGCGGGGAAGTCCTTGACCTCGATCTTCCACACGGCTTCCATGCCGAGCTCGGGGTACTCGAGGACCGCGACGCTCGTGATGCAGTCCTGCGCGAGGCGCGCGGCGGGGCCTCCGATGCTGCCCAGATAGAAGCCGCCCCACTGCTTGCACGCCTCCGTCACCGCCTTTGAGCGGTTGCCCTTGGCGAGCATCACGAGGCTACCGCCATGCTTCTGGAACTCGTCGACGTAGCTGTCCATGCGCCCTGCCGTCGTCGGCCCGAAGCTGCCCGAGGCCATGCCCGCGGGGGTCTTCGCCGGACCGGCGTAGTAGACGGCGTGGTCCTTCAGGTACTGCGGCAGCCCGAGGCTCGCGTCGAGCCGCTCCTTGATCTTCGCGTGGGCAATGTCGCGGGCGACGACCAGGGGGCCTGACAGCGACACGCGGGACTTCACCGGCAGCCTCGTGAGGAGCGCGCGGATCTCGGCCATCGGGCGGTTCAGGTCGACGTGGACGACATCGCCGGCCAGGGACGCCTCGTCGACGTCGGGCAGGTGCTTCGCCGGGTCGTGCTCGAGCGTTTCGAGGTACACGCCCTCCTTCGTGATCTTGCCCCAGGCCTGACGGTCGGCGGAGCAGCTGACGGCGATGGCGATCGGGCACGAGGCGCCGTGGCGCGGCAGGCGGATCACGCGCACGTCGTGGCAGAAGTACTTGCCGCCGAACTGGGCGCCGATGCCCGTCTCGGTCGTCAGCTTCCAGACCTTGGCCTCGAGCTCGGGGTCGCGGATGGCGTGGCCCAGCTTGCTGCCCTTCGTCGGCAGCGTGTCGAGGGCGCGGGCCGAGGCGAGCTTGGCGACCTTGAGCGCGTACTCCGCCGACGTCCCGCCGATCACGATGGCGAGGTGGTACGGCGGGCAGGCCGCGGTGCCGAGGCTGCGGATTTTTTCGCCAAGGAACTTCATCATCGACGACTCGTTGAGCACCGCCTTGGTCTCCTGGAACAGGAGCGACTTGTTCGCCGAGCCGCCGCCCTTGGCCATGAACAGCAGGTGGTACTCGTCGTCGTCGGTGGCGTAGAGCTCGATCTGCGCCGGCAGGTTGTTGCCGGTGTTGACCTCGTCCCACGTCGTCAGCGGCGCCAGCTGCGAGTAGCGCAGGTTCGACGTCTGGTAGGTGTCGAACACGCCGCGGGCGATCGCCTCTTCGTCGCCGCCGCCGGTGAACACGAACTGCCCCTTCTTGCCGACGACGATAGCGGTGCCGGTGTCCTGGCACGACGGCAGCACGCCGGCGGCGGCGATGTTGGCGTTCTTCAGCAGGTCGAGGGCGACGAAGCGGTCGTTGGCCGAAGACTCGGGATCACGCAGGATGTGCCCGAGTTGGTCGAGGTGCCCGGGCCGCAGGAAGTGCGCGATCTCGCGCATCGCCCTGGCCGTCAGCCGGGTGAGCACCGCCGGCTCGACGTGCAGGAACGTGTGGCCCATGGCCTGCACCGTCGAGACGCCGTCGCCGTCGAGCTTCGTGTAGGGGGTGTGATCGTCGCCGGTGGGCAGCAGCTCGCTGAAGTCGAAGTTCGCCATGGCCCGGGCATAGCGCGCCGTCGCGGGCGGCCGCCAGCCGCACGTCGCGTCGTTCCGGACCTCGCTCCCGTCGATCGCGCGGGCTCGTGCACCGCGACCTCGCCCCCGACAACCTGTTCCTGACCGCCGCCGGCGTCGTGCAGCTGCTCGACTTCGGCGTCGCCCGCGCCGACGACCTCGAGGAGCTGACGCACTTCGGCAGCCTGAAGGGCAAGCGCGGCTACTTCGCCCTGGGCTGATCACCGGACATCCTCCCGACGCGCGCACCGACCTCTTCGCCCTCGGCGTCACACTCTCCTGGGTGCTGTGCGGCAAGCTGCCATGGGGCGCCCGCGCGCCTGGCCTCGCCTATGTCTAGATGATGACCGTGCCGGCGCCGCCCCGGCGGACCACGCCACGCGCGCCGCCCTGGCCGGTCTCCTCCTCGATGCGGGCCTCGGCGTGTTCCTCATGGCCACCGTGGCCGCTGTCCTGCTCGGCCGCCGCGATGACGACGCGGCAGCAGCGCCTCG
>Ga0194129_10008942_pt1 | contig 11395 bp, 18 predicted proteins | sample TA2KigCa35mmetaG_FD_150862 | JGI IMG/M metagenome (GOLD analysis project Ga0194129, IMG submission 150862) | Freshwater microbial communities from Lake Tanganyika, Tanzania - TA2015038 Kigoma Deep Cast 35m | ecosystem: Environmental > Aquatic > Freshwater > Lake | place: Tanzania: Lake... | reverse complement strand
ACATTTATGAGGTATCAAGAAACAACTGCTAAAGCACTCACGATGCCCCCACCACGATGAACGATGATATGCCCTGGGTTAATCTGACTCAAGAAGAAGTTGAAGAACTTCGTAGTAAGAAACAAGAACTCACACAATACGGAAAGGAGAAAATCCGAGAACTAATGATGCACGAAGATATACCCTGGACACAATACAGTATTGATGATGCCGAAAGAATGAAACACCCCGAACAAAACCCAGATGAGATTGTGCTGGAAGATGTGAAGATGTTTCATCTGGAAAGTATGAATGAACGCACAGTTTGGATTGGTGTGTATGGTGATGATGGTAAAATCTATCATTTGAATATTTCTGCGAATGGTGATAAACTGAAGTATTATTGGAGCGATGAGACATCGTGAGATTTGCAGGAGTAGTAAGACACTGGGATAATAATACTCGTAATCCTAATAACTGCCATTTATTTGAAAAACAACTATGAAACGAATATGCATCTACTGCAACAAACAATATCCACTTGATAAGAAACACTTTCAAGTCGTCAAAGCATTTGAGAAAGGATATTCATATTGTTGTCTGACTTGTGATAAAGAAAAAAAGAAAGTCAAACCACAAAAGAAAGAAGAGAAGTTTCTTAAAGAGAAATTAGAAGTTAAGTTGCAACATCGTGATCTTGCAGAGCTAGTTAACATTTTAGGGTATTATAAAGGCATGTTGGAATTGTCTGAAGAAGAGATACCAACAGGAAATATAGATCGCATATTAGAAAAGATTCATCACGAACTGGATAAACACACAAAATGAAACCTTCAACTGTTGACATCTAGTTATTCCTGTGCTATAATCGTAAAGTATTTCAATGAAATACCAAACTTACAATTTCCTCTACTCTAGGCACTTCGGTGCCTTTTTTTGTCTAGTTATGCCAGATTACGAATTGTCACGCGGAACATTCCGCGCTCATGCGGAGGGTGTATGATTACGTCAGTTCATAGGCACCACACATGGAGATGTTCTTCGCTTCTCACTGGAAGTCCAAACTGCCTCAATATGTTGTCTACTTCAATGATGACAACAACGCAGTCAAATACATTGAACTCTCCAGTATATTGGATGCCATCTACATGTTTCAGACCTATGTGCCAATTCAACAGGTGGCACAAATCCCTTGACGGGGTGCCCAAATCCATGTAATTTGACATTGTTCCTGAGACACCACTCATGACTCACAACATCAAAGATTTCTTTAGTGATGCTGAATGGGATTTGATCTATAATCTTCTGGAGAACAATCGTCAATTCTGTGAAGATGACGAGTATGATCCTGTGGAGGATTATAACACTGCTCTCGACAAAATCCGTACTCTTTTCGAGGAGAAGTGAATCATGCGAGTTGACATTATTTGTCGTGGTGCTCCCTGGGAGAATCACACCACAGACCTTGACAAGGCATACGACATTGCCTACAATTTGAGTGAGGATCATCAATGTGATGTGGATCTTCGCTACAATGAAACTGGAATCATCTTTACTACTGTTTCTGCATACTAATGCCTGACACTTACTCTTTTTCTGGTAATGCTGTGACAGTTTTCGGACTGGTCGGCATCGTGTCTACTGCCATCATTTTGGTGGTATCATACACTCGCTGGTGGAACTCCCCTTACCGCAAATGACTACTCTCATTGCTGAAAACGTGCTCGATCAGGTTGACAAGTTGTGCGAGGTTCTTCGTACCAACTATCAATCCTATTCGATTGAACATCATCGTCGTTCTATTGATAAAGGTGACAATGTAACTTATCATCAAGAACAGATTGAGAAACTGTGTGAAGGTGAAGGTGTAGATCAATTCACCTACACTCTTGGCAAGAAATATGCCAAGGTGATTCATCATACTACAAATCAAAAGCATGTGCATTTGTTTGTGGATCTGAAGACTGGTGATTGTTACAAACCAGCATCATGGCAGGCACCTGCAAAGGGTATCCGCTATAATCTGTTGAATGAACAGTCGCGCACTGAAATGTTCCGCCGCGCTGATTGGGCAGGTGGTTATCTTTATCTGAGGTAAATCATGGCACTTCCTTTTACTGAACACAATCCAGATGGTCGTGGAGATTATTTCTCCAACTATACCATGCGCCCTCAACGTGTAGATTTTGATGCAAACCCGTGGATTTATTATGGGTGGGCGAATGACACCTGGGCAGCACTGATGAAATTGCAAGGAAAAGCGATTCCTGAGGAACTGCTGCATCGTGTGCCAGTCTAGAAACTGTCACAAGGGGCATCTCACACATTCGAGTGCCCCTTAGAATACATGAGTACACCACACCACAAAACCATGGCAACTCGCTCACGCATCGGCATTCAACTCGCAGACGATTCTGTGCTCTCAGTGTATTGTCACTGTGATGGTTACCCTGCCTTCAATGGTGTCAAACTTCAGCAACACTTCAACACTCGTGAGAAGGTTGTTGAGTTGATTGATGGTGGCGACATCAGTGCTCTCTACACCAACGTCGGTTGGGATAAAGAGACGCTGCCTGAATCTGGTCCTCTCTACTTTTCTGGTCGTGGTGAGGATGATCCTCCTCGTCTTGATGCTGACCTGAATGAGTATCTGTGTGATGGTGAAGAGTACGCCTATCTGTTTACAAATGGAGAATGGGTGTGTTATAATATGCATCAGTTCGATGATAGCAAACTTCCTGAGATTGTTGCAATTCCTTCACCTGTAGCAGCATGAAATACTATCTCTTCTTTACTATTCTCTTTGGTTTGATGTTAGGGTGGCAAGCGTTCCTTGTCACCAGGGATAACAAAATGTTTGAGGGTTACAAGAACCGCCAAGCACAAATCTGCGAACAAATGAAATCCTTTCACCCCGATTGCCACATAGAATAGTCAAAAGTGGAATGTGGCCGCCACTGAAAAGATCACACCTCGCCCTATCATTCGCTACTAGGATGCTAGGACAACCAATCAAAACAACCCCTTTTATTCAAATGATGAGTCAAGTTTCAAACGATCCTATTACTTCTTGGATCTATCCCGTCAAGAGTACGCCACAAGTTCGTACTTTGAAAGATACTGTAAAACAGTATGAACGCAGTATTGCACCAGAACAATTTCAACGTCCAGAATCGTGGAAATCAGTAGATAAGAAGAAATACTTTACGTCGATTCTGATGAATCGGTTGGAAGGTAGTTTCGTATTTGTCGATCTTACTCTTGCAATTCATAAACTGGAGTCCTTTGCACCCGACAATCGTGCATGTACGTTCTTCAAGGAGTTCAAATCCCAGGGTTACAATTATCTGACACTGGATGCCAACAATCGCCTCAAAATGTTGAGTGCATTGCTTAAGGATGAATGGAAGATTCCTGCTGGAAATTATTGGTATGTTCTCGATGATAGTATAGACTATCTAGAACTTAAGTCTGCAACAAAGTTCTCGAATCTGCCTGAAGTTGTAAAGCATTTGATCGAAGAACGTCAGATTATTATCAGTCTGTATACTCAGATTGATTATAAAGGATTGTCTGAGGTGTTCTTGAATGTGAATAGTGGTGTCGCACCAAATCCACAAGAAAAGCGTAATGCTTTCGGTACTGAATGGGCAGACTATGTTCGTAAGGTTCGCAATGATAATCTTTTGTTTATGGAATTGATTCATGGTCAAAATCATATGCGTCGATTGTTTAGTGATAATTGGATTGCGGATGCATTGTGCTTCATTCGTAACGTGTCCCCAGGCAAGGTGAGTGGTATTGCTCAAGTCACTAAGAACGTATTTTATGTTAGTGATTTTATTCAGAGTGATGCTGATTATTATGCCTCGAAGTTTAGACAACTTGCGGAGTATATTACTCGAATGGTTAAGGATGAAACTCTGGATGTGAAAGCAATCATTCGTCCTGCATCGTGCATGAATCTGTTGTGGATGTTGTGTAATGGTATTAGCACCTACGATCAGGCAGTGAAAGCAATGATTGAACATGAAGTGTTCTATCAGACGAAGACTAGCATGAATGATAATGGTCGTAACTTTACCTGGGCCTGTGGATTTCTTGGAAATGAAAACAATGAGATTCGCATGATGGTTCTTCCTGAAATTATTCAGAAAGTGACATCATTGATGCCTGCATAAAGAAAAGAGGAATGAGATGCGCCTCTATAAAGACACTCAGTTTTAATAAAAAAGGAACCCTTAGGAGAGATTCATAACCTCTCCTTTTTTAACTAAAACAATCATGAATTATTCAAAAGTTTGGAACACGATGAATGACCTGGAGACGGTCACATGTAAGATTGCTTCTGCTCGTGAGATTCTCAATAGTGCAATAGATCGACTTCAAGAGCAACAGTATGATAGAGCAGAAACTCTGTTGTATGCTGTGGATGAGTTTCTACAGTATTATCTTGAAGAGTTTGATGCCAAGTTCACGGATGCCTGGAGTGAAACTGTATCTCAACTCAAACAAGAAGAGTACGATGCTTACTTTAGTTGTGATAGGGATGATACATCATCAGGATGTAAATCTGCATGGAATGATTTCTGGGGGGAAAAACAACAATACACAGAAGAAGAGTTGAATGCAATGTGTGACAAGGCAGAATTAGATGATAAACTAGAAGAAACTCGTAAAGCAAATGCGACATCTAAAGTTTCTAAAGATAGTGCGGAAAAAATGTGAAAATTGTGATATAATACTTAATATTAAAATAAATGTAGTTTAGTGAAATGTTAAGATATGAATTATGATCAATATTTGGTATTGATACGGATTCTTATCAAGGATATGCAGAGTATTATAAAGGTTTCTGAGTGTTGTTGTGAATGTGCAGAGTGTTGTGGTGAATGTGCAGAGTATTATAAAGGTTCCTGAGTGTTGTTGTCTTGGCGCTCCTGCTATCACAACACGCGAAAAATGTCAAGCCCCCGTCATAAAACGTCACAAACCCCCCCAATAACACACAGGAACCCCCCATTCTAGCACACCCAGGGTCTCGATGTCAACCCCCCGACTCATAACACTTACTGATTCTTCGAGTGTTATTGATAAGATCTAGTTATCATAGGGGGGGTTGACAGAACAGAGAAACCTAGTTATAATTGAGGTATAAAACAAGTGGAATGTGGACGCCACTCTCAAAGATCACATAAACCTAGTTATTATCGAATTATGAAACAGTTTACGTTTACTTCCAGCGCCATTGATAACCTGTCAATGGAAGGAGATCGAGTATTAGTCACGTTCCATGGAGGCCGTGAGTACGTCTATAAGGCAGTCGATCCTATCACGTTTGAGACTGCATTGAATGGCGAGATTGCCGACCCAGAGGGTTCGGTGGGTCGCCTGGTCAACCAGTTGATTCGTTCGGAGGATCTTGTGACGGTCTGACAAGTGGCACAGGGGGGAGTGTTATTGCTTCCCCCACCCTTTAGAGTGAGCAAGTCGATCAGAAACAGATCAATGACTTACAACTTCGAGTATGATCAACAAATGGAAGAGTTCTCAATGTTTGATTTTGCAGAAGAAATCCACGACACAACTCTAGTTAACGATGAGTGGACTAGTTATTATGAATACGATGACCAAAGTTGGGAAGAACTCGGTGGAGTAAATGCTGAAGAAGACTAGTTATTTCCTGGGGGTTATACTTATAATCCCCTTTCTTCTAGTTATTCTACAACAACTCTTTTCAAAGATTATAGAGTTGAGTCCTAAACTTGTATTGTTATTGTTTATAACAATCGTTCCTGGTATGATACAACACTTCCTGCCACATGTTTATTATAATGGCAGCATACCACAACAAACCAAATAATATACCCAACCCTTCCCTCCCCACCTTCCCTCCAGTCTAGGGGTCTTGTAGGCGCTTCTGGAGGGGTCTCAGACAGTTTCTGAAGTGGCACTGAACCCTTGACTGAAACCTAGTTATCATGTATTCTACCAATGTTGATTCAATTCTAATTATGAACAACAACGCTTACACTTGGACTGACAACTTCTCCGAACTCGTTGAGAAGTATGCTCAACATGTGATGGACAGCATGGACATGAAGACGATGGAACAATTCGTCTTTGATACACTTTACGAGTGCTATTCTGTCTATGATGAAGAACTGTTGATCAATGAGATTCGTGAGTTGTATGGTGATGAAACCCTGGAAAGTTTCGGGGTTAAGATAACAGAAACTCCCGACTTCTAAAGTATAACAAACCGACTCATCAGCATTGCTTTTATTTGCTTTGCTGATGAGTCTTCACCAACTCATAAGATACGCTGATGGTCTAGGTGGTTGACTTTCTGGGCAGTCAGTGTCATTCTATGGGAGTCGCTGAGGCACTCCAATGCTCTTCGGATTCACTGCTGTTAGTTCTAACCGTAAGACTGGCAGCATTCCAACAACAACAAGTGCAAAGGAAACTTGTTGGACAGGATGCCCCTTTTATGAAAAGGGATGCTATGCTAAGGGTGGCCCCCAGAATATACATTGGACCGCCATCAGCGCAGGAGAGCGTGGTCACGAATGGGACGCATTCTTAAAGTTAATTCGTAAGATTAAGCGCACACAATTGTGGCGGCACAATGTATCTGGTGATCTACCAGTTGTTGCTGATGGTGTTATCGATGGTGATAAAGTTGCCCAACTCGTTGATGCTAACCGTGGGCGTAAGGGTTACACTTACACTCACCACCCTCTGACTGATACAAACCTGGGTGTGATTAAGTATGCTAACGCTGCAGGATTCACTGTTAACGTTTCTACTGAATCGGTAGAAGTTGCCGATGAAGTTATGACAAAGCACGGCATTCCTGCTGTTGCTGTAGTTCATTCTACAAAGACAGATAGATTCTACAAGACAGAATCAGGCCGCAAGGTTATCACCTGCCCTGCAACTATTCACGAGAATGTAACCTGTGAGACTTGTGGTTTGTGTCAACAATCGGACCGCCAGTTTGTTATAGCGTTCCCCGCACACGGGATTGCCAAGAAAACAGTGGATGCCATTGTGACAGTTGGTTAAGTTTCACACGGGGGGATTGGCAACGGTCTCCCCATATCCTATACTATGAGCAAGCGGGACAGGAACCCGCACAATCCCCCGAGAATCATGTTCTCTGTTACCCTGACCGATCCTAAGACTTTCGGTGCAACCTATCAGTGGGCAATTCTATCAGTCCTGCCAATGGATTCTGACAAGAATCGCCACGGGTTGAATAGTCCCGAGATCAAGTCTGCCCTGGGATTGTCTAATGCTGCTCGCACAAGTTTGTGCCTGATGATGAAAGAAATGGCAGCAAAAGGTTTGGTCCGTCGTTATGATTACAAGCTCGGCAATCGTCGCATCGTTTCTTATAAGCGACTGCTGCCACTTCGCAAGCGGGAGATAGTTTCCCGTTGGATTCAAGGATAATCTAGTTATTATGGGGGAGATAATTCTTCCCCCTAGTTATTATTGAAAACCTAGTTATTATTAAAAACCTAGTTATTATTAAAAACCTAGTTATTATAGGGAAGATAATTCTTTTTCCTAGTTATTATTTTGTTATTGATAATAATTTTATTGAATATTATTTTATGACAGGTTCGATGGCAATGGATTGATTGGGCAGTTGCCCCACTGATGTCGGCGCTGATTGTTCTACCATCCTAGGCGCAGGATGGGGCAGAGTGGACAGTTTGCCAGGTGGCACAAGGCATGGCGCCAGGGTTCCTCCCATTAGCGTTGCTGATCATTCCGTATCATAAAACTTTCTTATGTCAACGGACCTGTAACCATTGTTCACATAATAGATTCCTGGTTTTCTTAACCTTTCGGGGGTTGCCGCTTCTGGGGGCGGTGGGCAGAATGGGATCGAGTCAATCCATCGCCTCATGACTTTCTTGATCCTGTCGGTGGTTAGCAGTCTCATGGTGGGCGTCCTTGGTCTGTCACGAAAGTCTACACGATCCCCCCGCTACTTCAGCGGATCGACACCGTACCTTGTGCCAGTTTGTGAAGTGTCACAGGAGGATGTTGCCTTCTGGCATGTTTAGGTTTAGGATACGCTTAAGCGGATCCGAAACCCGCCCACCCTACAACCCCACGGTACTATGCCAGATCTCGACATTCTCGCCGCCAAACTGATTAGCGAGCATCGGAAACTTGAGACCGCAAAATCTAATTTTGAGGATCTTAAAGTTGCCTTCCTGAATGAACTGCAAACCGCCAACATTGGCGCTGTTAAGGTTAAGGAAGGAACCGTTACAGTTTGCACTCGAACCTCCAAAGATTACGGCGACACTGTAAAAAACCTGGAGGCAAGTCTCAAAGCAGAAAAAGCACGACTCGATCACTTGGGCGAGTTCACTATAAAGAACGTGACCCACTATTTGCGGGTCGGTTAATACAATCGGGGGCATCTTGCCCCCTTACTTTATACTCTCGCCACCAATCCGATGATCACCAATCCTAACTGCTACAGTGCTTCCGCTGACACAAAGGTTGTCCATTATCGGGCAATAAATGACAAGAACGGCAACCCCCGGAGAGTCTATGTTCTGTGGCAGAATCACGTTCCCACAAAAGCATGGGATGAAGGATACAAGGGGTTTCACGCTATACCTGAAGAGTACAGAATGATCCCCCGTGAGGATAGAAACTGCTCAGTCGGTTTGTATCAGGATTTCGTCAGAACCTACGGCAAATAGTATATCAAGGGGCAGCATCTGCTGCCCCTGTTTTATACTTAGTGATCGATCAGGGATGCTGATCAGTCGGCGGCAGCAGTATAAACGTTTGTTATAGGCGGCGGGGCGGCGCCCCCCCAAAAAACGATAATAAGTTAACCTACAAAGGTCCCCAGACGACTTCTATATAACACGTTATCGTTATCTCAAAAATTTTTCGCCATAAAAAATTCCCCTGGGGGTTGACAACACTCAGAGGTTATTCTATAATACTCTTTTAATTAAAATGACAACACCCAAAAAGCCTAAAAAAAATCCCACGTTTGGTAACGGGGATAAGAGACGTGCTACTGGTCAGTGTCGAACTCAGGCACAAAAGAATGCCAGTAATAAGAGAAAAAAGAAATAATTAGTTTCTAGATTCGTAATCTTTCACCATTGCATCTTTTTCTTTTTGATATTCCTTAGGATTCTCTCTTCTCAGTTTGTTTAATCTTTCAAGTCCTTTAATTTCTGCTTGATTCATACTCATCGGTTTTCCACGAAACATAACAGGTTTACCATCAATTGATGGGTTTGCGTCCCCGTATGCCTCAAGAAATTCTTTGTAAGTTTTCATTTGATTATGAGTTTGGAAAGTGGTTTATTTTCCTATAGGACCCATTGGTTTTGTACCTAGGCCTCTCCTTCTCAGTTCAGTATCAGACATAAAAGATCCAGGGACTGGAACATTTTTTGTCGAAAAAGGACCAGACTGCTTAACAAAAACATTTCCAGGAACACCGCCCTGTTTTGCTCTCACTTCCGCAGTTCGTTGCCCCGTAACAAACCTTAGACCCCTTCCAATTGTTCTATTCAATCTAGATAATGGATCTTGGGATTTACCTTTATATTCTGGGTGACCGGGGTGAGTATCGTCTACTGCTTCAACAATACTCTGCTTCCACTCTTCACTCATATTTGCCATAATCGCAAGTGCTGCCTTATTGGTATCAGCATATCCTTCGGTAACTAGGTATTCTAGAATAATATCAAATGCGTCTGGTTCATATGAATTGCGTAACATATCTAAAGAAAACTCATCGAGATTATAAACCTCTGAGTAAGCCCCCATTAAATTTCTAATCTCTTTAGAATCCATTTTTATACTTTTTAGTTATTTAATTATTTATTAAAAAGAAGTTATAAGACCTCTATGTATAACAGTTTGGAAAGTGGTTCAGACACCCTTTAGTTGTTGAAGTCGAAGAAACTCTCCTTGCATTTTTCTTGTTTGAGGATCGTTTACTCCAGGATATCCAGGTGTGCCTGCTTTATTAATAGCCTTACTCAAATCACGTCTTCTAGATTCTTGCTCATCAGTTAAACCCTCAATAATACTTTGCATCCACTCGTCACTCATAACCGACATAATTTTTTCTGCATTTTCAACTGAGGATGCAAACCCTTCGTCAATCAGGTGTCCAAGAATAATATCATATGGTTCAAGCATTTCTGCTTCAGTTTCAACTGATTCTAAAGCACCACCTTTGTATCCTTTTGCATCATAACCGAGTTTTGGTTGGGGTTTTCTTGATTGTGGTTTTGGTCTTTCTCTTTCTGCCTTTTCCTGTCTTTCACGATGAACAGAAGCTTTACGATATTTTTCTACTTGTGCTTCTTGCTCCATTTCACCTTCAGAGATTGTTTCCTCTGAAGTTTCATACATGTTATAGTATGATTCGACCAAGTTTTTAAAATCCCTTGATTCCATAGTTTTATCGTAGTGATGTTACTATTTAGACTTTTGATGTTTTGCCTGTGTTTTTTGGGGATGCTTCCCCAGTTGACTTGACAACTTTTTTAACAACTTTTACAGCAGTTTTAAGTAACTTTCCCAAGTTTGCTTCAGAGACAAACTCTTTGTAAGTTTTCATATTTGATACGGTTTTACTCATATTTAGGTATTCTTGACACTCATAAATACCTGTGTTATGATTGTTTTATTCCCCATTGAGGATTTATGGCAAAAGGTTTTAAAGTTCTGGCAAGTACGCCAGATGTGAATCAGGATGAATTTGACTTGGAACAAGCAAAAGAAATGGCAAAAGGCAAAAGTGTCGTATTTTGTCTTCCAGGTAGAGGTTGTTCATATACGTTTCTGAAAAACTTCGTTCAACTTTGTTTTGATCTAGTTCAAAACGGTTGTTCAATTCAAATTTCTCAGGATTATAGTTCAATGGTGAACTTTGCCCGATGTAAGTGTCTGGGTGCAAATGTTCTTCGTGGGCCAAATCAGAAACCCTGGGATGGAAAACTTAATTACGATTATCAACTTTGGATTGATAATGATATCGTTTTTAATACCGAAGCGTTTTATCGTCTGATCTATATGGATAAGGATATCGCTGCTGGTTGGTATGCCACAGAAGATGGAGTAACTACCTCTGTTGCTCACTGGTTGGAAGAAGATGATTTCGCTAAGAATGGTGGAGTGATGAATCATGAAACTGTAGAAACCATGAGTCGTCGTAAGAAGATCTTTACTGTAGACTATACTGGTTTTGGTTGGGTTGCAATTAAAAATGGAGTGTTTGAAAATCTAGAGTATCCTTGGTTTGCACCACAGATGCAAGTCTTTGAATCTGGAAACGTTCAGGACATGTGTGGAGAGGATGTTTCATTCTGTCTCGATGCAAAGAAAAAAGGTTATGAAATCT
>Ga0194129_10008941_pt1 | contig 11396 bp, 12 predicted proteins | sample TA2KigCa35mmetaG_FD_150862 | JGI IMG/M metagenome (GOLD analysis project Ga0194129, IMG submission 150862) | Freshwater microbial communities from Lake Tanganyika, Tanzania - TA2015038 Kigoma Deep Cast 35m | ecosystem: Environmental > Aquatic > Freshwater > Lake | place: Tanzania: Lake... | reverse complement strand
AGTTTATCTGTGAAGCGGTTCTTGAAGAGAAGAAAAAACGAAAAGGCAACAACGTTACGGCAGCGTTAAAAAACAAAGCTGAAAAGTCCGGTGCTCCGATGGGTGCCCTTCGAGCCATCTACAACAAAGGTCTTGCAGCCTGGAGAACTGGGCATCGTCCTGGAGCTTCACAACACGCTTGGGCCATGGCAAGAGTCAATTCAGTCCTAGCAGGTGGACCAGCTCGTAAGGTTGATGCAGCTCAATGGGAAAGAATCAAGAAGCATCGTGGCAAGAAAAAGAAAAAATGAAAAAGCAAATTTTAGAAGCAGGTCTTTTAGGACCTTCAAAATCATTATTAGTGTTAGACGGAATAAAGAAAAGTTTAGACACACCAGTTAGAATGTGATGATTCTTTTATAATAATTCCCATCATAGGATGTTGAGTGTATTCGCTAATATAATATACTTATCAAACAAGAGAACCTGGCTCAGGTTTTGCTTCTTGATTTTCGTGTGAGGGCAACATTAATATCTTAAAAATTAAAATATCTTAATTATTTTTATACTAATTAATAACATAGTAATCCATCATTCAAAATAGGATATACAAAATTATGACATTACTAATAAGAACGTCTGTCGGTGGAATAGAATTGTTAAAAGTTGATGCTATACCAGATGGAATTTCTGCAATAGCTGGTTCTATTGCTATTGATATAACAACGAATATAAAATATCGTTCTTTAGGACTGGGAATGTGGATGCCAATATCTCCGGGGATATTACCAAAGCCTTCTCCACCTCTTCATGCCTCAACTCATATTCTTTCTGGTTCTGATCAAATTGATGGAGACAGATTAGACATCGATTTTGTTCCGACAAATTATACGAGAAATACGTCTGGGGTTGGCATTGATACCGTAACATCGGTAGAACACTTATCTGCGCATCTTAAAGGAATCGATCTTAAGATTGGTGGAAGCGGGAACTTGCAAGTCGTTTATAACGACGAAGGAAATTTTTCTGGGGAATCAGCATTTACATACAACAAGAATACAAATACTTTAAACGTTGATAATCTTTCTGGTTCTCTTACACGTTTATCTGATGGCTCTTCATACATTAGAGCTGGTAGTGGTGTGGCTGTCATGTCATCATCTTCTGGTGCTATTACGATCGATGCGATGACATTACCAGTCATTAATGTAACTAAAGACTTGACAAAATTAGGATATCCCGCCAACGCCGTTTCAGGAATTAATGGTGGTGGTGATCCAATACAATACGCAATTGATTATTATGTAGCTAATCCTGACAAGTTTTATGCGATTCATATACCACAAGGAATATATTACATATCTCAACCGCTGATCATCGCGAGTAATCAAAAATTCGTTTCTTGCGAGATCATAGGTACTCCTACTGCTTACACACAAGGAGGAGGCGGATTAAGCGGAAATCCTGGGGGTCCTTTAATTGCTTGGAATTCTGGAAGTAAGCCCGGAGGAGGGAGGTATGGGGTAGATCAACCTATGCTTGTCATTCAGGGTGCTAGAAGAGTTTCTGTACAAGGAATAGAATTTGAAGGAAAAAACAATGCTATATCCCCTCTTGTCGATGGAGATTTATATTATGGAATTCTAACGGCTAGCTGGGATGACTGGATCGAAGATGATATAAGAGGTAATCCATTTTCACCTGCGTGTTGCGTCGCCATCGATCCATTCTTTAATGGTGTTCCCGGGGGGACAGGTAGTAACATGTACCCGGGGTTAGAATCATATTATAATAATGGAGTATATTCGGCTACCACGTTATACCAACGCGGATCTTCAAACATAACGTTTAAGAATTGCGCATTTAATTTTAATGCTTTTGGTGTGGTTGTATCTCCTGCAGGACCTTCCGGAACTATAGATTTAGTGAACGGGATTGCAAATCGAGGAGAATTTATTGCTCCGTATTGGGTTCCAGGTCAAGACAGGACACAAAATGCTGAAAATTTTGCATTTTATGACTGTTTTTGGAATTATAATAGAGTTGCCTATAGTACTGGTCAAAGCCAGGCAAGACAAAACAATTTGCATTCGCCAAGAATGTATGGAGGATGCATAGCGATAGATAACGAAAACGTAGCCCCAGGCGGGAACTTTGGTGCACCTCCGATGCTCTCTGGTGCACCGAACCTAGGTGGATTCAGATACCTATTTAATCTTAATACCAACGTTCAAAATTTTCATTATGCAAACATTTATGCAGAATGGTTCGCTAGCATAGGAAGAATAAACTTCGGACATAACGGAGATCAACAAGGGGGTAAGTTTACAGGGTGTATGTTTGACTTCGTCGTTCCTAGTACGGCAGGTTCTGTATCAAACGGCACTCGATATAAGGCTCCTGCAATGCCGTTTCATGTTTACCACGGCGGAGGGCATCTAGAATTTGACACGTGTTATTTCATGTCGCATGACGATCCTTTGAGAATACACAATCCAGTTAGAAGACATGGGGTTTTAAAACTTAACATGTGTCAAATTGACAACAACGACGTCAAAGATTCTTCAACAGGCGTTGTTAAGGCGCCCGCGGGATTTGCGTACATCAACGATGTACGAATACCAGAAATTAGGCTTAGGTCTCAAAAGAGCATCTACGGTCACTCTGTTCAAGAAGGTATTGGAATAGTCGGGCTTCCACAATACGGTACGCTTTCTGAAGCGCCGCCGGGATGGTTAACATTTACTGAATTGCCTTTTGGTTCTTTAAATGCGTCTGGTTCTGCAGGATCGTTTACTGTTGCAACATCGGCTTTGCCAAAACTTTATTATAGACCTGGATTGTTAACTTCATCAGCTGCAGTAACCCCTACAGGAACAGGATGGGTGCAAACTCAATCTAGCTCTTTGGGTGTAGGTGATATTGCAAATATGTTTTTAGCTGTATACTATCCAGAAATGCTGACTGCGGTCGCGCATCCTTTAACTAGAGGTACTACTTTCAGTACGACATCGAGCGCAAGTCCATTAGGAACGTTGTGTCCATATTCTAAACCAGTCTATAATGGTCCTGTTGGAATAATCACGGATATACAATCATCGGGAGACAATAGCACGGTTACCGTATCATATTTACCAGAAGCGTTTCCTTTCGACACGGCTGTACCAATTAGATTTTCTAGATGGGACGTGACATTAGGCAACTTCCCGCCTCCAGCGGACTGGCCAATACCGTGATATAAGAATTGTTCTATTTAATTTTATTTTGTCTTTATAAATATAATAACGTGTTTTATAACATAAGGTAATCCAATCCCATGGCAGAAATAATAAGAACAAATTTTGGTAGTATAGAATTATTAAAGATCAGCAGCGGTACGACTGGCATAACTGCTTCGATTGGTTCCGTCGCATTAGACATCGACACCAACGACAAGTATAAGGCACAAGATTCTAGTGGAACTTGGTCTTTAATACAGACGGGCACGATATTTCGTCCGTCGCCTCCTCTTCATGCTTTAACGCATATTAGAGCCGGGTCAGATCAAATCGACGCGGATTTATTAGACATCGATTTTATTCCTACGAACTATACAAGAACGACTGCAGGAACAGGGATTACAGGACTTACCTCAGTTAAACACTTAACTGCGCATCTTAAAGGAATCGATCTTAAGATTGGCGGAAGCGGGAACTTGCAAGTCGTTTATAACGACGAAGGAAATTTTTCTGGTGAATCTGCATTCACTTATAATAAAACAACCAATACTTTAAACGTTGATAATCTTTCTGGTTCTCTTACACGTTTATCTGATGGCTCTTCATACATTAGAGCTGGTTCTAACATCACAATTACTTCGGCATCAAACGGTGCGATTACTATATCAGGTCAAGCAGGAGATATTACTTCTGTTTCGGCTGGAACTGGTCTTCTTGGTGGCGGGGTCTCGGGAGATGTTACATTAAATGTCGATGATTCTGTCGTCGCAACAATATCAGGTTCTACATTTACCGGTGCAGTAAAGTTTAACCAGGGTCTTAGCGGTTCTCTTACACGTCTCATAGGTGGAACTTCTTACCTCATTGCTGGTACAAACGTTACAATTACTTCTGCGTCTAATGGATCAGTCACAATCTCTTCAACAGGTGGTGGAGGTTCTACATTACCTGTCATTAACGTCGTAACAGACTATGGTGCGGATCCTGCAGGAACGAATAATGGCGGTGATGCGATCCAAAGCGCAATAAACGCATTCATGGCAAATCCAGATGATTATTTTGCTATTTATATTCCACCAGGGATTTACAGAATATCATCACCTTTGATTATTGCTAAGGAAAACGACTATTGCGCATGCAACATCATATCAACTTTAAATTCATTTCCTGAAGCTGGGTTGATCGGAGGAGCAAGAATCGCATGGAATACTGGATTAAATCCTGCAACAGGGGATAAATACGGCGTCGAAAAACCTATGTTGGTAATTCAAGGCGCAAGAAATGTTTCATTACAAGGAATAAACTTTGATGGACCCAATCCAGCTGCAATCACAAATGCAGCGATAGGAACAGGCTTTGTCAACTTACTATCATCATCATATGAGAGCTGGGTTTCAAGCTCAATAAGAGACAATCCATTCTCTCCGCAGTGTGCAGTTGTTATCGATCCATTCTTTAATGGTGTTCCCGGGGGGACAGGTAGTAACATGTATCCAGGATTGGAGTCGTACTATAACAATGGTGTATCTTCTTCATCCGGATTAAAATACGAAATAGGTTCTTCCAATATAGTTTTTGATTATTGTTCTTTTAATCGAAATGCGTTCGGCGTAGTTGTTTCTCCTCCAGGACCTTCGGGTTCGATTAATCTTTCTACGCCCAACGGAGCATATAGGCAGCCTCCTATTGCGCCGTTCTTCGTCGTGTCGGGGGAGGTCGTACAAAATGCAGAAAACTTCACGTTTAAAAACTGTTTCTGGAATTATAATAGAGTTCATTACAGCACTGGGCAATCTCAAGCGCGCGCGAACTTGATGATATCGCCAAGAATGTTCGGTTCATACATTGCAATCGATTCTTTGATAGCCGGCCCAGGAGGCAACACCGGCGTACCACCAAATTTTTCTGGCGCTCCAAACATAGGAGGTTCTAAGTACATTTTCAATTTAGGTACGACTGGACAGAATTTTGATATTAGCAATCTTTACGTTGAATCTTGCGGAGCCATAGGAAGAATTCAACTAGGTTCAACTGCAGGAGCTAAACCTATCAAATTTACTTCTTGCGATTTTAGCTTCATAAGTCGTACTAGCTCTGGTGAAGTTCCATTCCACTTTAACTCGTTTAATGGACCTGTAAGGTTCGATAGCTGCGTTTTTTCTACAGAACAATCCAATCCACTAAGGTTCTGGAATGGTGATATCAGCTACTTTACCTTCTCTTCTTGCAAGTTTAACACGTTGTCAGTAACAACTTCGTCTATTAATCCTATTTCTGGAGCGCCAGAAAATTTAGAAAGAGCTTTAATCGGGTTTAACAATCCTCTAAATGTAAGAATGGATTTATGTGAAGTATCGACTAATGCTGGTGCAAAAACATTTTCAGATCCAGTTCGATACGGCCTTTGGTCGCAGTCGGGTGATGTTACCAATAAAACTTTTATCCCAGTCGAAGGAACAAATTTTAAAGAAGGCATTTTTAGCGTTGGGGCATCTATGCCAACGATGACATACCTAAGTTCTAGCGCAGGAGCAGACACGGCTGGTCCAGTTGCAATAGGAGATATGATCATTCTACGAAGCGGAACATTCCAGCCTGAAATTAGAACTGGTATTCCTCACCCGTCTGGATCTGGCGATTCATGGACACCAAACACAGTTGAAGTATCTCCACCATCTTACACATATTCTGATGCGACAAAGTATTTTTATTTAAGTGTAATCGGAAGAGTAAAAAATTATAATTTAGAAGGTGGAAATTATTATATTACTGCTTCAAACATATTCCATAATTTCCCATTTAATACGCCACAATCTGTAAGATTCTTTAGGTGGAATGCAACTACTACATACGTTCCATTTTGATAGATTATAAAATAATTTAAAATAAGAAAAACCCTAAGGTTTTTCATTTTTATTGTTTAAATTTCAACAGTATGACATTATGTTAAAACTAATGAAATATGATTTCAAAGTCTTTTATGATGGTGATTGTTCATTATACATTTGAAAAATCAACATGCTTCGGCAGGTAGACAAGAAACTTAAGATTCTTTTCGTAGATATTGTTGATCAAAAATTTGATGCCTTATCCATCGGGGGCATCCTGGACAAAGTTAATGGATAAATTACCAGTTGGGAACATTGATAGAAGGCGCAAAAGTATTCGGGCGCTTTTATTCTACAGTTGGATTTGGGAATAGTTAAAATGACCAGATGTCTATGAATATCTCATCTGTTAAATCTGACGTATGAAATTTTTGTAAAGAATCGGCTTAAATGAATCTCCACACACTCAACGCGATAGGTCTTGCAAAATTAAATGAAAGATTGATAATATTTAATTTCGAGGAAAATGCAAGAGATCACAACATTACTCAAGCAATTTATCAAAGAAGCATTGCTTAATGAGAAAGAAAGAAAGAAAAAGAGCGAAAAGTCAACGCCAGGTGGGGGATTGACTGATAGCGGTGCTAGAAGACGTGTCAACCACACATCATTCATATCTAACGTTAGAAATGCTCTTAACAACCAAGATGGCGATGTTGAGAAAGCTGCTGCAACGATAGGAGTTGCTCCAAGAACATTCTATTATTATCTTGAAGATGAACCAACGCTTCAACAATATAAAGATCTCGTCGATTCACAAGTTAAAAAAAGAGAAAAAGTTTTAAATAATACCTCAAAAAAGCCTGAACAAAATCATGAAGATGAATGACAATTAAAGAATTATGAAAGATTATTAGAAAGAAAACGAAAAAGGTTCATCTACCTCTTTTTACTTCTGGTTGAGATGTCTCTAGGTTTCGCAAACCTGAAATGGTTTAAATCGTAAAGAAAGACGTACATGAACAATTCATTAGAATTGACGATGTATAAACAAATTGTCTAAAATTTTCAAATTATTAAGTCTTTAACAATAAAATATTTTTGCTTCAAGCTTGCAAATAAACTTGTCCTCCTGATGATTTAATAATCTTGATAAAATCTTCTAAGGTCACATTTGAAAAAATGTCTTGTTTCGAACTTATTGCCCATTCAGCAAGTTTTAACCACGGAATTTTACCTTTATTTAATTCCTCAACAGAAAAAGATTTTTGTATGCACGCAGGCTCTTCATGTTCAGGGGCTTCGAATGCAACTTTTATGATTGTAACGTCTTTCTTTCCTTTCTTTAAAACGTTAGGTTCTCCTGCGTTGTGTTCATAAGGAGAATTTCCCCAATCGTCTCCTGATTGCTCTTCAGCAGGAATAGATGAAAAATATGCCCACCCGTATTTGACAAAACAAAGTTTTAAATCTTTCATAAAGATATACTATTCCTTATCATGTTATTTTTATCAATTTTCTATCAAACTTTAAAAGCTTTCAGGATTACCGCTCCAATGTATATTGACATGAGAATCTAGACATTTTGTGATATATTTTTTCATATCAATTTCGTCAACAAAATCTATCTTCTCTGTTCTATTATAAAGAGACCATTTTCCAAGTTGCTTTAATACATCTGTCTTAGAGATAACGATGTCTGTTACACCATTTATCCTAGACGCTTTAATTAAATTGTTTACGTCAATCCAATTACATTGTCTTGGTCTTCCTGTCGTTGTTCCATATTCTTGACCGATTTCTCTGATTTTTTTAAAAACAGCATCATCTGGTTCGAACTTTTTTGAACCGACATATGTCTCATAGATTTTTGCTGCTCCCCAAATTTTTCTAATTTTTTTGACTGGTACTCCATTTAGAGCTGCTGAACCTGCAGTACAGTGAGATGATGTGACGTATGGGTAATCGCCCCAATCAATATCCAAATTAAATCCTTGAGCACCTTCGAACAAAATTTTACATTTCTCGATTCCATGAAACTCTTCATATAAATCGATGATGTATGGTTTTAATTCCGGAACATCGCATGCGCGGATGCCCTTCCTCGAATATTTGTCTCTATACGCAGGACCATTGCCTTTGCGGGTCGTTCCAATTTTAGTGTCGGCGCTATCCTCATTAAGATGTTCGTCTGTAATAATGTGAGTATTACCGGCAATCTTAATCAAGCCATCAACTTTGACGCTCGAAGAAATCAACTCTTCGATTTCATTGAAGAAGTGTTTTACATTTAGAACGCATCCAGGTCCAATAATGCTTTTTATACCATGCAATACCCCTACCGGTATTGCATGAGTAATGATTTTCTTTCCGTGAAGATAAATCGTATGTCCTGCATTGTTGCCGCCGTTGTATCGAACAACATGTGTGTAATCATTTTTTTGTGTTAAATGATTTGCAATCTTTCCTTTACCAGAATCTCCATATTGGAGATCGACGATGACGTCTGCATAATCAATCATGCGTTGATAATATTCCATCAACTATCGATTTTATCAATCAAATATCTTCGACGCTTTCTACCTATAAAAAATCAATACCGCCCTACGATTTCCATTAAACGTCTGATGCATAATCAGGTTTCCTATTAACTTGATTGTTGATCAATAAAATTACTACCTTGATTCCTTTTTTATTCCATTCTTGTACACATAATGATAATTCACCAAATTCTTTTGCGCATGTTGAACATTATACTTCGAAGTTAAAAACAAGATAGCGTTAATTTCATTGTTTTCAATTGGATCATATCAAGAACTTATAGGTAAATTCGTTAGACACGATTCATCTGTAATTCCTTCAGGATGTCTTTTCCAAAACAACCAGTCAGGCAAAACATGTCCAGTTTTATATCCTGAATTTTCTTGTAACCACGTCTGCTTTAACTCTCCAGTTGAAGATGAAGAAGAAGTCGCTGGACATGTCAAACCAATGGTTTGTGAACAAAAACGTTCTTGTCTTCAAAGTCTTTGTTCCTTCCGCACCTAACCAAAATGCCCAATCATCCCAAAGGTAAACTTGTTTTTCATTGCATTCTCTTCTTTGAAACGTAATCATGCATTGCGATAGACGAAGCAACACCAACGTTCATGCTTCTGACTGATCCGAAGTTTGGAATCTCTACCAAGACGTCACAAATAGCCAAGACATCTTCAGAAACACCATTACATTCTTCTCCAACGACGATGCACGGTGGCTTAGGCAGCTTCCAATTAAATCCATGAATCGAAACTGTCCTAGGAATATTGTTTTCTAATCCCACTAATGTATATTGCTCTTTTAATGCAAGAATATTCTGGGTGCTTTCTAAGAACTTCATCTTGGTATAATTGTGGACACCAACGCATCCTCGTCTATCAAACTTCTTTCGTCCATAATAAAAAAAATCTCTTGCTCCATAAAAGTTTGCAGATCGTAGGACGGTTCCGATATTAAAATCACCGGTAACATGAGTCATTAGAACAGCAAATCCGTTTGATCTTTCGTCTAATCGACGACAGATTTCTTCATTCTGTAGTTCTTTAAATTCATCAATGACGTTTCTTGTCCACGCGACATACGGACTTTCAGGATTGTATGACATGATACTATCATATAAAATGATTCATGCGTTTTGCATCATTGCTCATCAAAAATAAATTGATGTGTATCTTTCACCTAACACCTTCATCATATATTTGCGTTCTTATGACATATTACCAGGCATGAAGATAACACCTTTTCTGATTATCCCAGATTAACACCTCCTCGTACATAGAACTAAAATTCCTTCTAGAATTTCTATTTTATGTTCAACCTATTATCGATCAACATTGTCTAAGACACAAAAGATGATGTATCAGGCGAAATGCCAATCAATTTAGAATAATAAATGTAATCTTCAATCGAAGAATTATTCGTATATTTTCCATATGGTGGTGGTATAGAACGCAATATCTCTTTGTCGATATCAAATGAATTCATAGAAAATAATTATCATTAATTAAATTAATTCAATTTCAACATAATTCATCGTTAGTTCTTCACCCGGTAAAATGTCTCTTGCGGCTACCTTGTTCCAAGTTGCGGGTGAACCTTCATGTTCGACAACACAAACATTTGGGATATCTGAATGGTTAAAATATCTACCATCATCTCCGGATAAAAACCACGAGTTACCATCACAAGATGCAAACTTTTCAAAAATATTTCTTGCATTCTTAGGTAATGTGGAAGGATAATCAATAGGAAATTTTCTATCGAATCCGCTTACCCATTTTGAAATAACTTTTCCCATAGGAATAAACTGCGCTGCATATACCCCATTGCCAGATATCTGGCTTGGACCAACCATCGTTTGGACGATCAACATTTCGCGAATCAAACTCTTTAATTCTCCTACTCGAATCTTCATGGTAGATAACTATGTTTTATTTCGATGAATGACACGAATATAATCTGAAAAAGTCCACCCGATCACTTCACCGACCACAATTCTAACATGATAATAATCTCGTTGAGAATTATGTGTTAACGTTTCGGCAACAATTCCAATTGAATTATCATTCCACACGATTTCGATCGGATCATTTTCATCATCGGCCATAGATGGAGTCAAAAACAAGAACTCTAGTTCATCTATGGGAACGACCAAGTCTCCTGCTCTTATCACTTAATCCTTGTTGTAATTATACGATCTTAAGTCAATTTAATTCACATGCAAGAAACAATCTCTACGTAATCAGAATATGTCCACCCGATTGTTTGTTCGACCATGATACGAACTCGCATGTAATTATGAGGTTTTTGAAACTCTACAATCTCTAAAACAACCCCAGGCGTTGCATTCCAAATTTTTTCAATCGGATCAACTTCATAATCTAAACCATCTTCTGAAGTAAATAGAAACTCTTCATCAGCGGTAGGCAAAACTAAATCTCCAACTTTCAAATCAACTTCCTTAATCAATTTTCCTATATCCATCCAACAACACCATCTCCCCCAATTTTGTGTATTATAGATCAAAACATGTTAAACTGATTTAGTTTAGAATATTTAAGTGGTGTCCACGATGTCAATTAAAAAACTAGTTCAATATGACCTCTTGAGAGAGTACGTCAGAAGTAAAATTTGGGAAGCTAGAGCTTCGCAGGCTAAGAAAGTAGACTTGAAGAGCAGCGCGCCACTCGATGTCCCTGCGCCCGGCTGGACGGTCTTTACTAAATTGGCACACGACATCGTGGGCAATGCACTTACAATTTCGTCCGATATCAATGAAATTGCAGCAGTTGCGACAGTGAACAAGAAAAGCCCAGTTAACGCTAGCGATGTC
>Ga0194129_10008939_pt1 | contig 11399 bp, 5 predicted proteins | sample TA2KigCa35mmetaG_FD_150862 | JGI IMG/M metagenome (GOLD analysis project Ga0194129, IMG submission 150862) | Freshwater microbial communities from Lake Tanganyika, Tanzania - TA2015038 Kigoma Deep Cast 35m | ecosystem: Environmental > Aquatic > Freshwater > Lake | place: Tanzania: Lake... | reverse complement strand
CGCAGCTCGTGGGCGACGACCTGTTCGTGACGAACCCGCACTTCCTCGAGCGCGGGATCCGCGAGCACTGCGCCAACGCGATCCTGGTCAAGGTGAACCAGATCGGCACGATCAGCGAGACGCTGCGCGCAGTCGACATGGCGCACAAGGCCGGCTACCGAGCAGTGCTGAGCCACCGCAGCGGAGAGACCGAGGACGCGACGATCGCAGACCTTGCGGTCGCGACCAACTGCGGCCAGATCAAGACCGGCGCCCCCTGCCGCAGCGACCGCAACGCCAAGTACAACCAGCTCATCCGCATCCAGGAATCGCTCGGCGGCGCCGTGCGGTTTGCCGGCAAGGCGGGGTGAGTCGCCGGGGCGGTTGGGGCGTGGGAGCGAGCGGGGTGCGTTGGGGCGAGGCGAGGCCTCGTGATCACGCGGCGTCCTGCAATCTTGACCCCCGAAAGTGACTTCGGAGTGATGTAAACGAGGATCTTTTTGCAGGACTGCGCTTGTTTCGTTTGCGGGAACAGGTCGCTCATGCGGGTCCGTATCCCCAACGCCACCACGCCCGCGCCACACATCGACTCGACGTCCACATCACGAATCGGAACGACCGCCCACTCCACGAATCGAAACCACCGCTCACTACGCGAGTCCAGAACATCCACGAAATCGCGCGTCATGGCCACCGCGGCCCGGATCCCCGGGACGCGGCGGCGCACACTCGATTCGGGCGATCACCGACTCGTGTCACCCTGGCATGCTTCCTGGACTCCGCACCTTCCCCAACTGATCACTCAGCCGAGCTCGTGGAACGGCGTACTGGCGACCCGGAACCCGATGTTGTTGTTCGTGTTCGTCGGGGTGTTGTTGTTGCGGTTCGAGGCACGGCAGTTGTTGGAGTTGTTGTTCCAGTTGCCGCCCCGCACCACCCGATTGGGCCATTGACGGAAGTGAGCCACGGGAAAGCGTATCGCATGCTCAGGCACCTAGGCAACAGCCCAAGCTCGCACCGGGGCAGAGGCGGCATGCTCTTCATGGATCACGGATGATTCCACCACCCCAAGCCCGCTCCGCATCAGCACGCGCATCAACAGTCCCGGGCTTGTCCCATGGGCCACATGGCTGCGCCATGCGGCAACACTCGAACTGACGTCAGACAGGGCCATCAATCCGCCAGACAGGGCCGCGGCCTGCCTCCGCAATCGGCGTGTCGCTCGAACCACACCCGCACGCGCCAGACGGCGCCGACCGCCACACAGGACAAACCCCAGGAATGGGACCGGAGCATGCGTGGCGTGCACACCACCCTTCCGCTCGTGCAGCGTGAGCCGCAGCCGGGCGAGTGCCGCGGCAAGCGACGCGCGGGCATCCCACAGTCGGTCACGGTCATCGTCGAAGACCAGCATGTCGTCGCAGTACCTGACGTAGTGTCCGAACCCCAGTCGATCCATGACGGCGTGATCCACTTGATCGAGGTACACGTTGGCAAGGAACTGGCTCGTGAGATTGCCGATCGGCAAACCGCGCCGGCGCAGGGCGGGACCGAACAGGTCATCACCGGGGAACCAACTCATGACCGGTTCCTGAGGATTGCTTCCATCGATGACTCGTTCTAGCACGACCATGAGTCCGTCGTCGGCAATGACCCGCCGAACGGCAGCCTTGAGAAGCTCGTGATCGATGCTCGGGAAGAACTTTGCCACATCGGCCTTGAGGACGAAGCGCCTACGCTGGAACAGCGAGGAGGCGTGCATCAACGCACGATGGGTGCCCTTGCCGCGCCGGCACGCAAACGAGTGTGCCACGAACCGACGCTCAAAGTGCGGTTCGAGCAGCGAGACCAGGGCATGATGCACGACACGATCCCGGAACGGTGCAGCGCTGATCATTCTGGGCTTGGGTTCGGTCACCATGAAGGTGCGATACTGCCCCGGGAACCAGACTCCCTCCCGCAGCTCTGCCGCCAAGGCAAAGCAGTTGGGTTCCAGATCCAGCAAGAACCGTGCCACCTCGGGGCGACGGCGCTTGCCACGCGCCGCGGCCACCGCGCATGCCATCAGGTGCGATGGATCGATCAGCCGCTGATGGAGTTCACCATGTCGACCGATGCCCGATGCCATGTCTGCGGCCCTTCAAGAACCCTCTGGACCGCACGCGGCGGCACGAGTGGCGGCGACGCTGCCTGGTGCGGCACGAGCTGCGGCGACGCTGCCTGGTGCGGCACGAGTAGCGGCAACGCTGCCTGGTGCGGCACGAGCTGCGGCGACGCTGCCTGGTGCGGCGCTGCCTGCGACAGCACTGCCTGTCACGGCGTTGGCAGCGGACCTGTGCCATGCGCCGACCTGCATGCCCAGTTCGACTTGCAGGCCCGCAGCATGTACGGCGGCGCGCTCCGACACCATGCCAAGTTCCCGGGCGATTCTGAAGAGATGTCGAGCGGCCTGCAACCGGGTGTTGGCCCGGTCGAGGTGTCGGGCGCGATCATGACTGCGGGAGTACTGCGCTTGGACCAGATGCTCGAGCACATCCAAGTGGGCGGCTTCGATGCGAGCTCCCAGTCCGTGACGCACTTGCTTCGGGAATCGGCCCACCTTGGGGATGATCCAACGGAGCAAGTCGCCTGCGAGGATCACGGCGGCGGGCTCACTGGCACGATGCCGTTGGCTCACGCCGACCGAGCCCTGACCTACCGGCGGTGGAACGACCGGCGCCAAGCACGCGGTCGGCGCCGCGGCCGCGGCGCCGACGGGAACGACGGGAGCAACGGGAGCGGCGGGAGCGACGGGAGCAACGGGAGCGGCGGGAGCGCCACGGGCGGCGGGAGTCGCGGGGGCCACGGGGGCCGCGGTTGGCGCCGGGTGTACCGAGATATCGGGGCGTCCCGGTGCACTCAACGGCGTTGCGCGCTCATGACTCATCAGCGTGACTCGTTGAGCGATGTCATTGATCAGCGATCCCAAGGACCACATCGAACCGGGAACCGGGGGGCATCATCACAGCGATGCCAACCCGTGGATTGGGTGACGACTGAGCACCCCGTGGTGCGAGTCGAACCCAACTCCACGATGGAACGAGAGCGTGCAACCTGGTTGATTCAGTGGGGAACACCGTAGATGAAAAAGAGAAGAAAGGTAAAGGAAAATTACGGAGTCCTGGCGACCCGGAACCCGAAGCTGGCGAGCGTGTACGTCGGGGTGAGGTAGCCGCGGATCGAGGCACGGCAGAGGTTGGAGCTGCCGTCCCAGACGCCGCCCCGCACCACCCGATTGGTTCCCGTCGTGGGGCCCGACGGGTTGTTCTGGGGGCTGCTCGAGTAGTAGCTGCCGCTGTACCAGTCGTTCACCCACTCCCAGACATTCCCCGACATGTCGTGCAGGCCGTAGCCGTTGCCGAGCTTGCCGCCGACGGGGCGAGTCTGGCTGTTCGAGTTGCTGCTGAACCACGCAATGTTCCCCAGCAGGCTGTCATCGTTCGTACCGCTGAGGTATCCCGTGAAGCCATGGAACGCGGTCGTCGTCCCCGCTCGGTACGCGTACTCCCACTCGGCTTCGGTGGGCAGCCGCATGCCCGTCTGGGTCAGGAAGCCTTGGATCGTGTTCCAACTCACCGTCTCCACCGGGCGATTGGGGACTTGGGCGGCGGGAACCTGCGTGCTCGCACTCTGGAAGGAGCTCGGGTTCGACCCCATCCGCGCCTGCCACTGCGCCTGCGTGACTTCGTAGCGCCCCATGTAGAACGCGTTGGTCAGCGTCACCGTGTGGACGGGGCTCTCGATGCTGCTGCATCCATACTGCTGCGACGCGCTGCACCCCATCTGGAAGGTCCCTGGAGGAATCAGCACGAACTCGATCTGCGTGGCTGTGTCCTTCACGCGCCAGGCCAGGCCAGTGGCCGTGATCGCTGCGCGGAGTGTGGAACTGGTCACGACCGCCGGGTCGGGAGCTGCCTCCAAGAGCGTCGCCCACGGCGGGACCACCACCGTGGCATAGGTAAATCCACTGGCCAGCGATGCGGTTCCACTGGGGGTGGTCACGGCAACGGTCTTCGCCCCGATGGTGCCCGCTGGCGTCACCGCCGTGACCGTGGTCGAGTTCACGACCTGCACGCTCGTTGCCGCAACACCGCCGACGGTGACACTGGTTGCACCCAACAGGTTCGTGCCCGTGAGCGTGATCAGCGTGCCGCCCGCGGCAGGGCCAGTCGTGGGCGCGACACTGACCAGTATGGGTGGCGGCGGCAGATAGGTGAAACCGCCGGCCAATGTGGCTGTGCCACCTGCCGTGGTCACGCTGACCGGCTTGATGCCCGCAGCGCCCACTGGTGTGATGGCCGTGACCGTGGTCGAGTTCACGACCTGCACGCTCGTTGCCGCAACACCGCCGACGGTGACACTGGTTGCACCCAACAGGTTCGTGCCCGTGAGCGTGATCAGCGTGCCGCCAGCCGCGGGACCAGTCGTGGGCGCGACCGCGGCGAGCGTGGGTTGCGCCCATGGGGTTTGCCCCCAACGAGCCAGGATGATGCCGAGATCGCTGCCGCCCACGATGCCGTCACCGTCGAGGTCACCCAAGCCTGAGCTGCCCCATGCGCTCAGCATCGAACCCAGATCAGCCCCGTCGACCACGCCATCCAGATTGAGATCGCCCCACGCGCGTTCGCAGGCGTCGAGCAGGCCATCGTTGTCCTGATCAGGCTCGCCGTCCGCGCGGTCACACGCGTCGGGCGTTCCGTTGTTGTTGCAATCCTGCACCGTCCCTGCGGCGAGATCGCAGCGATCGAGCACGCCGTTTCCATCGCAATCCTGGGCCGTGCCATCGTGGACTTGACAGCGATCCCGGCGGCCATCGCCGTCGCAGTCCTCCGCCATCGGCTGGCAGGCATCGAGCACGCCATCCTGATCGCAGTCACGCGACGGGTTCTGGGCGATCTGCTCGCAGTCAGGGCCAAGCGCACCATCACAGTCGGTCGGCGCCGGATCGGTGTAGCGAACCTCGATCGCCCAGGCGTTGAGGGTGCCCACATCCTGCAAGCGCGAATCCGTGATCCTGAGGGTCCATGTTCCAGCCAGCGGCAGACCGCGCACAGCTTGGAAACCGGTCGACGCCGTGCCCTGGGCGGGGCGGTAGGTGCCCGTGGCGTAGCGGAACCGAGTGTCCGGATTCGAACCACCCTGGTCAATGAGCTGGCCATCGCAGACGCGCACCAGCGAACCCGGCGCGCCTTCCCATGCCGTGTCGAGGAACCGATAGACCCCGATGACATCGTTCGTGCCGCCGCAGCCGGAGTGCAGCGTGATCGGCGTGTCGGTGCCGCGCTGCAGGGTGATGGTCAGATCACTGAGCCACGTGTGGGTGATGTCCAGCACCACGCGGAGCTCGCGGACGGTCGGGTTGCCCGCCAGCGTGGGGAGTGTGACCGTTCGGATGAGCGGGTTCGACGGGCTGTTGTCGGGAATCGTCCCGCCGGTCCCCTGCCGACGCACCGCGCGGCCGATGCACGAGGACTGATCGCACTCATCCGGCTCGCCGTTCTGGTTGGCATCGGTGACGGTTCCCGCAGCGATCTGGCTCCAGTCGGCCACGCCATCCTGGTTGCAGTCAGCTGGAATCCCAAGCAACTGCTGGAGCTGCGCGATCTCGTCTGCCTCGATGCGACGATCCTGATCAAGGTCAGCCACCGCCCACGGCTCATCCGGGCTGACGTCGAGGTCGTTTGCGTTGCTGATCGCCGAGGCAAGATCGGACCCAGTCAGCAGGCCGTCGCCGTCGGCATCGAAGTCGTTGCGACCGAGGCTGTCCAGGAAGGCAAGCACCTGAGCCTTGGACGCCGGCGGCAGCGCCTGGAACGCGTTGCGCGAGGTCGTGGCTTCGCCAGCGTGCGCGAGGATCGCGGCGGTGACCTTGGTGGCGAAGTCGCCTTGGAAGACCGATCCGTCGTGCAGCAGGACAGGCCGCGTGTGCAGGTTCCAGAGCGGCGGCGTCTTCATTTCCCGTGGAAGAGCCTGGCCATCGGGAATGCCGTCGGCGAGCGCGCCCATGTCGTGCAGCAGGAAATCGGAGTACGGGCGAATGGTGCGGCCCCGCAGTGCGGGCTCGATGGCCGGATCCGTGCCGGTGGTGAAGCTCGGCGTATGACAGGCAGCGCAGCCGATCTGGGTAAAGACGGTCTCACCGGTCATGCCACCGCGGGGCGACTGCGGCGGCGGCCCAAGGAAACGCTGGAAGTCCGTGACGCGGTCCACGAAGGTGGCGGCGCCACCGATCGAGCGGTCCTCGAGCTCGGGGATCGTGTCGCACGCGTCGAGTTGCGACTGATCACCGTTGGGGGCCGTCTCCTCCGTCACGACGGCGTTGGTCAGGCCCATCTCTGTGCGAGCAGCATCACCACTGAAGGATCGCACGGTCGCGATCTGCGCCTTCCAGCCGAAACGACCGACTCGCTGCGGGCCGGTCGGCGACTCAAGCGGCTGCACCATGTGGGCGCGACCAGAGATGCCGTCGCCGTTGGCATCGTTGGGATCGGCGAGCGCAAGCAGTGCTGCATCGGGAATCGCCTCGACGAGACCGAAGGCCAGCACGCTCGGGGTGACGCGCTCACGAATGTGATTGGCGATCGCGGGCACCAGTTCGCGACAGTCATCACCGATGGCGTCGGCCTGCAGGACAGGGCCGCCAAGGTGCTCGAGGAAATCGAAGCCCCCGGGGGACTCGAGCCCGAAGTGCGTCACCTTGATCGCGCTCCAGCCGCCGATCGGAGTCTCGTGGCAATCCACGCAGCTGTGGCGGTTGAAGGCGGGGCCGAGACCTTGTGCCGGCGTGAGCGGCGTGATGTAGGCCTGGCGGCCATCGATGAAGCGCTGCGACTGGCCCCAGGTGAGGTCGGCGAGTGGGTTGCCGGCACGCGGTTGCGGCGGGACGGCGGCTAGGACTGCCGCGGTCGCGAAGGCGGTGGCGAGGGCGGTGGCGAGGGCGGTGGTGGCTCGGCGCATCAGTCGCATGGGAAAGAGGTCGCTGTAAGGAAAGCCCCCCGAGGAAGTTCCCGGAACGCGCTGCAAGAGTGTAGACCGCGCAGGGCGCGGATCAACTCGAAGTGGCACGATTGAACGAGTGGCAGCTGCAGTCGGATTCCTGCAATCTTGACCCCCGAACGTGACTTCGGAGTGATGTCAACGAGGAGTCTATTGCAGGTCTGCGCGGGCTCGGCGCCTTGAGGAGGTCGGCATCGACGAGGCACCGAACGGCCTTGGGACGCGGTCGGCGCCGCGGCCGCGGCGCCGGCGGGAGCTACGGCAGTCGCGGGGTCCGCGGGGGCGCCGAATGTCCTGGGACTTCGGCGCAGCCCGATGCTCTCAGCAGAGTTGCGCGCTCATGACTCATCAGCGTGACTCGTTGAGCGGTGTCATTGATCAGCGGTCCTAAGGACCACATCGAATCGGGAACCGGGGAGGGCGTCAGCACAGCAACGCCGACCCGTGAACCCGATTGATTGTCCCTTGATCCCGCAGCGCGTTGTCGCACGCGCGGAGTGAAACGCAGAGGCCAGAGTCAGACCTCAGAAGTCAGAAATCAGAGTCAGAAAAGAAGGGAAAATCGGAAAAGAGCAGATGACAAATCAAAGATGGGAAATGGAATTCAGTGGGCATCCCTAGCAACTCGGAACCCGACGGTGCTGAAGGCGTTGTTCGGGACCAAGGAGTTGCGCACCGACGCACGGCAGTCGCCGCTGCTGCTGTTCCAGCCCCCGCCACGGAAGACGCGGTTGGAGCCGCCAGTTGCGCCCGTCGGGTCGTCGGAGGGGCCGACCGGGTAACGGCCGAACCAGTCGCTCACGAATTCCCACACATTGCCCGACATGTCGTGCAGGCCGAACCCGTTGCTTTTCTTGAGGCCCACTTGGAGCGTCTGATTGATCGCGTTACCACCGTACCAAGCGATGATCGGAAGATCGGAGTCGGCGTTCGTGCCAGACGTATTCCCGGGGTTCCCGGAGTAGGCGTGAAACGCTGTTGATGTGCCCGCTCGGTACGCCCACTCCCACTCCGCTTCCGTTGGCAGTCGCATTGGGCGGTAGTTCGCATTTACGCCTTGGTTCACAGTAGTAAACCAGCTTTGCACATCGAGGTACGTAACCGACTCCACGGGTTGAAACGTCGAGTTGGGGTAGCGCGAGCCTTGAAAAGTACTTGGGTTGTTGCTCATCACGGCGCTCCACTGTCCTTGCGTGACTTCGTACACACCCAAATAGAACGCCTTTGTCAGCGTCACTTGGTGGACGGGGCTCTCATCGCTGTCGCACCCATACGACTGCGACGCGCTGCAGCCCATGTTGAATGTGCCAGGTGGGATCAGCACCATCTTCATGTTCGTAAAACGATCTGTTACCTGCCAAGGCAAGCCAGTCTCGACGATTGCGTCTCTCAGGACGCTTGGCAGCAGGCCGGTGGGTGGACACAATTTGGTTGCGTCGGGGTCTGAGGCAAGATCGATAGCCCAATCGGGCATATTGTTCGCCGGGCAATGCGGGGGATCGCCCACGCTCCAGTTTTCAATCAAGAGACCTAGATCCTCGCCCGCTGTAATGCCATTTCCGTCGAGATCGGTTGTTGGGCAATTTTCGTTCCCCCAAGCGCCAACCAAGATCGCCAGATCATCGCCATTTACACCGCCGTCGCCGTTTATATCGCTGGAAACATTACAGCAGGCGGGGGGGGATTCGGCGGGCAGGCCTAACTCCCACGTAAAGCTATCGCAGGCTAGAAGGGGAACATCCGGGCTCATCATGTTAGCCTGACTCGTACAGAAAACACCATTAAAGTTATCGGAATAGGCTGCAATGTAGGGTGGGGTTACAGTGTAACTTGAACCGGTTGATGTTTCCGTAAATTTTTCCGAAACGAGAATCCAAGGGCTCCCGAAATACACATTTGGAGGCCTACTCATGAGCGGATTGGCCGAGCTCTTTCCGAGCTGAAAGAACGCGGTGTCTTGGCAGCCAAAGGGATACGCAGGTATGCTAAGGCAACGATCTACTTTATTGCAATTCAGTGTAGCGCCCTGGCAAGATCCTCCAATATTATTGGGTAGATTAGTCGTCGAGGTTGCGACCGGACGTGAGGTGGCAGAAGCAGCCCTTGATATGTACGCAAAACCGACTCCGCCCCCCTGGTTCCAGCCCTGGTCCGTCATGGCCATTCCATAGCTGAATGCAGTACTGACACGGCCGATTGCGTTCGCCAGAATGGCTGGATAGAACCTGCCCGTAGCCCCGCCGCCACACTGATCAGTCCCCGGCCACACATGCACCATACCATCCGGGCCAAAGGCAGCATCATCGAGTACGGCGGTACCGGTTCGTTTGTAGATACCATCACAGGTGGTGACTTCTGGCCAGCACAGCGATTTTTGAGGAAACGCGCTAAAGTTCCCGTATGCGGTGTCAATTGTTTGATTTTGGGGAAAAGCACCAGTTAACAGACACGCTGTCGTCCAGAGCCCATAAGTGGGAAAGTCGTTCTGGTCCGGTTCCCCCGTTGTAGGGCAGGTCTTATTATTAGTTAGAGTCCCTCCTGGGAAAGGCACACCGTCGGCTGCAATGTAGAGGCTCCCGGCCACAGATATGCCCCCAGTAGTAGGATTTTTGAAAGGCTGTCCCCAATTGTCGTTTAGACAATTCTTGCCATCGGGCTGCCCCGATGCGTACTCGATAAAATCGGTAAGCATCAACCCGTATCCAACCGTGGGAGACGTTAGGAGGCCAAAGGTGGGCGCTCCAGCTCCGAGCGGGTCACTCGGAGACGCGGCGCATCCCTGTGCGTTAGTCGCTGGCTTAGTTATTTTTAGCCTAAATGTATAACCATAGTTCTGAGATGAGGCGAATAAGTAGCCCTCTTGGTTCTGGGGATCGTTATAGAGCTTATCCAGCAACTCTTGGAACTGCCCGGGACATTGGAGGACATTAAATTTGGATCCGGTTTCGTTGCCGGAACTATCGGTAGCGATTACCGTGTTAATTGCGGCGTTGTTGGGTGCGACGACTCGATAGGCGCCCGTCGCATTAAGATTCCCTGTCTGGCATTCGGCAATCAGTCTGCCCACGTTGTTTTGGCACTTCACTGGATTGTTGAGACCGGTAAATGAATCAGGCAAAGCCGGTATGGAGTTTCCACAATAGTCACGCCCCATATTCGAAGGGTAATGAAATGAGTTGTTACCGTTCGCGTAAAGGTACTTCTCACTGAGAATCTCCTCCAGATACTCCTGTGCGGTAACCCCTGTCGCAAAACCATTCGAGCCGCGCACAGTTGTTGAGTCAGCCTGGTAAACCGTAAGCCGTTGTGGAAAGGAGAACTGGTCGACGAATGAAATATCGCAATTGGGATCGCTTGCGCTTGTGGTGTACTCGAGAAACCCGTAGGCGTAGCTCTTGAGGTCGCACGGGGGGTTGGAAAAACCCCCCCCCGGAATGACGGGGGCACCAGCGGCGTCAATGCCCAACGCGTCGGGGGGTGAGGTGTCACCGTAAATCACCGCTACTATGCGACCCTTATCAGCACCGAAGGGCACGTAGAGGCATCCATCCCCGACGCCTTTAATTTCTGTGCCAAAATTTTTCCATTCATGGTACACCATTTTGGGTGTGTTGGGACTGGGTTTGCCGCCGATGTAAACCACATACGGGCTGTTTGTTGGACCTTCAACAGCCAGATACAACCAAATAGACGTGTCCGGTACAACCTTTCCAAAGTACTCCGTGCCATTTGGGGCTCCGGTGAAGTTGTTGATGATTTTTAGTTTGTTGTAGGACGTTTGACCAGTGGGAGGGGGGCACTGCTGGGCCCTAGCGACCTCGGAAACAGCGGTCACTGCGGTCACGGCCACACACGAGATCAAGGTCTTCCAAAGACGCATCAGTCAACTCCTTTGGGGATTGAGCACTGCTCAGTAACCCACACTCACGAGTGTAAGGACCATCCGCCGAAACCGTCGGCTCGCGGTATGTCTTACGATTGCATCCCACAGGGATGCAGCCAGAACCCCCCCAGCTACGAAGGGACTCTCGTTTCAGATAGCCCAAACAAGCCACGATGCAACGGACGTATTCACTTTATCATCGATTTTGGTTATCGGCCATCAGGAACGGCTCCGGCACAGGCATGCCGCAGCCTACTCGCGGGGCGCGGTTCGGCTCGGGCGGCATCACAGCCCACGGAAACCTCGACCCGCCCGCTGGGCGGTGTACCCGGCTTCCGTTTGAACCCGTGACAGGGGTGCGCTGAACAGGTCCACCCCTTATGAGAGACTTTCGCGGCCCAAGGGGCCGAGAGGCGTCTCCGCTTGATGCGTTCGAACAGGAAGCGGCACCGTCCCGAGGAGGTGGTCGCCAAGCTCAGGCAGGCTGACGAGGCGCTGGCCA
>Ga0194129_10008937_pt1 | contig 11401 bp, 6 predicted proteins | sample TA2KigCa35mmetaG_FD_150862 | JGI IMG/M metagenome (GOLD analysis project Ga0194129, IMG submission 150862) | Freshwater microbial communities from Lake Tanganyika, Tanzania - TA2015038 Kigoma Deep Cast 35m | ecosystem: Environmental > Aquatic > Freshwater > Lake | place: Tanzania: Lake... | reverse complement strand
AATTGATTTCCAGTTTTCATTACATACTTTATATGCGTTACCAAACTCTTTTTCACCTCGACGTAATTTTGCGGTTTTATCATATCTTACACGTAAAGGAATCCAGCGCCATCCTTCTGGTTGGTCTAAATCATATCTAAACTCAACAATAGTATTATCACCAAATACTTGATTTTCCTCAGAAAACATTTTACCGATTCCAGTGCTGTCTGCGCGCAACATAATATTACATATTCCAGCATTGGGATCATATGGCTCAGTGGGATAAAATCTTTTCGGCACATAATCGTTATCATCACGGTCTTCAAAACGATGCGAAAACTCGGGTAATCTATCTTCAATCACATCTTGACAAGGATTAATATAACCATCTTTAGATTCCTTAAAACCACAACGCAATTCAATTACTTTATAATCGTTGTATTGGACCGCAGCGGAATTATTTTGTCCTTCTTCGTAATAAGATTTTATAATATCTTCTCCATTTGTTCCCTTCATAGTTGTAACTAAGAAATCAACAGTGTTAAATTGAGGAGGCTTCCACTTAAATGATTGTTCCCAAGTGATTTTTGTTTTGGGTCCAGCCTTTCCCATTTCATTTGCGCCAACACCATAAAATGCATGCGAAATAATTAAACCATCAGTTTCATACTCAAATCTGCCTTCTCTAACTTTTTGTAAAATTGCGTTACAACCCTCAAATATGGTTTGTTTGGGTGAATTTGGATAAAATTCCTTTGACTTAAATCTAATTGGCGCAGCGAATTCTTGAGATCTTTTGGCTTCGGCAAGTTTTTGCTTAAATGACACCGCTTTTGGTTGTTCCTTTGCGTTATCTAATATGGAAACAGCATTTAAGTGTTGATTGAAGTAGCGCAAAATTTGATATCTTGATTTAACATTCTCTTCTTCCTCTGCGCCTTCTAACTCCATAAATGTAAAACCGCGAATATCTTGCTTCTTTACATAATAAACGTCAAACGCAGCATATAAGTTAATAAACTTGCCATTTTTATCGTGTAAAATTAACTCACCATCTAATAGAGAATTAAAGCATTCTTCGTTTTTAGTTTTTGCCCCTGTAAATATAACTTCCATATTGGTATTAATTAAATATATTTTACCTTCTTGGGATATAAACATTAAATGGCGGTCACCATCCGCTTTATCCGTAACAACGAAATTCTTTCTAATATTTGGCGCAGATGAGTTTTCATCAATTGGCGCAATATTACATAATTGTAATGTAATTGAATTGGGACCAATAAAATTTTTACTTGATACATATTTTTTCTCATCATATTCGTCTTTCCAAATCATTTTCATATAAGATTCCATAACACCTTTTTGTTCAGGATATGAAATTGGAAAGTTTGTATTTTGAAGACCACCCAATACAAATTTAATTACCTTTCTTAAACCATCTGCAATAACACGTGGATTATTAAATTTAGTAGTAGGACCAATGGCTCTATTGTCCACTTCAATTTCAATTTCATAAGTTTCTTGATTATTAAATACATTAGACTCATCTACCGTGTAAACAGGAATAATACGGCCTTTATTTTCACGACCAAATTTGTCGGCCATTCGCTTGCCATATTTAACTATACTTATATCCACAGCAAAAGGATAATCAGGATGCTTAAATGTTACACGATTTATAAGACGAAATTCTTTCTTTGATTTTCTCCAATTTTCCATAATGAAATTAGAAACCGCGGTGGAAGGCGTTTCTTCATTGTTGTAAGTAACTCTAAAATTAAAATCGTCAAAATCCACTGGAAAATACTTATGAACTATTTTTTTTCCATCCATAATTGAAGCAATATGTTTATTTACAAATCTTATAGAAGTTCCATTTTTTGAGAATACAGATTTAATATCATTACTTCTACAAAGTTCTTCAATCGCATATTTATCGTCTATTTCTGTTCTAATATCCGACATTTTAAAACGTCCTGTTGTGCTGTCAAGGAATTCGCAATTCACTCTTAAAGAATACAAACCTTCATTATTAAAAGTTTTAAAGCCAAGTGATTTAAGTTTTTTAACAACATTATCATAATCATTGCGGCTAAGAGGTTTAATGCCTTTAGTTCCAAATTTAACTTCTAATTCTTGATTTAATTTCCAGTTCGCAACATAAGGATTGTTATTATAAAATGCATTAATAAGGTCATCCAATCTTTTTTGCGGTGTTTCTTTGGTTTCCTTGGGCTTTTCCTCTTCATCAACTTCTTCTCTCATTATTTCTTCAGGAACAGGCGCACCAGTTTGGTCTGCTACTTTTTGCGAAACATTGCCAATATTGTCTAATTCAACAGTAATTTTTTCGCACTTTTCACCACAAGAAGACATACCGATTTTTCTAAATTTAAGTGTATTTAAACCATTATTTCTCCAGGTTTTTTCGTGCTCTGCAAGCGCTTCTCTTTTAAGCATAAATTTCAAATCATTTTCTCTCAAATATTCCATTTTTTGTTCGATATTCATTTCTTCCAAATCGCGAATGGAGCCCTTTTGGACCTTTAAAATATTAAAGAATTTTCTTGTACGATTATATAATTCGTCGTCTTCACCACCCCATCCCCAAAAGTTATTTGGGTAACCATTTATGCGGTTAAACATTTCCTTATTGAACGCGACAATACCGCCAAAATATTTTTGATTACCACCATATCTATCCCAAACCGCCGCAATATGAACTGGCTTATTTGTTGGCGCATATTCGTAATATTCCTTTAACTCTTCTGATGGTAATAAGTCTGCGTCGTGAAATATAAAATTGGTAAAACCTTCTTTCTCTGCTTCTTCGAAACCGATATTTAAAAGTTGTCCTCTATTAAATTTGCGACCATCATCGTTTTGTTCGACAACAAATATTTTGTAAGTATCGCCCTTTAAATAACCTGACATAAATTTAACCAATTGGTCTAATTGACTTGTGCGCTTTTTGGCTGCTTCTAAATCACGAAATGGAATAATAATTGCAATATTTGCTTTTTCTGTTGTTGCAGGTAAAACCTCTGCAGGACTAGATGAACTTTTGTTTTGGACCATTTTCAATAAGCCTTGCTTCTTTTTATAACTATTAAGTTCGCCTCTAATAAACAAATATTTATCACGAATATTTTTTTGATTTACCCAATTTAATCTTTCTTCTGGTAATTCGTCTTGTAATCTTTTCCACATTTCTTGAACTTCAGGATCACCAATATTTTTAAGAATGCCAACATGAACGTCTTTATTACCTGGAACAGAAATAGGAAAATCTTGAAGCATTTTCTTCTTTGTTTCTTCATCTAATTCCTTAAATATTAAATTCACATTAGCATCTCCGTAATCGATATTTTCCGGAATGCTTTCTAAATTAGAAACGTTTGGACTAATATTACTCATTGTTATATATATAATAAGACATATTTTTAAATTGTTCTTCAATTTTTTTAAAATTTAAAAATACTGAATAATTGATTCATACAATTCTTTCTTTGTTTTTCTTTTATTTGTTTCATTATTATTTAATTCAATTCCTAATTTAGAGCATATATCATGCAAATCTTTAACAGTATATGCGGATTCTGCTTTAATTGGTTTTTGAATTGATTCGATTTTATACAAACCATCTTTAAGTGTGTTTACGCCTTCTTTTGTTAAAATTTGAAAACCATATTTAAATCCAGCATATTGACTTTTTGGTTCTGCAAATTCTTTAACAATATATACTACATCAGTGTCATTCATAATTAACTCAAAATAAGTGTTTTTTCTAATATAAAATATATTTATATTTTCAATAGCGCATAAGGTGCAAAAGGTTTTAGAATTCATTGTGTTATCGTTTGCCAAATTGCTTTCAATTCCTGATAAAGTATCGAACTTATGCATTTTAACAACATCTTTATGCTTTCTAATTTTTTCAACCAATTCGATTTTCATTTGTTTCGCAAGTAAAAAATTCTTATGTTGAAGCATTTCATATTTTGTGTCTCCATTTGTAATTATATAATAACACCAAAAGAGAGAATCTTGTTGATTGGGAAAATAAAAGGTTTTATTACCACCATTTTTTATATTATTTTCTGTATTATTATTATTTTTTATATTATTTTCAACAATTTTGTTTTCAATCACTTTATCTTGCTCTTTTTGATATTTACATTGATTTAGATAATCTTCTCGTATTTTATAATATGATTTTATATTTTCTTCATTAAACATAAAATCTTGTAAGTCATTTATTAATTCGTCAGCAACAGTATTCATTGTATTTACTTATTAAATATTTTGCAGTTATCTTTAATATCTTTTGAAAAATATGTATTTTTATATTCTTCCTTTTGCTTTTCAACTTGGTTAAGAGCAATTTCCTGTGCATTTACGTATTTAATATATACATTCATTTCATCTAAAATTTCCTTTTTAAGTTCAGATAAATTAATATGAATTCCATATTTGTTTTCATTTAATGTAACTTCTTTGTGTTTGCTTAAAATACGCAATACTTCAATTTGATTAAATTTATTCATGTTCTCAATGGTTTCGCGAATATAATTTAATTCACTTACAGAAAAGTTATTAACATCATTTGTAGTCATAGTTACCTCCATATTATTAATAAATTATATTATTGTAATGTTTTTAATACAATTTATAAATATATAAAAAATATTAAAAAGAAAGTGCGTGTTTAATTATACAAATGGAAGACGGATTAGAACGTTGTAGACATTCGCTTAGCAGTCGAAATGAAAGATATTTTGAGACACCAGATGAAAAACCTATTAAAACTTTATATGTTTGCAGTCCATTAAGTGACAATTTTGAGTTAAATAAATGTATTATTACAGATAATAAAGAAAAAATGCAGGAACTTATGAAACAAAAATACGCTATTTCAGTATTTTTAACATCTAATAACAATAATACTATTTATAATTATTTGACATAAATATTACACCATCGGTCATTTAAAATGACCTTGGCAACTGTTACTTTGTGACTGATATCACGCCGACAAGTCGGCGTTTTAAAAGTCCAAAGGTGTAAATATTTATTCATCTTCAATAACAAGTCTTGGTTTCTTATCTTTTTGTATAAGAGGTATTTCTTTTTCCTTAACTAATTCTGCAATAATTGAAATGTATCTATCATTTAATTCAAAACGTTGACCTATAACACGAACATTTATTTTGTCACCTTCTTGAACTTCAGCAAACTGCGCGGAATTAAAGTGATGGTCTTTTGCCAAGAATACAACAATTGGTGACGGCACATCATTTGCGCTTTCCGCACGAATACCTGCTTTTGTTATATTTTTCGCAACACAAGGAATAATCATACCTTCCACAGGAAAGCAAACATCGCATTCAAATACGACTTCAAACGACACTTTATTACCACCTTGTATAATTCCACTTGAAAATGTTAAAATTTTAGACGAATGTGGCTTTACATATCCTTCAACAACACATTTGCCTTCAAAAGTGGCTTTGATATTTTCTTCAATATTTTCCTTTAATGTTTTACCAATAGTGGAAATAGGCAAAACGATTTTACGTGTAAGCATACATCTAGAATACACTGTTTGTATTCTATTATCTCTCTTCTTTTTCTGTTGGACTTGTTTGGCTGCGCTTTCCATTATTATATTATATACATATTATCTTTTAATTATATTTTCTTTCAATTTTATTTATTAATTATAAATAAAATTCTATTTATTTATTACACCATTATATTTTTATTTATGAAAAAATCTTATATAATTTGTGCCATATTGCCATTTCAGGTGTTAAAAACCAATTATAATCATCTTTCTTAATTGCATTAAAATATCGCAAAATAAATTCTTGTAAAACACATAACTCGACATTTCCTACTGCTTCGCTAATTACATTACCATCTGAGTCTTTAACTGCTTTGGTATTTTCATTATCATATTTTTCTTCGTCCAAAATGTCATTTAATTTACTTATATTTTTAGCCTTACCTGCTTCATCACATCTTGCGCCCGTATCACGTGTTGATGTCATATCCTTTGTTTTAAATACTAAATAGCGATTACTCTTTTCATATCCAATAAAACCAACATATTTGTTATAGTTATCTTTTTTAAATACTAATAATTCCTTTGCTTCTTTAGATGCTGCGATTTCTCTCTGATCTTCTGGCTCTGCTGGTATCCACTTATTTTCTTTATTTAGCAACATAATTTCGCGCTTACCTAATTTATACATTATAAATGCAGTAAATTTCTTGCCAACAATACTATTATTTTCAAAATATTCCTTGGCAAACCATTCAAACGAATTTCTCTCTATGTCTTCCAAAGAATACAAATAATTCATTACAAGAAGTTTGTCATTGTATAATAATTGCTCTAACATATGCGCTACTAAAAAGTGTAATAAATATTGCTTGGAATCAGGATATTCTTTTGACATTTTTCGCATAACAATTCCGCAATGTTTATACCAATTATCGTCACCTCTTGGCACCTTTGTTTTTTTAGCATATTCTTGAGTAATATTGTAATTTTCAATTAATTCGTCAATAATTTTTTTGCCTTCAGGATATTCGACTTCTTCTTTCTCTTCTTCAATCACCATTTTCGCAACATTTCTTTTATCAATAACAGGTTTAACTACAGGTTGTTTTAATTCGAAATTAATAGAACTATGCTTATAATCAATAGGAACAGAGCGGTCATAAATACTTGCATTTTTATCTCTCAATTCAACTGGTTGAAACAAATAATATTCGCCAATATTGACAAGGCGACCATTTCTGCCATATTTATCAACAATAAATTCATTTTCGTCTTCAATTAATTGTGTTAATGCGGAATATATTTGGACGTCTGGATATTCTTTTGGTATTTTAATCGCATCAATTAAATTTTGTTTTTTATAGAAATATTCTTCTTTCATAAGCATTCGAATACGTTGTAGAATTTTTTCTGAATTCATAACAATAAACTTCTCATCATATGTATCTTGATTTAAATTATTTTCATCAATATCACCACCAGGTCGGCAATTAAAATTACAATCTTGCATATAGTCGCACGCAGGTGAAAAAGGCGCGTCACCTACTTTAAAATTGTCTAGTGTAACACCATTTGAGAGAACTTGAGTAATGGGTTCACTAAGCATTTTCTGCATTTTGTCTTGTGTAAAATTGTTTTGCCCTTCATTAATAATACAATCAACAGCCGACTCCTTTAATACTCTGGTTACTTTACCAATTTGCACTGCTTTAAATTCCGCAACACGATATACATAAACATCTGCTGCTTCTTCGGTATTATTACCTAAAATGGTGCCATACATAAAAATTTCAACATTGCGTTTTTCAAATGGTAGATCTTTGTGAGAGAAATTACGCACACCACGACCAATAATTTGTTCAATACGATTCATGTTATACCACGGCTCTAAAATGTGAATTTGACGTATAAATTTAAAGTCAATACCTTCTGAACCCGCTTTTGAAATTAACACGACTTTTACTTTATTTCCGTCAATATTTCCCGACACCTTATTATCGTCAGTTAATGCTTTAATTTCTGCATCATTATTTGGCGATAATCTTGGATCACCTGTAATCATTGAATATCTTGCAGGCATAAAATCCTTTTTATCTGTGGGTGGTTTCATTGTTCTTACGTCGATAACTTCGCTTGGTCTATTTTTAAATAATGATTTAGCGTTATAACGTGTAAAACCCATTTCTTCTAATGCTAGCGCCATTGGTATTAATCCGCTATCAATGTATTGCGAGTAAATTAAAATAACACCTTCAGATACAACATCTTTTTCTTTATTATAAATGTTATCTAATATGCTTCTAATTTTAATACTGTAGTTGCCAATTTCTTCACTGGAGAAAATCTTGCCATATGTATTTACTGTTGCATGTTTATATTCAAATTCTCCCTTAACTGGAGGTGATTTTTCATCAACAAAATTCATCATTCTCTCTAATCCTGCCTTTCCAGTTAATAAATGTGGGTCAATATGTAAACCTGGTTTGGCAGAACTACTGCTACTACTACTGCCGCTAGATTTTTTACCTCCTGAAGTTGCTTGACCTTGATGACTACGATTATCAATTTCAATAGAAGATGGACTATTTAAAGAAGAAGATGATGATTCAATTATTAATGGCTTTTTAATTTGTTTCTTTTCTTCTCTCACTATTTCTTTTTTAAGTTCGTCTGTACTATCATCAGAATCTTGTTTCTTAATACTAACATCTTTAAGAATATCTTTATTAATTTTAAGTAATTCGCTAGTATCATCATCAGAATCTTCAATAATAAGTGGTAACTTTTTTTTAATTTGAATAACAGGTTCTTCCAAAGGTTCTTTGCTTTCTTCGCTATCTAAACTTTCTTTACTTTTTTTGCTCTCTTTACTCTCTTCGCTTTCACCTTCCTCTGACATTTCCTTTATAGGTCCAGGTGATTCTTCAACAGGTTCTTCAATATCTTCACTTGACTCCGAAAGCGCAGGTTCGAACTCTTCAGATAATTTCTCTCTTGGCATTTCATCAATAACATTTTTTAACCCTTGAATTGGATATGAAATAATTAAAGACTCTAATGGTGTTTGTAACAATGTATAACCAAAAGATTCCATATTTTCAAAACTTGGCATATCTCTTACTTGTCCCGTCTTTGTAGTAATTGAAAACTTCTTATTTCTTAAATTAAATATAATATATCTATAAACACAATATTGACATTTACCGCAATTTCCACATTCTTTTAATTTGGTTAAATATAAACTTAAAACGCGCTTCTTTTCTTCGTGTTTAATTTTCTTTAAATTCATTTGATAAGATGGATATTTAATTGCCGGAAAAGTCTTGTCTTTTGCGAATTCGTTAGGATAAACACGATAAGGGAAAGTATATGGATTTTCACCTCTAACAAATGAAATATATCCAGTTGCTTTACGTATTAGCAATTCTTCATTTTTCACATTTCCTTTGCCGTCAAAAATATCAGATACCTTTACACGACCTCTTCTATCATTTGTATTCATAAGGTTAAGTAGCCAAGCAATTTCCTTATAACTATTATACATTGGAGTTGCAGAGAGAAGTAAAAAACGCATATTTTTTGCCGCTTTTACAAGTAATTCTAAATTTAGCGCCACCTTTTTATTTTCATTATCATCTGTTTTACGAATATTATGAACTTCATCAATTACAATTAAACGATTATCAAATTCATTAGAGAGACGCTTAATAATTCTACTATTTAGTTCAATTTTAACATCTTTAAGCATTTGAATTTTGCTCTTTTGACCTGGTTTTCTTTTTTCTTCCATTTTGGAAGCAGCCTGTTTTTTAACTTCTTCGTCATAATTCATTGTTTTAATAATATAATTGGCAAATTGAACGTAACCAAGAAAAATATAATAGGTATTAATAATTGTTTTAATTTGACTTATTACCTTCTCTCGAGTCATACCTTTCATATTCATTGGATTAATTTCCTTTAATAATTTATTACCAGTACATGCTCTAATATTCCATACTCCGTCAACCAATTTTAATTTACGCTCATCAAAGAGTTGCAATTTAAAATTATCTTGAACGTTTTCAGACGCAACAATAATAATTCTTTTATTAATTCCCATTTGTTTCATATAATCTCTCATTTCCTCACAAACACCAATTGCGCTACAAGTTTTACCACTACCTAATCCGTGAAATAGTAGCAAACTATTATAAGGTGTTTGAAATGACATAAAGTTTTTAACAAATGCTTGATGTGGTGATATTTCAAACTCGGCATTTGCTAAAGTATCTGCATATTCCTTAATATCTTTATGTATTGTTCCGTCGTATTTTGTATCGTTAAATTCCTTTTTTTGTGCGATTTTTACATTAAAGTTTGCATCATTTAAATTAGGATATAATGCTGAATCAACATTTTCATTGTCTTCCAAATATTTTCTTTCTAAAAGTTCTTTTTTTAATAAAAACTTATTACAATCATTGGAATATAATTTTTCATCGCTACAATCTAAACCTTTAAATTCACGTTCTAATTCTTCATTTGAAACATTTAATTCGTTTTCTTCAATATCAGATAGTGAATTAGATGAACTAGGTAAAGGAATAGATGACGATGTCGCCGAAGGAATTGATGATGATGATGATGATGATGATGAAGATGATGAAGATTTTGCCGAAGGTGTAGATGCCGCCACCGAAGGTGTAGATGCTGAAGGCGTAGACTTGGAACTATCGCTATCTGATTCTATAATTAATTGTGTTGGTTTCTTATTTTCAGCCATATTACTATATATTATGAATATAATCTATATTCTTCTAATACTTTATTAATATTTATAATTAAATTCTTTTTTTCTAAACTATATGGTCTGATTGACTCTAAGCATTTATCAATTGTTTTCCATTCTAACTTGCTAACTTCTGTTACTTGAAATCCATTTAAAACTACGCTTTCATTTGTATCCCCATTTTCCAGTAAATATGCTAAAAAATATTTGTGTTTATATGATTTATGATTTGTTCCAATAAACGTTTCTTCAAACGGCATCACATTTTCTATAATATTTAGTTTTGATGATGTAATTCCAGTTTCTTCTTCAAATTCTCTTAATGCACAATCCAAATCTTTTTCCTTATAATTGCGTCTGCCTTTAGGAAACTCCCATTCCGTTTCAAACCAATTTGTATTGCTACTATTTACCAATTGTTCTAAATTAATAGATTCCCCATTTACATTTACACCTGCACGTATAATTTCCATTTTTTTCATAGACGCATTTTCTTCCGCTTTATATTGGTTTGTATTCATATTTCCCCACATATTTTGCCAAAGCGTTTCAAAAGGTTCGTTTAAAATTCGACATTTTTCATCGAGCGACATTTCATTTATAATATCTTGAATTTGCGTTATGTTATATGGTGAGTATTTTCCGCGAACAAAGTCAATAAAACCAAAACTATCTTTACGTCGTAACATTAAATATTGAATTCCATAATTACTGGCTCTAAAAGCAATTATACCATAACTGGTAATGGGTAATTTACACTGATGAAATGAGTGTCCTTGTTTGCCGCAATTATTGCAGACATTATTATTTTTATTTGAAATATTCATTATATCTTATTTATATTATTGAATAATGTTTAAATTCTATTTAATAATAATATAAATATTTAGTATTTAAATTGCATGTTAATTAGAAGTTTAAATATTAATATTTTTTTACGACAAAATATTAATGCCTACTGTTTATCTTGATCCAAAAGTATGGGGACCTCATTATTGGTTCTTTTTACACACATTAGCAATGACATATCCACATCATCCTAATTCTGTTACTAAGAAGAAATATTACGAATTTAT
>Ga0194129_10008936_pt1 | contig 11403 bp, 9 predicted proteins | sample TA2KigCa35mmetaG_FD_150862 | JGI IMG/M metagenome (GOLD analysis project Ga0194129, IMG submission 150862) | Freshwater microbial communities from Lake Tanganyika, Tanzania - TA2015038 Kigoma Deep Cast 35m | ecosystem: Environmental > Aquatic > Freshwater > Lake | place: Tanzania: Lake... | reverse complement strand
GGGGTGATGGGGGTCAGACCGAGCGGCTACTCGGCCGCCGCCGTATGGACTAGTTTTTCCGCATGACCCGGGAGGACGTGTTCGCTCGACTCCGGCAGGTGCTTCCTGCGGCGCGGGCGCAGTTCGCCGTGCGCGAACTCTCGGTGTTCGGCTCGGTCGCACGAGACGAGGCTCGCGACGACAGTGACGTGGATGTGCTCGTCGACTTCGAGGGCTCCGCAACCTTCGACGGCTTCATGGGCTTAAAGGCTCTGCTCGAGGACACGCTTGGGGCTCGCATCGACCTCGTCACCCGAGCAGCGCTGCGGCCTCGTCTCAGGTCTCGGATCGAAGCCGAGGCGCGTCGTGTCGCGTGACCCGGGAGCGTGCATCGCCGACATGATCGAGGCGTGCGACCGGATCGCCGACTACACCTGCGGAATGACCGCAGCGTCGTTCCGTGAGGATCGCAAGACGGTCGATGCGGTTCTTCGCAACCTCGAGGTGCTCGGTGAAGCCGCGAAGGGAGTGGCGAGCGAGGTGCGTGAGCGAGCACCCGCTGTCCCATGGCGGGCAGTCGCAGGCATGCGTGACGTGCTGATCCATGACGACTTCGGTGTGGATCTCGACGTGGTGACCGATGTCGCCTTCAGCCGGCTGCCATCGTTGCGCGAGCAACTGGCGTCGCTGCTCGCCGCGCTCGACACCGAACCGACGCCGTGACGAATCGGCGAAGGCGCGAGTCGCTCCGCTTCGACCCCCAAGACCGCGCGTTCACGATGCGCGTCACAGCGGCTCACGCTGGGCGAGAGGAACTCACCTGATGAGGAACTTCCGACGACCGGTCGCTGCGATGTTCGGGGCCTGCCGACGGCTCGAGCGAGGCCGTCGCCCCCGGGTCTGTGGCCGTCGAATCGACCATCGATGAATCAGCTGGAAACGAGGGCATCGAGAAGGCGGATCGTCTCTGCGGTGTCGCGGAACAGGACGCCCTGCATCCCAAGCGCGCGCGCCGCGTCGAGGTTCGCGGAGATGTCGTCGACGAACACCACCTCCTGGGGCGGTGTCTCGAGTCGGGCACAAGCCCGCTCGTAGATGCGCGGGTTTGGCTTCGCGAGGCCCTCTTCGTGCGAATAGACGATCGTGTCGACGCGCGCGGCGAGCCCGTAGCGTGCCTCCTCGCGCTCCCTGGCTCCGACTCCGCTGTTGCTGAGGAGCCCGACGCGCAGCCGAGGGCGGTGCGCGGCGATCCACGCGCCGAGCGGCTCGTTCCAGGCTCCAAGGTAGAGATCCCAGAACGCACGAAGGAACACCGCGAGGTCGTCGGCGTCGAGCCGCCCGGCCTGGGCGATGCCAGCCTCCCAGCTCGCCACCGAGATGCGACCGAGCGAGGCGTCCGCGCGCCGCTCCTCCACGAAGGCCGCGATGGCGCCGTTCGTCCCCTGCCGCGCGTCCCACCGCGCGAACAGCGCATCGAATTGATCGGCGGGCTCGCTCCCGTCGGGCGCGAGAGCCAAGACGCCACCGATGTCGAAGAGCGCTGCGCGGATGGGCATCCCGCGACGATCCGCCCCTTGGAGCGCAAGCGTCAAGCCGCACATTCGTCGCCGCGGGCTGCGCAGGATCGGGCAGCGAGCCGTCGCAACCGGCGCGTGCGATTGCGGCGAACTTCGCGACGCGAGCGGGCCGCCCACCGAAGTACCTCTTGAGCCGGCTCGCGCGGTGCGCCGAGTGTGGCGGGCCGATCAGCGTCGCCAGCGGACGCTCGGGCAAGGCGACCATCAAGGTCTACCGCTGCAGCGGGCACCGCACGCGGAGGAACTGCGGCAACTCGCTGCCCCCGCGATGAGCCGTCGGGCCAAGAGCCGAAGAACGCCGCGATGAGCCGTCAGGCGAAGAGCCAGATGAATCGAGCGTCCCCAGCGGGCTTGGTCACATGGGTGAACCAGCTCGCGGTGCGCTTGCACGAGGATGCGACGGTGGGGCGGGTGCGGATGGTGGTGCGGGGGTCATGTCGTCGCGAAGAGCGCGTGACTGCGTCAAATTCCGAGGTATTCTATCAAAATGACGAAAGACGACCGGGATTCCGCGCGCCGAAAGCGGGCCGAGGAGCGAAGGTCGCGAGCGTCGCTGCGACGAGGTCGGCTCGAGGCTATCGAGCGAGACACCAGTCCGTTGCGAGGCGAGGCTGCTGTCTCACTCGTTCAGGTGCTCACGCTCGAAGGGTGGTTGGAAGCAGGCTTCAGCATCCCGACCTATGACCGCGCGAACACTCCGTTCCGCTTCGTGCGGCGCAGCTTACCTTGACCGAACTACCTGAAGACTTCCGGGATCTTTTGGTTGAGCTCGCTGACGCACGAGCCGACTTCGTGGTCATCGGTGGGCACGCCGTAGCGTTTCATGGGCATCCCCGTGCAACCAAGGACCTCGATGTGCTGGTTCGCGCCGTGCCTGACAATGCTCGTCGCGTCTACGCAGCACTCGCGGCGTTCGGTGCCCCCCTCGCCCAGTTCGAGGTCGCCGAGGGTGATTTCGCATCCTATGACGGCGTCTTGCAGATCGGTGTGCCTCCGCGCCGCATCGATGTCTTGAACCGTGCGGATGGCATCACCTTCGAGGAGGCGGTGCGCGCGGGAGACGGATTCGAGCTCGATGGCCGCCGAATCCCCGTCATCGGCCTTGAGGCACTCCTCCGCAACAAGCGCGCGGCGGGGCGCCCTCAAGATCTTGCCGACGTCGCGGCCCTTGAAGCGACCTCATCACCATCGGCGAGCTGACCGTCTCTTCCTCCGCGCGAGGGTCCGGCGCGCGGAGAGCCAAAGAGCATCGCGATGAGCCGTCAGGCGAAGAGCCAAAAGGTTCAGCGTCCCCAGCGGGATTTGAACCCGCGTTACAGGCGTGAAAGGCCAGTGTCCTGGGCCGACTAGACGATGGGGACGAGCGTCACCGAGGAGGTTTCCTTGCGACGACGCGGAGGGTTTATCCCCACTCGTTCACGCGCGCAAGATCGATGGCACGTACCCCGTCGCCTTCCGTTCGCCGGCGCGCCTGCTTCGCGTGGTACGCTCCGCCCCCGGGATGGAGGGAAGCCCAGCGAGCTTCCCAGGTGTCACGTGCAGCAGGACCGAGCCGAAGAACGCTTCGTCATCGAGGCCCGCGTGGGAGGCGGCGCCGCCGGCGACATTTACCGGGCGCAGGACCGCGTCACGGGGCAGCCCGTGGCCCTCAAGTTCTTGCGCGGCACCGCGTCCCACGAAGAGAAGACGCGATTTCAGCGTGAGGTCGCGATCCTCGCCGAGCTGCGCCACCCGAACATCGTGGAGCACGTCGCGCACGGCACCTGGTCGGACGGACGCCCATACCTCGCGATGGAATGGCTCGACGGCGAAGATCTCGGCAAGCGAACCCGGCGCGAGCCGCTCGGGATGCGTGACTCGGTGGAGCTCGTTCGGCGCTCGGCGCAAGCCCTCGCCGCCGTGCACGCCCGCGGTGTCGTGCACCGTGATCTCAAGCTCGCGAACATCTTCCTCGTGAAGGGCCGCGGTACCGCCATCAAGCTGATCGACTTCGGCGTCGTTCGGTCCCCCGAGCCCGATGGCTTCACGACCGCACCGGGGAGCATCGTCGGCACGCCGCACTACATGTCGCCGGAACAGGCGCGCGGCGAAGCGGTCGACCCTCGCGCCGACGTCTATGCGCTCGGGTCGGTTCTCTTTCGCCTCCTCACCGGTCGCAACGTCTTCGAGACCGAGCACGTGATCGCGCTGCTCGGTCGCCTCGTCCTCGAGGACCCGCCTCGAGCATCCTCGGTGCGCTTCGACATCCCCCCTGCCCTCGAGGACGTGATCGGCTGCGCCCTCTCGCGGAGCCGCGATCTGCGCTATCCGCACGCGGGCGAATTCGCGCGCGCGCTGGCTCGGGCGGGCGAACTCAACAACGACCCACCGGCGACCGAGCGCTCGAACTCGCAAGTCCGCCCCGTCAAGAAGGGGCGTGACGACGAGACGACAGGGTCGGGCTCGAACAGCTCGCGCCAGACCCGACCCGGCATGAGCCTCCGCCGCGTCGTCACCTGCCTCCTCTACGACCTCAGCGCCATGCCCGGCGATGTGACGATCAGCGACAACCTCTCGGACATTGCAGGCGAGGACGTCCGCATCGAGCGGATCGCGGGCGGGCAGACCGTCGCGGTCTTCGGCGTCGAACGCTCGCGGGGCGACGAGGTCATGCGCGCGGCACGCACGGCCCTGCAAATTCTCGCGGATTTTTCCGAAGCGCGCGTCGTCGTGGCGAACGGCCATGCGCACAGCTTCCGTTCGAACCTCACCGGCGAGGCACTCGAGAGGGCCGCCAGCCAGCTCGAGAAGGCCAAGCCCGGCACCGTTCGCCTCGACCTCCACGCAGCCGCGGCGCTCGAGACGAGCTTCGAGTGCGTGCGCGACGGCGACGGCGCGCTGTTGATCCGTGAGGACCCACGCGAACTCGCCCCTCGACAGGTGCTCGGCGTCGTGACACCGACGCTTGGTCGCGAGCGGGAGCTCGACACGCTGCAAGGCATTTACGCGGAGACGGTGCACGACTCGTTCCCCCGCGCGACGATCGTCACCGGCTCACCCGGAATCGGCAAGAGCCGCATTCGATCGGAGCTCGTCCAGCGACTCGGCCTCGCGCCCACCCCGCCCGAAGTGCTCGTGTGCCGCGGCGATCGCGGCTTCGGTGCCGGCAGCATCTCCGCGCTTGGCAAGGCGCTCCGCGCGCGCATGGGCGTCCAGGACGGCGCGACGCTCGCCGAGCAGGTTCGAGCCGTCGAGGTCTTCGTCAAGTCCCGGTTGCCGCGAAGCCTGCATTTTCTCGCGGCCTTTCTCGGCGAGGTGGCAGGCGTGCGCTTCCCCGATCGCGAAGACGAGGCCTTGCGCGCGGCACGCACGAACGACCAGCTGATGCAGGCCCGCATCCGCATGGCGCTCGAAGCCTTTTTTCGCACCCAGGCGGGCCGCATTCCGCAGCTCATCCTGGTCGAGGATGCTCACGTCGCCGACGACACGTCGCTCGGCTTGCTGGAATGGTTGCTCGCCTGCAACGATCTGCGGCTGTTCGTCGTCGCGTTCGCGCAGCCCGAGCTCGACCGCACGCACCCCGAGATCTGGTCGCGCGCGGGCTACCACGGCACCGATCGCAGCAGCCTCGCGCCTCCCGAGCGGACCACCCGGCTGGTGCTCCGTCCGCTCTCGCCACCCGCAGCCGAGCGACTCGTCGGCACGATCTTGCCGAACCTCGAGCACGCGCGCCGCACCGACATCCTTCGACGCGCGGCCGGCAACCCGCTCGTCCTCGAGGAGCTCGCACGCTGTGCCGCGGAGGGCCGCGCCGAGCTGCCGCTGACCGTGCAATCACTCGTCCAGCTTCGACTCGATAGACTGACAGCGCAGGTTCGCGAGGTCCTTCACTCCGCGTCGGTGTTCGGCAACGTGTTCTGGTCGGGCGGGGTCGCTGCGCTGCTTGGCCACGAGGTCACCGCCGACCTCGCGACCGCCGAGCGCGAGGAGTTCTTGGTGAAGCAGGCATCCTCGCGGGTCGCCGGCGAGACGGAGTGGACCTTCCGCCAGGACGTGGTTCGCGACGCCGCGTACGCCTCGCTGCTCGACGAGGACCGACGCGAACTCCACCTGCGCGCGGGAGACTGGCTCGAGTCGATCGGCAGCGCGGACCTCGGTCACGTCGCGCACCATGTCCAGCTCGGCGGAGCCTTGCCCCGCGCCGCCTCGCTCTACGCGCGGGCGACCCAGCAAGCCATGGGGAGCTTCTCGCAGATGGACCTCGCGCTCGAACTCTCGCGTCGCGGTCTCGAGTGCGGTGCGACCGGCAGCGACCGCGCGGTCCTGCTCGTCACGAAGGCTCACGTGTGCAGCCGCACCGGACGCCTCGGCGAAGCGCTCGAACCCGCGGAGCAGGCAAGCCAGCTCGTTCCGGCAGGCTCCACGCTCTGGGTCGAAGCGCAGCGACTCCTCACCACATGCCTCGTTGAGTCGGGCCGCGCGGCCGACGGCGATGCAAGGCTCGGGTGGGCGCTCCAGAGCGTGGGGACTGCGCTCGCCCCGGCGGATCGGTCGCTCCTCACGGCAGCGCGCGTTCGAGCCTTGATTGATCTCAATCGCCCTGGGCTGGCCCTCGGCATCGCCGATGACGCCATCCGCTACGCGCGGGACGCTGGCGCGGCCGGGCAGCAGGCGATGCTGCGTGCGCTCGATGCCCGACTCTTCGCGTTGATGAGCATCGGCAATCCGGGTGAAGCCGTCGCCAACGGCCTCGAGCTGATCGAGAAGGCGGACTCCGCGGGCGACTCGCACCTCGCGAGCCGCGCTCGCATCAACACCGCTTCGACGCTCAACTACCTCGGTGCCTACGAGGACGCCCGCGACCTGATCGATCGCGCGCTGCCCGACGTGCGAGCGTTTCGCTTGCGACTGCTCGAGGCCTCGGCGCTCCACAACCTGAGCATGAGCGTCGCGCGGACCGGCGAACTGGGACGAGGCATCGACCTGCAGCGCGAGGCCATCCGGATCGCGGACGAGTGCGGCGGCATCCGCCTCGCGATCAACTCGCGGCTCTACGAGTGCCTCATGCTCACCTGGCGCGGAGAGCCCGCCGACCTCAAGCGCGCGAGCGTGATCGCCTCGCAGATCGTGGAGGCCTGTCACCCTCACCCTGGCCTTCAGACGATCGCGCTGTTCTGTCAGGCGCGGGTCGATCTCCAGCGCCGCAACGTACGCGAGGCTCTCGAAGCGGCACGCGAAGCCCACCGTCGACTTCGCGATGCTCCGGTCGAAGAACTCGAGGAGCTGATCCGCGACTGCCACGTGGAAGCCCTCTACGCGGAGGGTTTGATCGGGGAGGCCGACGAGGCCCTCCGCGCGGCGTTCGAGGCCGTTCGTCAGCGCGCCGCCGCGATCAAGGATCCGCGCCTCTACGGGACGTTCATCTCCCGAAACCTCGAGGCGCGCCGGATCCTCGCGCTCGCCGAGGAGCGCGTCGGATTGCGGCTCACCCCCTCGTCGCCGCCAGGGCCTCCGCCGGCCCCCCGCTGAACGCCGCGGGCTTGATTTCGCCGCCATCGTTCGCTTGACCGTCCTCGCCGGCCTCGCTATCCCGCTGGCATGTCGAACCGTGCCTTCCTCGGCGCTCGCGCGCTCGCGTCGTCCATCCTCTCACTTGGACTCCTCGTGCTGCCGAGCGAGGCCGCCGCCCAGTCCAAGCTCGCCGTGATCGATCTCCGTCGCGCCGTCGCGGACACCGAGGATGGCCTGCGCATGAAGAGCAAGCTGCAGGAACTCCTCGACACCCGCCAGAACGAGCTCGAGTCCCGCAGCCTCGAGTTCCAGAAAGCGAAGGAGGACCTCGAGCGGCTCGCGCGCGAAGGCAAGTCGTCGCAGGCCGAACTCCAGAAGAAGTACGCCGCACTCGAGAAGCAGGGAATCGAGCTTCAGAATCAGGAGCTCGTGGTACGCCGCGAGATGGATCAGAAGCAGAACGACCTGATGAACCCCATCCTCGACAAGCTGAACCGGCTGGTGCGCCAGGTCGCCTCGAAGGAAGGTTACGACCTCGTCGTCAGCCGCGACGCCGTCCCGTATTTCCGGGGCGATCTCGAGATCACCGATCGCGTGATCCAGATGTACAACGAGGCGAATCCTGCTCCGGCCGACGCGAAGCCCGCCGGCGACAAGAAGCCCGCCGGCGACAAGAAGCCCGCCGGCGACAAGAAGCCCGACGGCGACAAGAAGCCCGACGGCGACAAGAAGCCCGCAGGGCCCCCCGCCGACGCGCCCGCGGAGGGTGGCGCGAAGCCCGCGGCGACCGGCAAGAAGGGCCCGAAGAAGCCCAAGTGAGCGTGGAGCGGTCCCGCGCGCGCCCAGCCTGAGATGGGGAACACCCCTCCGAAGGAGGCGCCTCCGCGGAGCCCTGGTTTGCGGATCGATCGCAGCAGCCGACCTGGCCCGGCATCACCGCGAATCAGGCAGCGCCGCGAGTCAGGCAGCGCCGCGAGTCAGGCAGCGCCGCAAATCAGGCAGCGCCGAGAGTCAGGCATGACGCCAAACCACGCAGCGCTGCGACGGCTCCGCCCGCCTCATTGATTTTCGTCATTCGTCGGTGGCGGGGGCAGCGGCAACGAATCCGGGCCGTCCGCATCGAGCGCGACAGGCGGCGGAGGCAGCATTCCGGACGCGAGCTTCGCCTCGACTGCCGGTGGATGAGGTGCGGCGAGGGAGGACGGAGCCGGCGTGCTCTCGGGCATCGACGGACGGGAGAAGACGTCCGACCACTCGTCACCCGCACCGGGTGGACGCCGTGACGGCGGGAAACCAGCCGCGGTCGGCGCATCCTCGATGTCGAAGGCGAACGAACGCACGGGCACCGGCGTGGGCTCTTCGGTTTCATCGACGTCGGTCGCTGGCGCCGTTGGGGTTCCGACGTCGAAGCGCACCGACGACGCAGGCGTGACGTCCTCGACGTCGACATCAATGTCGCCACCGACGGCAAGCAACGGAGCGATCGAAGGTCGCAGTGGGGCATGCCCGCCCGCGGTACCGAGCGCCTCGATGCGGACGAGCACGGCGGTGATGTTGTCGCCGCCGCCGTTCCGGTTCGCCTCCGCGATGAGCTCGGAGCAGGCCTCCGCGATGTCGGCCTGCCCGTCGAGGATCTCGCGGATACGCTCGTCGCCGACGAAGCCGTGGAGCCCGTCCGAGCAGAGGAGGTAGCGGTCGCCGGCCTGCGAGGCGTCGCTCGCGACATCCGGATCGACCGAGGAGTCCACCCCGAGCGCGCGCGTGATCACGTTGGTCGGCAAGAACGAGAGCTCCTCCTCGGTGATGCCGGGCCGAGCGCGCAACGCCTCCTCGAGGAGCGAATGATCGCGGGTCAGCTTCGTCAGGGTGCGCGCCCGGAATCGATAGCAACGGCTGTCTCCGGCGTGCGCGACGTAGAGGCGGTTCTCGACGGGGTGAAAGGCGACCGCGACGACGGTGGTGCCCATCCCGCGGTGCGCGGGCGATGCGGCCGCGCGCTGATGGATCCTGCAGTTGGCCTCCTCGAGCGCCGCTCGAAGCCGCTGGCCGAGCGCGCCATCACCCTCGAGGGCCGGGCTCGACTCGAAAAATCCCGCGATGGTGGCGGTCGCCATCTGGCTCGCGACCTCGCCGCATTGATGACCGCCCATGCCATCCGCGACGACGAACACCTCGGCCGTGGGGAGCAGCACGAAGCGATCCTCGTTGTGATCGCGCTCCCTCCCCACGTCGGTGACGCCGGCCGCTACCGCTCGCATCCAGGTGCCTCTCGAAGCCTCGGACTCGGCGGCAGGATCGCCAAACCGAGCGCCCCACTCTACCCGTTCGCCGTGGCCACGCAAGGACGCAGGCGCCGCGCTCAGCGACGCGCAGGGCCTCGCCTTGGGCTATCGTTCGCGCCGCGAGTCCTCCCGATGAACCTCACCCTCGGCATCGTCACCGACCTCCACTTCGGACCGGCCGCGAGCTTCGGCGGGAAGCTTCGGAAGCTCACGCACCGCGCCGCCGAACTGACCCGCAGCTTCGCCGAGAGGATGCGCGACGAGGTGCGTCCCGACCTCGTCGTCAACCTGGGCGACGTGCTCGAGGACGAGTCGCCCGAGCTGGACCGGGTGCGCTACGCCGAGTGCATGGACCTCCTCGCGCTCGCCGGCGTGGAGCGCCTCAACGTCGCAGGCAATCACGATGCCGTTCACCTCGACGCACCGGCGCTTCGCACCCTCTGGGGACTCGCACCCGACGGGCCCCTCCACCAGAGCCTCGACCGCGGCGGAGCTCACCTCGTCGTTCTCGCCACGCACGAGACGAAGGACGTCGACGTCCGCATCGATGAGGCGCAGCTCGCATGGCTCGAGGCCGACCTCGCCGCGACCACGCTGCCCACCGTCGTGCTGATGCATCACAGCGCCGCCGATCAGCACCTCGCCGGAAATCGCTGGTTCGCGAAGGCCCCACACCTCGCCCTCGTCAAGGAGCGCAAGCGCCTCCGCGCGCTCCTCGAAGCCTCGGGGAAGGTCGTCCTCGTCGTGAACGGCCACCTCCACTGGAACCACCTCGACGTCATCCGCGGCATCCCCTATCTGACGCTGCAGAGCCTCATCGAGAACCTCGACGACGACGCGCCGGGGCGCCCGGCCTCCGCATACGCCGTCGTACGTCTGAGCAATCGGCGAATCTCGATCGAGGTGGGCGGCGCCGAGACCTGCCGCTACCAGTTCGAGCTGGCGTCGTCGCCCGACGAAGCCGACATCGTGTCCAGCATCCAGGTCCCGCCGACCTGAAGAAACCCGGGATAATCGAGCGTCGAGCCATGCGCGAGCTTGGCGGCACGGACGCGAAACGTGGCGTCGATCGACCAGAACTTCGCGAGCTGGTAGAGGAGACCGCCGCCGACGAGGAAATCGGCGCGCTCGGTCGGCCCCTCGTCACCGACGCGCCCATGCCAGAGCTCGCTCGACTCGAGGTTGAAATCGGTCGCCACGAAGGGGCGCAGCTTGCCGTCACGGAACGGCGCCGTGACGCGCAGCGAAACGAAGGCGCGCGAGGGCGCGCGGTAGCCATGCTCGTTGTCGGCGAGGCTCGCCACGGCGAGGGCTCCGAGGCCGACCTCGACCCGTGACCACGCTCGCTGAACAAAGCCCCCGAGCACCGGCATGACGGTCCCACTCCCAAACTGGATGTGCTGGTGCGGGAGCCCGAGGCGACCGAGCGCGAACGGATCCGGCTCGGTACGTCCGACCGGCAAGGAAAGGCCGAGCCGTGCACTCGCCGAGACCCTCGACGCCGTCCCTGCCACGCGGGCCGTGACCCAAGGATCGGCCGGGCCGGCGAGGGTCTCACGACGATGGTGCTCATCGATGATCGGGAGCTCCGCGCCGGCGAGCGTCGCGTAGCGGGGCCACACGGAGACCACCCGGAGTGGGACACGGGCCTCGACCGCAAGCCAGGGCAACACGCCGTACGACAACTCCAGCGGAAACTCGGAGACGAGCGTCGTCACGTCGTGCCAGTACGCCTCGGGGCGCGGCTCCTTCGCGCAGGTCGGCCCGATGTCGGGGCAATCCTCGATGTGCACGACGCGCGCGTAAGCCAGCGTCGCGCGCACGTCGACCGTGAGACGGCCCGCGACGATGGCACCCGGAGTGGACCCGCCGACCGGCAGGTTCGGATTGCTTCAGGCCCCTCACCCTTCGGCGAAGGCGTGCACCGGCCAGCCCGCGAACGCGAACGCCGCGAACACGGGCAACCAGCGACGCGTCACTCGCCGGCCCCCTTCGCGAGCGCGCGATCGAGCCGAGGGAGGTCGAGCTTGCCGAACTCGTCGACGCGCGCGCCATCCTTGCCGAAGACGACGAGG
>Ga0194129_10008933_pt1 | contig 11406 bp, 8 predicted proteins | sample TA2KigCa35mmetaG_FD_150862 | JGI IMG/M metagenome (GOLD analysis project Ga0194129, IMG submission 150862) | Freshwater microbial communities from Lake Tanganyika, Tanzania - TA2015038 Kigoma Deep Cast 35m | ecosystem: Environmental > Aquatic > Freshwater > Lake | place: Tanzania: Lake... | reverse complement strand
AGGTTGACGCCCCGCTGGCCGAGCTGTCCGGCGAGGGCGGCCGCCGACGTGTAGAGCTCGGCGTCCCAGCCGGCCGCCCGCGCCGCGGCGACGTGCTCGGGCAGGTCGTCGCAGAAGAAAATTGCCGCGGGGGGCACCCCGGCCCGCTCGGTGGCCAACGCGAAGACGGCCACATCCGGTTTGGCAGCCCGGACTTCGTAACTGAGCACCCGCTCGCGGAAACAGATCGGGAGGACGCCCCACCGCCGCGCGAGCAGGTGCCGCCAGTGGACGTCGCAGGTGTTGGAGAGAATGCCCATCGGCACACCGGCACGCTGGAGCTTGGCCACGACCGGCAGGATCTCCACGTTCAGTTCGAACATGTCGGCGGCCGCGGCCGCCAGCGACTCGGGGCAGGAGGTCGTGCCGGTACGCCGGGAAAAGGCCGCGTGGAAGCCGCTCCAGTCGATGGCTCCCGCCTCCCAGTCCTGCTGCAGGCCCCCCATCACCGCCGTCCGCACCGTCGCGACGTCGGCCCCGCTCACCTCCGCCATCCGGCGGAACGCCCGCTCGCGGTCGAAGGTGGCGATCACGTTGCCGAGATCGAAGTAGACGAAGGCGGGGGGCATGACGACGGCGTCGACGGGGGCCGCGGCGAGGGCCGCTTTCAAGGCCGCAGGCAGCATACTATCCTGCCCGCGACCCGACTCGACCCTCTTCAGGAGCCGAACGCATGGCCCTCCTCAACCGCACCAGTTCGCGGATCACCCAGCCCCGTTCCCAAGGCGCTTCTCAGGCGATGTTGCTCGGCACCGGCTTGCAGCCGGCCGACCTCGATAAGCCGCAGGTGGGCATCGCGAGCATGTGGTACGAGGGCAACACCTGCAACATGCATCTCGATCGGCTGGCCGCCAAGGTCCGCGAGGGGGTCGTGGCCGCCGGCATGGTGGGCATGCGGTTCAACACGATCGGTGTCAGCGACGGAATCTCGATGGGGACCGAGGGCATGAGCTATTCCCTGCCCTCGCGCGACATCATCGCCGATTCGATCGAGACGGTGATGCATGCCCAGTGGTACGACGCGCTGGTCGCGATCCCGGGCTGTGACAAGAACATGCCCGGCTGTCTGATTGCCATGGGGCGGCTCAACCGGCCGGCCCTGATGGTCTACGGCGGCACGATCCGCCCCGGGCACCTTGCCGACGGCACCACACTCGACATCGTCTCGGCCTTCCAGTGCTACGGTGAATATGTGGCCGGTCGCATCGACGATGCCCGCCGCGCCGACATCGTTCGGCACGCCTGCCCCGGGGCTGGCGCCTGCGGGGGCATGTACACCGCCAACACGATGGCGACGGCCATCGAGGCCCTCGGCATGTCGCTGCCCGACTCGGCCTCGATTCCCGCCGAGCACGCCGACAAGGAGGGTGAGTGCCTGCGGGCCGGGGCCGCGGTGCTGCAGCTGCTCGAGCGGGATCTCAAGCCACGGGACATCATGACGCGGCGGGCCTTCGAGAACGCGATGGTCACCATCATGGCCCTGGGAGGGTCGACCAACGCCGTGCTCCATCTGATCGCCATGGCACGGGCGGTGGAGGTCGAGTTGACGCCCGCGGACTTCCAGCAGACCTCGCGGCGGATCCCGTATCTCGCCGACCTGAAGCCGAGCGGCCGATTCGTGCAGGAGGATCTGCACATGATCGGGGGCACCAGCGGCCTGATGAGATACCTGCTCGACAAGGGGTTGATGGACGGCGACTGCCTGACCGTCACCGGCAAGACCCTCGCCGAGAACCTCGCCTTGAGCAAGGGCCTCAAGCCGGGTCAGAAGATCATTCGGCCCGTCGAGGATCCGCTCAAGAAGACCGGCCACATCACGGTCCTGCACGGCAACCTGGCCCCCGACTCGGCGGTGGCCAAGATCACCGGCAAGGAGGGCTCCCGTTTCCGGGGGCCGGCCCGCGTGTTCGACAGCGAGGAGGCGATGCTGGCCGCCCTGGAGCAGGGCGGCATCCAGCGCGGGGACGTGGTCATCATACGTTACGAGGGCCCCAAGGGAGGGCCGGGAATGCCGGAGATGCTGACGCCGACATCGGCGCTCGTCGGGGCCGGCCTGGGCGCCGACGTGGCGTTGGTCACCGACGGCCGGTTTTCGGGCGGCTCGCACGGCTTCATCGTCGGCCATGTGGTGCCGGAAGCCCAGGACGGCGGGCCGATCGCCCTCGTTCAGGACGGCGACATGGTGGTGATCGATGCCGACGCCGCCTCGATCGACGCAGACGTGGACAAGGCCGAGTTCGCCCGCCGGCGGGCAGCCTGGCGACAGCCTGTGGCAAAGGCGGCTCGGGGCATGCTGGCAAAATACATCCGCTGCGTGGCACCTGCCTCGCAGGGCTGCGTGACCGACGAGTGACGGTGGCTCGGCGGGCTACCGAGGCACCGGCAATGACTCGATCGGCACGGGCGGTCCCGGGGCGACGACCGCGCCGGGCGGCAACTGCTCGGGCGGGATCGGCTGGCCGAACGTCGGGCCTGCTGACGGTCCGGCGGCGGCACCCACCGCGGCATCCGGAGGCTCGTAGTACGGCGTGCCCGCTGAGGCGGGAACGCCCAGTTTGGCCAGCAACTTGCCCAGGATTCTCTGTTCCAGGAGGGGGTCGCGGCCGACGGGAATCCAGCCGATGGCGGGCGTGGGGGCGGCCACGGGCCGCGGCTGGTCGCCCACCTGCTGGCCGAGCGTCGGCAGGGGCGTGCCATAACGGTAGAGCGAGTCGTCGTTGCGAAAGGACGCGCCTCCCGCGGTGGCTCGCATCGGCCGGGGCAGGTACTCGAGTTCCTTGTTGACCACCACCTCCACCCGCCAGCCGCCCGGATCGGGGATCAGCCGCAGGGTGCCGATGCGACGGATCGACTGGAGCGTCGATTCCCAGCGTTCGTGCCAGCCCACCGAATCACCCCGCCAAGGCTCGAGGATCGTGGCGCCGGTTTGCGGGAAGGTGTCGATCCGGCCCTCGGTCGGCACGCCGGCCGCGAACACCACCCGCTGTTCCGACTGCACCTTGAAGTAGTCGTCGGTCACGTCGACCATCTTGGTCCAGACCACCTCCGCATCGAGCGGCGGGATCACCACCGAGTTGGTGGCCGACGGCGGTGGGCCGGGCAGCACGGGGCCGCCGGGGCCGATCACGGTGCCGTCGGGCAACGGCGCGAACGGATCAGGCTGCATCGTGACCGGCGCGGGCAGCGGTTCCTGGGCGATCGCACTGGTGACCAAGAGCGACGCGGTGAACACAACGAGCAGCGGGGACCGCAGCATCGGGATGCCTGCCTCGACCGGGAACACGGATCGGAAGGATGGTCGCGAACACCCCGGCCCGCGACAAGCCCGGTTTCGGGCGGCCAAAGGCCTTTCGCCCTGGCGAGCAGCCCCCGTCTGTCGTCGCAGGCTCTGGGGCCGCGCGACCACCGAGAGCCTCGACGTCTTGGCCGGTCGGTCGCCAGGCCAACGGACGGGAATGTCGTCGGCATGGACCACCGGCCCGGCGGGGCTCAGCAGCCCAGGCGGGCGGTGAGTTGCCGGAACTGCTGGGTGTGGCGGGCGTGCGAGGTATGCATGTGCTCGCCCTGCGACAGGAATCGCAGGCGGTCGTCCCGGTCCAGGCCCCGCGACCTCAGGATCCGCTCGAACGGCTGGCGGGCCTGGGCATAGATCACAAGCAGCTTGTGCTCGTCGAACTGTACCTCCAGCGACTGCTCTGGATGCAGCACCGCGATGCCGGTGCAGCCGTCGTTGAGCAGCAGGTCCTCGAAGTCCCAGAGGGCGCTTTCGAGCACGAGTCGCTCGCATCCGTGGCGGGAGAACTCGCGGACGCCGACCGCATCCTCGTGCGACGACTCGAGAATCACGTCCACGCTGTCTCCCAACGGTTCCAGCAGTTCGAGGAACGTCTCGAACAGATTCTCGGCCGAGGCGGCTGCCACGATGGCCGGCATCCGCGCCCCGGAGCCCGGGTCGACGTAGGCGTCGTGTCGATAGCCGGCCCGTGGGACGACGTCGAGCTGCCAACCGGGTCGTACCGCCTCCGTGAGGGTGAAGCGGCCGTACAACGCCCGCGCCATGTGCGCTTCGAGGCTGGCCGGGTCCGGTCCGGCGGGCGTGTCGGTCGCCGCGGACAGCGTTCGGAGGGTCGGGGCCGTGGGCCGCGAGGCGGCCGATTCGTCGAGATGTCGCATCGGGAAGGGCTCGGACGGACGGGGTTTGCCGCATGGATGCCCGGGTGGGCGGAACCGAACTGGGGCGGCACCTCAAAGGTAGGACACGCTTTCGCGCCGTGCGGACGGACGGGCCATCACCAGCAAATCGCGGTCGCCGCGGCCGTTTTTGGGTCAAATCGTTGTCGGCCGGGGCCGCCGGCCCCATAATCCGCGACTTTCCCCGCGGGCCGCACCTGGAGGATCTTCGTTGCATGGACGGGAAAATCGTCGCCACCGGCATCACCTTCGACGACGTCCTCCTCCTGCCGCGAAGGTCGGCGGTCGTGCCGGCCGAGACGGACGTCGGCACCCGCCTGACCCGCGGCATCGCGCTCAACATCCCGATCGTCAGCTCCCCGATGGACACGGTCACCGAGAGCGACATGGCCATCGCCCTGGCCCAGGAGGGCGGCCTCGGCGTGATCCACAAGAATCTCTCCGTCGAGCGACAGGCCGAGGAGGTCGACAAGGTCAAGCGGAGTGCCAACGGGATCATCATGGACCCCGTCACGCTGCCTCCCGACGCCACCGTGGCCCGCGCCCGCGAGGTGATGGATCAGCACAACATCTCGGGCGTGCCGATCACGGCCCCGGGTCGCACGCTCGTCGGCATCATCACCCGCCGCGACCTGCGATTCCTCGAGCACGGTGACACGCCGATCGCCGACATTATGACGAAATCGGGCCTGGTGACGGCCACCGGCGCCGTGTCGCTCGACGAGGCCGAAAAGATCCTGATGGCCAACAAGGTCGAAAAGCTCCTGCTCGTGGACCCCGCCGGCCTGCTTACCGGCCTGATCACGATCAAGGACATCGACATGATGAAACGCTTTCCGATGGCTTGCAAGGATCGGCACGGCCGCTTGCGGGTGGGGGCGGCGGTCGGCGTGTTCGACGAGGAGCGGGCGGCGGCCCTGATCGGCAAGGGCGTCGACCTGCTCGTCGTGGACAGCGCCCACGGCCACTCGGAGAACGTCATCGACACCGTGGTGGCGATCAAGAAACGCTGGGAGATCGAGGTGATCGCGGGAAACGTGGCAACCCGGGAAGGCTGTCACGATTTGATCAGGGCTGGCGCGGATGGGATCAAAGTCGGGATCGGTCCCGGGTCGATCTGTACTACGCGGGTCATCTCTGGTGTCGGCGTCCCCCAGATCACGGCGGTCTGGGAGGCGGCACAGGAGGCGGCCGGTGCCGGCGTGCCCGTGATCGCCGACGGAGGCATCCGCTACTCGGGAGACATCACCAAAGCGATCGCCGCCGGGGCCCATGCCGTGATGATCGGCGGCCTGCTGGCGGGCACGGCGGAGAGTCCGGGACAGACCGTCCTCTATCAAGGGCGGACGTTCAAGGCCTACCGCGGGATGGGATCGCTGGGGGCGATGGTCAAGGGTTCGAGCGAACGCTACCGTCAGAAGGCCACGGGCAGGACCGGCGACAAGCTCGTTCCGGAGGGAGTCGAGGGTCGCGTGCCCTTCAAGGGGCCGTTGAGCGTGTTCGTCTACCAGCTCGTGGGCGGCCTGCGGGCCGGTATGGGCTACTGCGGCGCGCGGACCATCGAGGAACTCCGGCGGGATGCCCAGTTCATCCAGGTGACCGCCGCCAGCGTCCGCGAGAGCCATCCTCATGACATCGCTATCACGCACGAATCGCCCAACTACACCGCGGAGCGGGCCGGCGAGTAGCCATCCGGTGGTCCGACTCGACGCCGGCAGTCCGGGTCGAGGGCTGGAGAGGCCACGGCCCGCGGTGGCCCTGTGGCTGGTCGTGGCCCTGGTCGTGGGAGGGGCGGCCGGTTCGCTGTCGGCGGCCGGCTGGCAGGAGTTCGTGAAGTCGCCTGCCGACGCGCTCAGGATGGCCGCTCGCGGTTCAACGCCGATCGCTCGCGATCCTGGCGAGGCCGACGAATACGTCCTCTGTGCGGCGACGGAAGAGGCGAAGGCGGCCTGCGCGGAGGCCTCCAAGGATTGCCGCGAGGAACTCGAAAAACTCCGGGGAGACCGGCTGGCTGCCATCGATCTCGACATTCGGGTCGGCGGCCGGGCGGGGAACGACTATCCCTGCGAATGCCGTCTGGAGGGGGAGGACTATCAGCCCCGCCGCTTCGCCTGCACCCCCTTCACCTGGAATGCGGCCGGTTCTTGCAACAAGCCGCTCTACTTCGAGGACTGGGCGCTCGAGCGGTATGGGCATTCGCACGGCCCGCTGGCCGACCCCTTCATCTCCGCCGCCCACTTCTTCGTCACGCTGCCGGTGCTGCCGTACAAGATGGGCGTGGAGTTGCCCTGGGAGTGCGTCTATCCGCTGGGCTACTACCGGCCGGGCAGCTGTGCTCCCTGGACCGTGCCGGCCGTGCCGATCAGCCTGCGGGGCCTGGCCGTCGAGGCCGCCACGATCACGGGTATCGTGTTCGTGGTCCCGTAGTCAGCGCTTGACGATCGCCGCTAGGTAGGCGTAGCGGCGGCAGATCGACTCGAAGGACACGTCTACCCGGCCGGAAACGCCCAGGTTCACCAGGGCGTCGTGCACTTCCGGCCGGTAGTGGACGTGGAACAGCGATAGCCACCGCGTGAGGCCGGCGGCGAAGAAACGCGGCAGGTTCCGCTGATCCCAGAAGTCGACGATCAAGAGCAGTCCGCCCGGCCTGAGATTGTCGAGCGCGGCCTCGATCGCTCCCGGCCAGGTGGGCACCATCGAGAGGCAGTACGAGAAGAAGATCGTGTCGAAGGGCTCGGGGCAGCCGAACATGGCGGCCGCATCGAGCCGTTCGGCGAGGCCCTGCCTGAGTCGGATCGGCTCGATGCCCGCGGCCGGCCCGCCGGCCCGCGCGATGCTGGCAGCGGCGGTGGTGAGCATCTCCTGAGAGGCGTCGAGGCCGCAGAGCAGGCCTGGCTGCGGGCGACGGGCCAACTTGATCAGGTTGCGGGCCGTGCCGCAGCCCACCTCGCACGTGGCCGTCCCGGGGCCTGTCGGTACGCGGTCGAGGAGCCGGTCGCGACCAAGAAGATAATAGGCCCGCGTCACGTCGTAGACGTGACGCGTGAGGCGGTACATGCGGTCCATGTCGGCCGCCTGGTCGGCGGGACGGCCCGCCGGGGCGGCCGCAGGATCGGAACTCATGCCCCGCTGCCTCGCCGCTCGTAGATGTGGAACATGCCGTAGATCGCCGAGCGATCCTGGGCGTGCAAGCGGCGGGCCTGCCCCTGGTGCTCGTCGAAGAGCGAGCGTGTCGCCGGCGACAGCGCCTGCTCGACGGGCGACCGCTCCCCGGCCGTGCGGAAGATCACCCGACTGCCGGGGCCGCCGACGCGGCCGATCTCGGCCCACAGCTCCTCGATGACGGGCGGCGGCATCCAGTCCTGGCTGTCGAGCAGCACGAAGGCATTGAGGCTGCCCGGCGACTCCAGTCGCAGCTGATCGGTGAGCGAGGCGACGTGGGTGTCCACGCGGCCGACGAGCGAGCGGATGGTGTCGAAGTTCTCTCGCTTGAGATACTCCGGCAGGGCCCCGCGGCCTTCGTGGTCGTATCGCCGGCCGAAGGCCTGCCACGTGAAGTAGTTGTCGTCGAGGGGGAAGCCGCAGGCGAGCCGACGAATCCGCTCCTTGTACATCGCGAAGAGCTTGGCCCCGTTGCCGCCCTGCTCCTCGAGCATGGCCGCGTGCTGGCTGGGAGGAATACCCAGGCTGTAGACCGCCATGGGCTGGCGGCCCATCCAGCGGACCAGCCAGTTGTCGAACAGGGGCGCATAGAGCTCGTCGAACACCCGTTCCTGCTCGGCGAGCGACCGGGCGGCGAGCAGTCTGCCGGGGTCGCGTCTCATCCGCCGGGCGATGCCGTGGACGATGCGGAAGAACTGGCCGAGCTTGGCGTGCTCGTACAGGCCCCGCTTGAAGTAGTTAAGCCGCCGCGGCCCGATGCGATGGCCGGGCCAGTCGCTCGATTCCCAGAAAGCCCGGGTCAGCGGGTCGATGTGGGGCTGCAGGTAGCGGTGGTAGTTCGCGATGTTGTCGCGATGCCGCCCGTGCCCGAAGAAGTTGTAGAAGGACTCGTAATCGGGCAGATGCCGGACGGCCGCGAGCTTCAGCCGCGTCAGCGCCATGTGGTTGGCGTTGAGGTCGACGGCCACGATCCGCCGCGGCTCGTGGACGAGGTAGTTGAGCACGTTGCAGCCACCGCTGGAGATGGCGAGCAGGCTCGTGTCGGAGCCGATCGCCAATGCCTCGGCGTCGACCCGCGGGTCCTCCCAGATCTGGTTGTAGACGAACCCTCGGAACCAGAGCGTGAACATCCGCTCCAACATCCCCCGCCGGCTGGCGAGCCGGTGGTGGTGAACGGCCTTGCGGAGCCGCTCGGTGTTGTCACGGGCGGTCGCGAGGCTGCTCATGGCGGGCGGGATGCTCGGGTCGAGGGTGCGGCCGGACGCCAGGAATGTAGCCGACGGACGGGCCTGCCGTCGATGGACCGCCGCGACGTGCCGCGGATGCGTGGCGGCCGATTCGTTCCCTGATCCGCGCGGTGAGAGCGTCTGAGGGAGGACGAGCACCCGCCGGGCAGTTTGGGGAGCGTGGGTATCTCCAAGGCGGTGCCCCTGAAACCGTATGCGACGGAGTTCCGTGGCGCGGTGCTTGCTGCCTGTGATCGAGGCCGGAGTACCCGCGAGGTCGCGACGTGCTTCAACGTCAGTGAGTCGTGGGTTCGTCGGGTGAAGCAGGAGCGGCGGGAGCTGAACAAGGGTGCTCCGTGGCTGACGCGGCGGCGGACGCCGCTGTGGGCTCGGCGCACTGCGGCTATTGCCACCCGTAGACGGGATGCGCGCTAGAAGGTCGTCTGCTGGGACGCCGCCCCGCGGTTCGCCGGCGGGGCGGCCTGGTCGATGGTGCGGACGGCGGCGCTCACCGCGGCGTCGAGTTCGCGGCCCAGCCGCACCACGGCTTCTTCGGCGGCCTGAAGCCGACTTGCCGCCCGCTTTTTCTCGGCCTCGAAGGCCTCGGCGAGCTTTGTGGAGGCGGCGACGTCCCGCTCCCACTTCACCAGGTCGCCGCCGAGCTCGTCCACCTGCCTGCGGACGATGTCCTGTTCGGACGTGACGTTCTTCTGACCTTGGGCGAGCCGGTCGTTGGCCGCCTCGAGGGCGGCGATTTCCTGCCGCATCAGCCGCATCAAAGCCGCCAGCCCGTCGGCCATCACGTCACCACCGGCTGCCTCCCCACCAGGTACCACCGAGCCGTGCACCATCGTTGCCGCATCGATCAGCCGCCGCCGGCGGAAGACCTTGCGAATCGTGGCCTTCTCCTCGTCCTGCAGCTCGAACGCCTTGCCGAGTTCGACCTCGGCCGCGAGGCTGTCCTCGTCCTCCTCGATCGAGTCGCGTTCGAGGCCGAGGAACGCGTCGAGACCGTCCTGGTCCTTGAACACCACCTCCGCCCAGGCCTCACCCGGCAGGCACTCACCAGATGCCACGGCGTCCTTGAGGGTGGACCAGTCTTCCTTGGGCACGATCTCGTCTTGGCTCGCATCTCGCGCCGCGATCACGTGCCGTTCCACCTCGGCCAGGTATATCTCCGGCACGTTCAGTTCGGCGAGGTCGTCGGTGGATTTCTTCGCCGGTCGGGGTGCCACCTGGTCCTCGGGTGTCGTGGTGGAGCCGAGGCGGGTGACCTTCGAGAAGGCCAGCCAGCGGTCGGTGGGTAACCCGTCATAGACCGTCACCGAGTCGGAGGCCCGGCTCCAGGCGGCCCGGTCGTACTCGTCGGGAGGGGCCAGGGGCTCGACGGTGAGCGTCATCCGGCCGGTGGGATCGTCGGCCGCCGCGCTCTCGACGAGAAACGCGCCCAGATAGAGCCCGCCGTCCTTGGACGGCGCGTCGTCAAACACATAGACGGTCGCTCCGGGGTCTAGCGGCGGGCCTGCCTTCGCCGCGACGACCCCCCCCGGTTCCGCTGGAGGCGCGACGTCACCGTCGGCCGGCGGGGCGACCTCGCCCGCGATCGGCGGGACGAGTCCGTCTCCGGCCGGCTCTGCCGCCTCACCGCCGCCCTGTCTCAGGGCCCGCGGCGGCAGGTCGATCGTGCCGGTGGGCGTTTCAGCCGTCGGCGGCCGGAAGGAAGCCTTCTCCCAATGCCGGCCCCGCCAGTTGTCGATCCGCTCCACCGCGCGTTCCCAGCGGTCCCGTTCCAGCCGCAGGTCGGCGATCGACTTCCCATCGTCGATCGGTGCGAGTCGGCCGACGCGATCGGGTTCGGTCGACGGCCGCAGGGCATCCCGGACCTCGTGGATCTTGAGCTGCGTGGCGCGGGCCACCTGGACCCACTTCCACTCGAAATCGAGCAGTCGGGCGACCAGGTAGACATAGCCGGCCAGGGTCAAGGCGACCAGGAAGGATGCGGCCACCGACACCCAGCTCCATCGCTTGTGCCCGAGGCCGAACGCCACCAACGCCATCAGCAACAGCAGACTGACCAGCGACAGGACGATGATCGCAGAGGTGGACATGCTGGAAACCCGGTGGCGGGATTCGCCGGGGCGGCGCGACCCGCGCGATCCTCATCATCGGAGTATATCCGCAGCCGGGACCGCAACCCTCGTCACACTTCGTGCCGGTGGCCCACCAATCTTGAGCCCGCCGCGGCCACACGTCGCATTCGGGCGACACCGGCGTCTCCCGCGTGGCGGCCGGGCGACGGGGATCCTTCGGCGAGGACCCCAAGGGCCATGGGCCGCAGCCCATGAAAGGTGGTGTGTGCCGGCTCCATCCGGCTGCCGGCGGGGCTTTGGCACCGTACCTGCACCAGCCAGTCGTCGGTGCCGGTCCCCCTCGCCCCTCTATTCGGAACAACCCATGCCGCGCGTCTCGCCCCCCCGCCCCGCCAAACGCCGCCCCATTGGAGTGATCGACGACCCGATCCGTCTCTACATGTTGCAGATGGGGGGCATCCCGCTGCTCACCCGCGAGACGGAGGTAAGAAGCGCCAAGCAGATCGAATACTGGCGGCGGCGGTTTCGCCGCACGCTTCTGGCCAACGACTTCGTGCTGGCCGGGGCGGTGCAACTGCTGCAGCGCGTCCAGGCCGGAAAGCTCAGGCTCGACCGCACGATCGAGGTCTCGGTGACCAATACGGCTGAGAAGAAACGGCTCCTCAAGTGGCTCGGGCCCAATCTGGCGACGCTCGCCC
>Ga0194129_10008932_pt1 | contig 11406 bp, 7 predicted proteins | sample TA2KigCa35mmetaG_FD_150862 | JGI IMG/M metagenome (GOLD analysis project Ga0194129, IMG submission 150862) | Freshwater microbial communities from Lake Tanganyika, Tanzania - TA2015038 Kigoma Deep Cast 35m | ecosystem: Environmental > Aquatic > Freshwater > Lake | place: Tanzania: Lake... | reverse complement strand
CGTCACCGGTGATCAGAATCGCAGGAATTTCTTGGTTGAATTCATCACGTAATCGGTCAATCAGCGCTGTGCCGAAGATCAACTCATCAAGTCGGTAATCACTCACAATCACATCGGGTGCGCGATCGAGCTCTTGAATCGCGCGGTCGATCGAGTACGCCGAGTCGCAGCAATAGACTTCAAAGCCGCGTTGTCTGAGCACCATCGCTGTTGATTCAAGAACGGCTAAATCGTCCTCGATCAACAGGATACAAATCTGCCGATTCCTAATCCATGTGCGGGTTTGCAGGCTGACTGCTTCGTGGCTTGAAGCGCTTTTGGGGATGAGATCTTTTGGCCTGAAACGGTCTTGGTCAGCTTCGATGGTAAAGATAGATCCCTGATTTAAAACAGAACGTACTGAAATCTTTAACCGCATAAGCTCGCAGCTTCGCCTAACGATCGCGAGCCCCAGGCCGAGCCCGTCGCGACGATTGCGTCTGGTATTGCTGAGCTGAACATACTCATCAAAGATTGTTTCCAAATGCTCTTGCGAGATACCCATGCCCTCATCGCCCACATGGATCAAGTAGGCTCCGTGTCGAGCCTCTTGTCGATAAGACGTTGTATCGCCCTCAATGATTTCATCCCAAACGCGGATCTGCCCACCGCTTGAATACTTCACTGCGTTATCGACCAAATTAAATAGCGCGCGTCGAAGTAGTTCAGGATCTGCATAGAGTTCACCAGACCTAAGCTGAACCTCCAGGCCTATGCCTTTAGTTTCGGCAATACTTCTAAAAGTAGTGCTTATGGCTTCTCCCAAAGCATGCAGGCCGATCGCTTCGCTGCGCGCCCGGATGTCGCCTGAACGCAGGTGAGAAAGTTCGAGTAAAGCTTCAAACATATCGCGCATGAGTCGTGCCGACATTTCCATCTTGGTGAGCAGATCGCGAGAAGCCGGTGCTAGTCGATGCGTGGAAAGTGTGACAAGTAGCATCATCATCGCCTGCATTGGTTGCCGCAAATCGTGGCTTACGGCTGCTAAAAAGCGCGTCTGCATTTGTTGTGCAAGCTCAGCGCGTTGGCGCTGGCGCTCCGACTGATCACGACCTTCACGCAAGGCGATCGCCGAGGCTTCAAGTTCACCTTGCATACGCAGTGAAGCGAGAAAGCCCTGATAGAGGCGTGATGAGTTATAGAGCATGAAAAGAAGGAATGCACAAAGTACAAATGCCATTAACAAGGGATAAGGGAAGTCAGACAGTGCATACCAAAGCGCAAGCGGCACAACCCGTGATGCCGTTGCCGCCACGGTATAGGGTCGATAACCGATCGACACAATCAGCGAACTTACGCTCATGAGACAGCAAACAAAAGTGTAGATCAGTCCTGTGAGTTCGCTAACCGTAGGCAATAGGAAAAATGCAGAAACACTCCAGCTAAGGCCAGCGAGGCTGCCGCCTAAACTTGCCCATTGCCCCCAGCTCTTTGAGCTTTTTGCGCCCGGGTCTGCCATGTACCGCAAATACAAGAGATGTCTCAAGGCTGCAATAAAGCCGCATGATAATAAGAACGCTACTAAAGCTGTGGGCGAAGCACCGTCGAGCCAGAGCAAGGGGCCAATTGCGCCATTGGCTACAAGGCCGCTTGCGTTGGCAGGTCCCATGGCTTTGTAGAGCGCATCGATTTGTGCCTGCTCGGTCGACCAAGCCTGTGATGGCTCAGCTAGCCTGGCTTCTGATCTTTCTGAAACCATGCAATTGATGCAGAAAAAAGAATAATAAGACCGGAAAGCGCAAGGCCCGAACGCAATGAGCCGCTCCAATCAGCCATCATGCCACTGGCTACAGGCGCAAGAATTTGCGATGCAGCAAAGGCAATCGTGAAGGTTGCCATCGCAGATCCCCATGCAGGCTTTTGCTGGGTGCGCTTGATTAAGGCACTGATGCTTGAGGGTGCGCTAAACATACCCAATCCGAAAAGCGCAGCCGAGCATTGCATGGCAAGCGTCTGCCAAGCGGGCTCAAAGGGAATGACAGGCAGTAAGGCACCAAGCGATAAGACAAACAAGATGGCCGACATGGCGCGGCCATTGGGCCAGCTTGCAATGGGCTTTGACCAGATTAAGGGAGCAAGTAATGTACTTAGTCCAAGTACGCTCCAAACAATACTCATTTGCAGGCTGCTTGCGCCAATTGCTTTAAGCCAGGCAATGATAAAAGTCATATACACAATATAACCAAGCCCAAAACCCACGTAAGCAATAAATGCTGGCAGCAAGGGCTTTAGTGCCCAATCTGCGCTACCTTTGGCGCTGACGGGCTCATCGATTTGCTTTGAGGCCATATAGGTCACCGCAAGCATGAGCCAGGATACAACACCCATTGCAAGCCAGGTTTGGGGCCATGCACGACTACCTTGCGAAGCCATCCACCAGGGGATGAGTAAACCGCAAAGGACTAAGCCAACACCAGCACCACCGAAGAATATAGTGATGCAACGCGTTGACCACTGCGGGTCGTTGGGTGCGATATTGCTGGCCAAAGCGCCACCGCATATAAAAATGGCCGCACCGCCAATGCCCCCAAGCAGCCTGCAAATACTGAGCAAGTAGAGGTCTTGAACAAAGCCTGTGAGGCAAAGTGCAAAGGCCGTTAGCAACATGCCGCGGTTAAATAAAAGGCGGTTTCCCCAGGATTGAACAAGCAGTCGGGTGAGCAAGGCACCGAGCAAATAGCCAAGCGCGTTAGCTGTGTTGAGCGCTCCTGCTTGAGAAAAATTCAAGCTTAAATCCTCTTGCATGCCCGGCAGCACTAAAGCGTAGGCAAAGCGCGCAAACGAATTGGAGACTGAGGGCCCCAAGGAAAGGCCCAAGGCAATCCAAAAGATAGTGGGTTGCTTCAATGTTGCTGGTTCAAAGACGCAAATCAGCGTCGCGTTATCAAAGCAACTGGCAGGCCTGCTCAAAGGGCATACGTGGCAATCGTTCCATCACCTTGGCGGGATCGCCATAACCAAGGTTACAAAGAAAGTTGCTTCTTAATGTGCTGCCAGGAAAAAAGACCGCATCAACTTTAGCCTGATCAAAGCCCGACATGGGACCACAGTCGAGTCCAATTGAACGCGCAGCCATCATCAAATAAGCGCCTTGTAGGCTTCCGTTACGAAAAGCAAAGCCTTCGCGCATGGCACGCCTTTCATCACCTCTGAACATATCGGCAAAAGCTGGGTTGTGTGGGAAGAATTCGGGCAGGCGTTCGTGAAAATCAATGTCGTGAGCCACGATGGCGACCACGGGCGCTGACATTGTTTTGTCGACGTTGCCGGGCGAGAGCGCTGGACGAAGCTTTTCTTTGGCTTCAGCGCTGCGCAAGAAGAGGAATCGGCCTGGTTGACTGTTGGCCGAGGTCGGTGCCCACTTCATCAATGCATAGAGTTGATGCAGTTGCTCGTCGCTCACGGCCTTATCGAGCCATCCGTTTTGCGAGCGTGCTTTTAAGAACAGTTGATCGAGTGCATCGGAAGAGATCATGTTTGGCATCCTTTTTGGTGATGGGTTGTGGTGAATTTGAAATAGGTTTCTTATTTCAGTTCGACCGGATCGGGATCGCGCTTTTGGACCAGCGTGAGAATGTCGTAAGAAGCGACTAAGTCGCCTGTTTGATTCGTTACAGCAACATCCCAAGCGACAACACCTTGTCCGGCTTCGCCAGCTTTGCGGCTGGGCTTATCGATTTTGCGTTTGCAGGTCAGTCGCGCTTGGATGGTATCGCCGATGCCAACGGGTTTGACGAAACGAAGGCTATCGATCCCGTAGTTGGCTAGAACCGGGCCTGGTGAAGGATGCACGAAAAGTCCTGCTGCTGCCGACAGCACAAAGTAGCCGTGCGCAATGCGCTTGCCAAATACCGATGCTTTAGCGGCTTCCTCGTCAAAATGCATATAAAAATAATCGCCAGAAAGTCCACCAAACAAAACCAGATCAGCTTCTGTCACGGTTCGTCGATGGGTTAAAAGGCTATGACCGATCGCAAGGTCTTCAAAGTGGCGCTTAAAGGGGTGGAGTTCACTTTCAATGACAGGCGCACCGCGCTGATACTCTGCGGTCATCGCGCTCAGCATGCGAGGCGAACCTTGGACCGCAGCCCGTTGTAAATAATGTTTCACGGCGCGGATCCCGCCTAACTCTTCGCCGCCGCCCGCCCGACCAGGGCCGCCATGCTTGAGCGCTGGTAACGGCGAACCATGGCCAGTCGATTCGGAAGCGGCATCGCGATCGATGACTGCGAGTCTTCCATGCCATGCAGCAAGTTTTAGAACGGCATCTTGAGCAATCGCTGTATCGTGGGTGAATAGGCTTGCCACAAGGCTGCCCTTAGCGCGTGTTGCAAGTGACAGACCGTGATCGAAGTCACGGTAGGGCATGATGGTGCTAACCGGACCAAAGGCTTCGATGCTGTGCACGACTTCGGCATGATCAGGCCGAGCGCAATAAAGAAGCGCTGGCGCCAACATACATTCGCTATGCAAATGCTCACCAATCGGTCGGGCAGCCTTTTCAGGATCTACAAACAACTCAGTGGCGGTGAGCAATTGCTTGACCGTCGCTTGCACATCACGTCCCTGGGCGGCGCTTGCAAGCGCTCCCATATTGACCGCTTCAAGTCTTGTATCGCCGATCTGGCACTTCGAAAGTTTCTCGGCGATTGCTTCGGCCATGATGTCGATCCTATCGTGCGGGACGAGGATTCTGCGAATCGCTGTACATTTTTGCCCTGCCTTGACGGTTATTTCCTGCACGATCTCCTTCACCATCAAGTCCCATTCGGGATCGCCTGGTTGAACATCGGGACCGAGCAGGGCGGCATTGAGCGAATCGGCCTCGGTATTAACCGGTATCGAACGATGAACGATATTAGGATGCGTACGAAGCAAACGAGCGGTGTGAGCTGATCCGGTGAATGTGAGCACATCCCCCTCGAGCATGTGTTCGAGTAAGTCGGCACTTGAGCCGAGCATCAATTGCAAGCTTCCCTTGGGGAGCAGGCCGCTCGCGTCAATAAGTCGCACGAGCACTTCGCTGAGATAAGCAGTGGCGCTTGCAGGCTTAAATAGGCAGGGCATACCTGCTATAAAACAAGGTGCGAATTTTTCTAAAATACCCCAAACCGGAAAATTAAAGGCATTGATGTGCACCGCTATGCCTTCACGAGGCACCAAGATATGAGAGCCCATCCAATGGCCTTGCTTGCCCAGTGAAAGACTCGGACCCTCGTGAAGAATATTGCCCGAAGCTAGCTCGTTTTGTGCAAGCGCAGCGTAGGCAGACAATGTGGCAATGCCGCCCTCGATATCTATCCAGCTATCTTTTCTTGTCGCACCGGTATGGAAGGACCAGGCATAGAGGATGGCCTTGTGTTCCAACAAGAATTTCGCAAGTGCTCTTAGCCTTAAAGCACGCGACTGGAAATCGCCCTTTAATAGTTCATCGCGACCGATGCCCCGGCCAAAAGCGACAGCCTCGTGGCCGGGAGCGGGCTTTGCGGGCAATTGGGCAATTTGTTGTCTGAGGATCGCAGAATCGAGTTCGACACCAGGCTCCGGATGGAGCCAGTCGCCTCCGATCCAGTGCGCAAGCGGCCTGATTTGGCTATCAGGTAGTGCCGGAATTAGCGTGCTTGTCATGCGGCAATGCTCCTTTTTTTACGATGTTCTAATGTTGCAAGACTAAAACAACGCCCACAATGAGTAAGAACATACCAAACCATTCTTGTTTGTTGGTTTCTTGGCTGAATAAGCGTTTAGAGAGCAGTTGTGCAAAGACGATTTCGACTAAGGCCAGTGTTCTAACTTTTGCAGCGCTTTCAACGGCGAAAGCTAAAAACCAAGCCTGAGAGGCAAAGGCCCCCAGTGCGCCGGCAAGCAGCGAGGGACGCCAGGCCTTGAGCGTGGCGAGAAGACTTGGCCGATCGCGCCAGAGCATGTAGGCAAGCAATAGGCTGCTTTGAATCATCAAGCCAAGACAAAGAATGACGCTTGCAGAAAGTACAAAGGATGGGCTCTCGAGGGCTCGAATTGCAGCGCGAAAACCGATGGCAGCCACAGCAAACATAGCGCCTGAGGCGATTCCGAAAAGCACCGGCCTAAGCGTCCATGGCACGCCCCGGCCTGGCCAAGACATCACCAGTACACCTGCAGTCGCTGATGCGATGGCAATCATAAGCGCCTTAGACAATAAGTCACCGAGCAAAATCAAACCAAAGAGAGCAACCCATACGGGTTCTATTTTGGTCAGTGCGGTTGCCACCACAAATGACTTCTCCCGCATCGCTGCGAGCATGAGTCCTGTTGCTAGAATTTGCGAGACCCCACCAATAAACGCCCAGCGAAGACTTTCGGTACCAATGCTTGGCAGCCCTTGGCCATGGGCATACACCACGATAGCCGCAAACATGATGCCAAAGGGTAGTCCATACAAAAAACGGACCTGTGTTGCGCCAACTGTACCGATAACGCTGGTTAATGAGCGTTGGGTGGCATTACGGCCGACTTGTGCCGCGGCCGCTGTCACGGTAAAAGCAATCCAGTACCAGGGCTCAATCGTCATAAGGGCCGTTGACTCATTCATTGTTTTGAATAACTTCGGAGAAAACTACCATGATCCAGACACGCCATTTGTTTACGATAAAAGCTGAGGTTCCGAGGATTGATGATCTTGGATTAACGCCCTACGGCCATCGGCGCATTGCAAGCGTGACAGGCGGCCATTTTCAAGGCGATCGACTGCGCGGCACGGTCCAGCCCAGTCCAGGCGGGGACTGGCTTTTGCTACGAAGCGATGCTGTCTTAATGCTCGACGTTCGCATCACGCTCAAAACCGAAGACGATCAGTTGATTTATATGAGTTATAAGGGGATGCGTCATGGGCCAGCTGAAGTTATCGAGCGGCTCAACCGGGGTGAAGCCGTCGATCCAAGCACTTATTATTTTCGTAGCACACCCTTGTTCGAGACCGCATCACCCAAGTACCAGTGGCTCAATAAGTTGATGGCTGTCGCAAGCGGCCGCCGCGAGGCGAGCGGCCCGACTTACGAGGTCTACGAGCTACTTTAAATCACCGATCTAACCATTAAACCGTTCATCGGCATGCTAGAGCATCGATCCGAAACGTTCGCGAGGATCGCCGTCAGGGCCCCAAATCGACTCTGGGGCCGCTTTGGGATGCCGTTCAAAGGATTTGTCCTGTTCAACTTGCGCCAGGAATTCGGCAAGCAACTGGTTGAACAAGGCTGGCTCTTCGAGATTAATCCCATGTCCAGCACCAGGTAAAATCGCTAACTGAGCGGTTTTAATCGCACGCTTGAGCATGAGCGAGGGTTCCAAGCAAGGCTCGTCCTCGTCACCGCTCATGATCAATGTTGGAACATTAATCGCAGCGATTGCTTTGCTCAGTTCGTAGAGGCAGGGGCGTCGACCCTGATAGCCACGCATGGTATTGGCAGAGCCGAGCGCTGAGTGCTCGGCCAACTGCCGCTCATACTCGGCAAATCCCCGTGGATCTTTGCCTAAAAACTGTACCCGGGCTGCGCCATGGCCATAGGTCGCCGCGAAATGGGCCATACCGTCTTTGAGGATGAGATCAGCATTTTCGCGGGCACTTGCCTGAAAGGCTCGGTAGTGGGCCGGATGCGCACCGCTGCCGACCCCGGCAAGGGTGAGCGAGAGCGCCCTCGAATTCATGCCTTGAGTGCCGTGCACCATGCCAAAGTGCAAACTCGCGAATGCGCCCATCGAAAGGCCAACAATGTGGGCTTGTTTGATCGAAAGTCCATCGAGGATGGCGAGGATGTCATCGCGCACGCGCTCTTGGGAGTACATCTCCCAATTATCGGGAATATCTGAGGGTAAATAGCCCCGTGCGCTATAGCTAATACATCGGTAACGACGCGAAAAATAGCGCATCTGCGGCTCCCAGCTACGCCAGTCGCCAGCAAACTCATGGACGAAAACAATGGGCGTGCCCGAACCTGCTTCTTCATAGTAAAGCTTGACATCATCGTCGGTGGTAATGGTCGGCATTGATCTACTCCTTGTAACTTGTCGATGGTTGAATCGTTTGGGCAGCTTCGATCGCTTGCTGCAGGACTGACACATCGCCAATGTGATTTGCGAGCAACAGCAACAGTCTTGCGTTTAAAGCGGATGATGCATCGTCGCTGAGGTTCCGATGGGCATTGATAAGCATGTCATAAAAGCGATCGTTGCCCTGATAATCGCGCAGCACCGGGGTGTCGAAATCCTTGAAATTAGGCTCGACTATTAAGCCTTTGCTTAATGCATCAGACTTTTGAGATGGCCTTTGTTTAGACGAAAAACCACCCGCTGTAGAACTGGCTAAACGACTGGCTAAAGGACTCGCTATTGACGGCTGCTCGGTTTGCCCTGTTGCTCGCTCAAAGGCTTTGATCAAGGGGTCAAGCGCTGCTTGTCGAAAGCGCGCTGCAAGGTGCTGATCTGGCCTCATTAACCAGCAGTTACCAGGTTGAAGATCTAGCCGAGTTTTGATCAAGGGGTCCTGATCATTTGACGCTCGCGGCTGTTGCAATAAATCGATGGTTATCAAATGAATATTTGCGGACTCGATCCATTGCTTCATGGCTTCTGAGTTAACAACTTGCTCGCTTACTTCATCGCCCTTGACAAATAAAAGAACAAAGCGGCCATCAAAGCTACGCAAGAGCCAACTGCTTTGCCCGTTAACCATGATAGGGGCGTCGCACATCGGTGAACCAGGATAGAGTACACAAGCGAAGTGATCCGAGGGTAGGTCGGCCGTGTTGAGTGAGGAGTCGAGATAGTGAGTTGGCAGCGACAAACGGCCCGAATTGACCATGCTTCGTGCGAAGGGAAAGTGATTGGCGAGGTCCAACGTAGCGTTGCGAAAAACACGGCTGACTGATGATTTTGGTGTTATAAAATCTGTTGATCGTGTTGAATTGAGAATGTTCTCATCGGCAGCACAAACGCGTTCGTGATCATAACTGTCGAGCAATCGTTCCGGTGATTGGTCTTTGACGACTCTTGCGAGCTTCCAAGCAAGGTTGTCAGCATCCTGGATGCCAGAATTTGCGCCGCGCGCACCGAATGGCGAAACTTGATGAGCCGCATCACCAACGAATAGCACCGGTCCGTGGCGAAAGCTCAACATGCGCCGACATTGAAAGGTGTAAACCGATACCCATTCGAGTTCAAAGCTATGTTGTTCGCCTAGCATCGCCTGGATGCGAGGAATCACCCGTTCGGGCTTTTTTTCTTCGTCGGGGTCGGCATCCCAACCAAGCTGAAAATCGATGCGCCAAACTTTATCGGCTTGCCGATGAAGTAAGACCGACTGGTTCCTGTGAAAGGGAGGGTCAAACCAAAACCAGCGTTCAGAAGGGAAATCAGCCTGCATGACCACGTCGGCGATTAAGAATCGGTCGGTAAAAATCTTACCTTCGACGTCTAAACCCATCATGCGGCGAATCGAACTTCGTGCCCCATCGGCAACAACCAGCCAGTCACAAGAAAGCTCATAGACCCCGTCAGGGCTTTCGACTTGAAGTTGAACCGTCCTCGCATGCTTGTCGACATCAACCGATTGATGATCTACCGCGATGACCTTTTGGCGCCAGCGCATGTCGACCTGTGCTTGTGCTGCCCGACGCTGAAGTATTTCCTCGAGGTGGTACTGCTGCAAGTTGATCATGGCAGGGCGTTCGTGGCCAGACTCAGCGAGCAAATTGAAGTGATAGACCTCATCGTTTCGAAAGAACGTTCGCCCGCGCTGCCAGCTAACACCGCGCTTCACCACATCATCGCCCATGTTTAATCGATCAAAAATCTCGAGCGTTCGCTTGGCATAGCAAACACCTCGAGATCCGATTGACACGGTATCGTCCTCATCAATGAGCAAGCAATCAATACCTTGTTGTTTAAGATCAATGGCGCAAGCGAGACCCACCGGTCCTGCACCCACAACAATGACCGGATAGCGTTTCGCAATGCGGTTTTCGCTAAGACTCAATTCGGGCGGCCGTTGGTAGGCGAACTTCGGATACTGGTAGGTCTTAAGCACAGGCTTCTCCAAACTTAATCGCGTGACAACAATGATGGGCCAAAGTTTAAATCGCTGACGCTTAGACTGCGAAGCACCCTTGCTTGCCCAGCTACCTAGCGCCAGCCAATGCCTGAGCCTTTAGGCGTCCGCTCAGCACATACCGGTACGCTTGAGCCCTCGCAAATGCTTCGCTGGCGATATGATCAGGAGTCAATCGACGGCTTGCGCCACTTAAGCCTGCTTTGCTTGAGTCTGCTGCGTTTGAGGGAGTCAAGCTGTTTTGATCGTTTTCAACTCACGGTGCTGTTTTACTTGGGAGAACTAGCGATGGCCGTTCAACGCATGACAGGTCGCGACGCATTTTTGGCGGTTTTGGCTGACGAAGGCGTGAGCCATTTATTCGGCAATCCCGGCACCACAGAACTTCCCGTCATGGAAGCGCTTGCGAATTTCCCGCAGATTCGTTATGTGCTTGGCTTGCAAGAGTCCATTGTCGTGGCAATGGCCGACGGCTACAGTCGTGCGAGCGGGAAACTAACAGCAGTAAATTTGCATTGCATGCCAGGACTTGGTCATGCGATGGGTGCGATTTACGCAGCCAAGTTTTCTGGCTCGCCGATGATTATTACCGCAGGCCAGTACGAAATCGGCCATGGTCTTCAAGAGCCCTTGCTCTACGAACCCCTGGTTCCTGTTGCCCAACCGCTGGTGAAGTGGTCTTTCGAGATTCATCGCATCGAGGATATTCCGCGTGTCTTAAGGCGGGCTGCAAAGATAGCAACAACGCCCCCTTGTGGTCCGGTATTTTTGAGCCTGCCTGGCTCGGTACTCGATGAAGAGGCCGAAATCGATCTCATGGCCTCAACAAGAGTGCACAGCGAGGTTGCACCCGTTGGCCAGAGCATGGAGCTCCTGATCAAACACCTGACTCAGGCAAAACGTCCTGTGATCCTGGCTGGACGCGAAATTGCAGAGCAAGACGCCTTTGATCAGGCATCGGCACTTGCTGAGATCTTAGGCGCTGCCGTCTATCTTGAATCTGTACCTTATAACAGTCGATTTCCGGTTGAGCATGTTTGTCATATGGGTGATATCACGCGCAATCAAAAGAAGGTACGCGACACATTATCGGACTACGATTTACTCATTTGCCTTGGCGGCGACTTACTACGGATGTCGGCCTATAGTGATGTCGACCCCTTGCCTCAAGGCATGCCGGTTGTGCATATCAGCGAGCGAGACTGGGAGCTTGGTAAAAACTATTACACCGAGCTTGCGATTCGCGCTCATGTGAAGTCAACGATTGAGCAATTATTGCCTCGTTT